>Ga0209591_10007274_pt1 | contig 12200 bp, 9 predicted proteins | sample MAT01_FD_187207 | JGI IMG/M metagenome (GOLD analysis project Ga0209591, IMG submission 187207) | Freshwater microbial communities from Lake Fryxell liftoff mats and glacier meltwater in Antarctica - MAT-01 (SPAdes) (version 2) | ecosystem: Environmental > Aquatic > Freshwater > Ice > Liftoff...
TGGCGTGATGCACGTCCACCCGTTCTCGTCTCTGGGCGCCGGGGCCAACGCCACCCTCGGGCGGTTCCTCAAGGATGCCCGCGAGGGGCAGCCGCCCGTGGACGTCTCGGTCTCGGACACGAAGCTCGTCTACGAGGGCGAGACCTTCGAGGAGGGCGAGGCCAAGTGCGACGGCGTCGACGACTCCGAGCTGCGGGTGGCCTACTGGAAGGACGTTGCGGACACGGAGGCGGCTCCGGTGATCACCACGGGCGGGTTCGCCGACCTCCGCCTCACGGCCGACGGCTCCGGCATCACGATCTTCTACGGCGATCCCAAGGCCGAGATCCCGTTGCCCCCCACCGCCGAGAACCTCGAGGCCCTCGGGGCCGCCGACGGCACGACCACCACTGCGGTGGGCGGCGCCGGCGAAGGGTCCACACCGACCACCGGAGCCACGTCGACCACGCTGGCCGGAGGCTCCTCCACCACGGTCGCCGAGAGCTCGACCACCCCGGGGGGCTAGTGCAGGCGGTCGTCCTGGTCGGGGGCTTCGGTACCCGCCTTCGTCCGCTCACCCTCACCGCGCCCAAGCAGATGCTCCCGGTGGGGAACCGACCCATGATCGAGCGCGTTCTCGAACACCTCGCCGCTCACGGGGTCGAGCGGGCCGTCCTGTCGTTGGGCTACCGGCCCGACGCCTTCCAGGATGCCTACCCGAGTGACCGGTGTGCGGGGGTGACCCTCCGCTACGCCATCGAGCCGCAGCCCCTCGATACCGCCGGGGCGATCCGCTTCGCCGCTCTCCACGCCAGCATCGGCGAGCGATTTCTCGTGGTCAACGGTGATGTGCTCACCGACCTCGACATCGGTGGGCTCGTGGCGTTCCACGATGCCGCCGGGGCCGAAGGCACGATCGCGCTGCACCGGGTGGAGGACCCTTCGGCCTTCGGCGTGGTTCCCACCGAAGCCGACGGCCGGGTGTCGGCCTTCATCGAGAAGCCTCCGCGTGATGAAGCGCCCACCGATCTCATCAACGCGGGCACCTACGTGCTCGAACCGTCGGTGCTCGAGCGGATCGCGCCCACCGGTCCTGTCAACGTGGAGCGGGTCACGTTCCCGGCGATGGCCACCGACCGCACCCTCTTCGCGCTCGACGGCGACGCGTACTGGATCGATGCGGGCACCCCGGCCACCTACCTCGCCGCCAACCTCGACCTGATCAACGGTCGGCGCGCCACGGAGCCTGGCGTTCACCCCGACGCCAAGGTGGACGGCGCGGTCGCAGGGTCGGTGGTGGGGGCGGGGGCCCAGATCGGCGCGGGCGCCACCGTGTCCGCCTCGGTGGTGTTCCCGAGGGCGGTCATCGGGCCGGGAGCCTTCGTGCGGGATGCCATCATTGGGGCCCGGGCGTCGATCGGCGCCGGGGCGGTGCTCGACGAGGGCACCGTGGTGGGCGACGATGCCGTCGTGCCCCCGGACGCGCAGCTCAGTGGCGCTCGGGTCCCCGACGAGACCTGAGGAGTAGGGATGCGAGCGTTGGTCACGGGTGGTGCGGGGTTCATCGGGTCGACGCTGGTGGACCGGTTGCTGGCGGAGGGCCACGGCGTGGACGTGGTCGACGATCTGTCCAAGGGGTCGCTCGCCAACCTGGCGGAGGCCCGCGGCGATCGCTCGCACGACCTCAAGGTGCACCAGGTCGACATCCGCGACGCGGCGGTGGTCGAGCTCATCGGTCGCCGTCAGCCGGAGGTGATCTTCCACCTCGCCGCCCAGGCCGATGTGCGCGTGTCGGTGGCCCGCCCGGCCTTCGACGCTGAGGTCAACGTGGTGGGCAGCATCAACGTGCTCGAAGGCGCTCGCATCGCGGGCACCCGAAAGGTGGTGTTCGCCTCGAGCGGCGGCACCATCTACGGCGAGCCCGCCCCGGAAGACCTTCCCGTGAAGGAGTCGCACCCTCAGCAGCCGCTGTCGCCCTACGGCGTGGCCAAGCGCGTGGTCACCGACTACCTCCACGTGTACCGGGAGATCCACGGCCTCGAGTTCACGTCGCTGGCCATGGCCAACATCTACGGGCCCCGCCAGGATCCTCACGGAGAGGCCGGCGTGGTGGCCATCTTCGCCGGTCTGCTGCTCGACGGGCGGCCGTGCACGATCTTTGGTGATGGCACCCAGACGCGCGACTTCGTCTACGTCGACGACGCCGTCGATGCCTTCGTACGGGCGGCGGAGAAGGGGAGCGGGCTCCTCTGCAACATCGGCACCGGCGTGGAGACCTCCGTGAACGAGCTCTACCTCGCGATGGCGACGGCGGCTGGGGTGAGCGAGCCCGCGGTGCACTCGGCTGCCCGCCCCGGTGAGCTGGCCCGCAGCGCGCTCGACCCGAGCCGCGCGGGGCTCCACCTCGGCTGGGAACCGTGGACCGACCTCGCGACGGGCACCGCCGAGGTGCTGCGCTGGTTCGGGTCGAAGTAGCCGACCGGGTCAGCACCTCGGCTCAGCGGAACAGGTCCTCCTGCGGGGGCCGCACGATCTCGGCGTGCACCTCGCCGCGTCCCAACCATGCCGGGTCGACGCCTCGCACCACGGCGGCCGCCACTCCGGTGGCCTTCCCCATGACGAGATCGGCGGCGCCGGCGAGCTCATCGACGACGCACACCTCGGTGACCTGCAGGATGCGGCCCCGGGAGTCTTCCGTGCCGCGCAGGTCCACCACCGCCTGGATGCCGGCACAGCCGATGGCGACGTCGGTGAGGCCGCGCCGCCAGGGCCGGCCGAAGGTGTCGGACACGATCACGCCCACGTCCACCCCGAGAGCCGCCCGTAGGCCAGCACGGATGCGCCGGGCCGAGCGGTCGCTGTCGTCGGGCAGCAAGGCGGCCCAGCCGTCGTCCACGTTGGACAGGTCCACGCCGGCGTTGGCGCATACGAAGCCGTGCTTCGTCTCGCTGATGATGAGGTCGCCGCGGCGGCGCACGACGCGGACGGATTCGTCCTCCACGAGGGCCTTGTGGCCGCGGGGGTCGTCGGGGTCGATGCGGGCCATCGCTCCCTCGGCCTTCGACACCACCTTCTGGGTCACCACGACGACATCGCCGTCGCGCAGGCCCGGCTCGGCGGCGGCGATCATCGCGGCGAGGTCGTCGCGTTGGCGCACCTCCGGGATGCCGTGGATCGGGAACACCTCGAGGCTCATGCGGCCAGGACCACCTCTCCGAGCGCGGCGGCCGCGGTGGCGTCGCGCATGATCGTTGGAGCCACCACGCAGCGGATCCCCTCGGCTTCGACGGCGTCGATCTGGTCGGCGTCGGCCTCATCCACCACGAGGGTGGCGGCGAGGGGAGCGTAGAGGCGCGCCACGCCCACGACGGTGGACTCGTGCCCGAGCTCGCGCAGGAGCCGATCGGCGGGTCCCTTGAGGGCGGCCCCTGCGATGATCGGCGAGACGGCCACCGTGTCTGCCCGGCGCGCGACGACGGCGTCCCGCAGGCCCGGCACGGCCAGCACGGGGGCGATGGACACGAGGGGGTTCGAGGGAGCGATCACGACGCGCGTGGCGGCGGCCAGCGCCTCCAGGACGCCCGGGGCGGGCTGGGCCGCGTCGGCGCCGTCGAAGCGCACCGCGGTGACGGGTACCGAGTGCTGCCGCTGGACGAAGTACTCCTGGAAGCCGATCTCGGTGCCGTCCTCGATGGTCAGTCGGGTCCGTAGCCGATCGTCGGTGGCCGGCAACAGGCGCAGCCCGAGGGCCCAGGCCTCGGCGATCTCGCCGGTGACCTGGGACAGTGGCGCGCCCGCTCGCAGCCGGTCGGTGCGAAAGAGATGGGTGGCGAGGTCCTGGTCGCCGAGGTTGAACCAGTCCGTGGCGCTCGGGTAGCGCCGCAGGGCCTCCATCGCCGCCCAGGTCTCACCCGCCAGGCCCCACCCGCGCTCGGGGTCGATGGACCCGGCCACGGTGTAGGTGACCGTGTCGAGGTCGGGGCTGATGTGGAGGCCGTGGAGCTCGACGTCGTCGCCGACGTTCACGATGGCGGTGAGGTCGGTGGGGGGCACCACGCGCACGAGGCCTGCCAGCAGGCGGGCGGCGCCCACCCCGCCCGCGACGACGGCGATCAGCTGATTCCCCGGAGGCGGCCGCTCAGCAGGTCGATGTCGGCGTCGACCATCATCGTCACGAGGTCTTCGAAGCTCGTTCGCGGAGCCCATCCGAGGGTGGCCTTGGCCTTGGATGCATCGCCGATCAGGAGGTCGACCTCTGCGGGGCGCATGAACTTCTGGTCCAGCGTCACGTGGTCCTCCCAGCGCAGGCCGGCGTGCTCGAAGGCGATCTCGCAGAAGCGTCGCACCGAGTGCGTCTCGCCGGTGGCAATGACGTAGTCGTCCGGCTTGTCCTGCTGGAGCATCAGCCACATCGCCTCGACGTAGTCCCCGGCGAAGCCCCAGTCGCGCTCCGCGTCGAGGTTGCCCAGGGCCAGCGTGTCGGCCTGCCCCAGCTTGATGCGAGCCACGGTATGGGACACCTTTCGAGGGAGGAACTCCATGCCGCGGCGGGGGGACTCGTGGTTGAACAGGATGCCGCTGGAGGCATGGAGGTCGTAGGACTCTCGGTAGTTCACCGTGATCCAGTGGCCGTAGAGCTTGGCGACGCCGTAGGGAGAGCGCGGGTAGAACGGCGTGGCCTCGTTCTGGGGCACCTGCTGCACCTTGCCGAACATCTCGCTGGAGCTGGCCTGGTAGAAGCGGATCCCGGGATCGACGATGCGGATGGCGTCGAGCAGGCGGGTGACTCCGAGCGCAGTGATCTCCCCGGTGAGCACGGGCTGGGTGAACGACGTCTGCACGAAGGACTGCGCCGCGAGGTTGTACACCTCGGTGGGCCGGCACTCCCGGAGGATCGAGATCAGCGATGCCTCATCGAGGAGGTCGCCCGACGAGGTGTAGGGGTCGAGCACGACGCGGTCCTGGAGATGGGCGATCCGTTCGAAGTTGGTGGTGCTGCTGCGCCGCACCATCCCCACCACCTCGTAGCCCTTGTCGAGCAGCAGCTCGGCCAGGTACGAGCCGTCCTGGCCCGTGATGCCGGTGATGAGAGCTCGATTCGTCAACGTTCCTCCAATGTCGTCACGGCTTCAGATCGCACTCGTCGACGCATGTCGTCGAGCAGGTCGGCCACCGTCTGCTCGATCGGGATGGCCGGTTCCCAGCCAGTGGCGCCGCGCAGCTTGGACGCGTCGCCGCGGAGGACCGGGAGGTCGACCGGGCGCAGAAGGCTCGGGTCGGCGACCAGCTCGATGGGTCGCTCGGCCAGGCCGACCAGGAGGTCGGCCAGGGTCTGGATGGCGAGGTCCACGCCGGTGCAGACGTTGTACACGTCGCCCGGCTTGCCGCGCTCGATGAGCAGGCGATAGGCCCGCACGACATCGCGCACGTCGGTGACGTCGCGACGGGCCGAGAGGTTGCCCACCGGAATCGTGCCCGCCGCGTCTCGCTCCGCGCGGGCGATTCGCGCTGCGATGGCCGGGGCCACGAACTGCTCGGACTGGCCCGGACCGAGGTGGTTGAACGGGCGCACTCGGATCACGCCGAGCCCGTGGCCGAGAAACGCTTGTTGCGCGAGCGCGTCGGCGGCCAGCTTCGAGGCGGCGTAGGGGCTGGTGGGCCGCAGTGGGGAGCCTTCGGTGAGGGGCAGCTCGTCCTCGGTGACGACGCCGTACACATCAGCGCTGGCCACGGCGAGCACGCGGGCGACGCCGGCATCGGCGCAGGCCCGCAACACGTGGAGGGTCCCCTCGGCGTTCACCTTGAACACGGCCACGGGGTCGCGCCACGAGGCGCCGACGTCGGCCCAGCCGGCCAGGTGGTACACCGCCTCGGGGTGGGCACCCTTGAGCGCGGCAGCCATCGCCGGTCCGTCGGTGATGTCGACGGGATGGTCGCCGTGGCGGTCGAGCACCGTCACGTCGTCGCCCGCGCGGCGGAGGTGGTCGACGAGGTGCCGACCGACGAACCCCAGACCTCCGGTGATCACGGCGCGCATGGTCGGGGACCTTACGGCAGCGGCGGGTGGCCGCCGGCCAGCAGCCGGGCGGCGTCCACCACCGCTCGCACCCGTCGCTGGAGGAGGGCGAGGTCGGGCCGCCGGCGCAACGCCAGCGGGCGGATGACGTCGGTGCCCACGCCGACGACGATGCCGCCGAGGGCCCGGCTCCACGCCCCGACGCGGCCTCGCCAGCCGCCGTAGCGGCTGACCACCACCAGCCGGTTGCGACGGTTCAGGTGATCAAGGAGGGGGGTTCGCTCGCCGCCGGAGCTGGCTCGGTGCTGGTGGTGCACTACCGAGGTGGGGATGTAGCGGTAGCGCCAGCCGGCGCGGCGACCTCGCCAGGAGAGGTCAACGTCCTCGCAGTACATGAACAGCCGATCGTCGAACGCCCCGACCTCATCGAGGTAGCGGCGGCGAAGCAGGACCGCCGCACCGCACCAGCCCCAGATGTCCTCCGCCTCGTCGTACTGGCCATGGTCGACCTCGCCGTAGCCGCGATCGTGAGGTTCCCAGGTCGGTCCGAGCTCGTTGCCGACGTTGTTGATGCGGGGGCGCCCGTCCCCGTCGGGCTCGGCGAAGAGGAGCTTGGGCGCGGTGGCACCAAGGACCGGCGCGGCGTCGAGGGCGGCGGCAAGGGGGAGGAGCCAGCCGGGCTCAACGAAGGCGTCGGAGTTCACGAGAGCGACGGCATCCACGTCAGCAAGGGCGTGGAGTCCGGCGTTGACGCCGCCGGCGAAGCCGAGGTTCCTGCCGGTCGAAACGAGGCGCACCGTGGGATAGCGGCGCTCCCAGTCCTCGATCGATCCGTCGGTGGATCCGTTGTCCACCACCACGATGTCGAGGGCTCCCGAGGGCCATTCGGTGGCCAGGAGGTGATCGAGGCAACGGGGGAGGATGTCGCGGTTGTTCCAGCACAGCACGACGGCCCGCACCCGGTTGATCACCGGGCGATCGTAGGGGGACCGATCAGCGTCGGGTGATGTCGAGGGTGGCGCTGACCCGCTCCTCCACGAGCTTCAACCGCTCGTTCACCAGCGACCCGACCACGTCGAGGGTGCCCTTGGCGTCGTCTGTGCGGCCTTTCAGGGCCTTGGCCAGCTCGTTGCGTCGCACCTGCATCCGCTGGAAGGCGATGACGCCGAGGCCCACGGAGACGTAGGCGGCGTCCTTGACGACATCAGCAACCTCGTCGATCTGGAGTCGTGCCATGCGGGCACCGTAGCCGTGTCCGTTGCGGGGCTGCAAACTATTGCAAGCGTTTGTGACGCTTTGCGCAAGCGCTCCCGTGGAGGCCTCCCGATGGGTGGGGGTGGGCCGAGAGGAGGGCGCCCTCGGACTACCCTCGGACAACCGTGGAGACCCCGCCCCCCGGCGCTGATGCGCCCGACGACGCGCCCCTCACCACGCTGCCCACCGCTCCTGCCGTGGTTGCCGTGGTCGTCGCGCGCGACCCCGGAGCGTGGTTCGAGGAGGCTCTCACTGCGATCGCGGAGCAGGACTACCCGAACCTGTCGATCCTCGTTGTCGACGCCCACAGCGCGGACGAGGTCAAGCCTCGGGTCGGCCGCGCCGCCCCGGGGGCCTTCGTGCGCCGGCTGGACGACGACCCCGGCTTTGGCGCCGCCGCCAACGAGGTGCTCGAGGTCGTCGACGGTGCCGCGTTCTACTTCCTGTGCCATGACGACATCGCTCCCAAGCCCGACGTGGTGCGCATCCTCGTGGAGGAGGCCTACCGTTCGAACGCCGCGGTGGTGGGTCCCAAGCTGGTCGAATGGAACAACCCGCGCCGGCTCCTCCAGGTGGGCCAGGGGATGGACCACGCGGGGTTCGGGGTGCCGCTGGTCGAACGCGGGGAGCTCGACCAGGCGCAGCACGATGCGGTGCGCGATGTGTTCACCGTTCCGGGGGCGTGCACCTTGGTGCGGGCCGACCTGTTCAGCGAGATCGGCGGATTCGACGAGGGCATCGACGACTTCCTGGACGACGTCAGCCTCTGCTGGCGCGCTCAGATCGCCGGCGCCCGAGTCATCGTTGCCCCCGACGCGCGCGTTCGACACCGCGACCACCTTGCCAAGAGTCGAGGTGTCAACGAACGCCGGCGCACGCAAGCGCGCCACCGGCTCCGCATTCTGCTGAGCTGCTATGGCCCCGTGGCGCTGGCGATCGCCCTTCCGCAGATCATTCTCATCAACCTGCTGGAGATCGTCTACGCCCTGCTCGCCGGTCGGCATCGACGCGCCGGCGACGTCGTCACCGCGTGGACGTGGAACCTCCGGCGGCTCGGCGAGCTGCGGGTCGCTCGCCAGCAGGTGAAGGGCTTCCGTCACGTGAAGGACCGCGAGGTCAATCGCGCGATGGTCCGGGGAAGCGCCCGTCTCCGCCAGTTCGGGCGAGGGCAGATCGGACGGGGCGAGGATCGATTCAGTGGGCTCGCGAAGGGTGGCCGGGGTGTCGCCGACGCGTTTCAGTCCGGCTCGCTGCGGGCCTCTGCCTCGGTGTGGGCGGTCGTCGTGCTGGTGTTCCTGGCCGGCAGCCGGCACCTGATCACCCGCGGGGTCCCGGCCATCGGAGAGATGGTGTCCTTCTCGTCTTCGCCGCTTCAGATGCTGCGCGAGTGGGTGAGCGGCTGGCGGCCGGCGGGCCTCGGATCCGAGTCGCCCGCGCCCACCGCCTTCGGGATGCTCGGTGCCCTTGGTTTCTCCTTCGGCGGGGCGACCGGCTTGCTGCGAACCGTCCTCACCATCGGCCTCATCCCTCTTGGGGCGGTGGGTGCCTACCGGTTGCCTGGGCCGACCCGCTCCCGCCACGCGCAGATCGCGTGCCTGCTCGTCTACGTCACGATTCCTCTCCCGTACAACGCGTTGGCCTCCGGCCACTGGGGAGCGCTCGGCCTCTATGCCGCCGCCCCTACGATCGTCGGCCTGCTGGCTGGCGCAGGCGGGCTGGCACCGTTTGGTTCTGTGGGAAGCGCCACGGGTCCTGGCGTGAAGCCACGCCGGCTTCGTGCTCACATCCTGTCGCTCGGTCTGGTCACCGCCGTCCTGGCCACGCTGCTGCCGGTGGCCGTGGTCATCGTTGTTGGAATGGCGCTGGCACTTGCCCTCGGCGGTCTGCTGGCGATCAGCGCTCGCGGCAGTGCCCGAATGGTCCTGGCGGCCATTGGCGGAGCGGGGGTGGCCGTGGCTCTGCATCTGCCGTGGAGCCTTGACTTCCTCCTTCCCGGCGCCACCCTGTCCGCGCTTACAGGCCCGGAGCGAGCGACGGGTTCGTCCGACCTGGCCGCGCTGCTTCGGTTCCAGGTCGGTCCCCTGGGCAGCGCTCCATTCGGATGGTGCTTCCTCGTGGCTGCCTCGCTCCCGTTGCTGATCGGCCGGGCGGAGCGCCACGCCTGGGCGGTGCGGGGGTGGACGCTGGCGCTGGTGTCGTTCGCGGCCGCGTGGGCGGCCCAGCGCGGCCTGCTGCCCGTGAGCATGCCCCCCGTGGAGGTGCTCCTCGCACCGGCTGCGGTGGGCCTGGCGCTCGCGGCCGCGATGGGGGTGGCGGCCTTCGAGGTCGACCTTCCCGGCTATCGGTTCGGCTGGCGTCAGATCGCGTCCGGGCTGGCGGCGGCGGCGGTGGTCGTGGGCATCGTCCCCGTACTGGGTGCATCCTTCGACGGCCGGTGGTCGATGCCGGCGGGTGACCACCGACGGACCCTGAGCTTCATCGATGCCGAGAACGACGCCGAGCCTTTCAGAGTGCTCTGGGTGGGCGATCCGTCCGCCCTTCCCCTCGGGAGCTGGCGGCTCGACGACGGTCTGGCCTACGGCACCACGGATCGAGGCACGGCCGGCGTGGAAGACCTGTGGGTCGGCTCGGACGACGGGCCCACCCGACTGATCGCGGATGCGCTCGATCTGGCTCGAACAGGCCAGACGGCGCGGCTCGGCCGGCTGCTGGCCCCGATGGGGGTGCGCTACCTGGTCGTGCCCGCGAGCCTGGCCCCGGCGCCCTTCTCCAGCACCGTGATCGCCGTACCGGCCAGCCTGACGGCGACGTTGGCGGCGCAGCTCGACCTTGCCCCGGTCGATGTCCCCGCGGGGCTCACCGTCTACCGCAACGAGGCCTTCGTGCCCCCGCTCGCCGAGGTCGCGGCTGGCCGCACCCTCCCCACTGAGGGGGGGATCGCGGCTGCCCTCCCGCTCGATCTGTCCACGCTCCCACCCGCCCTTCCGAACGACGAGGGCTTCCTGCGCTGGTCAGGCCCGGTGGAGGCAGGCACGTCGGTCTTCCTCTCGGCCGCCAGCTCCGATCGGTGGCGCCTGGAGGTCGATGGCCAGCTGGCGGAGCGCACGGTGCCCTTCGATTGGGCCAACGCCTACACGGTGCCAGCGGATGGCAACGCCACCCTCGGCTTCCGCACCTCGCCACTCCGCTATGGCGTGCTGCTGCTCCAGGCACTGGCCTGGCTGTGGGTTCTGCGCTTGCTGCTGCGGCGCCGCCTCAACGGCCGGGTGGCCGCGCTGGCGATCGCCTCCGTCGATGTCGATGACGATGAGGATCACGACGAAGATGACGAGGGCGAACGGTGAGAGGTTCTCGCGCCACCTCACTAGCCATCCTGAGCGGTGTGCTCGCCGGCGGCCTCGTGCTCCAGGCGGCTGATCGGTCAAACCCTGGGGACACGGAGGTGGCCGATGCCGTCACGGCCGGCACGGCCATTCCGGCCGCCGCGCCCCCCGGGAGCCTCGCCTCCACCTGGTACTGCGCGGGCGGAAGCGCCACCAAGGGCGGGGTGGCCGACCACGTGCTCCTGATCGCCAACCCCACCGACGAGGACCGCACGGCCACCGTCACCGCCATCGCGGGCGACTTCGCGCCGCCGGCGGTCATCCCGGACAGCACCACCACGGACGACCCGGCCGCGACGACCACGACCACCGCGCCGACGACCACGACCGCACCCACCACCACGACGACCACGGAAGCCCCCGTCCCGGTGGCGCCCACCGTGGTGGACCTGCCCGCCCACAGCCGGGTGGAGTTGGCGGTGTCCGACCTCGTCGACGCACCACTGGCCGGGGCCATCGTCGAGGTGGACGGGGGACAGGTGGCGGTCGAACACCAAGTCACCAGCGCCGAGGACGGCAGGGCCACCGCCCCCTGCAGCACGACCGCCGCGACGTCATGGTCGTTCCCCTGGGGGGTCACCGCCCTCGGCGCGCGTGAGCTCCTGGTCTTCATGAACCCCTTCCCCGAGGACGCGTCGCTCGATGTCGTGTTCGCCACGGATGAAGGCGCCCGCGAGCCCCTGCGGTTCCGGAACTTCGTGGTTCCCGGCCGCAGCGTTGTCGGCGCCTACGTCGACGACCCGGGTGGGGCGCAACGCAATGAGCAGGTCTCGGCGCAGGTGAACGTGCGCAGCGGCCGTCTCGTCGTCGATCGCATCCAGATCTTCGGCGGGGACGACGAGGACGATCGGGAGGGGATCACGCTGGGTCTGGGGGCACCGGTGCCCGCCGAGACGTGGATCTTCCCGGATGGCTACATCTCGGTGGGGATCCGCCAACAGCTCGTCGTGTTCAACCCGAGCGAGGCCGTGGCCGAGGTGGAGGTGGAGATCCGCCTTGACGATCCGGAGACGAACCCGGCTCCGGAGCCCTTCGAGATCACGGTGCTACCGGGACGCTTCGCCATCGTCGAGCTACCCGATCCATTGGCCGGTCCGGATGACCCGCCAAGGGTTCCGCTCGGCGTTGCCCACTCGTCGATCGTCCGATCGCTCAACGGTGTTCCGATCGCGGCCGAACGCGTGGTCATCTCCTCCGACGGCGCCACCCTCGGCGTCGGTGCCACGCTCGGCTCCCCGGTGATCGCACCCACGTGGTACTTCGCAGGTGGCGGGATCATCGAGGGCGAACGCGAGGAGGTCCTCACGCTCTTCAACGGATCCGTCGACGAGATCGCCACCTTCAGTGTGATCGGGCTGGTCGACGGCCAGCCCCTGGCCCTGCCCGACCTACAGGACCGGGAGATCCCGCCGGGGGGCCGGATCTCCCTTCGCCTGAGCGAGCACACGGATCGGGCGAGCCTGGCCATCGTGGTGGAGGCCGACGGCCCGATCGTGGCCGAGCGCGGTCTCTACCGTGTCAACGGTCGAGGCATCTCGCAATCGATCGGGATTCCGCTGGCTGTTGAT
>Ga0209591_10007276_pt1 | contig 12199 bp, 12 predicted proteins | sample MAT01_FD_187207 | JGI IMG/M metagenome (GOLD analysis project Ga0209591, IMG submission 187207) | Freshwater microbial communities from Lake Fryxell liftoff mats and glacier meltwater in Antarctica - MAT-01 (SPAdes) (version 2) | ecosystem: Environmental > Aquatic > Freshwater > Ice > Liftoff...
CAAGTCGTCGTCGCGAATATCTTATGACCTTGCGAGCCGTTTTTTTTGATTTGGACGACACCCTGGTCGTGGACGAGGCCGTGTCGCGCGAAACCCTGCAGGAGACCGCCCACCAGGCGTTTCAGAACCATGCAGCGGAAGCCGAACGGTTCGCCCGCGACGCTTCCCGCCACGCCAAAAGCCTCTGGCAGGCTGGTCCGGCTCATTCGTTCTGCCGCGCCATTGGCATCAGCGCCTACGAGTGCCTCTGGGGAAAGTTCGAAGGCGGGACGGAGGATTTGCGCGTGCTGCGCGCATGGGCGGAAGCTTTTCGTCCGCAGGTTTTCGACCAGGCCCTGCGTGAGCAATTGATCGAAAGCCCTGAAGGTGCCCATGATCTCGCGGAATACTTTTCGCAGGAAAGACGGCGGCTTCAGCGCCTGATGCCGGACGCCCTGGAAATCCTGACCCGTCTCTCTGGAAAGTACGCACTGGGAATGTTGACCAACGGCGCGCCGGATTTGCAGCGGGAAAAAATTGCCGCCAGCGGGCTGGGCGGCTTTTTTCAAGCCATCGTCGTTTCCGGTGAACATGGCATCGGCAAGCCGCGGCCGGAGATTTTCCAGCGCCTGGCCGCCGAACTCGGGGTGGAAACCCGGCAGGCGGTGATGGTGGGCAACAGTCTCGAACGCGATATCGCCGGGGCGAAAAACGCCGGGATGGTTTCCATCTGGTTAAAAATTCCGGGTTCCGAGGAACAGGCCCCCGTCGAGCCCGATTTTACCATTTCAGGACTCGCGGAATTACCCGCTGTGCTGGAAAAGCTGGAGACTTCGCACCAAGGGGTTTGAAAACACGGCTTGACCTTTCCGGCCCATTCCGCCATGCACTGCGAGCTTCTCCCTCGCGGGATCTTGCGAGGGACTGCTGCCTGCCAACCATGAGACTTTACCGACTATTTGCAACCGTGCTTTCCGTGGCGATGATCATCGCCTTCGTCCCCCTCCATGCCCAGGTGGGCTCCGGCCCCATCGTCAAGGATATCACGGTGGAATACGTGGGGCCTCCCGCCATCACGAAGGAGCGTGTGCTCGACAACCTGGCCACCAAGGTGGGCGAACCCTACAGCGAGCGGGCGGCCGAGGCCGATATCCGTGCTCTTTACGCCACCGGCGGCGTCGCCAACGTGCGAATCTTCGCCGAACCGATGGGCGACGGCGTCAAGGTGACCGTGCTCTTGCAGGGGCGCCCGGTCATTCAAGAAATCATCATTGAAGGCGCGGAACAAATCGGCATGAACCGGGTGCGCCGCGAGATCGGTTCCAAGGTCGGCGACGTGCTCAGCGAGGAAAAGCTCGAGGATGACCGCCAGAAAATTCTCAAGATTTATGAGGACCGTTTCTTCTCCGATGTGGATGTGCAGTACCGCGTGCAGGAAATCGCGGGCAGCAATCGCGTGCGGGTGGTTTTTCAAGTCACCGAGGGACCCAAACTCGTTGTTCGCCGCATCACCTTTGTCGGCAACGAAAGCATCCTTCCCCGCGATATCATCAAGGTGATGAAAACCCGCACCTGGAACTTGTTGTCGTTTTTCAACAAAAGCGGACGGATGCTGCCAGCCCAGATTGATGAAGATCGGGCCGCCATCCGCACTCTTTACCAAAACCGGGGCTTCGCCGATGTCGAGGTCACGGACGTTCAAACCGTGCCCACGGCCAGGGATGGGGTGGATCTGACCATCACCATCGCTGAGGGTATTCAATACCGGGTCAACTCGATCAAGATGGAAGGGGTCAATGTCGTTCCCACCGAGGAACTCAAAGCCCGCCTGAAAATGATTGAGGGTTCGCTTTTCACCCCCAAGGGCATGGGCGACGACCTTAAGGTGCTGCGCGACTTTTATGGCGCGCGCGGCTATGTGGACATGGGCGCACAGCCGGAAATTCTGCCCTCGGCCGTTGGGTCGGTGGATGTGATTTACCGGATTGATGAAGGCGTCCAATCCTACGTCAATCTCGTCAATATCCAGGGCAACACGCGGACGAAGGATCGCGTTCTTCGCCGCGAGCTCGCGGTCAAACCCGGCGAGGTCTTCGACACCACTCTGGTAGACGTGAGCCGCAAGCGTTTGGAAAATCTGAACTACTTCTCCAAAGTGGAAATGGCTCCGACCGATACGATTGTTCCGGGCCGCAAGGATTTGAATGTCATCGTCGAAGAGAAGCGCACCGGGTCATTCAACTTCGGCGTCGGCTTCAGCACCACCGACAGTCTGGTGGGATTTGCGGAACTTCAGCAAACCAACTTCGACGTTTTCAACTGGCCGTCATTTATCGGAGCGGGCCAGCGCTTCCGCATTCGTGGCCAATACGGTTTGCAACGTAGGGATTTCGTCATCTCTCTGACCGAGCCCTGGTTTCTTGGCTACAAGCTCTCAGTTGGCGCGGAGGCCTACTACCGCGAAGCGAGCTTCCTTTCCGACGTCTATAATCAGTCCAATCTTGGCGTGGCCCTTCAAGTGCGCAGACAACTCTGGCGGGCCCTTTCGGGCCGGGCGGAATATCGGATCGAACAAATTAGAGTTTTCGATGTGGGCGACGTGAACAACGACGGTTTTGATGATGGTTTTAGCGGCAACGGACAAGTCGGCCCGATCATCCAGGATTCCGCCGGCACCTACCTCAAGAGCGTCGTCACCGGCGCGCTGACCTGGGACACGCGGGACAGCCTGTTTTTAACCCGCAAAGGCGAACTGATCGAACTGACCGGATTCATCGCGGGTGGCCCGCTCGGCGGCAACGTGCAGGATTATGGCATCTCGCTGGAGGCCTCAAAGTTCTTCTCGCTGCCTTTCGACCTCATCCTCCTGATCCGGGGCGAACTCTCGGTCGTGGATGGCTGGGGCGGCAATGATTCCGGCGATGACGATGGTTACGGCAACGGTGTGCCGATTTTTGACCGACTCTATCTGGGCGGTGCCAATAACTTGCGCGGCTTCAACTTCCGGGAGGTCGGCCCCGTGGATGTGGATGAGAACCCGATTGGCGGCAACTCCCTGGCTTATCTGACCACCGAAGTGACCTTTCCGATCATGTCCCGCGTGCGGGGTGCGGTCTTCGGCGATATCGGTTTCGTTAACCCCGATGCCTATGATTTCAGCACCTCAAACGTCAACGCCGACATCGGTTTCGGCCTGCGCCTGGATCTGCCCATCGGACCGATCCGGGTTGATTACGGCTACCCCGTCATTCACGATGGCTTCAACGGGCCTCCCGGAAAATTTAACTTTAATATCGGCTACCAATTTTGAACACTATGGCTTCGGGGTGGTCGAATCTTGAAGCCATCTGAAAACCCTCATCTTTCCCAAAAAAACCAACACCATGCGTAAACTCGTCGTCTCATCCATCCTCGCCGTAGCCTTCTGTGCGGCCTCACCCGTTGCCCATGCCCAGATCAAACTTGGCATTGTTGACATGAATTCCGTCTTTACCTCCTACTACAAGACCAAGGATGCCGAGGCCAAGATCAACGAAGCCCGCGCCGGTGCCAAAAAAGATCTCGATGAGCGCCTTGAGACCCTGAAAAAGGGCATGGATGACATCAACAAGATGAACCAGGATCTCGAAAAACCCGAGCTGAGCAAGGATGGCAAGGAAAAAGCGGCCAAAAGCCGCGACGAAAAAGTCCAGGAAGCCCGCAACCTGGATCGCGAAATCTCCGAATTCCGCACCAACAAAGAGAAACAGCTCCAGGAGCAATTTCTCCGCATGCGCAAGGACATCATTGATGACATCATGAAGGTCGTGAACGACAAAGTGAAGGGATCTGCCTTCGATCTCGTCCTCGACAAGAGCGGAGCCAGCATGGGCCAGATTCCCATTGTGCTCTACTCCCGCACCGACCTCGATTTCAGCAACGAAATCATCGCCTCGCTGAACAAAGCCGCACCCAAGCCAGCATCGGCTGCCGCCAACTAATTTTTCAGGCTGCCTTGCGAAAGTCGCAAAGCCAAAGAAACCCTCTGACAACCGGGAATCGTGCAAAACACGGTTCCCGGTTTTTCGTTTCCCCTGCGCCTGCTATTCGGACAATTTCCGGGAAAACAGGTGAAGAGGTCTGAGGACAGCCCTATCATTTAGCGATGGCGACACAGCCGGAAAAAAAAAGCGAACGCATTGCGGCTTATGTCAAAGCCCTTGGTCTGGACGTGGAAGGTCATGATCCCTGTTACCTGGCATATTTCGGCTGTTTTAATGCGCAGGAATATTACGAGGCCCACGACGTGCTGGAACACTTGTGGCTGCAAGGCCGGGATGGGAACTATGCCTTTTACAAGGGTCTCATCCAACTGGCTGGTGCTTTTGTGCATTTGAAAAAGCAGCGTGAGCGTCCCGAACACCCCAAGGACGGACGCCGTATGCATCCGGCGGTCAGGCTGTTTCGCCTGGCGGAAAAAAATATGTCCTCCTACCGCCCCGAACATCTCGGGTTGAATCTGGAGGAAATCTTCGCCTTGATTGGAACGTACGTTGCCAAGATCGAAGCGGCGGATTTTTCGCGGAATCCCTGGCACCCCGACACCGCGCCGGAATTACGCCTGCAAGCCCTCAGGGGGTGATTTCGAAGCGGGTTTCCCCCACGCGCGTGGCGGTGGAAAGGTCGGCGGTGGTGCCGGTTTCCGTGCCCACCCAGGAGCGTTTCTGCCAGCCCTCGGCCGAGCGTTCGATCAGGTCCGTCCAGCCGTCCGGCCAGGTGCACAAAGCGCCTTTTTCGGTCTTCTCCCACTTGCCTTCCGTGCCGCCGTTGATGGTGCTGAGGGCACGTCCGTTCGATTGCAGGGCCATGTATTGGTAGGAACCGTCGGGCTCCTTGTTCATGCGCCAGACCCCCACAAAAACGGCCTGGGGTCCCTCCACGCGGCTGGCCGCAGCCTGGTTGGCCGGCGTGCCGTGCAAGGGCGTGCCCGGTGAGAAGCCCTTGTGATAAAAGCCGCCTTCCACCGCCTCGATCACATCGGTCCAGCCGTCATCATAAAGGGCGATAAGGCGTCCGTTTTCCTCACGCCACAGCCCGCGTTCGCCGCGTGCTCCGCCGGTGCTCTTGGTCCAGTTCGTCACCGCCTGTCCAGTGGGAAAAATGACGATGTCAAAGAGCTGGCCGTGTTCGTCGGTGGTCGTCCATGCTCCGGGAAATTCCACGGATTTGGTGGAAGCGGTGCTCGGCTGCGAGCTGGGCGTATGAGTGGGCTGGGCGGCTTGTTTCGACGGGGGAGCCTTGTCGGACGGGCATCCAACCAGCAAGAGGGGCACAAACAGCACGAGGAGGATCCGCATCCCCTTCTTTCTCCGAATCTCCGGCGGGAAAAACAACCTTTTTCAACAGCGGAACGCATGCGAATGTGATCGCGCGATGGTTTTGCCATGATTCATCCTTCGGAGGCGGCGGGTCATACCGACTATCAGCAACTGGCTGCCCGGATGGGCCGGGAGGTGTTGGAGCGCCGTATTCTCAAGCAGGCCGGGCTGTGGGCGAGGGAAGTTCACCAGGGCAGCGGATTTTTCAAACTGGAGAGTCTGATTCCGATTGATGAGATCCTTTCGTTTTTCCTCAAGCTGACCGGTGTGGCGGAGATCGGGCGGCGGAACTACCTCGATGTGCAGGTTGTCTCCAACGACGTCGTGCTGCCCGGTCTGCCCGCAGCCTTCGAGGGATTCCGGTTGTTGCATTTGAGCGACCTGCACTGCGATCTGGAACCGGCGTTGATGGACGTGATCATCGAACGTCTCGGCGGCCACGCCTACGACGCCGTCGTCCTCACCGGCGACTATCACAACCAGATCGGCGAAACGCATGATTTCTCCCTGGAATTAATGGGCAAGCTTGTGCCGCATCTTCACGAACCCCGCCTGGCTGTTCTTGGCAATCACGACTTCATTGAAAAAGTGGCCTTCCTTGAAGACTCCGGCCTGAAGGTTTTGCTGAACGAAACGGAGCGGATTGGGCGCGATGGGGCCTCGCTCTGGATCTGTGGGGTGGACGATCCGCATTTTTTCGGAACGCACGATCTGGAGAAAGTGCGGGCCGAGGTTCCGGCGGGTGAGACCGCAATTCTCCTAAGTCACAGTCCCGAAACGTATCGGCAAGCCGAGGCGCTGGGCTTTGCCCTTATGCTCAGCGGCCACACCCACGGCGGGCAATGCTGTCTGCCCGGAGGGTTTGCCCTGGTGAAAAACGCGCCGGTGCCCCGCCGCATGCTGGCTGGCGCCTGGCAGTACGGATCACTGGCCGGGTATACCTCGCGCGGAACCGGCGGTTGCGGCGTGGCGGCGCGGTTTTTCTGTCCGGCGGAAATGACCATACATACTCTTAAACGTGCGCCGTGAGATTGACGGGGTGAGGCGGAGCGGCCATCTTTTCCGCGTATGATGTTTCCCCGTTTCCTCTCCACCGGAGTTCTTCTTGTTGCAACATTATCCCGCGCGGTCAGTGCGCCGCAGGACGCCGCCGCAGTCAATGCAGATGCCATCCTGCGCGATCTCGATCAAATCGAGCAGCAGCAAAAGCAAGCGATCCGATCCGCCCGCATCACCGCGATTTCCCAGATCAAGGCGGCTGCTTCCAACGGCACCGCTGCCGCGAATCTTTACGAGAAAGCGATTGAGGCCACGCAATTTGATGGCATCCGCAACAAGGGCAGTTCCTTCACCGATTGGAAGAGTTCCCATGCCGACATGCTGCGCAACAAGGAAATGCAAACCATGCTGCTCCTGCATTTGAAATATCTCGTGCTCTCGATGGAGCGCAAGGGTTCCGACAAACCGGAGCTCTTTGCCCCGCCTGCCCTTTCCTACGCGGTCGAAGTCGCCGCCTTCGATCCTGTCTTGCTCAAGCAGGCCGAGGCCATCAAAGAAAACACCGGCCAAAAAGAAGACATCGCCATGATGAAGGAAGTCCAAAAAATGAAGGACGAATTGCTCACTAAATCCCTCGCTGAAAGTGTCTTCGTCAAATGGCTGCGCCTCGGCTCCTGGCTGCCCAAGGCGGACGATTGGGAGCTTGCGCCCGGCAACATCTCAGGCATCCTGGAAAAAGATGTCCGCCCTTTCCTGCGCCAGGCGAAAAATCCCCAGTTGATCGAGACCTGGGAGTTTGAAATGAAAGTGCTGGCCGACCGCATCACCTTCGGCCGATTGGAACACCAGGCGGAGGAATTCAACACCGTCACCCGCCCGCGTCTGCAATTTTCCCGCGCCAGCGACATGGTGGAAATCGGCCAGAAAAATCGCGCCGCCACTGAGATCTACACCATGATCAAGACGTATCCGCAGCACCCGGATTTCGGCAAATGGGTGCAGAGCCTGCGCGAGATGCTCAAGCCCGCAGAGCCGGCTCCAGCGGCTTCTCCCGAAGCAGTCCCGGAGTTGCCGAAACCGGCGGGCTGAAATTTACCGGTTCTGCGGCGGATACATTTCCGCCATCAGCGCGCTGTATTTCCCGGTGATCACATGGCGCTTGAGTTTGAAGGTCGCCGTGAGTTCGTCGCCGGTTTCAAAGGGCTTGGAGACAAAACGGAAATCCGCGATGCGTTCAAAGGCCTTGAAGCCGTTGGCCGGACTGATGAGCTGGCGAATCTCCACTTCGAGGAGTTTCCGCGCCGGTTCGCTCGCCGCCAATTCCTGTAAATTGGCCGCCTGGATTCCCGCAGCGCGGAAACTCTCCAGCGCCGGCACGATCAAGGCACCAAGAAACTTTTGATCCTGCCCGACCACCATGCCGTGATCAATCAGCGACAATTCTGTCAGCCGGGCTTCCAGCGGCACCGGTTCGACATTTTCGCCATTGAGCAGGACAATCGTATCCTTCGAGCGGCCGAGAATTTTCAGGCAATCGTTGAAAGTGACCACGCCAATGTCGCCGGTGTTGAGCCATCCGTCGCGCAGCACCCGCGAAGTCTCACCGGGATTTTTATAATAGCCCTGCATGATCTGCGGGCCCTGTGCGTGGATTTCGCCACGGCGTCCGCGTCCTCCATCGCGGTGCGATTTGTCGGGATAGAGGGTTGCGCCCGTTTGCAGATCCACGATGCGGATTTCCGTGCCGGGATAGGGCCGGCCCACCGTGCCAATGACAAGATTACTCCAGGTGCGCACAGCCAGCACCGGCGAGGTTTCGGTGAGCCCGTAGCCTTCCAGCACGGGGATGCCGATGAAGTTGAAAAATTCGTCAACATGGGGTTGGAGCGCGCCGCCGCCGGAGATCGTGCCGCGGAAATCGCCACAACCCACCGACTCACGCAACTTCGCCAGCACGATGCGGTCGAGCGCGCGATGGGGAAGAAAAAATAAAATCCAGCGCAACAAATGGCCCGCACCGAGGGACAGATTTTCCGACAGGCCGCGTCCGCTCAGGTCGAGTTGTTGCCCGACAAAAAACCGTTCCGCCCTTTTCACATGGCTTGTGCTGATCCGCGCGGCGTGGAAGAGCGCGCGGCGGTGGGCGGGTGCCTTATCCACCCGGGCCATGATTTTCTGGTAGAGACTTTCCCACAGGCGCGGGGCCGAGGCCATGAGGGTCGGGCGCACGATTTTCAGGTCTTCGCCGATCTGGCGCACGTTCGTGTAATACGTGCAGGCGCCCATGCTGATCGAGACCATCTCGAAGATGCGCTCGTAACTGTGCCAGATGGGCAAAATCGAAAGCATGCGGTCGCCGGGAGCGAGGTTGAAAGGGAGGTTGCCGATTTGCGACGCCATGTTGGCGTGAGTCAACTGCACACCCTTGGGGGTTCCTGTGGTACCCGAGGTGTAGATAAGGGTGAAGAGGTCCTCCGGCCGCACGGCTTGGGCGCGTTCCTCAGCGCGGCGGTCGCCTTCCGCGCGTAACGTTTCGCCAAGGGTGACAAGGTCTTCCAGCCGCAGAACGCCGCGGGGCGGGGCGGCTTTCGGAGCCATCAGGATGATCTTCTCAACGCCGCGCAATTCGGGCCGCACTTTTTCAAACTTCGCCAGCACCTCCTCGTCCTCGAGAAAAACGAACCGCGTGTCCGCATGGTTGAGGATGTACACGATTTCCGACTCGGTCACATCCGTGCCGCGCGGCACGTCGGCGCAGCCCGCGAGCAAGATGCCGTAGTCACACACGATCCACTCGGCGCGGTTGTCGGCCAGCAGCCCCACGTGTTCGCGCGCCCGCAGGCCGAGATGGATCAACGCTGTCGCGAGGGCCAGTCCGCGTTCGTAGAGCCGACGATAGGAGAGGAAGTCATACTGCTCGCCTTTGATCTTGGTGGCGAAGGCGGGAAGATCGCCGTACCGGTCGGCGGCCACGCGATAAAGCGAGGCCAGGGTTTCTTCACAAATGCGGGACATGGAATTTAAAGGGCGGGGGGTTAACGACCAAGCTTTCTCTAGTAATGGAATCCTTCTCAGCCACAGTAGACGATGCGTCTTCTAGCGCAAATCCGGCTCGAAATCAACCCATCGTACCAGCGGGGCCAGCACCTGCCTTCCCTCCTGGTGCCAGGTCACCGGCGGCTCCTGCATTTTCCCCAGCGGACAAATGCGCGAAGGCCCCAGCGCGGCGGCCCGTTCCGCATAATCCGGCGTGGCCGGCCAGATGCCAATGGCGCCCAACCAGCCCTGCACCGGTCCGAGTGCGGCGGAGAGATCGTCCGGCAGGGGTTTGACGAAAACCACGCGGTTCAAACACGACGAGGCAAACCACGGATCGTCCTCGTAAATCACCGTCCACGCCGTCGAGTCCTCGCTCTCCCACAATTGCACACGCGGATCGCTGGCCGCACGAAAGCGGTAATTCGCGCGGATGTCGTGAATCTCCGCCGCCTCCGCCGTGGTCACTGCGCTGCGCGGATCGTGGGCCTCATGCCGGGCCATCTCCGCGGCCAGCCGCGCCGCATAGCCCCGCGCATCCCCCGCCACATAGAAATCATGCGGCGACAGGCAGCCCTTTTGGTCGAAGAGCGAGGCATCCCGAGCGGCCAGCGGGACGGAAACAAGCGCCGCATCCTCAAAAATAATCCCCAGGCTCACGCGATGCGGATGCGGCTCAAAGATCACACCCGGACGCGCCTGTTTGCGAAAATGTGAGATCGTTTCGTCCGATCCGAAGACCACCCAGGCCTGCGCCTCGCGCAGCCATTCCGGCGGCAGTTCGCGGCGAACTGCGGTGAGCGCGCGGAGCGGCTCCGGCAGCAAATCCAAAAATGCCTCCACTTCCGGCAGGCCCTGCGAAGGAATTTTCACCAGATTGCGCGCTCCCAGCAGCAACCCGCGCGTGAGACTTTGCAGCGCCGCATGCGGCGTGTTGCCGCTTACGATGTGCAGGATGGGGTCCAACGCATAGGCCCGGCTGAAATGGCTGCCGTAGGGCCGGAACCCGTCGAGAATTTCCGCGTGTCCGAGTTCCAGCTGCACGGTCTCCAGCAAATCACCGTCGGAAAAATTCCCAAGCAGCGGAAATTTTTCCGCCGCTTTTACAAGGGAATGTGCTCGTTCCGCTGTCTTCATGGTGTGCGCATCAGCCTTCCTTGGGCGCAAGTATCGAATATCGGGTCCGGATTCTGCAACAGACTGTAAAGTACATAGACCGGCTTCACCGATCCACCCGCAATTTCCGCAAGGTGCTTCCCAGCGGAAAACGCGGCGCGCAAATCAGGATGCCGATGGACTGGTCGCGGAGTGGGTTCCTCATTCTTCCCAAGACGAGCCCGCAAAGCCCGGCGAAGGGCGGACGGTTTTGCTTTCGCTGCGGAAAGCGACTGCAGAACCGCTTTAAAATCCTGCGCGATTTGCCCTTCCGGTTCCTTGATCTCCGGCTTCGCCTCGCGGAGGAACTTCGCCAGATCCAAATCACATCCCTTGCAGCAACCAATCCAAGAATGGTTCGGCAGGATGGATTGAAAACCAGCCGCAGATGCCTCGATTTCGGCAATGGACCAGGCGATGCTGAGGGAGGCGTTGATCATGGAATCCAACCTGATTTACCCATCTCAGGCGAAGGGATTGACCGCTACGATTCCTGGGATGCCGGTAAAATCTTTATCGTTTTCGGTGGCCACGGTCGAAATCCCCTCCAGCTGCATAAGGGCGGCGATTTGAAAGTCGAAATAGCGCTGGCGGGTGATCCCGGCGGCCTCGCAGAGTTCCAACGCGCGCTCAACCACCCTGCGGGTGATCGGGAGAACGGTCAGTCGGTCCAAAGCCGCCAGCGAGGAAATTTTCGCCTTGGCCATTGCCGGGGAATCGGGAGGGTTCGTTTTCGGACCTGTCAGGTTGGGATACATCTCGGCCAGATTTTGAACGGAAACAAAATACTCGTTCCCGATAGCGGAGCGGGCCGCAAGGAGAGATGTTGCCTTGGAATGCCTGGGATCCGAGACGAGCGTGGCGTAAATCAGGATGTTTGTGTCCAACAGCACTCTACCGATCATAGCAATCCTCCCTCTTAAACCGGCCTTGGAAGACAGCGTCAGAAGTGACAATCCGTGATGCCCGTTTGCGGTGTTCTGTCAGGAACTTTTCCAACGCAAGCTCAATCACCTGGCTGCGCGACCGCCGCTCTTCCCGACGAAAGGATTCCAGCTCTTCCAGCAAACCCGAGTCAATTGTAGCAGACATATGGGATTTCATAATACTTGTATGTTAGAACGCTCCGGCCTGGAGGTAAATGGAAAAACCCAAGCGGATGTTTCGTCGTTCTGAAGTGCCATAAAACGCGGGACCCATGCCCCACAAATCGCATCCCTTGCAGCAGCCGATCCAGAAATGGTTCGGAAGAATGGATGGAAACCCAGCCGCAGGTGCCTCGATTTCGGCGATGGATCAGGCAGTGTTGAGAGAGGCGTGTAATGCCTTGTTTCCGAGCCACAGGTGAGGGATGACGGTGTGTCCGATTTCGGAGATCTGGCCGAACCGAGACAGACTTTCGCGGTCGAGGGCGGTGCCGTCAATGAAGTGGGGATCCTTCTGGAATTCCGGAGCGGCTTGGTCAACATCATGGCCGGTCGGCCCGAAGACATACTCCACGACTTTGAAAAGAAGGCCGGTTGCCGGGTCAGCGATCTCCCGTGTGGGGAGAATGCGAAATTCAGGCATGTTGAGTTTTTCCAAGTCCGCATGGAGCCATTGGGCTCTTTGCGGGAGTCTTCCCTCGGTTAAGACACCCTCGCGGACAAGCGATGTATCGGATTTCTTGAGTC
>Ga0209591_10007279_pt1 | contig 12196 bp, 6 predicted proteins | sample MAT01_FD_187207 | JGI IMG/M metagenome (GOLD analysis project Ga0209591, IMG submission 187207) | Freshwater microbial communities from Lake Fryxell liftoff mats and glacier meltwater in Antarctica - MAT-01 (SPAdes) (version 2) | ecosystem: Environmental > Aquatic > Freshwater > Ice > Liftoff...
ATGGCCGGATTGGGCCTTGATGGTGACCTTGGCGCTGCGGGCTTCTTCGACTTCTTGCGAGTGGAGGCCGAAGGCGTGATGGGAGGCGCGGAGGGCACGCTCGCCATCGGCTTCGGCGACGACGCAAGAGATGCGGATCTCGCTGGTGGTGATGTTCTCGACCTTGATGCCCTCGGCGGCGAGGGATTCAAAGAGCATGGAGGCGACGCCCGCGCTGGTGCGCATGCCGGCGCCGACGACGCTGACGGTGGAGAGGCCGATATCGAAGCGAACGGCTTCGCAGCCGGAGGAGGCTCCGCCGGTTTCGCGCAGGGCAGCGACGATGCGCTGGACGATGGGGGTGAGTTCGGCGAGGTCTTTGCGGTCAACGGTGAAGGTGAGGTTGATGGTGCCGGGGCCGTCGTCTTCCTGGATGATGTCGTCAACACAGATGCTGGCGGCGGCGATGGGGCCGAAGACGCGGGCCTGCACGCCGGCGACGTTGGCGACGCCGCGGATGGAGACGCGGCCGACGTTGCGCTTCAAGACGACGGACGAAACGACACGGCTTTCCATAGCAGACTCGTCAGCAACGACCAAAGTTCCGACAGCGCCGTGGCCGACCGACGGCTTGTGGCTGTGGAGAACGCGGAGGGGCACGCCAAATTTTTTGGCGAGCTCGACGGCGCGGGGATGGATGACTTGGGCACCCAATGCCGCGGCTTCGAGCAGTTCATCGTACGTCACTACGGCGCGTCGGCGAGCCTCGGGAACGATGCGAGGGTCGGCGGTGAAGACGCCGTCAACGTCTTTGTAAATGTCGCAGGAGGCGGGGCGAGCGGGGCCGCGCTGGGAGCCGCCGGTGAGGATCGCGGCGGCGAGGGCGACGGCGGTGGTGTCGCTGCCGCCGCGGCCGAGGGTGGTGGTTTCGCCGGTCTCGGTGGTGCCTTGGAAGCCGGCGACAACGGGGACTTTGCCGGCGGCGAGTTCGGCAAGGAGGCGGGAGGTTTCGATGCCGATGATGCTGGCGCGGCCGAAGGCGCTGTCGGTGCGGATGCCGGCTTGGCCGCCGGTGAGGGAGACGGCGGGCACGCCGAGGGACTGGAGGACGAGGGACATCATGGCGACGGAGACGTTTTCGCCGGTGGCGAGGAGTTGGTCGACTTCGCGGCGGTCGTGGATGGCTACGCCGTCGCTATTGGCGACGCCGCTGACGGTGCCGGCGAGTTCGAGGAGGTCGTCGGTGCTATCGCCCATGGCGGAGACGACGACGATGACGGAGCGGGCGGTGCATCCGCTGCCGCGGAGTTCGTCGATGATGCGCTGGGCGCAGGCGCGCATTTTGGCGGCGTCGGCGACGGAGGAGCCGCCGAACTTGGCGACGACGACGGGGCGGGTGGCTTCAGGACGGCTGGATGCGACGGACACGACGGGCAACTCCGGGGAAACGGGGCGATTGGACGGGGCCAAATGTACGGCTGTGAGCGGGGGTTATCGAGTGGCGGCGGCGGTGGCGGCGGAGCGTGGGAGGACGTGCGGAGCGGGGCGGGGCGTGACGGGGTTTGCGCCGTAGGCGGTGAGGAGGGTTTCCCAGCGGGCACGCTCGGCGGAGCCCTCGGGGCCGAGGAAGCAGGCGTGGAGGGGGAGATCGAGGTCGGCGGCGAGGTCGGCGAGTTGGGCATCGACGAAGTCGATGTACGGAAGCTCGATGACGAGGCCGGCATCACCACCATCGAGGGTGAGGAGGCGGGCGGCGGCGGCGGCGCGGTCGGTGATGGCGGCGATGGCGGAGACGGAGGAGTCGAGGAGTCGGCTTTGGTCGTCTTCACGGCCGAGGTGGATGGGCCAGATGATGCGAGAGAGGCCGAGGCGGAGGGCTTCCTGGCCGGCAGCCATGAGCATGGCGGTGACGGCCATGGCGGCGGCGCGCCAGTTTTCGTGAGTGGTGGCGGATTGGAGGGCGGGGGCTTGGTGCTCCCAGCGGATGCAGTGGCTGATGTGATGGAGCTGGGCGGCGAGCTGGGCGGATTTGGTGCGGGCGGCGTGCTCGGTGGCGCGATCGGCGGGGAGGGCGATCCAGGCGGTGGTGACGCCGTGGGTGGTGACGCCGTGGGTGGGCCGGCCTTGTGCTGCGGGGAGCGAGCGTGCGGCACCGGCAGTCGCGAGTGCGAGGAGACCGCCGAGACCGCCGTCGGTGATGATGAGCGCAGAATCACCCATGGAGTGGGTATCGGCGTTCGCGGCGGAGGGGCTGTAATGTCGCGGAATGACGGCCTGGAGGGCGTGCGGGGGGCTTAGGAATCGAGGATTCGGGTGGAGGCGATGGACATGAACTCGATGGTGCCGTTGTGGAGCATGTGGCAGGTGATGCAGGCGATGAGCGAGCCGCGCCATTCGCGGAGGAGGCCGAAGGTGAGGCCGCCGACGAACACCTGGAGCATGCCATCGAGGCCGTAAGGGTGAATTATGGCGAAGGCGAAGGCGGTGATGAGGACGGTGGCGGGCCAGCGGAGGCGAGCGTGGAGGGCGCGATAGAGGCAGCCGCGGTAGATGAGCTCTTCAAAGAAGGGGGCCCAGATGACGGAGCCGAGGGCACCTAACCAGAGGAGCCACCAAGCGTTGCTGAGTGGAGCTTCATAGAGGGGGAACTTGTCGGTGCCGGTGGGTTCGGAGGCGGTCTGGGTGGCGGAGAAGATGTAGTGCAGAAACTCGTAGATGACGTTGACGAGCCAGAGCACGGGGCGCTCGGCGGCGAAGGCGAGGCAACCGATCCACATTTCGCGGCCGACGCCGGCGCCGGTGTGGAGGCCGAGGTCGATGCGGAGTTCATCCCAGCGAACGCCGCGGGCGAGGGGCCAGAAGGCGGCGCCGAAGAGGCCCCAGGTGAGCACCTGGCTGAGGGCGATGCCGGCGGAGACGGTGCTGGCGGAACTGGTGCGGAAGGGGATTTCAATGAAGACGGTGACGGCAAAGCCGAGGAGGAAGAGGCAATAGGCTTCGAGGTAGACTGGTCCGCCGAAGGCGGGGGCGTCGAACTCGCCGGTGAGATCGCCGTTGTTGAGCATGATGAGGGCGGTGACGGCGAGGGCGATGCCGATGAGGAAGGTGAGGCCGATGAAGAGGTAGTAGCCGAGGAAGAGGGCCATGAGGCGGTCGAAGCCGCCGAGGAGATCTTCGCGGGCGGAGTTGGTGGGGGGAGCGCCGAAGGTGAGGGCGAGTTCGCCGAACCAGCCGTGATGATCGACGAGGGACTGGCGGGCTTCGTCGGTGAGGACGCCGGGTCCTTCTTTATAGAGCCGAAGGAGCCAGTGGGTGTGGCCGGCGAGAGCGCCGCCGGGCTCGGCGTCTTTTTGGAGGGAGGTGAGGCGCTCGATGGCGGCGTCTTTGCCGGCGACATCGCCGGCGACGATGGCGCCGCGGAGACGCTCGGTGCGGGTGACGGAGATCTCGTCGATGAACTCGAGGATGGGGACCTCGTCGATGATGACCTGCTCGTCGGGTTCTGCTTGTGGGGCGGGCTTGCCGCGCCCTCCCCTGCGTGGGGGAGGTGGGGGCTCGTCGAGAGTTTCAAGGAAGTACTTTTCCTTGAGGGTGGCTTTCATCTCGAGGGTGTAGTGATCGATGCCGGGGTCATCGATCATTTCGCTTTCGAGGACTGAGCGGGGGGCCTCGTCAAGGGTGAGCGAGTTGAGATTGAGCATGAACTGCTGGACGAAGACGACGAGCAGCACGAGGACGGGCGCGAGGATGGCGGCGACCATGGCCAGCATTTTGTTGGCGGGGTCTTGTTTATCGCGAACGCTGGGCAGGCCGAACATGGGTGTAGTGCTCCGGGAGGCGGCGTGGCGTAGAAACGCGGCCGTCGAGCATATCCAGTTTGGGGGGGCGGTGTTGTGTTTACCCGAGCGCGGACGGGTTCTACTGTTTCGACTCGACGGAGCTGTTCGTTTGGTTGGAGTTGGTTTTTTACACTTTTCTTGCAGGGTTCGCGGTGCGACCCTGCGTGGGAGGCAGGCATCATGCCGGATCAGACACGCGATTCAAAGCAGTCCACGCCTTCGACTCCTGGACCCGGGGCGACGCCTGGTTCAACGACGAGTGGGCGGAGCGCTCCGACTGGTTCGGCGGGCAAGGTGTGCTTTGGATGCAAGGGCGACTGTTCGAACAAGGCGCGGGTGAAGGACCCTGCGGGACACTACTGGTGCAAGGAGTGTTTTGACAAGGCTGATGCGCTGGAGAAGCAACGGTTGGCGACGGTGGCCAAGCCGGTGGTGGCTGGGGCTGTGCTGGATGACGGACCGCTGGTGTTTACGGCGGATGAAATTGGCGGGGCCCGGGCGTGTGTGGCGTGCAAGACGCAACTGGATGAGGGGGTGGTATTCTGTACGCTGTGCGGGGCGGATCAGAACGCGGTACCAGGCGCGGCGGCGGCGGCGGTGAAAGCGTCGAAGCTTCGGGTGCAGAAGCAGGCTCTGACGGTGCGGGCGCGAGCGACCAAGAGCGCGCGGATCGTGAATGCGGGGGAGTTTGCGGGCTTGTGGCGGCGATTTGCGGCGCACCTGCTGGATGGCATACTGCTTGGACTTGTGATTGGGGTTCCGACCGTGCTGTTGTCTGGCGGTCCTCGGATGAGCGATCAACTTGGCCGAGCCGATGCGATGAGCCCGAACTCTTCTCAGTTGACGATCCAGATCGTTTTTACGTTGGCGTGGATTGCGTACGGGACGCTGCTGGAGGGGTTCACGGGTGCCACGCTGGGGAAGAAGGCGCTGGGGTTGATCGTCGGGACGACGGAGAGCGGCGAGATCGGGCTTCTTGGCTCGCTGGTTCGCAACTGCTGCAAGATCTTTGTTTCCGGCGGCATGTTCACCTTCGGCGGGTTTGTTGGTGGAGTGATGGCGGGTGCGGCTGGCATCACCGGGCCTGGGGTGCTTGTCGCTGGCGCGATCGCGAGCCTGGTCATCGGGTTTGCGCCCTGGCTTCTCTCGGTGGTGACGACCCGGCGTCAGACGCTGCATGATTTGATGAGTGGGGCGGTGGTGGTGAACTGACGGAGCGAGGGCAAGCAAAAAGCCCGCGCGAGGCGGGCTTGGAGGTCGGACGAGATTGAGGCGAGATTTTTAGTGGACGAGCGCCGTGCAGTGCTCGATGGCGTCGATGACCTGCTTGACCTGGAATGGCTTCTTGAGGAAGGACTCGAACCCTTGCGAGCGGAGCCCGCCGAGCTGGACATCGGTGAGCTTGCCGCTCATGGCGATGATCTTGGTCATTTGGAGGTCGTCTTCGTTTCGCACCATGTTGGCGAGTTGGCGCGAGTCGCCTTCGCCGAGGTGGATGTCGAGGAGCATGACGTGGGGCTTAAAGCGTTCGCACTCAAGCCCGGCGGCGAAGCCGCTGGTGGCGGTGCGGACTTCATAGTTGGCCTGCTCGGTGAGGACCTTGTGGAGGACTTCAACGATGTCTTTCTCGTCGTCAACCACGAGGACGCGGGTGCGGCCGGACATCATTCCGTCCATAGGAATGTTGTGGGCCTTCATGAAGCGCATCAGCTGCGACATGGGGATTCGGCGGTCTTTGGAGCCGGGGATGCGGTAGCCTTTGAGGGAACCGGAATCGAACCATTTCGAGACCGTGCGGGGTGCGACATTGCAGATCTTGGCAACTTCGCCGGTTGTCAGTACGTCTTTGTCGAGGGGCATCGTCTCGTCCTCTGCTGGAATGGCGGGGGAGGGGCGAACCAGAATGAACACGCCGAGCTGATGCCGGCGTGCCGCGTTCCGTCCGTGGAACACGTCGGGCTTGGCAACCCCCGCCGGGGAGTTTCAAGCACGTTGCAAGCGAATCGGACTAAAAACCACCTCGCTTGACCGCACAGGTGTTGCGAGCAGCAGAAACTGAGTTTTTCGCCCAAGCGGCCCACGTGGGAGGAAGCTGGATCAATAACTGGTGGGGCGACGTGCCGAGGCGAGATGGCGTGGCGGACTGGGTCTGAAGGTGGGGGGAAGGTATCGGCGGTTAGGTGTAAACCTCAGTCCGGGATTTTCCCGAGGCTGGTGCGATTGACTGTCACTGGTCTGCAACTGGGTTCGGACGGAATCCGTATAACTCGCATTGACCAATTGGCGGCTTGTGCCGCGCTCGCGCACTCGCGTGGGTGGGCTGGCAATCTCTCTGGCGTGGGGTCACTGGTTGGTGTGCGTCTCGAAGGGGAACGTGATGAGATCATTTGGGCTGTCGTTTTCACCCGCTGCGACCGTGGCGGCGCTTTTGGGCACGGCACAGCGGGCGCATGCTCAGGCCCCGGCGAACAACGCGTGTGCGAATGCGGCGCTGATGTATGTCAACGCGTTCTTTGGATGCTGATCTCAGCCCGGTGCGAATATGGGGACTGGGTGCGGCTGGTTGGATGTGTTCGCAAAAAGTTTGGACGAAGTATGCCCGGCGGGGGCACTTATTCTCGGATCAAGTCGGCGTTGTGAGTTTTGGTTGGTACCCGGCTTTTTTATCATGTACATTTCTCGTACGGTGATCTGCGGGTGAGCGCAGGCGGCGGACGGGACATATCTTGTGGACGGACCTTGTGGGCGGGATCGTTTTCTATTCAGAAGAAGAAAGTGGAGTACTTCATGCAGAATCGCAAACTCGGTGCGGCAGTTTCGGCGTTGGTTCTTGTGGGTGTGTGCGGCACAGCCGCGGTGGCACAAAACGGAAACGACGTGTGCGCGAGCGCGACACCGGTCACGTTTCCGGTGAACGCAACCAGTGTCACGCTGACGGGCGGATCGACCGTGGCCGCGACGGCGACGGCGGGTCTGTCGGGTCTTTCGGGAGCACCGAACTGTGGGTCGACGACGGGAAGCCGCGATGTGTGGTATTTGGTGACGGCGCCGTCCGCCGGCGCGATGCGGGTGGATACGTGCAGCGCGGCGAGCTATGACACCGTCGTCTCGATTCACAATCTCTGCCCCGGCGCGGTTGGCGCGTCGCAACTGGGCTGTGATGACGACGGCTGCGGCAACACTCGCTCGCGGGTGGAGATTCAGGTGACGGCGGGCCAGCAGGTTTACGTCCGCGTGGGCGGCTTCCAGACGGGCTCGGGAACGTTTACGGCGACGGTCAGAATGGTGGTTCCGGTTCAGCACCCGGCCCCGGACTACACCGCCCCGCTGGGGCCGGATGTGACGGTTGGCAACGTCGTGGATGTTCTGCGTTACGGCACTGGCACGGCGAACGGGATTGCCGTGACGGCCTTCGCGGTGGGTACGGACTCGTGCAATCGCGGCGACCGCCCGTTGCTGTGGATCGACAACACCTCGCATCCTGGCTACGGGACGCAGGAGCATCCGGTTATCGCGCAGAACATGTTCCGGTACAACGTAGTGGGCGGATCGGGCCGATTTGTGCAGATTGGTCAATCGTGGCTGAAGCACGGCTTCCTGTCGCTGAACAGCGGGGCTTGCGGTACTTGCCAGACACCCCCGTTTGGCGGCGATCAGCTTGGCGTGAACTGCTCAGATACGTACGGAGCGAGCCTGAACGGGAGCCAAGGAACGCTCGGGGCGCGATCAGAAGTGAACGCAACCACGGGCGCGTTCCCGTTCCCGCACGGCACTGGCAGCAGCGCCGGGATCACCAACTACAGTACGATTGGCATGCGCCTCCAGGTTCCCACGGCCGATATCACCGCGCAGCCGACGGGAACACGATATGTTGTGGACACCCACTATGTTACGCAGGACGATGCGCAGTATGTTCGCCCCGGTCAGACCAGCGCCATCAACGGCCTGAACAATCTCTCGTGGCGCGAACTCAATGCGACGACTATTGGTAACACGAACCCCGGATTCACCGGCGGCACGCGTCAGCAGGAGCCGGGCATCTTCGCCTGGCGCCAGATCGATCCGGCCGTCACGATCATGTCTGCGGATTATCAGGAACCCAACGACGAGGCGTACCCGTTCACGGCGCCGTTCTGGACGGACAAGACGATCACGGCTCGGTTCTGGGTAGCGGCGCGCGTGACGACTCTGTCTCCGGGCAACTACCGCTACGACTACAACGTCATGAATCTCAACTCAGACCGCTCGGGTGGTTCGTTCTCGATCCCGTTCCCCAACGCTGTGACGCCGTCGAACGTGCAGTTCTCCGCTCCGCTTTCGCACTCTGGCGAACCGTACAGCAACGCCGCGTGGACGATGTCCAAGGCGGGCAACGTGATGACCTTCAACACTGATTCGTTTGCGACCAACGCCAACGCGAACGCGATTCGGTGGGGCACGATGTACACGTTCCGATTTGACACGACGGTTCCGCCCGTGAACGGGACCGCCACGATTGGCTTGTTCAAGCCGCAGGTGGGCGGGGTCGACGTTGCCTCGGCAGTCAACCTTCCCGTTCCGGAGGTTGTTATTGTGCCGAACTGCCCCGCCGACTTCAACGGCGATGGCGATCTCAACCCGGACGATCTTGCCGACTACATCGGCGCATTCTTCACGGTTCCGCCTGCGAGTAACGCGGACTTCAACGGCGATGGCGATGTGAACCCCGACGACCTGGCCGACTTCATCGGCGCATTCTTCGCCGGTTGCTGATGACGGTCCGAGGACCGAAGCGAGTTTGAAAATCGACGGCCGGGCTCTTGGGAAAGAGCCCGGCCGTTTTCGTTTCTGGGCGTGGACTTACGGTCTGGAGCTACGGCCGATCGGATCGCCGAACCGGCTTTTCGCGGTGCGGGAGCACGGGCTTGAACGATGACTTCGCCGGCGCGAGGGCGGGCGGAGGCGCGCGGCCCTGGGAAGGCCCGCCAGAAGGAGCATTGGCCCGCGCATCAGATCCCGCATCCGCCCCTGAAACGAGCCGTTTGCGAAGGATGGTGATGAGCGTGCCTGGCTCGAGCGCGGCAGGCGACAGAGGCCGGAAATAGACCTCGTGCAAACCGCCGAGGTCGCGCGGCGGGAGGACCGTCGTTGCCCCCGCGGCACCACGGAAAGCGACGAGCACCTCGGCGGGTTTGTCGGTGGCCATGATGACGTCGGGGGCGCGAACGGTGACCGTCCGGATGCCGACAGCGCGGGCGCCGATGCGCACCTCGGTGAGGTCGAGCAGCCGCTTCATCGATTTGGGCGCATCGCCGTAGGCCTGAACCAGATCGGTCTGAATTTTGCGGAGTTCCTCGCGCGTGGCGGCGAGAGAGATTCGGCGGTAGGCCTCGAGCCGGCGTTGGTCGGAGGGGATGTAGGTTCGTGGGATCACGCCGCGGATGCCGATCTCGATTGAGGTTTCGGTGGGGACGGCGATCTTTTCGTTGTTGAGTTCTTTGACCGAGCGGTCAAGGAGTTGGCAGTACATGTCGTAGCCGACGGCGGCGATATGGCCGGATTGCTCGGGACCGAGGATGTTGCCGGCACCGCGGATTTCAAGATCGCGCATGGCGATTTTGAAGCCGGCGCCGAGCATGCTGTACTGCTCGATGGCCTTGAGCCGTTTGAGGGCATTTTCTTTGAGCGGTCGTCCTTCGGGCTGGAGGAGATAGCAGTAGGCCCGGTGTTTGTAACGACCGACGCGGCCGCGGAGTTGGTGGAGATCGGCGAGGCCAAAGCGATCGGCATCGCAGATGATCATGGTGTTGGCGGTGGGGATATCGATGCCGCTCTCGATGATGGTGGTGCTGACGAGGATGTCGGCCTGGCGGCGGACAAACTTCAGGATGACGTCTTCGAGTTCGCCGTCGGGCATCTGGCCGTGGCCGACAACGACTTTGGCACCCGGCGCGAGTTTCTGCACCTCGTCGGCGACGCTGATGATGTCGTGTACGCGGTTATGGACGTAAAAAATCTGACCCTCACGGGCCAGTTCGCGGGCCATGACCTGCCTGAGCCGCGCGGCGTTGTATGGGATCACCTCGGTCACGACGGCGCGGCGATCGGCGGGCGGCGTGGTGAGCGACGAGATATCGCGCAGCCCGAGCATGGCCATGTGCAGCGTGCGCGGGATCGGCGTCGCCGAGAGGGTGAGAATATCGGCCGTCAGGCGCAGCGAGAGCAGCCGCTCTTTGTGCTCAACGCCGAAGCGCTGCTCCTCATCGATCACGACCAGGCCCAGATCGGCAAAGTGAATATCTTTGCTCAACAGACGGTGCGTGCCGATGATGATGTCCACCTTGCCTTGGCGCAGTTCGGCGAGCACGTCGCGCACCTGCTGGTCGGTCTTGAATCGCGAGATCGACTCGATGCGGAATGGATAATCCTTGAACCGGCCCTTGAACGTTCGTTCGTGCTGCTCGGCGAGCACGGTGGTGGGCACCAGCACCGCGGTTTGCTTGCCAAACTCGGCGCACTTGAACGCGGCCCGGATGGCGAGTTCGGTCTTGCCAAAGCCCACATCACCGCAGAGCAGCCGGTCCATGGGCCGGGCGCGCTGCATGTCTTTCTTGATCTCACTCATGGCCGCCAGTTGATCTTCGGTTTCGGTGTACGGAAACTCGGCCTCAAACTCGCGCTGCCAGGCCGTATCACCCGGGAAGCGGATGCCCGGCAGGTGCTCGCGGGCGGCCCGCACCCGCAGCAGTTCCGAGGCCAGGTCCTTCACGCTCTCGCTCACCCGCTGCTTCTGGTTTTTCCAGCGCTGCCCGCCGAGGGTCGAGAGCGGCGGCTTGCCCTTGAAACCACCGACGTATTTTTGCACCAGCGCGATTTTGACGGCCGGCACGTGGAGTTTCACACTGCCATCAAACTCAAGGGTGAGATATTCCTCGGCATCATCGGATTGTTCCGCATCCACGCCCCCCGCCCCCCCCGCCCCCCCCGGCCCCAGCCGCTTGGCGGCCGCGCGCGCGGGCGAGGTTGCTTCCTTGGGCGTCATGAGTTTAAGCCCGGCGAACCTGGCGATGCCATGATCGCTATGCACGACGTAGTCGCCAGCGGCAATATCGAGGAACGTGTCGATGGCGCGGCCGGTGTTCATGCGCCGCGTGCGGCGGCGGGCCTGGAAGCGGTGGAGCAACTCGTGATAGGGCAGAATGAACGCCGCCGGGGCCGCGCTTTCAGCGCTTCCCCAAATGAAGCCGGCGTAGACATACTGCGCGAGCGACTCAACGCGCTGGGAAGCCGCGGGGGCAAACTGCTCGAGCAACTCGCCCAGCCGCTGACGCTCGGCCTCGTTCTGGCAGAACACAATGGTTCGGAGCGGCGCTGAATCGGGTGGCGCGGCGAGGTCACCGACTTCTTTTATGGCTTTAGAAACATCGTCGCTCAGCGCGGCCGCGGGGGCCACCGGCAGCGTAAAGGACTTGCCCTCGGCGCCACCCGCGAACGGGGAAAGTTGGCTGACTTCGATCGTGGCGGCGAGTTTTTCGCGCAGTTTGGCAAACACCGCGGGCGGCCCAAAGATTCCGCGGCTGTCGGTGCAGCGTTCAAAGTATCCGCGCCCTTGCTCGGTCACTTCCATCAACTCGTGGAGAATGCACAGCGTGTTTGGTGCGAGGCGATCGATGAGCGAGGTGCCTTCGTGGTGCTTATCGCCCCCGATGGCCGCCTGGGCATCCTCGGCGCGGACGGCGATTAACTGGGCACCCTTGACAGTGCGGTCGATGCCCATCGACTCAACATCGAACTCGGCGAGTTTGTCGATCTGATCGCCCAGGAAGTCGAGCCGGAGCGGCACCCCACCGGTGCTCATCTCACTGGTCTGTGCCGATGGATCGCCGGGGGGAAAAATATCGAGAATACCGCCGCGGAGCGCGTAATCACCGGGTTCTTCAACAGCGGCTGCGCGGCGATAGCCAGCGCTATCAAGCCAGCGAACCACCGAGGCGGGGCCGCCCGCAAGCGTTTGCCCGCTGGCGAGCGTGAGCATGAGGGCGCCGAGAGTTTCATCGCGCGGCAGTGCCTGCATGAGCGCCGCGATGGTGGCGATCAGCACCTGCGGCGGGGCGCTTGAGGTTGCTTCCCGGAGCACGCTGAGCCGCTCGGCCAGCAGTTCAACACTGATGGCGGTCTCGCCCGGGAGGGTTTCGACGGCGGGAAACCTGAGCGCTTTGACACCAGCGGCGACGAGTTCGTCGGCGGATTGGTCGGCGTCGTCAACGTGGGCCACAACAAGGAGCACGGGGCGGTCTGTGAGGCGCGCGAGTGCGGCGGCGAGAAACGAGGTTGACGAGCCCTGCGAACCGCGGACGTTGATTCGGCGGGCGCGCAGCGCTTCCGCAGCGATCTGCACA
>Ga0209591_10007280_pt1 | contig 12195 bp, 14 predicted proteins | sample MAT01_FD_187207 | JGI IMG/M metagenome (GOLD analysis project Ga0209591, IMG submission 187207) | Freshwater microbial communities from Lake Fryxell liftoff mats and glacier meltwater in Antarctica - MAT-01 (SPAdes) (version 2) | ecosystem: Environmental > Aquatic > Freshwater > Ice > Liftoff...
GGCAGTCGCTCGATGAGAAGGGCGAGGGCATCGTCAATCGGTTTGGAATCGATGACGTGGTAATCGTCCAGCACGAGGATGAATGGGTCCAGAACGGTGGTGATGTCATTGAGCAAGGCCGTCAGAATCGCCTCGGTGGGCGGCGGCTGAGGCGACTCGAGCGCGCGCAACACCCCTTCGCCTAGATGCACTGCAATTCCTTTGGCGTCGTTCAGGGCCAGCGTCTGCAAAGCCGCCACGAGGTAGGTCAGAAAGCGGGTGAGGTCGTTATCGCCTTCGTCCAGCGACAGCCAGGCCACGGGGCGTCCGCAATCGGCGAGCCATTCACTGACCAGGGTGGTTTTGCCAGAGCCGGCCGCCGCCGAGATGAGGGTGAGTTTGTGGCGCAACCCCGCGTTCAACTGCTCGATGAGGCGCGGGCGGAGGACGGCGTTAGGCCGTGGCGGGGGGATGTAAAGCTTGGTGGCGAGAATAGGCGTGGACAATGAATCATTATAAGAACGAAGCCCATGCATTCGTGCGGCGATTTGAAATTCGCGAGAGATTTGAGGCAATATCACTTCGTTTACGGCCGGGCGATCCATGACGAGGGGCGCTGCCCAGATCCTCGCATTTCCATGCCTACTGCTGAGACTTAATTTCGTGCTGCGCACCTGTTGTGAAATGCGCCACCATCTTGAGCGTCTGCACAACATCATTGGGGTCCAGCTGCGCGTTGTAATTGAGCCGCCCCTCCCACGCCCGCTCAATCAGGCCGGCCCACGCCCCACCCAGTGAGGTTTGCGCCCACTGGGCCGCAATTTTTTTGGAGACGACGCGGCCGTGTTGAAGCGTGTACAGCACGCGGCACAGCGTTAGCACGATATAGCTTTGGTAACCCCGGCTATTGATCGGGCCGGGTGCAGCCCTGCCCCACTCTGCCAGCATGTCGCGCATTGCACTGCGCAGCGCATTGGGCGAGACAGGGTCAATTAGGGTGTGCGGCGGTAGGCCCAACAGCACGATGCCTTTCTCGCGCACAATCGCAAGATGCGGCAGCCACCACGGCCCATGTTGCACCCACTTCAGCGCCTCGCCCAAGCCGCGCTCGATGTTGGGGTGTCGTGCGTGGGTCGGGTCGTAGCGGCGCAGCGCTTGCGCCGAGAGGTAGGTGCCTTCGAGTTGAATCGCCCACGGCGAGGGGCCGGCATTCATCTGGGCGTGCATGAGGCGCAACGTTTCAAACGTCTCCGCCGAAATGTCCTCGTCGGTGACCGCGATAAAGTCAATGTCGCTGCTCTCGTCAAAATCGCCGTTGGCCAGTGAGCCGTCCAAATACAGCGCGACCAGATGGGGGCCGAGAATGCGCTGCATGTGGGTTTGCAACTCGGACAGTATGGCGTTGACATTGGGATAGGGTGTGGGTGGCGGCGTCATCATCGGCACTCACCTTTTATACTCCCGCCACGCGTGCAGCCTTTCAGGATTAGATACCCACTAGACATTATTGGACAAAGTCATTTGCGCTCAAAACTCGGCGCAAAACCGTGATCTTTTGACCCGAAACTGCTTCATCCGATAATGTCTACTATAGGTCTTCAGATTTGCTTTTGAAGTCGCGGCTGGAAGATCGTGCACGTGACACGTCAAACGTGCACGTGCACGATCCCGTCTGCCTAGTTTGCTATCTGAGCATTTATAGCTATCTGCGGTGCCGTGCATGCCTTGAATTCCAATCAGGCATTCAATCATTCCCAGATGCCGATTGTCATGGGTCATCCAGGCTCATGCCGGTTTGGGCATAGCCCAGGCTCTCGGTTTCCATGTCCCAACGGGCGGCTAGACCCTCTGTTTCCCACAGCTGGCTTCCCCGTCCATTGATCATCTCTTGAAGATAATCGGCCCAACGCGCTAGATGCCACACATGGAAACCGATGGATGGCGTGGTCTCATTCGGCGTCCAGACTATTTGCGCATCGGTCAGGCCGTCTACAAGATCGAGCCTATCTTCCTGTGTGGCACGATATTGCGTGGAAATCTCAGCCATGATGCTTTCAGACATTTACTTCTTCGTTGCACAACGAGAAGCCGACGATGCTCCCGGCTTTCGCAACATTTCAGGATGCGCTATGGATGATCATAGACGTAGAAGATGTAATCTTGAGACGTTGTTTTGACGTCCAGATCGTTGAGTAATCTAAGAAGTTGTGCGCGATGATCGGTGCCGTGATTGACCACGTGAAGAAGCACCTGCCACACGATGAGGTCCCGGTCTTCATTGGGTTCCTGGATCGGCTTATCGAACAACATCTCGTCCCGCAAATCGGCAAGATAATCGCGCACCCTTTGCTCAACGCGGTCCCAATACGCGCGAATCATTTTTCGATCATCAGTGTCATTAATGTCACTGGCATTGGAAGACACTGGTTCCAGGGGTTGGATGCCTGCCAACTCGCTGAACCAGACATCGTCGACGTTGATGAGGTGAAGGATTTGATCTCGAACCGATCCATGCGAGTAGTTCGCGTATCGCCGAGTAGAAGCCGATGTGGTTTTTGAACGCGGCAAAATGCGCCAGATTGCCCTTCAACACAAACGTTGGCATTTGATACTTGATCGCCTCAGTGGCCTTCGGTGCCGCCTTTTGCACAGTCGCTCGTATTCCTTGCAGAATCTCTTGAATATTTGGTGGGAAGCCGGCGATGTATTCATCAATCGTTTTGGGTGTTGCTTGATTCGTTTTCATGGTGTTATTTTGAGCAGGTTAATTAGTTTGGCCATGCCCGCCTACTATAAAAGTGTTATCGCCAATCAACAATCAAATTTTTTGTATCAAAACACGTGATCCCTTTTGTCGGCGTCTTCCCACACAAAAAACCATATAAGTCTGACATCGCCACACCCTGTATTCAGATAGGCTGAGCTAAGCCTATGCCAGCACTTGCGGTGTTCCGGCATGTAGAGGCAAAAATAAAAAAGGACAGGTAAATATCTATGAAAGGGATTAAAGAAGTGCTGGAAGCCGAGTTGAAGGATTTGTATAGTGCCGAGAATCAACTGGTGAAAGCACTGCCCAAGATGGCAAAAGGCGCCGTGAGTGAGCAGTTGCGCGCGGCCTTTGAAGCCCATCTAGAACAGACGCGTGTCCATGTGACGCGCCTGGAGAAGGTTGCCGAGATTGCGCAGATCTCTTTGAAAGGCAAGCGCTGCAAGGGTATGGAAGGCCTGTTAATTGAGGGCAGTGAGCTGCTATCAGAAGAGAAAAAATCACTCAGCCGCGATGTGGCTCTGATTCCAGCCGCCCAGCGCGTAGAGCATTACGAGATGGCGGCCTATGGCAGCGCCGTCGTATTTGCGCGCATGCTCGGCCTCACCCAGGCCGAGAAAATCTTGAACCAGACTCTGGAAGAAGAGAAGAAGGCCGATGCCAAGCTGACTCAGATTGCCGAGGGCAAAGTGAACCCGGCGGCCATGGCTGAAGCGCAGGAAGCAATGGCCATGAATGGCAAGGGCCATGAGAATGGCAAGGCTAGCAAGCCGGCCGCGAAAGCCGCCGCGCCTGCTGCGAAGAAGCCAGCCGCACCGGTTAAGAAAGCCGCGGCAAAGAAGCCAGTGGTTGCGGCTGCCAGTAACTAGGCTAATCTGCGAAACGGATTTTATATGCCGTCAGCACACACGAGGGCGACCCATTGGGCCGCCCTCGTGTTTTGTACGCCGCATGCCGCCAGCGCACAGCTTCCTGGGGCATCGCCCCAGACAACATCGCCATCCATGAACGCCGGCGCGATATGCTGGAGTTGCGCCAGGAAGCCGTTAAAACAATGGCCCTGCCCGCCTGTGTCTGCGGCATCAATGAATTCCACACCATCCTGTAGTCATGACACCCTCGTTTGGAGACAGACAGAGAGACCTCGCGGGTTTTTAAAACCCGCGAGGTCTCTCTGTCTGTCTGCCTGAAAATTGCTTGACACCAAATCCAATATGATGGATATTGTGTCCAGTATGAAAGAGGCGGCATCCGACCTGAATCAGCGCATTGCCGGGCGTGTGCGCGAACTCCGCGCTGCACAAGACTTGTCGCTCGATGGACTGGCCGGCAAAAGCGGCGTGAGCCGGTCGATGATCTCGCTGATTGAACGAGGCGAGAGCAGTCCCACGGCCGTGGTGTTGGAGAAGCTGGCCGTGGGTTTGGGCGTATTGCTGGCCTCGCTGTTCGATGCACGGGATGCCACGGCCCAGGTGGCGAGTGGACCGGTAGCGCGGCGCGATGACCAGCCGCAGTGGCGAGACCCGGCCTCAGGTTACCTGCGCCGCAATGTCTCACCGCCGGGTGTGCCGCAGCCGATGCATATCGTCGAGGTGTATTTTCCACCGGGCCGGCGCGTGGCGTTCGAAACCGGCGCTCGCGACGTGCGCGTGTATCAGCAAGTGTGGGTGCTCGAAGGTGCAATCGACATCACCTTGGGCGAGGAACGCCACCGATTACGCGAAGGCGATTGCCTGGCCATGCAACTCGACCGCCCCACCCTGTTCCACAACCCCACCCAAAAACCCGCGCGCTATGCCGTGGTGAGCGCGAGTGAAACCCTCTTGAAAAGATGATGACATCCAACTGGTCTTTACGACGGCTCTATGCGCTCGATGAAGCGCATATCGACCAACTCGCCATCGTGTTGCTGGACTGCGTCGAAGGCGGCGCATCGGTAAGCTTCATGCAGCCACTGTCGCGTGAGCGCGCTGTGGCGTTCTGGCGCAAGGTGGCGCAGGGCGTGGCCGCGGGTGAACGGGCGTTGTTGGTGGCCGAAGACGCGCACGGCATGTGCGGCACCGTGCAACTGGTGCTCGACCAACCCGAGAATCAACCCCACCGTGCCGATCTCTCGAAGTTGCTGGTGCACCGCCGTGTGCGCCGGCAGGGGCTGGGTGAAGCGCTGATGCAAGCGGCTGAAGACATGGCCCGCGATTGCGGCAAAACCCTGCTGGTGCTCGACACCGCCAGCGACACCGCCGCGCGCATCTATGAGCGCCTGGGCTGGGTGCGCGTGGGCGTGATCCCCAACTATGCGCTGTTGCCGCAGGGCGGGCTGTGCGACACGGTGCTGTTCTACCGCGACATGATGTAGAGACCCGCAGGCGCGTCTCTACAAGTTAAAGGGTTGCCAAAGGTTCCAGGTGTTTAGTACCGAAGCCAAACGAATAGAAACTCCACCAGATTCAGCGCCAGATGGGCCGTAAATGCAACCACGATGTTGCGCCGCCATGTGAACAGCCCGGCGAGTACACCCCCGGCTATTGCCCCGGTCAGTACGATGTACCACAAACCGCCTGACCAGTGGAGCAAGCCGAAGAATATGGAGGAAATCAGAATAGCGCCAAGATGACTAAATCGCTGGCTGAGTCGTGGAATTGCGTAACCGCGATATATGTTCTCTTCCACAAACGGAGCGAGCAAGACATTGGCAATGAAAAATGGAAGCACCGCTGACCCCAGGTTGGGAAGTAATTGCCCGGGCGGCACGTAATCGCCAATTACGTGCTGGATTGTCGCTAACAGCGGTGATAGCACGAAGATATACAGAACGCCCAACGCGACTCCCACAAGAACGCCAATCAAAACCTCCTGCCACAACATGCGTCCTTCTGGAAGGTGCCAGCCGAGGTCACGAAAAGTCAATCCATCCGCGCGCATCGTTCTCAGCAGTATCAACAGCAGCAGGATTTGGACGGCCAGTAACAAATAGGGTGTAGCACCAATGACACGCTCGGAAATCGCTTGAGCGTCTCCCTGGGTGATGGCGCCGAAGTAAACAGATGCGGCAATGATGACGATGAGGAACAGGACTGGTGCGATGATGAGGATCAACCACACTCGGCGCATTCGCCCGGGCGTTTCTTTTGTGAGGGTCATTTTTTTATTTCTTCAGCGCATTTAAGTCAGTTTCGGCATTCAGGCTTGGGGCTGAGATGACAAGCCCGGCGCGGGGAGAATTCTGGCGGGCGACTTTTTCATGCGATAGTGGTGGAGACCAATCCCAGCCAGGGTTAACAAACTTGCGGTGATGATGCCTGCGTTTCCGGGTGAGAACAGGGCTTCCCGGTCGCTACTCAGCTGGACAAAACCGTTTACCAGTAGGGTGAGCGTGACCGCATTCGCCATGCTATGCAGAATCACAGCCGGCCACACAGTCTTGCTCAAGAGCCGCAGTTCACCGTAGGTGATGGCAGAAGCGGTATTGATGAGCACACCCAGCAGAATGAAGGTTGGCCGGTCGAGCGATGTAAATTCCGGCCATTGCGCCTGGCTCACAAAAAACAACCAGTAGGGAATGTGCCAGGCCGACCAGATGAGCCCCGTCAGCAGGTGATTGACGAACGGGTTGAGCTTGAGCGCTTCAAAACGAGGGGTGAGATAGCCGCGCCAGGCGAATTCCTCGAAAATATTCTTGACCAGCGACGAAGCAAAGGCGATGCCCGTCAGCGTAAGAAAGGCAGCGAGACCCTGCGACGCGAATCCAGATAGGGAAATGATCCCGATCATTGTGCCGAAACCGAGCGTCAAAAAAGAGGCGAGCGGGAAGATGAGGGCGGCGACGAGATACCAAGCCCAGCCTGATCTCAAATGGGGTGTGAGTCCAAAATCCTGCCAGCCATCTCCGCCAAAGGCACGTAGCAGTAGAGCCGTGAGCAATGGAATAACCAGCCAGAGCAGTATCCCCAGACTCTGCTGGGCGTCTTGAATTCCCATGGCCTGGTTCAGCGCAAGGCCAAGCCAGCCGGCACCGAGAGTGGCGATCGTAAAAATGATGAGGTTGCGGTTGATTCTGGTTTTGTTCATTGGAGTTCGTTCAGCGAGTAGTCTTCGGCCTGCACGCGTTCGATGATGCCTTGTAGCCATTGCATATAAGCTCTGTCGCCAAAGACCCCGAATTCAAGTGTGGCCACTCTCAAAAATACGGCGCGTGCATCGGATTGGCGGCCGGGAGGCTGTTCGCGCAGCATCTTGTGGATAGCCAGATAGCCGGCCAACTGTTGCTCGACTTGCAGGAGTTGGTGCTGCAGCACTTTCAGCAATTCTGCGTCGGAGAGCTTTCCGCCAAAAAAAATCTGGACCAGAAACGGCTCGCGTGTTTCCTGCGGCGGTAGAGGAGTCGATAGCCAGCGATGTAATTCTTCGAGACCTGCCTCAGTAACGCTGTAGACCTTCATGTCTAGGCGTTCTTCTCGCGGTATGGATTTCTTGTCTATCAGACCCTGTTCGTCGAGTTCCGCCAGGGTGCGATAAATCTGACTCTGATTTGCCGGCCAAAAGTGCCGCACAGATCCGTCGAACGCCTTTTTGAGATCGTATCCGGTTAAAGGAGAAACCGATAAGAAGCCAAGAATTGCATATTTAAGAGACATAATTTTTGACTTGATGACACCCATCCGTGATGAGGCTTGGATGTGTTCCAAGTAGTATAGTTAGTATACTATATGACTTATATTATAGTGCTATTAACCTATAGCTAGGTCATGCAGGCAATTGGATGGGGCTATGTGCTGAATTTGCCCAGGAGCTTTGTAGATGGCCCCCGACCCCTAAAGGAGAGCCGCATACAAAGTCAGCGACTCCCCTTTTGAGTTTTAAGAAACAAAATTGGTAGCGGAGTAAATCGGCATCCTCATTGAACACGCGGTGGCAAAACCTAATAGACAAAACAATTAGACATGGCATGAATTATTGACCTGCTGTAGAGACGCGCCCGCTGGGCCGTCTTCCCCGCCTTCGCACCAACGCTGATGCAGAAGGCGGGGAAGACGGCCCAGCGGGCGCGTCTCTACAAGTTAAAGGGTTGCCAACGGCGTTTTGGCCAGCCGCTCCAGTCAATGCGCCCGGCTATCCTGCGAGCTGGAAATGTTGAGCATCTGCGCGATGCAATGCTCGATGGAGAGGCCGGCGAGGGTTTGATCGACCCATTGGGTTTGCTGGGGGGGCGAGGGGTGTCAGCATGATTGAAAGCAATCGAATTTAAGCAGTTTTCGAGGGTTTCATTTTTTGAAAGGGTACTTGCCATGGGTAGGGGGAAGCATTCGTAAACTTAACAGGGTTTGTCTTCTCACGGCTCGAATGCTTCGCCCCTACAAAAATGCGCTCACTTCATCATTGGATTATTTGCCCTTTTGGCGTAACTACTCAGGCCTTTTGGACAGGATGAACAGGATTTACAAGATTGGGAGCGGATTTCCATCCTGTAAATCTTGTAAATCCAGTCTCAAAATCCGGGGCTGAGCAGTTACCTTTTGGCGATGATATAATTTTTTTGCAAGGGCGAGTGGGCTCGCGTTGCGATCTGGTTTCCCCACTTTTTCAGAGTCATGAACGGATAAACGCAGATTCCCACATCAACACCATTCATCATCTTAAGATGTGAATGTGGCGTTTCTGTTCCCCTCGTTTGATCTGACTCGATCTAGCTTTTTATCTCGCTCTCGAAAAAAATTCAATGAATGCTTCTGCGCCTCCGGCCCGCCTGTACTCTGAAAATCAATCACCCGTATCACCGGCATCACCATTCGAAACCGAAGTCGGCCGACGGCGAACCTTTGCCATCATCAGCCACCCCGACGCCGGCAAGACCACGTTGACCGAAAAGTTGTTGCTTTACTCCGGTGCCATCGAGCAGGCCGGCAGTGTGCGCGCGCGCAAAAACCAGCGCAGTGCCACTTCGGACTGGATGGCGATGGAGCGCGACCGCGGCATCTCCGTCACCTCGACCGCGCTTCAGTTTGAGTATCGCGGCCACATCTTCAACCTGCTGGATACGCCCGGCCACCAGGATTTCAGCGAGGACACCTATCGCACGTTGATGGCCGTGGACAGCGCCATCATGGTGTTGGATAGTGCCAAGGGCATCGAGCCGCAGACGCGCAAGTTGTTTGAGGTATGCCGCAGCCGCAATCTGCCGATCCTGACCTTCATCAACAAGCTGGATATGCCCGGACGCGAGCCGCTGGCGCTGCTGGACGAGATTGAGCGCGTGTTGCACATGACGGCCTCGCCCATGAACTGGCCAGTGGGTGCCGGTAGCCTGTTTCAAGGGGTTTACAACCTGGCTCAGCGCGATGTCCTCATGTTTCAGCGCCACGCCAAGGGCAGCTTGCGCGCCCACACTCAAACCACAACCATCGACGATCCGGCACTGGAAGCCATTCTCGGCCCGCACCGCATGGAGCAATTTCGCGAGGAGGTGGCCCTGCTGTCGGATGCCGACTATGCCTTTAATCACGCGGCATTCCGGCGCGGCGAGGCCACGCCGGTGTTCTTCGGCAGCGCCATCAACAACTTTGGCGTCGAGCCGTTTCTGGAAGCCTTGATTGGGCTCGCGCCATCGCCCCGGCCCATGGACAGCCTCAATGGCCCCGTCGATCCGACCAGCGCCCACTTCAGCGGCATCGTGTTCAAGATGCAGGCCAATATGGACCCGCAGCACCGCGACAGCATGGCGTTTCTGCGGGTGTGCTCGGGCCGCTTCGAGAAGGACATGCTGGTGTATCACCCGCGCCTCAAGCGAAACATTCGCATGGCCCGGCCGCACCGCCTGTTTGCCCAGGAACGCGAAACGGTGCAGGAGGCATTTGCCGGCGATGTGATTGGGTTGAGCAACCCCGGCCTGTTTTTGATCGGCGACACGATCTATGCCGACAAGCCGGTTCAATTCCCGCCCATCCCGCGCTTTCATCCCGAGTGCTTTGCCAAGCTGACCAACCTCACGATCAATAAATCCAAGCAATTCAAAAGTGGCTTAAAACAGCTTGAGGAGGAGGGCGTGGTGCAGGTGCTGTATGCCGACAATTACGCCCGGCACGAGCCGATTCTGGCTGCGGTAGGCGACTTGCAGTTTGATGTCGTTGTGGCCCGCCTGGCGCTGGAATACGGCGTCGAAACTCAACCGCAACGGCTGCCCTACACCAGCGCGTGCTGGATCAACCGCGACGACCCTGCGTTCGCGTCCGTCATCTGGCCGTCCGCCGTGTTGCGCGCCACCGATGCGTTTGATCGATTTGTGACGCTGTTTCCATCGCCCTGGGAATTGAGCTATCTGGCCAAGCAAAACCCGCGCCTGGTGCTGAGAGATGTGGCCGGCAATCCGATGACCCATCTCAGTAGTTAAAACTCCTAGCCAAATGCAGCCGCTCAAAAGTCCGAAGATTTTGGACAGAATGACAAAATGCACAAAATATAGCCGTTTTCGTTCTGTCCGATTCTGTTAATTCAGTCATTCTGTCCAAAATCCGCTCCGATTCTGCCGCTCATTTTTAACTGCTGAGAATTTGTAATTGCTCAGCCTCTTACACCTTGAACGTTATGTACCCAAATCCGTCTACGTTCGGGCGATGACACAGCACCCCATTGGCCGTTGACTAGGCGATAACGCCTATAGACCTGCCCGCGTTTTCAAGCCATGCTCTTGCCGGAGAATTTCGAAGGAACGCTATTCAAAAGGAGCATCATGAACAAAGTCACGACTGTTTTAACCGGCACCATTCTTCTCTTCGTTTTAGCTGCATGTGCCACAAGCTCTGCCCCAGCCAACCCCACCGCAGCGCCGGCTCCGACGTCGTCGGCCACAACCGGCAGCATGGCCGGCATGGATCATGGCAGCACCGACACGAATGCGCCGTTTGATGCCATGTTTATCGACAGCATGATCGAGCATCATCAAGGTGCGATTGAGATGGCGAAAGAGGCTCAACAGAAGGCTGCTAAACCCGAGGTGAAACAATTGGCCGAGGCCATTTTGAAGACGCAACAGGCCGAGATCGACCAGATGAATGCATGGCGCAAACAGTGGTATCCAGATCTTAAGCAGACCAGCGGCATGGCGATGGACATGGGCGCAATGGGCGTGAGCGAGGGGCCGGAGCCCTACGATGTTCGCTTTGTCGCCGCGATGATCCCGCACCATGCCAGTGCCGTCACGATGGCCCAGCAAGCCACTCAGCAGGCCGAACACCCCGAGTTGAAGAAACTGGCCGGGGACATCATCGCTGCCCAAACGGGCGAGATTGAACAAATGAAGCAGTGGTATCAGGAGTGGATGGGCAAGCCGTATGCCGGTGCAGCGTGAAATGTTGATCTAGATCAACACCTGCAACACGGCCGAAATGGCGTCAGCCTAGGCCGGCCGTGTTGCAGGTAACTTTTCCACCCTCTCCAGAAAAAGCCGATGCATGCGTGTGTCCTGAGTCAGCTCGGGATGAAACGAGGTCGCCAGCATGTTGGCTTGTTGCGCGGCCACAATCACGTTTGAATCGCCGCTGTCTGGCAACGTTGCCAACACATCCACCTCATTGCCAACCGACTCAATCATCGGCGCGCGAATGAACACCGCCGGGTATGGCTCAGCCAAACCCTTGATTTTCAGGGGTGTGGTGAACGAATCCACCTGACGGCCAAAGGCGTTGCGCTTCACCTTGATGTCCATCATGCCCAATGTGGGTTGATCGCGCCCCACATCTTTGGCTAGAAAAATGAGGCCGGCGCAAGTGCCCCATGTGGGTTTGCCGCTGCGAACAAAGTTTTGCAACGGCTCTATCAACCCAAACCGCACGGCCAGCTTGGCAAAGGTGGTGCTCTCGCCGCCGGGCATGATGAGGCCGTCCAGGCTGTCGAGCTGTTGTGGCAGGCGCACTTCGACCGCAGTGATGCCCATCCGAGCCAGCATGGTCACATGCTCGGCAAAGTCACCTTGCAGGGCTAGAACCCCTATTTTCATGGGGTTCTACCAGCCTCGATCAGCCATCTTCTGCCCATCGGTCAGGCTGCTGATGTTGATGCCGACCATCGGCTCGCCCAAATCTTTGCTCACCTCGGCGATGATCTTGTAGTCGCGAAAGTGGGTGGTCGCCTCAACAATGGCTCTGGCGCGTTTGGCCGGATCACCACTCTTGAAGATGCCGCTGCCGACGAACACGCCGTCCACGCCGATCTCCATCATCAGCGCGGCATCCGCTGGCGTGGCTATGCCGCCGGCCGCGAACAGCACCACCGGCAGCCGGCCCAACTCGGCCGTCTCTTCAACCAGATGATACGGCGCGGCGATGTCCTTGGCATAGGTGAAAAGCTCGGCGCGATTCATCCCCTGCACGCGGCGAATCTCGCCCAGGATGGCGCGGGCGTGCCGCACGGCCTCGACCACATCGCCGGTGCCGGCCTCGCCCTTGCTGCGGATCATG
>Ga0209591_10007286_pt1 | contig 12190 bp, 14 predicted proteins | sample MAT01_FD_187207 | JGI IMG/M metagenome (GOLD analysis project Ga0209591, IMG submission 187207) | Freshwater microbial communities from Lake Fryxell liftoff mats and glacier meltwater in Antarctica - MAT-01 (SPAdes) (version 2) | ecosystem: Environmental > Aquatic > Freshwater > Ice > Liftoff...
TGCGGCCGTCGCCGCCCTGGTGGGTCATGTTGGTGATGATGCGGAACCGGGTCACCTGGTGTTGGGTGCTCAGGACCTTGATCAGGGCATAGGCGTCCGTGATGGAGGTTGGCTCGTCACAGACCACGACCAGGACTTCGTTGGCGGCCGCGCAGAAGCGCAGGACGCCGTCGGAAATGCCGGCCGCGGTGTCCACGATCAGGGCATCCAGGTCTTCGTTGAGTTCGCTGAAGGCATGAATGATGCCGGCGTGCTGGGCCGGACTCAGGCTGGCCATCTCGGCGAGGCCGGAGGCGCCCGGGATCACCCGCACCCCGGCGGGGCCGCTGACGATCACGTCCTGCAGGCGGCGTTCGCCTTTCACGACGTCCGCCAGCGAGTGAGCCGGCTGCAGGCCCAACAGGACGTCGACGTTGGCGAGGCCAAGGTCGGCATCCAGCAGCATGACGCGGCGGCCAAGCATGCACATCGCGATGGCGAGATTCGCCGAGATGTTGGTCTTGCCGACCCCACCTTTGCCGCCCGTGACGGTAATGACCTTCACTGGCTTGGGGTTACGCCGTTGCCGGAGCCCCTCGGCCTGATCCGTGACGTGCTGGCCTTCAGGCGTAAGCATGGGTCGCAACCTCCGAGAAGGACTGGGCCAGGGTGTCGGCATTGAGCGTGCGGTTATCGCGCCGCATCAGTTCGACGGCCATCTTGGCCAGCCAGGACTGACGGTTGTGCATCAGGTGCAGATCCTCGGGAACGCGCTGGCCGTTGGCCACGTAGGCCAGGGGTAGGCCGCTCCGGATAAGGACCGAGAGGGCGCCCCCAAGCGACGTGGCCTCGTCGGTCTTGGTCAGGATGCACCCCGCCGGTTGGGCCGTCCGGAACACGTCCACAATTTCCTGCATTGTTCCGGACGCGGCCGTGGCGGGCAGGGCGAGGAGGGTGGCTATCCCGGCGTTGGCCGTCCGCAGGCGGGCCAGTTGTTCCGGCAGTCGCGGGTCGCGCTGGCTCATTCCGGCGGTGTCGACCAGGACCAGCTTGCGGCCCTCAAGTCCTGCCAGTGTCTCGGTGAGGCCCTGGGTGTCCGCAGCGGAAGTCACGCTGACGCCCATGATCTGGCCAAAGGTTTCCAGCTGTTCCCGCGCGGCAACCCGGAAAGTGTCCGTAGTGACGAGTCCAACCGCCTCGGCGCCGTACTGCTGCGCCGCCCGGGCTGCCAGTTTCGCAATCGACGTGGTCTTGCCGACGCCAGTGGGCCCGATCACGGCATACACGCCGCCATCTGCCACCACGTCGCAGGTGGCTACCGGCAGCTGTTCGACGAGGGTGCGCAGGCCGGCAAGCCAGCCGCCCACCGGGTGCTCGGCGGCAGCGCGCGTGGCCAGTTGCCGCGCAATGTCGGCATCCAGTCCCAGCCGGGTAAAGTTCTGGAGTAGCAGCGCGACGGCGGGAGACTGGCGCGACTGCTCGTCCCAGAGCAGCCGGCCCAGCTGCTCTTCCAGCAGGGAGCGGATCGAGCGCATCTCCTCCCGCATCTGGTCGAGCTCGCTGGTGGTCGCCGCGGTCGGCGCCCGGGGCGGCTGGAACCAGCCGCCGTTGTCGTTCGTGCCCTGGTCGATGCGGACTGCGGGGCCGTCGTCCACGTCCACCTCCACGTCCCCGGCGTAGCGCTGGGCATAGCGGCGTCCAACGTCAACCGGGGCGGTTGCGCTGCCCGTCAGCGTGGTGCCGGCCCCATCGACGGCGGCCGAGATCTCGACGCCGGTGGCGTGGCGCGAGGTTTCCAGAATCACGGCCTCCGCGCCCAGCGCCGCGCGCACCTGGCGCATGGCGTCCCGCATGTCTGTCCCCGTAAACCGTCTGATCTTCATCGTTCTCTCTCCTGGCCTCAGGTGCCAATCGCCGCGATGAGCCGCACGCGTTTGCTATCCGGCACTTCGTTGTAGGCCAGCACCCGAAGCGTGGGCACTGCAAAGCGCAAAAACTTGGCCAGCCAGGGCCGGAGCGTTGGCGCGACCAGCAGCACCGCCGGCTGGCCGGCAAGTTCCTGACGGTGGGCCGTCTCCGCCAGCTGGCTTTGCAGCCGTTCTGCCAGGGTTGGCTCGATTCCGGCCGTCGCGGCGCCCCCCTTGAGAGTTTCTTGCAAGATCTGTTCCAGCCGGGGGTCCAGGGTGATCACGGGCAGCTCGTCGCTACCGCCGCTGACCCGCTGGACGATGGTCCGGCCCAGGGCCACCCGGACGGCGCTGGTCAGGGCCTCCGGGTCCTGGCTCGACCGGCCGTGTTCGGCCAGCGTCTGGCAGATGGCGCGCATGTTGTTGACGGGGATCTGCTCCCGGAGCAGCTCCTGGAGGACCCGCACGACCACCGAGAGGGGCAGGGTCTTGGGCACCAGTTCTTCAATGAGCTTGGGGGTCTGCTTGGCCAGGCGGTCCAGCAGTTCCTGGGCTTCCTGGTGGCCGAAGATCTCGTGGGCGTTTTCGTGGAGCACTTTGGACAGGTGGGTGGCGATGACCGTCGGCACGTCCACCACGGTGTAGCCCCGGGCCTGCGCCTCTTCCCGCTGGCCCGGTTCGATCCAGACGGCTTCCAGCCCGTAGGCGGGATCCCGCGTCGGCACGCCGTTGATCCGCTGCTCGATATGGCCCGGGTTGATGGCGAGCTCCCGGTCCAGCTGCACCTCGCCGGAGCCGATCGCCGAGCCCATCACGGACAGCCGGTAACCGCTGGCGGGCAGGTCCAGGTCATCCCGGATGCGGACGGGCGACACGAGGAAGCCCAGTTCGTCGGACAGGCGCTTGCGCACGCCCTTGATCCGGCGCATCAGCTCGCCGTCCTGCTGGCGGTCCACCAGGGGAATCAGCCGGTACCCCACGTCCAGAGCGATCGCGTCGGTTTCACCGACATCGGTCCAGGAGAGATCACGGCTGGCTTCGGTGTCGACCAGGTCCGGGGCCGCCAGGTTGTCAGTCACCGTGGCCACGGCAGCCTTGCGCCGCTCGATCAGCCAGGCACCGCCCGCGCAGGCACCTGCCATCAGCAGGAATGCCACGTTGGGCATGCCGGGCACGATGCCGAGGAGGCCGAGCAGGATCGCGACGACGCGCAGCACGCGCTTGTCACCCAGCAACTGCGAGAAGAGCTGACTCCCCATGTCCTCGGAGCGGGACATGCGCGTGACAAGGATGGCGACGGCGATGGCCAGGAGCAGTGATGGAATCTGGGCTACCAGGCCGTCGCCGATCGTGAGCAGCGCATAGGTTTCGGCTGCCTTGCCCACCTCCATGTCATGCTGGAAGACGCCGATCAGCATGCCGCCGATCAGGTTGATGAAGAGGATGAGGAGACCGGCAATGGCGTCGCCGCGCACAAACTTGCTGGCGCCATCCATGGAACCGTAAAAGTCCGCCTCCATGCGCACTTCGGTGCGGCGCGTGACGGCTTCCGCCTGGGTGATGATCCCGGCGTTCAGGTCGGCGTCGATGGCCATCTGCTTGCCCGGCATGGAATCCAGGGTGAACCGCGCGCTGACTTCCGAAACGCGGCCGGCACCCTTCGTCACCACCACGAAGTTCACGATGACGAGAATGGCGAAGACCACGATGCCGACGGCATAGTTGCCGCCGATCACGAAGTTGCCGAAGGCCTCGATCACCTTGCCGGCGGCATCCGGGCCGGTGTGACCATGCAGCAGTATCACCCGGGTTGAAGCCACGTTCAGCGCCAGCCTGAGCAGCGTGGCCAGGAGCAACACGGTGGGGAACGCAGCGAGGTCCAGCGGCCGCATCACGTACACGACCGCCAGGATCACGATCAGCGAGATGCAGATGTTGAAAGTAAACAGCGCATCCAGCGCCAGCGGCGGCATCGGCAGCACGATCATGGCCAGCATGGCCATGACGACCAGGGGGAGGCCCATGGCCAGCATCACAGTGCTGCGTACCGAGCTGAGCCAGGTAGAGGTTTGAGTGGCCATCGTTCAGGTTCCTAGCGACGCCGGCGCCGCTGCTGCGGTCCGCTGGCCAGTTTTTCGTCCACTTCAACCGTGGGCCGGTCGGGCCACGGGCCGCCGCGCTCACGCACGACCTTCAGCCGGTACACGTAGGTCAGGACCTGGGCCACTGCCAGGTAGAGTTGGGACGGGACTTCCTGACCCAGATCCGTAGTCCAGTAGAGCGCCCGGGCGAGCAGCGGTGATTCAAAGAGGGTGACCTTGTTCTCCGTGGCGATTTCCCGGATACGGGCGGCGGTCAGGTCTGCACCCTTGGCAAGGAGCACCGGCGCGCGCATGCGGCTGTCGTCGTAGCGGAGGGCCACGGCAAAGTGGGTCGGGTTGGTGATAACCACATCGGCCTTTGGTACGCTTTCCAGCATCCGCCGGCGGGCAACTTCCTGCTGCAGTTGCCGGATGCGACTGCGCACCTCGGGGCTGCCCTCGGACTCCTTCTGCTCGTCCTCGATCTCCTTGCGGGTCATCCGCATCTGCCGGGCGTGGGACCACAACTGGTAGGGCGCATCCAGCGCGGCAATCAGCAGCAGGGCCCCGCTGGAGATCGCGAAGGTCAGCAGGGTCAGGGACATGGAGCTGCCCAGGGCCTCCATAAGTGGCTGATCGCTGAGGCCAAGGAGCTGGTCCATCGTGCCCATGAGCAGGGCCACGGTCGCGCCCACGATGAAGCCGGCCTTCGCGAGGGCCTTCAGTACCTCGACCACGCTGTTCAGGCTGAAGATCCGGCCGAGTCCGGCCACCGGGTCGAGGCGCTCGAACTTGAAGGCCATCGGGGTGGACGTGAAGACAAAGCCACCGACTGCGATAGTCCCGACGAAGGCCGCGACGATCAGCGCGACGAACAGTGGAGTGCAGGCCTCCAGTGCGGCAAACATCGCTTGCGTCAGCGCCCGCGACATGTAGCCGGGATCGTCCAGGGCCCGCGGGTCGAAGCTGAGGGCCTGCCGCATCATCTCCCGCATGCCGGCGCCAAGCTGGTCGCCATTGGAGTAGAGCACCAGAGCGCCCGTCATCAGCACGGACCCCATGCCGAGTTCATGCGAGCGGGGAATCTGGCCCTTGCGGCGTGCGTCGTCCAGGCGCTTGGGTGTGGCCGGCTCAGTGCGGTCTTCCTGTGGGGTTTTCTCCATGGCCGCCTAGCTCCCCAGCATTCGCGTGAGCAGGTCAAAGGCCTCGTTCATCTGGGCCTGCCAGACCGGACCCTGGGTGCGGATGGAGAGAATAAGAATGAAAAGTCCGAGCAGGATGGTGATCGGAAAACCCACGGCGAACAGATTGAGGGTTGGCGCTGCCCGGCTGATCACCCCAAAGGCGACGTTGACCATCAGGATGGCGATGACTGACGGCAGGGCCAGTTGCACGGCGCCCGCGAACATTGCCGAGCCGAAGTCGACGATCACCCGCGCATCGCCCGGACTAAGCCCTCCGGACGCAATGGGCACGGCGGCATAGCTTCGGGCCAGCAGGGCTATCAGCGTCAGGTGCGCGTCGGTGGCCAGCAGAACCAGGGAAGCCACGATGATGTAGAAGCGCCCGAGCAGGGGCATGCCGCCGCTCTGGGGGTCTACGACGGTCGCAAAGGAAAGCCCCATGCCGATGGAGATCATCTGGCCCGCCAGCAAGGCAGCTTCCGTGGCCAGGCGCAGCACGAAGCCAATGCCGAGCCCGACGATCAGTTCCTGCATGATCGCCGTCAGTCCGGCACCGCTCAGGGGCTGGAGGTCTGGTGGTGGTCCTGCCGAAGGCACCAGAGCCACGGAAAGAACCAGCGCGATGGCCAGGCGCATGGGTCGGGGAACGAACACGGCGCCCAGCAGCGGGGCGAGCATGACGACGCCGCCGACCCGCAGCACTGTCCAGAGGATCGCGAACAGGATGTCCGCCAGCTGCGCCGTGGTGTCCATCGGCGGCTCAGCCCAGCATGCCCGGGATATTGGTAAACAGGGTCCGGGTGTAACCGGTGATCAGCTGAAGCATCCAGGGGCCTGTGATCAGCAGCGTCACCACCAGGGCAAGCAGTTTGGGAATGAAGGACAGCGTCATCTCATTGATCTGCGTGGCAGCCTGAAGGACGCCGACCAGCACACCGCTGATCAGGGTGACGAGCAGGAGCGGAGCCGCCAGCAGAGCCGTGAGGGTGAGTGACTCGCTCGCAATGGTGAGTACGGTTTCCGGGGTCATCGGGCCAGCCTCAGTTGTGGGGCGCGAAACTGGAGGCGAGGGTGCCCACGATCAGGCCCCACCCATCCACCAGAACGAACAACATGATCTTGAATGGCAGCGCGATGAGCATCGGCGACAGCATCATCATGCCCATGGACATGAGGACGCTGGAGACGACCAGATCGATTACCAGGAATGGAATGAAGGTGAGAAAGCCGATCTGGAAAGCCGTCTTCAGTTCGCTGGTGAGGAAGCTCGGCAGCAGGACCGACAGCGGCACGTCTTCCGGCTTCTCGAAGCCTTCCTTGCCGGAGAGGGTCGCAAACAGGGCCAGGTCGGGCTCGCGGGTCTGGCTCAGCATGAATTCCCGCATCGGTCCAAGGGCCTTCTCGGCGGCCACGGGCATTTCGATGGTGCCGGCGAGGTAGGGCTGCAGCGCGTCCTCGTTCACGCGGTCCAGCACGGGAGCCATGATGAAGTAGGTCAGAAACAGGGCGAGACCAACGAGGACCTGGTTGGGCGGCGTCTGGGGCATGCCGATGGCCTGGCGCAAAATGGCCAGCACGATCACGATGCGGGTGAAGGAGGTGGCGGCCAGCAGCAGCGAGGGCAGCAGCGTGAGTGCCGTCATCAGCATCAGGATCTGCATGCTCACCGACCAGGTCTTGCCGCCGTCCGGGTTATCCACGAGGGACAGCGCCGGAATGACGGGGGCTGCCGCCTGGGCGATGGCGGGGGCGAGTGCCAGCAGGATAAGGACGCTGCTGCGGGCAAGGGCGGCGCTTCGAGGGCTCATGGGTTGCGGTCCATATAGTTGGCGAATTCCGGTGTGGTGCCGCGCGCGGGCGGCTGGTTCAGAACGTGCAGGGTGCGCATTCCCGAAGGGCTGACGCCGACCAGCACCTGGTCGCCGCCGACGCGGATGAGGACGACCCGTTCCCGGGCGCCCAGCGACACGCCGCTGACCACTTCAATCAGTCCACCCCGCAGGCCTGCGCCAACGCGAAACCGCCGCGAGACCCAGGCCGTGGCGCCGAGGAGGGCCAGAACGACCGCGAGGCCAAGCACCATGCGAATGGCAGCCGACGTGAGATCGCTCGTCGGGAGCCCGCCGGTGGCCAGGCTCTTCTGCGTGCCGTCGGCCAGCGCCGGGGTGGTCAGGAGCAGGAGGACCAGAAGTCTGTGGAACTGCATGGCGGGTTTCAGCTCTGGCTGCTGGCGCGCTTGGTGGGTGCCAGCACGTCGGTCAGGCGGATACCAAATTTGTCGTTGATGATCACGATCTCGCCGTGGGCCACCAGCGCGCCGTTAACCAGAACGTCCAGCGGCTCCCCGGCATTCCGGTCGAGTTCCACGACGGAGCCCTGGGATAGACGCAGCAGCTTGCCGACGCTCATCTGGGCCCGCCCGACCTCCAGTGACAGCGTCACCGGTACGTCGAGGATGACTTCGATGTTTGGCCGGACGTCCGCACCACCCGCAGTCCCGGGGGTGTCCAGTGCTTCGAGCGCCGGTGCCTGAAACGGCTGGGCCTTGCCCGCCGTGACGGCACCGCCCTCAGTTGCTTTCGCCTCGTCCATATTTCTCTCCTACCGTGATTCGATTGGCGGGCTTGGTGATCCGCACCGCATTACGTCCCTGGAATGCGCCGAACGTGCCTTCAACCAGCGGGGTGTCACCCGCGTAGAGGAGCACCGCCGGCAGCAGGTCAGTCGGGATGATGTCGCCGGGCCTGGCATTGACCAGATCCCGGAGGGTGATTTCGGTCCGGGCCACTACGGCCCGCAGCGACACGCTGGCGTCCTGGACGTCGGCTCGCAGGCGCGAGCTCCAGCGCCGGGAATCTGCTTCAATCTGGTCCTGCTGACCCGCATCCCGCAGGTGCCTTACCGGCTCCACGACGACTTCGGGCAGTACGACGTCAAAGTGGAATTCCCGGCCGCCCAGCAGGAGATCGAAACCCGTCACGCACACGGGGTCCGACCCTGCGGCGACGGCCGCGAAGATCGGGTTGATCTCGGAGGCCCCCAGCTGAAAGTCGACGACGGCGAAAGGCTTCCATGCCTCGCGCAGGTCTTGGAGGATCGCGGCGACGAACTTGCGGACCAGTCGGACTTCCATCGGCGTGAATTCAGACTCACCCTCCGCGCGCCGTCCCTTGCCATCGCCACCGAAGAAGATGTCTACCAGCGTAAAGACGAAGGCAGCATCCAGCGTGATGACGCCTTTCGTGTTTTGGCCGCGGATTTCGAGGACGTTCAGGCTCGTCGGAACCGGCAGGCGCCGGGCATAAAGACCCCAGCGTTCGTCCCGCCAGGCTCGCGGAGAGACCTCCACTGACTGGCGGAAGAAGCGCCTCGCAGTGATCTTGAGGAGGCTGCTCATGCGCTCGGAAATCGACTCCAGCGCCGGCGCCTTGTCAGCAGCAATCCGCTCCCAGTGATCCGCATGCAGGTCGACGACCTGCCCCTCGGGCGAGCGGCCCTGCGGGTCGCCGGCGACGGGCCGGGCGTTCAGTGCCTCGGACTCGTCCTCCGACAGGATTTTGCTGGTGCTCATCGGGATCCCCTGTAGTGCGTGGGAAGGAGGGGTGCTTACTGGACAACAAAGCTGGTGAAGTAGAGGTCCTCGACCTTTCCGGGGTGTTCTTCCCCGTCCGGGTTCGCCGCCATGATTTTCTGGACCTCGACGAGAGCCTGCTGGCGGAGCTTTTCCTTCTCGTCCCGGTTGGTGAGCGCGGGGACCGCCTGGCCGCCGAAGAGCATCAGCAGGTTGTTGCGGATAACAGGCATGTGGTTCTTCATGTTGGTGACGACGTGTTCATCCCGGGACATGAGTTCCACGGTGACCTGGAGAAAGCGGATGGCTCCCTTGTCCTCGATGCTGGCGACCAGAGGCGGATCCATGGGCAGGTAGAGCGGCGGGCCCTTCGGCTCCTCGGCCACCTTGGGATCCGCGCCGGGTTTCTCGGCTACCACGACGGGGGCCGGGCAATTGGGGGTCATTGAATTGAGGACCTTGCAGCCCAGAATCGGGGCCGCGAGTTGCGTGACGAGCAGCATCAGGAACAAGCCGATGACGGCGCCAACGGCCTTCAGCAGGCTGCGGCTCTTGACGGCGACAGCGGCGGCCGGGGCAGCCTCAACGGCGCCAGCGATCTCTTCAGTAGCCATAAGTGTCTGTCCGTGAATGTCCCGAAGACCTCAAAGCAAGAGACGTGCCAGTGCGGCAGACCATAAAAACAACTAATTAATCAACAGCCTATACGAGGCTCCCGGCCGCCCTGGTCTTGGTCGCCAATATCCCGGCGGGGCGACGCGGCGCACAGCCAAGCGCTTGGCGTCGCGGGCCCCAAGGCCGTGGCGGGGCGGTGGGCGCGTTGCCCAAACCCTTGTAGGACTAATCGTAACGCGTTACGCTGAGTCGATGACCAAGCCCCGCAAGCTCGGCAGACCAATTACAGGCCGGGCCCTCACGGCCGCCGAGCGCATGCGCCGTTACCGGGCGCGTCGCAAGGCCGCTGGTCTGCGCCCCGTTACTGAATGGGTCGTGCGGGAACCGCCGGCCCAGGTCTATTCCTCGCACCGCCTGCTGGATGCGCGCAGCCTCGCGATGCACGTTCTCGCGGTCCGCAAGATTGCGCGTGATCCCCTGCTGCTCCACCGCGCACGTCAGACGGTGAAGCGCTGGCAGGCGGGCTACCCGGGTCGGGGTCCTGCTGCGCTCGCCGAGTGGGCGCGACTGTTGGCCCGTCCGTGGCCCGAGGTCGCGGCGGTCGCCACCGCCCAGACCGAGGCAGCGACAAGGCTCAGGCAGTCCTCCCCACTGGCTACATTGCTGACCGCGGCTGAGCGCAAGCGCGTGTATGAAGCGTTCCGAGCTTGAGCACCTGATCCGTGCCGCCGGAGCCGTCTCCGGTGATTCCTGTATCGTCGTCATCGGCAGCCAGTCGGTACTTGGCCAGTTCCCGGACGCTCCGCGCTCGCTTCGAGTCTCGATGGAAGCCGATGTTTTCCCCGCCAATCTGCCGGAACGCACCGACCTTATTGACGGTTCGATCGGTGAGGGATCCCGATTTCATGAGGAGTTCGGTTATTACGCTCAGGGGGTCGACGAACGCACCGCGACGTTGCCGCGCCGCTGGAAGGCCCGGTTGGTGAGCATAAAGAATCCGAATACGGGTGGCATTGAAGGTTTGTGCCTGGAAGTGCACGACCTCGCAATATCGAAATATGTTGCCGGGCGTCCCAAAGACCTGGTCTTCACGCGGCAGTTGGCGCGACATCGACTCACTCGCAAGCCGGTGCTGCTCGAACGGGCCGCAACAACGCCGCTGCCGGCGATTGTCAGGGAACTGGTTCACGGCAGGATCGCGCGGGATTTCGTGGCCCGCATACAGCGCGGCTAAGCAAATCACGTACCCCACGATGCGCGAAATTGGTCTTCGAGCCGGCCCTTGAAACGTACGGCCGCACGCTGCAAGCGCGTGAGTGGGCCGGTTGGAGGAATGTATTTCCACCATGACCCTGTTTGATCCCATCTTTGTGGCGTTGAAGGCCACGGGCGTGCGTTATGTCGTGGTTGGTGGTCTGGCAGTCAATCTGCATGGCTACCAGCGGTTCACCAAAGACGTTGACCTGGTCATCGACCTGGTGCCGAAGCAGTTGATGAAAGCGCTTCAGGCACCGCACGGTCTGGGCTAAAAGCCGGGGGATGCCCCGACGTGAGCGACAAACATCCGCCAGCAATCGGCAGCTTCGAGGCTACTGAGGACTTCCAGTTGCGCATGGCGCTCAAGTCCACCCACGCCCAGCGCCTGCAGGATCTGCAGGACATGCTGAATTTCAATCTCGAGGCGGAAGCCAGCAACCCCCGCTTGCGGTGGGTGGCTGACCGGCTACTGTGAACAGGCGCCGCTTACTTCGATGGTCGCTTAGCTCCACTTCTGCCGAGAGCTGAAAATGGGGGGATTACCGTCTGGTCGGCAGGTCTTGGGGGTCAACAGACGATTAACGTCCGCGACATTCCGCCGCAGCGGCTGGACCGCCTCAACGGTCGCGACGGACTCAAACGTGTTTACGCGGTCCATTCAGCCAAGTTACGATGTCTTCTCCGCGCCACCCCCGGATGGCGAGCAGTTGTGACCTGAGTCAAGCAACAGCTGGCCAATACTCCGTCTGTACTTCGCAGCAAGAGAGGATAGCTCAATGCCTGCTTCGACAGCCCGCTGGCCCTGGATCGCACCCATCGTCATCTACGCCGTGAGTGCCCTGGAGATGATCATCATGGTCTCGCCGGCGGCGGCGTACTTTTACAGTGTCTACACGCCGCTTTTTCACGGTCTCGAACAAAGCGCGGCAACCGCGTGGCTGCCCCAGTTCTTTCTGCCCCACCTCGCCCAGACCCACGTGCCGGTGTTTCGCTGGCTGTCGTTCCTGGGAGCCGGCCTGGCCCTGATCGGGCTTGTTGGTTTCATCGCCTGCGCCGTCCAGCTGTACTACGGCAAGTTTGTGAAAAAGCAGCTGGTGAACGGCGGTCTTTACGGCCGCGTTCGCCACCCACAGTACCTGTGCCTGGCCGTCGCGGGCGCCGGCTTTCTGCTGCTCTGGCCGCGGTTCTTCATTCTCGTGAGCTTCCTCGTGATGTTGGGCCTGTACTACATCCTCGCCCGCCACGAAGAAGAACTGATCCGGCAGCGCTATGGCAGCGCAACTGAGGAATACCTGGCGAGCGTGCCGATGTTCAATCCATTTCGTGGCCTGCGACAGGCCGGGCGGTGGCAGCCGGTCCGGCGCAGTCGCGCATTCTCCACGTGGGTCGCTGTGTCGGCCGTGACGCTGGGCGTTGCCTTCCTCCTGCGCGGTATCGCCGTCGACCAGCTGTACGTGGTCCGGTCAGTGGTGCCCGACGTGACGACGCTGTCGCTGAAGGCGCGGTCGAACGAGGCGATTGACGCAGTGACAAAGGCCGCTTTGGCGGAGCAGCAGCCCGGCGGTTCGCTCTTCATCCAGATCGCGAGTGGCTCAT
>Ga0209591_10007288_pt1 | contig 12187 bp, 6 predicted proteins | sample MAT01_FD_187207 | JGI IMG/M metagenome (GOLD analysis project Ga0209591, IMG submission 187207) | Freshwater microbial communities from Lake Fryxell liftoff mats and glacier meltwater in Antarctica - MAT-01 (SPAdes) (version 2) | ecosystem: Environmental > Aquatic > Freshwater > Ice > Liftoff...
CCGGGAAGCTCAAAGTTTCCCGGACGCTTGCTTCGTCTCCCCGCCCCCCACCGCACTCATCAGCTCCTCTGGCGCCACCACGGCGTTCCCGACGCGGCGCACCACCAGGGCCGCCGCCGCGTTCGCCAGCCGCGCCGCCTCCACCGCCCCGATCCCCGCTGACAAAGCCATCGTCGCCACCGCCACAAAGGTGTCGCCCGCGCCTGTGGTGTCGTATACCTCGCTCACGCGCAGGGCCGGGATCTGCGTGTAGCCAACCCCGGCGCCCTCGAGCGAGAGCCCCTCTGGCCCACGTGTGACGATCACGAGCCGCGCGCCAAGCTCGGCGCGTAACCGTGCCACGCCCGCCGCAAACGCGGGCTCGTCGCGCAGGGGCACACCAAGCGCAGCCTCGGCCTCACGATCATTGCAGCGAAACAGGTCGACGCCCGTGTAGTAGCGCGAGTTGCCCTGGGCGTCTACGGCGAAGAGCGCGCCGTGCTGGTGGCAGAGCGCGCGCACCGCCGCCACCACCGGCGGCGTGAGCAGGCCCGCCTGGTAGTCGGAGCAGAGCACCGCGTCGTGGCGCGGCACAAGGCTGCGCAAGGCGCTGATCACCTCGGCCGCCTCGGCGGGGGCGAGCGGCGCACGGTCCAGCCGGTCGAGCCGGGCCACCTGCTGCGGCAGGCGCGGCGCCTCGTCGGCCATGATGCGCGTCTTGCGGGTGGTAGGGCGGGTTGGCGAGACGACAAGGCCCGCTGTATCGATGCCTGCCGCGCCGAGCAGGCCGCGCACCTGGGCGCCCTCGTCGTCGTCGCCCACCACGCCGATCAGGGTGGCCATACCGCCGAGCGCCACCACGTTGCGGGCGGGGTTGGCGGCGCCGCCCAGGATGATCTCGCGGCGCTGCCACTCCAGCACGGGCACTGGCGCCTCTCGCGAGAGCCGCGTGGCCCGGCCGTACAGATACTCGTCGAGCGTGATGTCGCCCACCACGAGCACGCGCCTGCCGGCGAGGCGCGGGACGAGCTCTGCGAGGTTTTGAGCAGCTGTTGGCAAGAGGATCGGAGACAAGGAGACAAGGAGACAGGGAGCCCGCTCGCTACGCTCGCTCGGGAGACAAGGAGACACGGAGCGCCTGACGGCATGGAGGGGCTGTCTCCTTGTCTCCTTGTCTCCTTGTCTCCTTGTCTCCTTGTCTCCTTGTCTCCTTGTCTCCTTGTCTCCTTAGACACGGTTCAGATGTGCGTTACACCTCCCGTACTGCCCTCACCCCCACCGCTGGCGCGGTTTCCCCCTCTCCCGCGCGCGGGAGAGGGGGCCAGGGGGTGAGGGCCATCTGGCAAATGGTCACGTACATCGCCGCAGGGCGAAACCTTGTCTTATCTCCTTGTCTCCTTGTCTCCTTGTCTCCTTGTCTCCTTGTCTCCTTGTCTCCTTGTCTCCTTGTCTCCTTGTCTCCTTGTCTCCTTGTCTCCTTGTCACCCTACAAGCGCGTCGCGGAAGCGCCCCATGCCCTCCACGATCTCGGCCTCGGCGGTGGCGTACGAGAGCCGGATGTGGCCGGGGTAGCCGAAGGCCTCGCCGCTGATACAGGCGATCTGAGCATGCTCCAGCAGGTAATCGTTCAGCTCGTCGCTGCTGTTGCAGATCACGCCGTGCTTCAGGGGGCGGCCCAGCAAGCCAGTGACGTCGGGGAAGACGTAGAAAGCGCCATCTGGGGTGTCGCAGCTTACGCCGGGGATCTCGGCGAGCAGCTCCATGATCAGGTCGCGGCGCTTGTGGAACGAGGCCGCCATGTCGCGCACGGTCTGCTCGATCTCAGCGTTCGGCGTGTAGGCCACGAGGGCGGCGTACTGAGAGATCGAGGCGGTGTGGGTGCTGGTATGGCTCTGGATATCTTTGATCGCGGTGATGATCGGCTGCGGGCCGGCGATGTAGCCTACGCGCCAGCCCGTCATGGCGTAGGCCTTGGCGGCGCCGTTCACGATCAGGGTGCGATCCTCGAGCTCGGGGGCCACGCGCAGCAGCCGCGCGTACGCGACGTACGAGAGCGCATCGTAGATCTCGTCGCTGATCACGAGCATATCGGTCTCAAGGATCACATCGGCGAGGGCGCGCAGCTCGGCGGCGCTGTAGACGGTGCCAGTGGGGTTGGAGGGCGAGTTCAGGAGGATCAGCTTGGTGCGTGGAGTGATGGCGGCGCGCAGCTGCTCGGGCGTGAGCTTGAAGGCGTTCGCCTGGGTGGTGCGGGGCATCACGGGGGTAGCACCGGCGAGCCGGGCCTGCTCCACGTAGCTCACCCAGTAGGGCGCGGGGATAATCGCCTCGTCGCCGTCGTCGCAGACGGCCTGGAAGGCGAGGTAGAGCGCCTCTTTGGCGCCGGTCGTCACCGTCACCTGGTTGATCCCGTAGCTGAGGCCCTGATCGGCGGTGATGCGCGCGGCCACGGTGCGGCGCAGCTCGGCGATGCCGCCGGCGGGGGTATAGTGCGTGTAGTTCTTATGGATGGCGTCGATGGCGGCGTTCTTCACGGGGGTAGGCGTGTCGAAGTCGGGCTCGCCGACGCTGAACGAGATCACCTTCACGCCATCGGCGCGCATCTGCTGTACACGGCCATTCATGACCGCAGTGGCCGATGGCTCGAGCTGGGCCACACGCCGGGCCAGGCGGTATTTCATCTTCGCGGACATTGGCTGCTCCTCGGGTAGCTCGCTGAACTTCCCGTCTGAGCTTCCGAGAAGGAGGAACCTTCCCAGAAGCTGTTAAAAAATTGGGCGGCTAGGCTGCCAGCCTACGCCATCGCCACCGGTGCTGGGCGGGGTGCGCGGCGTGGGCGCTGCGGGCGCGGCGGGGGTCGTGGGTGCCGGGGGCGCGGTGGGCGCGGGCTGCTCGTCGGCGCTGATCTGTGCGAGATACTGCTCGAGCAGCTGGCGCGTGAGGGCGCCGGTGTGGCGGGCCACGAGCACGCCGTCGCCGTTGAGGAACAAGGTTGTCGGGATCGACTGGATGCGGTAGAGCTTGCCGGCGCGGCCGCTGGGATCATACCAGACCGGCAGAGTCATTTTGAGGCGATCCATAAATGGGCGCACGGTGATGGGCAGCTCGTCGGTGACGGCGAGGAAGACGATGCCCTCGGCCTCGTGGTCGGCGTGGGCGGCCTGGAGCACGGGAATCTCTTCGCGGCAAGGGCCGCACCAGGTGGCCCAGAAGTTGATCACGGCGGGCTTGCCCTGGAGATCAGCCACGCTGACGCGCTCGCCGCGCCCGGTGGTGAACTGTGCCTGGGGGAGCGGGCTGCCGACAGCGACGCGCGCGTCCGGGTCGCCCTGCGACGCACAGCCCGCCAGCAGCGCGAGAACGACGAACAGGCTGAGGAGATGTGATCGGCGCATTGGCGGCTCGCTTTGCGTTGGGGGCAGGCTGTTGTGGCGGTGATTATACCATGCGCAGATCTGGCGCGGGCGGCGCCTTTCACCCGCAGCCAGCTGCCGCCCAGGCCTCGCGGACGCGCCGGTGCAGCGGCACGTTGTCGAGCAAAGACGTGCGCAGGGCGGGGTCGCTAATCGCCCTGGCACGCTCCATCAGCAGGGCGTGGGCGGCGCTGATCGTACGACACGCCTCGTCGTGGCAGGGCGCCCCATAGCTGTGCAGCGCCTCGTAGCAGCTCAGATAGGCCAGCAGCGGAAACTCCATCCCCTCGCCGCCCTCGCTGTCGAGCTGGGCAAGGCAGCGGCGGGCGAGTTGCAGCGCCTCGTCGGCAGCGCCGCGCGCAAGGGCCACGCGGGCGAGCCCCGCCACCTCCTCCATCGCGGCGGCGGGCGTCGCCAGCTGCTCGCGGATCGCCAGGGCCGCGCGGAAGCCACGCTCGGCCTGCTCAAGCTCACCCTGGCGCTCGGCCAGATGCGCGAGATAGCTGCGGGCGTAGGCCTCGCCCTCGCGATCGCCAGAGGCCAGAGCGTGGCCCAGGGCACGCTCGTACAGCTCGCCGGAGCGAGTGGGCGCCTCGTCGAGCAGCAGCCAGCCCAGGTTGAGCGCCGTGAAGCTGGCGTTGCGCGTGTCGCCGATCTCGGCCTGAATGGCGAGCGCCTGCTCGAAGCACTCGCGGGCCCTGGCGTAGCCGCCGATGTCGCGCCAGAGCAGGCCCAGGTCGTTCAGATCCATCGCCTCGCGGCGGCGCTCGCCGATCATGCGGAAGGACTGCACCGAGCGGCTGAGCGCGTCGAGGGCGGCGGAGTACTGGCCGCGCGCCAGGTGGCCGTAGCCCATCTGGCCCAGCACGAGCGCCTCGGTGCTGCGGTCGCCCACGCGGCGTGCGGCGGCGAGGCCCTGCTCCCAGTAGCCCCAGGCAGCCTCCAGGTCGCCAAGCTTCAGGCAGATCTCGCCAAGATTGCTGAGCGTGACGCACTCGCCTGCGTCGTGGAGCGCCCGGCGGATCGCGAGCACCTCCAGGAAGAGCGCCCGTGCGCCCGCGTGGTCGCCGAGGTAGGCGCGCAGATTGCCGAGCTTGCTAAGGTTATTGGCCTCGCCGCGCTGGTAGCCGAGCTGCCTGTAGGCCGTGAGCGCGGCCTCGAAGTAGCGGCGCGCCTCTGCGGGGGCACCCTGGAACTCGTGGATCTCGCCGCGCAGCGTGAGGCTGCGCGCCAGGCTCGCCTGATCGTCGGCGCGCTGCGCCAGGGCCTCGGCGCTGTCGAGCTGCGCCAGGGCCTGCGGGTAGTCGCTCAGATCGCGGAAGTAGGCGGCCCAGGCGTTGGCCACGCGCGCCTGCTGCACCGGATCGCCCCCATGCGCCAGCGACGCGATCTGCTCCAGACCCTCACGCTGGGCCGCACGCTCGCCGGTACGCTCGTGGATCTGGAGCCGCAGCCAGAGCAGCTCGACGCGCTCGGTGCCCTGCTCGGTGAGCTGGAGGGCACGCTCGATGTAGCTAAGCGCGGCGGCGTTGGCGTACTCGGCGGCGAACCTGTGGCCCGCCATGCGCGCGTAGCGCAGCTCCTTGGCCGGCTGGGCTGCCTGGCGCCAGTGATGCACAAGCTGGGGCAGGTTGCCGGGCAGCGCCTCGGCGGGCCGCTCCTCGTACCAGGCCGCCACGCGGGCGTGCAGGTCGCGGCGCTGGGTAGGCAGCAGCGTGCTGTACGTCATCTCCTGGAGCACGGTCTGCCGAAAGCGGTGGGTGGCGCCAACGCTGTCCTCGCCGAGTACCAGCAGCTCGCGCTCGATCAGGCGCGCGAGGTGGCCGCTGATCAGCTGCGGAGCCACGGGCTCGGGGAAGACCGCACGCAGGGCCTCGGCGCTAAAGGTAGCCCCGATCACGGCGGCCACCTTGAGCGTCAGCTGCTCCTCGGCGGGCAGCAGGTCGATGCGGCTGAGCACGAGGCTCTGGAGGCTGGCGGGGAGCTGCAGGTTGGTGGCGCCGCGCCGCAGCCCGCCGGTGTCGCCCTCCACGCTCACGGCGCCCCGATCGCGCAGGCTCAGCGTAAGCTCCTCGGCGACGAGCGGGTTGCCGGCGGCGCGCTCCACAATCAGGTGGGCGAGCTCATCGGTAAGGCGGCTAACGCCCAGGCGCGCGGCGCCAAGCATGGCGGTTTGCTCCGGCGAGAGCGGGCCGAGGCGGATCGGGGCGTCGCCTGTGGCACGCAGCTCGGCGGCGGGGCCAACGAGCGGGTCGGCCTCGTCGATGCGGCGCACGCAGACCAGCAGCAGGGGCGCGTCGGCGAGCGAGCGCGCGGTGAGCGCGGCCAGCTCCCAGGAGAGCGCATCAAGCCAGTGGGCGTCCTCTAGCACGAGCACCAGCGGCTGCTCGCAGGCCCAGAGGCGCAGCAGCTCCAGCAGCAAAGCGCGTAGACTGGCCTGGCGCTGCTCGGGCTCGAGGCCGCTCGTCAGCTCGCTCTCGGGAAAGCCGAGCACGAGCAGATCGTTGAGCAGCGCGGCCCGCTCCAGCAGCTCTGGTGCGATCTGCGAGAGCCGCGCGAGCGTCTGGGTGCGCTGGGCCTCCATGGTCGTGGCGGGGTCGTGGCTGAAGTAGGTGGCGAAGATCTCGCGCCAGGCGTTATAGGGCTGCTCGCGGCTCAGCGACTGGGCAGCGCCGAGCAGGCCGGCCACACCGCGCTCGCGCATCAGGCGGGCCAGCTCCTGCACCATGCGGCTCTTGCCGATGCCCTCCTCGCCCTCGATGAAGAGCACCTGGCTAGCGCCGGCGGCCACGGCAGCGAGGGCCACTTCCATGCGGGCCAGCTCGGGCAAGCGGCCCACCAGGGGCTGGCCCGCATCGCGCCGAACCGAGCGGGCCATCTCGGCGGTGGCAAGCCCGAGCGGGCTGTAGACGCGCACCTTGGCGGCCTTGCCCTTCACGGTGAGGGGCGGCAGCTCGTCCCAGAGCAGCTCGGCCCTGGCTGCGGCGTAGGTGCTGTAGTCGCACAAGATACTGCCGTGGCCGGCGCTCTGCATCAGGCGGGCGGCCAGGTTCACGCCGTCGCCCATCACGGTATACTCACGGCGGGTGCGGCTGCCCACAGGGCCGGCGAAGACCTGGTCGGTCGTTACGCCGATGGCCATGCGCAGCCCGAGCATACTCGCGACCGCCTGGAGGTCGAGGGCGCAGCGCACAGCGCGCAGCGGGTCGTCGGCGTGGGCCATGGGCGGGGCGCCGAACAGCAGCACGCCGATCACGCCTTTGTCGTCGATCTGGAACTTGTTGAGCGAGCCCTCGTAGCGGTAGGTCACCTCTTGGAGGGCGCGCATGCAGCTGTGGAAGTAGGCCACCGAGCCGTCGTCGCTTGCCTCCAGGCCGCCCACGCCGATGAAGATCACACTCATGCGGCGCAGCTCGGCCAGCCAGCGTTCCTCCACGCTACCGAGGCGGGCGGTGATAGCGCGCGGGATGTGCAGGCGCAGCGCCTCGACCGTGGCCTCGTCCGCGTCGCTCCAGTCGAGATCGGCGGGGGCGACGATGCTGCGCAAAGGCGGCGGGCCGTGGCTCTGCGCCAGCAGGGCACGGGCCTCCGGGCTGAGGATGATCTCGCCGCGCCGGGCCAGATGCTCGCCCTCGCCCACCTGGCGCAGGGGTGGCCCGGCGATGATGTACTGCCAGCGACTGAACACGCCGCCGATCGACATGGCGAGCACGCGGCCGGCGCCGATGGCGATCTTCATGGCCAGGACGTGCTCGCCGATGCTGGTGGCCAGTTGGGCGAACTCACTCATGCTCGCCTGCATGGCGTGGGCGGCCAGCTCGGCGCGAGCCACGGCGGCGGGCAACTCCTGCTCGCTCGCCTCGGCGAACAGCGCGATCAGCGCGTCGCCGCTAAACTGCACCACCTCGCCGCCCATGTCCTCCAGCAGGCCGATCATGCGGCTGAAGTAGCGATTGAGCAGCGTGGTGAGCTCCTCCACGCCGCTGGCGCCCTGGTCGGCCAGGGCCTCGGTGAGCGCCGTGAAGCCGGAGACATCGCAGAGCAGCACCGCCGCCGATAGCCATGTGTGGCGTGGCTCCGCGAGGGGCCGCGGATCGGCGTGGATGGCCCGCGCCACAGCTGGGGGCAGGTAGCTTACAAGGGTCTGGATCTGGGTCTGGTGCTGCCGCTGCATACCACTATGGTACCACTTCTGACGACGGACGACCGACGACGGACGACCGGAGGGCAGGGGGTGAGGGCCTGTACTAGCGCCGCAGCAGCGGCAGGCGCAGCTGGAATGGCTTGCCCGGCGACATGTTGGCTGGGACCTCCCTGGGCATGCTGCTCAGGGTGGGGAAGAGCTCGGGCGCGCCGAGGTTCTGGAGCGTGCTGCCCGGCGTTCCCGCCAGGCCCCCGAGCTTCACGCCGCGCGGCAGGCTCGGGATGCCGGTGCGCGTCGCGTCTACCAGCTCGTCCCAGGCACCGCTGCGGAAGCTGGTCTGCCGGAAGTAGAGCAGGTAGTTGCGCGTAAGGCTGTTCTGGCTGCCCGCGCTGGTGCCGGTGGGGAAGAAGATCGACAGGCCGGACGCGTTAGCCAGGTTGTGGGTGCCACCTGCGATCAGGTCGGCGGTGCCCGAGCTGACCGCGCTGCGCACCACCAGCCCGCCCTCGCCGCCCTCGCTGCCGAGCTGGGCTAGCAGCTGGCTTGCCGCATTCTTCACGCTGCTGTTGGTGCTGCTTGCAAGCAGCGTGGCCAGGTGGCGCAGATCCACCAGCGCATCCTCCTCCTCGGCGGTGAAGCCCCACAGCTCTGGCGCCGACGAGTCGTACAGCTGCACGCCGCCGCGCGCGTTGCCCACGTCGGCCAGGTTCAGGTTGTTTGTGAGCGCCAGGCCCAGGGCGCTTACCAGGGGCTTGAGCGCCTCGACCCTGCTGAGGTCGAAGGCCGACATGGCGATCGAGAGGTTGCGGCCGTAGAAGCCGTTGTAGCGCAGAAGGGCGGCGTTGTAGGCGGCGACGATCCCGGCCGCCACGCTGCGCGGGGCGCTCGCGTTGTCACGCGCTAGCGCCAGCATCTCGCGATTGATGTCCACCAGCGTGGCGATGTTCGGGCTGGCGACCATGTAGTCGGCGTAGGGCGCCACGATCGCGGCTGTCTCGAAGTTGCCCATCAGGCAGGCGTAGAAGACAGCGAGGTCGAGCTTGCGCCCGCTGATCGCGTTGGCGTTCTTCAGGGCTTTCTCCAGCTCCCAGGGGCGCAGAGCGTCGTCGGCGCCGTCGGCGTCGCCGGTGCGATCGCCCGCAATGCCGGTGACGCCGTTGCCGTGGCCCATGATCACCAGGGCGGTGCGTTCGGCAGGGCGAGCGGCCAGCGCGGCGGTGATGAAGTCGGTAAGGTTCTGGGGGTCGCCGCTGTTCAGCTCGCCAAGCTGCCGGCAGGCGTCGGCGAAGGCGGGCGTGTCGGCCTGGAGGAAGCAGCGCTGGGTGCCGCGGATCTCGCTGGGCAGGTTGCTTTGGGGCGGGTCGCCCACGCGCCGCTCGTAGAAGTCGAACTGGACGACGATGTTGATCGTCGGGAACTCCTCGGTCAGCTGGTTCAGGTTGCTGAGAATATCGACCATACCGCGCGCGTTGCCGCTGGGGCTGGTCAGCTCCTCGTCGTCGCCGGCCAGGTAGAACATAAACGTCCAGCTCTCCGCTTCGGGGTCGGCCGCAGGGGGCGGCGTATCCTCAACCAGCGGGGCGGGCGGCGGCAGGTCGGCCTGCTCCACAAACGTTACGAACTTGCTGTAGCGGCTGGCGCCAGCCAGATCGAAGCTCGGCGTGTCAGGCACATCGCCGCGCTCGCTCAGGCCGATCACATACCAGCCGAAGGTCTTGCCGTAGGCGAAGGTAAAGCCTGTAACGGACTGAAGCGCCGCGCCGCTTACGCTGGTGTCGCCGCCCGCGATCGGCTTGGTGCTACAGGCCTCCTGGAAGCTGTCGGGGTCGTAGAAGCAGAGCGTGTAGGCGCTGTCGTCGGGCAGGCTGGCGTCGGCGAAGCTGCGCGTCTCCCAGCTGAAGCTCACATCGCCGGCCACTTCGGCGTAGTGGGCAGGGCCGCCGAGCGCAATGTCGCCAAGGTCGAAGGAGCCGCTAAACGCCCAGAGGTACGTGGAGTCCTGGCGCGCCGCAAAGCCTGTGATCAGCGGGCCAGCGTAGTAGCCGAGCCGGTCGTCGGCGGGGTCGTCGGGGTCGTCCTCGTAGCCGCTGTTCAGGTAGAGCACCTGGTAGGAGCCGCCTGCGGGCAGATCGGGCAGGCCGAGGAAGCGATAGTAGCCGTCATCCTCGGGGTAGACGACACGCACGAGCTCGGGGCTGGCGGTGGGGCCGGCGCGGTAGAGCAGCGCCATGGTGGCCGTAGTGATCGCCTCGTCGGTCGCGTTCGTCAGCGGCTGCTCGTCCTGCTTCACAAGGCCGTCCACGGCGTTGTTGGGGCGCTGCGCCGTGGGGCAGACCGTCACCTGGGCGTTGTCGATGTAGGGCTGCTCGAAGGGCGCCACGCCGTCCACGTCCTGGTCGAACACCAGCGCCATACGCTGGCCTCGGATCTTTGCGAGGTTGTCTGCACCAAAATTGTCCGCGTTCACGAAGTAGTTTACGCGATACCAAGTGTTGTAGTCTAATGGCGGATCGTCGAGCCGGTCAACAATAATACCCTGGAGGAACTGGTCGTCGGGCACCTCGTCGATCAGGTTGCCATCGGCGTCGATACGGTAGAGCTCGAAGTAGCCGAAGTCGGTCGTGTCGAAGCCCCGGTTCGCGCCATCGGGGTAGTAGAGGTTGAACTCGATCAGGGCGCTCTCACCGTCGGCGGGGAAGTAGAAGTCCTGGCCGAACCAGTCCTCCTCGCGCACGGGGGCGCCGCCCGCGTCGGGCTCGTCGCCGTCGGTCATCATCAGCGAGTAGGGGTAGGAGAAGTAGGGCAAGTTGGGCGCGCTGCTGATGTAGACCTGCGGGGTGAGAATCTTCCAGCTGTAGAGGCTGTAGAGCTGGGTATCGGGGTCCTGGGAGGCATAGATGGCAGAGTTGCTGAGCATGGGCTCGCAGGCGCCGCTGAGGGCGGTGAGCGCGGGCGCATCGGCCCCGAAGTTGAGGGCTGCGCCTACACCTGCTGCACCGCCGCCCTGCTTCACCACGCTGCGGGGTATGCGCTCGATCAGCTGAGGCGCCGCTGCGGGCGCGCCGCCTTCGCCCTGCGGCAGGCTGATCAGGGGTGCGGCCTCACTGCCGCCTGCCGCTGCTCCACTTATGAGCGCCTGCGCGGGCGGGGCGCCGGGTGCGGTGGCCACCACCTCGGCGGGCGCGTTGGCAAGGGCAGGGCTGTTGGCCCCACGCGCGGGGCGCAGCGTGAAGGCTGGCTGCGCCTGGGCCACCGCAATGGGCAACTGAGCAGGCATAGCGCCGAGGAGCAACAGGAGCAGCAGCACGAGTGTGAGCGATCCGCCCGACGGTGTGAGACGTGGCCTGCGCATGGATTCCCCCATTGGAACAGTAGTCAGTTGTCAGTCGTCAGTCGTCAGTTTCCAGGTGCGATAACCGCGTCGTGACGCGATGATCGGCACGCCAGGGACAGCGATGCTGCATGCCTGGGCTGATCAGATCGCGGATCTGAAGCGAGCTTGCGCACCTTACGTGGGACTGTAGTAGAGAACGGAGGGGCGCCATCAATTATACACGGCGGGGGTGAGAATATTCGTTAAAAGGAGGTTGGGTTTTAGGGGCAGGGAACCGGGGACTGGGAACCGGGTCGCCGCAGCTGCACGGGCGCCCTTTGGGCAGACGGAGCGCGTTTTGTTCGGCTGGTCCCCTGTACCCTGTTCCCTGTTCCCTGTTCCCTGTGCTACGCTACTGCTGAACGCCGATCAACACGTTACTGATCACCAGCACGAGCAGCACGGCGAGCGAGGCCAGCGGCGCGTAGCGGCCCAGGCTGCGCAGGGGGTTCTTGGCGCCTACGGCCATGTGGGCCAGGCCCACCGCCAGGATGCCGATCAGCGGGTGCAGGATGAAGGGGAAGCCAAGATACGCTGCCTGGGTGGGGCCGCTCGTGCTGAAGATCAGGTAGATCCAAAGGATGAGCCCTAAGGTGACCTGGATGTCGACCAGAACTGGAAAAATGCGCGCCACCGCGCCGCGCGGGGCGCCAGGCTTGTACGTCACCGTAAGATAGATCGCGGCGACCACGATCAGCAGGGGCAGCACCATCTCGCCGAATACGCCGTGAATTGTCTTGATCAGGTCCATTGGATTGCCTTCTGGACGACCGACGACCGACGACTAACGACCGGAGGGCAGGTTTCGGGCGGTCGTCGGTCGTCGGTCGTCAGTCGTCGATCATCAAGTCTCTAGATTGTACTGCCCATCACAATGTGCGTCAAATCGGCTGATTGCGGCGCAGCCGCTCGAAGAGCACCGTGGTCTCGGGGAGCGGCTCCATCGCCAGCTCGTCGCTAAGGGCCTGGCGACAGCGGCTGTAGCTACGCAGGGCTTGGGAGCGGCTGCCGGCGCGAGCGTGGGCGCGCATTAGGCTCTGGTACGCCTCCTCGTAGGCGCGGTCGCGCCGCAGCACCTGCTCGCAGATCTGCACAGCCTGGGCCTGGTCGCCCTCGCGGCTCAGGCGCTCGGCGTAGCTTACTGCCGTGGCGAGGTAGCGGGCCAGCAGGCGCTCACGCTCCTCGCTGGTCCAGGGGTCGTACAGCGCCTCGGCGAGATAGTCGCCCTTGTAGAGCTGGACGGCGATCTGGGCGTTGCGGCGGGTAACGTCGGGGTCG
>Ga0209591_10007291_pt1 | contig 12186 bp, 6 predicted proteins | sample MAT01_FD_187207 | JGI IMG/M metagenome (GOLD analysis project Ga0209591, IMG submission 187207) | Freshwater microbial communities from Lake Fryxell liftoff mats and glacier meltwater in Antarctica - MAT-01 (SPAdes) (version 2) | ecosystem: Environmental > Aquatic > Freshwater > Ice > Liftoff...
ATCAATCCAGGGCTTTAAACCATCGGCTTCGAGGCGATCGTACACCTCCCAAATAACAGGTTTATCTTCGGTATTGTGACAAAGAAATACATCAAACTGGGGCTTCTCAGAGGGGCGTGAAGTTGTCATTTAGATGAGGATCGGCTGCTGCCTCAATACTATAAATTTACTAAATTACTAAATTATGGTACTCCATCCGGAAATTTGTAAAGGAGCTAAATATCAGTCTCAACTCTCTCTAAATGTATTTGAACCCGCTGTATTTAAAAATACATCGGCAAGGGTTATGGAGTAATCCTGCATTGAATTATTCTTCAAATTTTACGATTTCCAGAGACTTTACTGTCAAGACGTTACAATAGCTCTATATAGATGGGGATGTCTTAATAATCTGAGAGTTATCAGAGCAGATTATCTTTCTCTAGGCGCACACAATTTCAATTGACCTTGCCCCATCCATCACCCTTTGTTTTTTAACTGAAGGCGCTACTCACCTCAGCAAGGAGCAATCAAAGCAATGACTACGGATACAACGTCAGGACGGATCGATCAACAGTTGTCGAGTTGTCCATTTTGCTTGCTACCGTACAACCGACAGACACGAACAGCTATAGATTCTTGCGATCGTTGCAGATTACCGTTGCTGCCTGCAAATTCCAGAGTAGAGCTATTGGATGATTATCTAGGAAGATTATTTGACCTCAAATCCCAATGGCAGGGCACTGGGTATCAAGAGAGAGTGGAAGCTCAAATCGCCAAAGTGGAGCAAATACAAGCTAGTCTGCCAAAAAAGAATCGCCAAGCTGAGGTTCTTCTATCCACCCCCCTTGAAGAATCACCTGCTCATACTCTTGCTAGCGGGGATATAGCATCAGGATTAGAGCTGAAAATTCAGTCTTTGGTTGATGACCGTCTTAATTCAATAGCGCAGCAAGTCGATCTGCCAAAATCGGTTCAACCGGATGATTCAGAGCAGTTGCATTCTTCCGTATCTCAAGATTTGTCTGACTTTGAAAAAACATTAGGCACGGTGGCCGAGAAAGTTCAGACTTTAGAAGATGAGTTCAGCATTCTCAAGGCTGTGTTGCCCCTAGGCGAAGCGGCTCAATTGCCTAAGTTGTTGAATAAGATAGACAGCTTAGAAAAAGAGTTGAGAAAAGAAAAAGAATACCGCAAGCACCTTGAGCTTCACTTCAGCGATCGCATCCATCACATTACCCAAGCCTTTGAAAAACTTAAGGCTGGACAAGTGCCCAAAGCTCCCCCTAAGCCAGTTTCTGAAAACGATCCCCGTACCCCTTGGTGGTTAGAACGTTATCACCTTAGTCCCCAAGATATTTTACCGTTGGCGAACAGTGTGGAAGAAACCCCGGATAGTTTTGCACGGCGAAACGGTCATGCTAGAGTACAAGGAAATGGAAAGGGTGCGATCGCGTTTGAGAAGCAATCTGGGAATAGCAAGTTTTGGATTATTCTAAGCGATAACTCTTTAGATGGTCAAAAAATCGCCTATCTTGTCCCCCGCCCAAATATCAAGTTTAATGGCTATGAACAGCAATCGATTCAGGCATATTTCGAACTTGATGAGGCAGAAGGGCAAAGCAATGGACAGTACCAGGTGACTCGTCCGGCAATTGTCACGGCTTTATCCCAAGGGGAACAATGGGAATTGCTAGAACGGGGGCTACTTGAACTGTTGTTAAAAAATGATCTAGAGGAAGATCATGCGTAAAGTCTCAAAAAGTGTTTTCTGGGTTGTTTTCAGTCTTTGCCTCAATGCATTCCCATCTGCTGATGTCAAAGATTTTACTTTTCAAAGATCTAGCGCCTTCATTGTTGGGTCTAGTTTTGTGAGCGCTAAGCCTCTAGACACTCCTACTTCAGCAAGTTCATCTCCTTCAATTCCCGAAGATGACTCTTGTCCCACCCTCAAAAAATGTGTTGAGTCTCTAAAAAGTACTTATGAAGAGTTTAATAAACAACTGACAAAGGATTACTTTTCCTCCTTAGAAAAAAGAATTGATGATTCGAGTAAAATCCCCGCTCTGCCCACAAAAAATGTACACATCGCTTTAGCTGATGCCTTGAGCAAGGTTCGGACACAGTCCAATCTTCTGCGTCAGAAGTTGTCTCAATCTGATAACACTCAGCAAAGCTCAAGCATTTTCTTCATTCTGGATAGAATAGATGCTTTTACCGGAGAAATGAATCAGAAAGTACTATTTCCACTGAGTAATGGAGGTGTCTATAATTTGGAAGCCCTTTCTAAAGTGGAGAGTAACCTAAGTTACTCTCCAGCTACACTAGGTGTATATGATCGGCAGTCTTATAACGAAATTAAGAGCTTCTTCGAGAGAGACAACTCAGCCTTGGCAAATCGTATTCAAGAGCTAGAAAAAGCAATTGATGAATTATCCTCTTCGCCATCGTTTTCATTTAGGCTTCCCCCTTGGTGGTGGTTAATTCCTGCTGGTATGGGCGTTATCTGGTATGGCGTAGCCTTGAAGAGAAAACAATCAAGTCGCAACCAGGCTGATTCCGATCTGAAGGCAATTCAATCATCTTTAAGAAAAATTGAAGATGCCCAAAATATTATTGAAGGCAAAGTTGCAGCGAAAGCTGAAAAAAGTGAAGTTATGCCGAGGCTGGCTCAAACTGTCAAAACAAGTGAAGTATTGGTTCAACAGTTACAAGCTATAAAAATAAAGCTTCAAGATTTTTCAACCTCTAATTTCGTCGTCGAAAAATATAATTCTTCCTCAGACTTTCCATCGCACCTCGTCGTAAATACCGTGGCAGAAACAACTGAGAGCATAGGCGATCGCCGTTTAGGGCAAAGCAAAACGCCCATCATGGAGCCAGAGCGCAAGGGTGAATATTGGGTGGTTCGTGACCCTGACAACAACAGTCGCTACTACATTGTTCCCAGCAAAAACGTACAACTGAATAAACACAGCTTTGAAACCTTAGAAGCCCTGTATGACCATGATGACGATTTAGCAAATATCCCCTCTGCTGAACTCAAAATTAAGCTAGTCAGCCCAGCAACCGTTACTCCAAACTCTGGTGAAACCTGGAAATTAGACGAAAAAGGGAAACTTGGGGAACCTGTATCATCATCTTTTGTTCCAACAGCACAAGCTGCTCAACCCGACTTTTCTAGTCTCACCCAGCGATCGCAAGCCCTGGAAACCCGAATGCAGCAGGAACAGCTTCTACGACATAAAAACGAACAAGAATTAAGAAAAATACAACAGCAGCACCAGGAATTGCAAGACCAGTTGTTGGTCATGAGGACTCACTTAGGAAAGCAACAACTCAGCAACGACACAGCTCAATGGTCGCAACAAGTCCAAGCCCAACTCACAGACCTGCAAAGCCAATTTGTGTTTCTCAGCGATCGCCTAGAGCAAGTCACGCAATCCCTGGAAACCAATCGGTCACAGCCTCTACCTCTATCCGGCACAGATTCTCACCCCCTAGAGCCACCCTCGTCCCAACCCTCTCCAGCACCCAAAACTCCATCTGGATATCCATTACCGTCTTGGCTCAACGACTACAATAATAACCAAGTCCCAGAGCTAGTCTCTGTTTATGCCGCTGTAGTCGAAGAAACCCGCGATAGCTTTAACCACCGTAACGGGTACGCAACATATCAGAATACAGGCAAGGGAAAAGCTGGGATCACCTTTGAAAAACAGCCAGACAATGGTAAGTTTTGGATTGTTAAGAGTGATCAATCACTGGGTGGGAAAAAAATCTACTATCTTGTTCCCCGCAAAAATATCAAGTTTAATGGTTATGATCAGCAAGCCATGCCAGCATATTTTAAGTTTGAGGGAGAAATGTGGCAGAGCGATCGCCACTACAGGGTGCTTTATCCCGCTATTGTGACTCCTTGCAGTCACCAGGGCGAGTTGTTATGGGAATTGGTGGAGCAGGGTAGTCTTGAACTGCTGTTTAGCAACTAAGGTGGAGGATCATGCGTAAAACCTCAAAAATCACCCTTTCGATCGCCGCAGGTTTTTGTTTAAGCCTGGTCACTCCTGTCAGCCTAGCGCGTTTCAGTGACCACCCTTGCAGCTTCTCCTCCATCGAACCTGCCCTTGCTGACAAGCCTGAAGAGACTTCTCTCCCCTCTACAACAGATACCCCCTGTCCAGATCTACAAAAATGCTTCCAGCAACTGAAAGATTCTTACAATACCTTCAGCACAAAACTGGATGCATATCTTCTTGCCCTAGAACGGTTAGTTCAAGATCCAAAGACGTCCCCAGATCCTCCTCCACAGCACAAAGGACTCCATGATGCCTTGCTGGATATCAAAAAGGACTCACAGCAATTACGGAAGCAACTACCTCAAGTCAAAAACTCTACCCAGACGACCGATCTGACAGATATTCTAGATCAGGTTGATGGCATTATTACCGGGATAGACACCAAGGTTCTCACCCGATTGCTCAATGGAGGAGTAAATAATCGAGCCGAAGTAGGAAGAGTTCAAGCCGATTTAAAGTTAGCCCCAAATGATCTTGGTCAGTACGACAGAGAGACTTTTGAAGCAATCAGAAGTTTTTTCGACGAGCAGAACCCTAACCTGGCAGAGAAACTAGACCAACTTGAACGGCAGATTCCGAGAAGTTCTCAAAGTAACTCTCAATCACAAGCAACACAACAGGAACAGGGTACACAAAAATCAACTCAGCAAGGGCAGGGTTCGTTGCTTAATCTCAGATCCTTCAATCCTTTATGGCTTAGTTTACTGGGAATTATTCCGGTTGGGATTTTAGCTTGGATATTAATGCGGCAGAAGAACGATTCGAGCAAGCAATTACCATATTCAGAACAGTCACCAGGTTATTTCAATACTGGAAATGAGCAGAGTAACTTTAACCTAAAACAAGTTTCAGAAATCAATAATTTGATAGAGGAAAAAGTTTCTCCACTTAAAAACAAGATTAAGAAACAAAGTGAAGAGATTGACGCGCTAAAACAGTGGCGAACGCCAGACGCTCAGGTGATCCAAAATCTACCAGTACAGAGATCTAGAGTCGAACAGCCTATCCAAGACTCGGCTCGTAAGATGCCAAAAAATGTTGAAGATAACCCGCGCCATGATGATCATCCGCCTGCGACTTCTGATAAAAATTTTCTGCCTGGAGATTCAGGATATAGACAAACCGACACTGATTCTATTGTCGAAAAAACCGATTCAATCATAGAAAAATACAATTCTTCCTTAGACTTTCCATCGCATCTCGTCGTAGAGACCGTGGCAGAAACAACTGAGAGCTTGGGCGATCGCCGTCAAGGGCAAAGCAAAACGCCCATCATGGAGCCAGATCGCAAGGGCGAATACTGGGTGGTTCGTGACCCCGACAACAGCGTTCGCTATTACCTTGTTCCCAGCAAAAACGTACAACTGAATAAACACAGCTTTGAAACCTTAGAGGCGTTGTATGAATACGATGATAATTTAGCAGATATTCCCTCTGCTGAACTCAACATTAAGCTAGTTAGCCCAGCAACCGTTACTCCAAACTCTGGTGAAACCTGGAAATTAGACGAGAAAGGGAGACTACAATCCTGAATGATTTAATTTAGAGACATTTGCTCATCCAATGCCCCTAAAACAACTCAAGAAAGCAGTATGCTACTCTGATCTCAACACTGTCATACTGCAACTAACCTTTTTTCATGCCTCTCCCTGACATAGTTCAGCCCCTGCCCCCAGAAACCGATCGCTTTTTTTTACCAGCCCTTACCTTTGTCGATCATCGGGACGATGCGCTTCCCGGCGCAATCAAGCCTCGGTTTACCAAACCGCTGTTTTTTGAGGGAGAACGAATTACACCTCTACTCCCCTTCCATCCTGACCTATTAGCCTGCGTAACCCCGGCAGAATTAGGCAGGTGCACTCAGTTTGAGCCACTAAATGATAAAGCCGCACCCCAACTGAAGGTCACGGTCAATTTAGGCGCACCCCATAACCGAACTCTGTCAAAAACCTACACGCTTACAAAAGAACAGGTAATTGAAAATCTGCCCATCTTAGAAGTCTGGCCCAACTTCCGCTCCGAGAATTGGCAACTGTACTACGGCTTCTACTACGATGCAGAGCTTGAGAATACGTTTCGGGTTCGTTTTCCTGAGCAAGAAGAAAAACAAGAAATGATTGACGCGCGCGGTGGGCGACATCAAATTAGTCGGATGGAGCAGTTTCCTTCAGTGGTTGAATGCCTGAACCTACAGCAAGAAGTCATCGGGCTAATTCTTCTGCGCCAACCCCCAGAGCTTTCACCTTTTGTCAATTGGACTGTAGGAGTCGATTTTGGTAGCCTGTTTACAAATCTCTACATTCAGCGCAAAAAGGATGTAATTGAGCATTTTCCAATTAACTCTGACCTGCTTCATAAAATCGTAGAGAGCAATTCCAATGTTCGACTCCTTGAGTTGCTTGAATACTTTATTCCAGAAAGGTTCCTTCCTATAGAGCAACCTCTACCGATCGCCAATGTTCTGACAAGGCGAGGTAGTCCTCAATCCAATTTAGAACGCCCCCTGTTTGATGGGCGGATTTTTGTACCGGACGCTAGGTCTGATCACAGAGAAGACTATCTTGATAGAGATATTAATTTCTTCAGCGATCGCCCAACTCAAAAGCTTTTCTTAAAAAATTTAGTGTTGCTGATTTCGGCGATCGCCGCCGCCAATCAGGTTCGTCAAATCCAATGGTCAATTTCCTATCCTGCGACTGCTTCTCGTCGCCAAATAGAAGATTATTACACCCTCTGGCAACAGATAATCCAAGAATTTGCAACCCAGACCGGAATTAATCATATTCTCCCATTGCGATCGCCAGCATCACCAGAATCTCGCTATTTCCGTTCTAATACACTTGCCTTTGCCCAATACGTAGCAGACGAAGCAGAACAGGATTTAGTTTCGACCACTTGCATCCATATCGAGCGACCCTTCACCGAAATCGCAATCTGGCAAGATAATAAACTCCTGCACCGCTGTACTTTTCAGTTCACCGAAGTGGAATTGCTCCATCAATTCCTTGAACGAAGACCCCAATTTCTTGAGAAGCTAGATTTTAGGCTTCAAGAGTGGCAACTGAAGGGAGGGGCTTTTAGCGATAGATTAGCTCTGTGGAAGCGTTGGGAAAATGAGGAATGGCTAGAGTTAAAACGCCCTTCGTTAACCAATGATCCAGAGTTTCAAGGACTGATCCAGTTGATAGCGATCGGTTTATCAGGGTTGTATTACTACATCGGCATCATGCTAAAAGTGCTTCATAACGAAGCCAAATATCAACGTCCAATTGCAACCCCCGTCTACATTGGTGGCAGTGGCACCTTTCTGCTCAACTGGCTCGATTCAGCAGGTCACTTTAACGAGCATTCTGAAATCAACGCCCTTCTCAGCGAAATGCTGCGACTAGGATCGGGTTTTCCTTCCCGCTCCACCATCGGAACCGAGATCAGTAAACATCCAAAAGACGAAGTAGCCTGGGGACTGGTTTTAGCCAAAACTCAACTGAAAGAACCCCAACACCCCCATCCCCTCATATTCGGCGAAGACTGTGAACTCAACGGACAGCGCTTCTCGTGGGATACATCTCGCCTCCCCGAAACGCCTCAATCCTTCCGAATTCCTGATCCCAAGCGATTACAGCAATTCCTCCGCGATTTTGATAAAGCGCTGAAAACTCTGCGCATCGAGACTATTCGACCGCTCCAGTATCAATCTAATCCATCGATCTTTAATCCCAACCTGTGGAAAGGCACTCAACCCTCACTTGAAAAGATCCTTCAAGAAAACATCTCCCAAAACAAAAATCTCAATCAAGTTGACCCACCCTTCATCCTGGGCTTAAAAGCACTCCTCACCCACCTGGGTCGAGAATGGTCAAAATCCTGACCCCCAACTAAACCCGCTCCAAAAACCGATAGTAATTCTCCTGATTCGCATCCTTCGCTCGCTCCAAGCGCTGCAACCACTCCCGCTGCTGCTCCGCCCGCTGCTCCAAATCTCGCAACTGCGGCCAAATCTGCCATCCTGCATCCTCTAAAAACATCTCCCATTCATCCCGCACATCCCCAGGACGATGCCGCCCCGATCGCAACACCAAATCTACAAACTCAGCCACCATTGCATATGCAATGTGGTTCGGCTCCTTCCAACACCGCGTCAACACCTCCTCACACCGCGCCACTGTCTGCTGATGAGCATTCTGCAACAACAACAAAACCTGCCTGGCATCCAACGCCGGACGCATCTTGAATAACGCTTGCCGTTGCTCATCCGTTAGCTCCACCCAATCCGCCATACTTATCTGGATAAAACCTAACACCTGCTCCGCCGTCGGACTCTGGAACTGCATCAAAAAACTCTCAAACAGCGACGACGGATTTGCCAATAGCTTGGCGATCGCCATCAACTCCTCCACAGGCAGCGTCCGAGCCGGTTGTAATAAATGGCGATCGGGATGCAGCTCATCCAAATATTGCCGCAGTTGCCGATCAATCAGCCCTGCAAACGACACATTAAAATTCGCCAACGTCTGAAAACCCAACTCCAGATTGCCACTTCCCCCACTCGAACCATGAATCTGATGAGCGATCGCCTGTAAAGGTTGCTGATCTTCAAGACTCACCAACTTCAACCCCACGTGATTCAATAAAACCCTCAACAGCTTAAGCTTGACATTCTCCAACGACTGCTGAATCTCCCCGTCTAATCCCAGCAAATGCTTCGTCAAGTCAGTACGGAGCTGATGCAAATACCTTGCATAAATTTCACTATAAGACCCAACCCCAGCCGCCCCTCGTTCAACGCCCTCCTCGTCTCCTGGCAACCCCACATCATTGCGACACTTGCGGAGCACCTCCTCCACCTTGGCTTTAAAACCAGGATCATCCCGCCCAATCTCCTGCTGCACCTCTCGCCGAAACTTCACAAGCTCATAAGTCAGCGTGTCCCAAAAGTCATTAAAACACTGCTTCCGCAACTGACTCCCTTTCGGGTCTCCCACCACCTGCCGCGCCTTCTCCAACTCACTGCCAATCGTTTTGTGCAACTGCAACAACCGCCCTTGCACCAACGCTGCATACTGTTCATCCAGTTGAGTAATTTGTTTCCCAAGATATGCCAACACCGTATCCAACATCGTAGAGACTTCCTTCGGCGCAGCACAATTAACCACCAAACAAGCCTGAACCTGAATGTGATTCTCATGAATCGTGCTCTCAAAATCCTGACAGTTTCTGGCATTGTCACCATTTTTAGAATCAGCATTCGTACGGTTGAGTATCATAAACGACCACAAATGCAGCGGTAACTCCCGCAACGCATTGCACGCCGTATCATACAAACGCACATCCACATCAAACCAAGAATCACCCGTCGCCTTCGGCAGCCGCACAAACAACACCGTATCTACGTCCTGCCCCAACGCTTGCACCAACCTTGCCTCATCGCCAATCCCTGTATCTCCCAACCCCGGCATATCCACTAGGGCAATTTGGCTCACGCTCAGATTCGGAAACGGACAAAAAATCTTTACTTCACGCACCGCCAAATAATTAAAAAAGATGCGATCGCCATTCAAATTATCCTGGGCCACATACTTCCGGATCTCACCCCGAGGAACCCGCAAAGGAACACTCTGTTGAAGCAATGATGAATACTCGGCGTACTTAGAGCGATATCGATTGAGATACTCATACTTAGCTTTGGGTTCGGCGTAATCTTGAAGCTCACTGGGTAATTTTGGTAAAGGCTGGTTAGCAAAAGCTTCTAGCGACTTCGGCACATCTCCAAGCTGTAATTCTTGATAATAAGGCTGCAAAACTTGCGATAGAAACTCTGGCGGCGAATAGAAAAAGACCTCCGCATACGTATCAGTCGGCTTAGCCTCAGCCAGATCAATATCCGCTCTGTGATAAATCGTGCTGCGAACTCCGGTACAGTGCTGGCGATCGCCATCAGGAATTTCTGCGCGAGTCAGGTGGGTCAAACTTTGCAGCAGCAGACTTTTCCCCTGCCGTGCGCGTCCCACCACGCCAATATTTAATGTATCCCGCAAAAATCGAGCCTTGAGTTTAGCCAAATTCTCCCGCTCTATCTGAAGCGTTCGCCGCACCTCAGATAGCCCCAATTCTCCCAAGCTACCAGACCCAGCTTGATGAATAGACAGTGAACTATAATACCGTTCACATTCCTGTAGGGCAGTTCCTAGAATCTCTAATTTTTCTTCCACGCCCTCAATCCGGTGAGCAAGAGGACGACGTTGGGCAATAATACTGGCAATGTCAGGCATAGCTTTTTTTCAGACCTAAAGGGCTTGGGTTTCCAGATCGCAATATTTTCCATTCTGAGATAAGTTTCTCAAGAGGTATTAATTTCACATAAAGATTTCCGGATGTTTGGTCATTGTATTTTTGGTTTTGTATCGAAACATACCCTTCATACCCCTAAGGGCTTAATTGAAACCCGTAATCTGAACCCAGCGGACGTTCGCCCCCTTTTCTTACTTTAACTAAAATGGGTTCTGCGAGGCGATCGCCAGAGGGTTCAAACTTAAGGGGATTGCCCGCAGTCTCCTGTGCTGAAAGTTGCAGCGATCGTAATTTTTTCAACACCGACGCCCGTGAAACCTCTCCCGAGAGAGTCTGAATACTTTGAATCAAGGCTTGGGCAGCATCAAAGCTATTAGCAGTTCTCCAGCCTACCCGACCGCCCCACCGCGTTTTCGCCGCTTCTGCATAAGGAGTATCTGCGACCCAAGAAACCGCTAACACCAAATCATTAATGGCTGATCCACCATTAATCAAAGTTCGATTGTCAAACAATGCATCTCCCCCCAAAAACCGCAGTCGCTGATCAGGAGGCAACTGCGTATTGGCACGAGCCACAGAAATTGCCCGTGGTACCATCTTTACGCTCGGCAATAGTACCGCTGCCTGTACTTTATCCTGCTCTGCCGCATGTCTCAACTTCTCTTCCCGATCGAGAGCTTCATCAGAAAGATCAATCGAAGGAATAACAGATCCACCCTTCTCCTTAAAGTGCTGCTTAAATGACTCCTCCAAACTACGGCTATAGCTACTAGTCGAATCATAGAAAATCACGACTTTACCCATCCCTTCTTTCTTGGCATAATCTGCCAGTTTTGCACCAGCGGCATTATCTGAAGGCAACGTTCTAAAAAATACATTTCCCTTAAGTGCCGTACTGGTGGCTGTGGGTGAAATCAAGGCTAGCTTTGCTTTTTCGTATTCAGGTAAGGCAGACAGACTAGTATCACTAGAGTTGTGCCCAATGACTGCCAACACTTCCGACTGGTTCGCCAATTGAGCTGCTACCTTCTGAGCCACCTCTTTATTACCCGCGTCATCGACAATCAGGACTTCCAAAAGGCGATCGTCCTTCCCATCGGCATCATTGAACTTGATTTGAGCATCCGCAACTCCTCGCAAGATTTCCTTCGCAACGTCTTCTCGACTTTCTACAGGAACAACGACTGCTAGGGTGTAGGGATTCGTTTGCTTGAGTGCCCTTACATTATTCAAATAAATTCTCGATTCCGGATCATTGGGAATATTTGCTACTGCTTGGGTAAAAGAGTTAATGGCTTGCTGGTATTTCCCCTGCTTAAAGAACTCTACTCCTTGATCTCGATCAGGATTGCCATCTCCACGAAAAAATACGCGCTCACCTCTGCTAAATCGCATTTCAGTATCAATGGACACTAGAGAAGGTTCTGGCGGTGCCTTTGACGAACTGGATAGTGACGGTGCAATAGGCTCATCAGAAGGAGATGGCGATGATCTTTGGGCAACACAGATCATGCCCGAACGTATTTGCCCTTCTGCACAGTGGTTATTAAGAAATGCCCATGCTGCAAATCCCAGCACTGTCACAATAAGACCAGCTGTAGGTAAATAAGAACGCCGCATCACTTAAAATCCTGCGCTAATCAACTTAATTTCTACATATTACTGTTGATACGTCACTCTTACTAAATAGAGTCGAGTAGAGAGGACTCCTCCGATGTTTAGGCTTGCTTTGTATTCCCCCGTTGCTCTCACCTTTCGGAGCGCGAGAGTGGCACAAGATCCAACCCTGCGTCATTAGACTTGTTGGGAAATAGTAGATATATAGCAATCCGAAATGAAT
>Ga0209591_10007292_pt1 | contig 12186 bp, 9 predicted proteins | sample MAT01_FD_187207 | JGI IMG/M metagenome (GOLD analysis project Ga0209591, IMG submission 187207) | Freshwater microbial communities from Lake Fryxell liftoff mats and glacier meltwater in Antarctica - MAT-01 (SPAdes) (version 2) | ecosystem: Environmental > Aquatic > Freshwater > Ice > Liftoff...
GTACAGTAGCGTGCGCTCGGGCGTGTGTCGCGCGTACCTCGGTGCGGCCGCCCGCGCGGTCGCTGCGGTGTGGGCCACGCGCGGTGTCGCCGCCGGCGCGGTGAGGCACAGCACGAAACGCTCCTGGCGCCGGGTCACGCGCAAAGGCTTGATCCATCTCGCCCAGCAACTCGCGCTCGTTGAGGCTGGTGCTGTCGCGATAGCGCTTGCACTCCACGCGCAGATATCGCTCCTGCCGACCGGAGGTGCCCCCGTCGCCGCCGTGTTGAAAACCCGATTTCGCCACCGTAACCCGGGTGCCGATTAGGTCGCCGAGCAAGGCGGCCACCAAGTGCTCGAGTTTGGTCGGCGGATCGAGAGCCTGTGCCAGCTCCTTGAGCCTGGCGAGATCCTTCGGGTCAATGGCCAAAAAGAAACTCCCTCCAAAACAGTCTTTGAACTGCGGGCGGCGAACCTAACGAAGATAGTCCGTCGTGTGGCAGTACGGGTGAGTCGAGCAGGCGCGGAAGGGCCCGCATCGCCCATAATTCTGCAGCAGCGCGCTCCGTCGGCACACCGGACGCGGTCTATGTAATGGCGGTTGATGAAACTTCTGCAATTTCGCGAGAACAGGATTCATAAGATGTCCTAAAATTCAGCTGCGCTATCGCTCATCGCATATTTACGGAACGTGCGCTTGTTAGCGACAGTGGGTAACCCAGTTGGCATCCAAGCGTTGAGTAGCGCCTTGCCGCACTAGCAGTTCAGGTCAACGACGTGCCAGAGAGGAAACATGGAGCCGCTCTACTACAACCGAAAAGGGTTGCGGATTCAATTAGAAGATCAGCTGGCGACGGATGATGGTTGTCAATGGAAGCAATTATTGGTCAACAGACTGGCACTCTGTATTGAAGCTTTTTAGCAGCGGCACCCGTTCTCCAAACGAATGGGGCAACTCCGTGAAAAGACGCGCGCACTTACGGGTTGGTACCTTCGCCGAAAGCCACGCGCATTAACGATTGACCTTGACTGCGAATCATAGCCTTCCATTCGTTCAACTGAGCCCACTTCGCACTTCACTTGGCCCCATTTCAATGCCCACATCTTGTGCGCGCACCCAATCCAAGTACCGCTTCAACTTGACCTGCTGCGCGCATGATTTGATAGAGATCAAGGCTGTCTACTGAAGTCTCCCCGGTCACGAATGCCGACAGATAAGTTTCGGACTTTGAAGTCACACCATTACGACTACACGTGATGTATGCAACGGATTCAGCTTCAAGTTCTTGCGACGCATGGTCAAGGACGCGTCTTTTCGGGACATTGAGCTTCTTGTCCGGCCCCAGATGGCCCAGAAATAGATGAGCAAGCTCATGCGCCAACGTTGTGAACTGTGTCGCTGGCGAGCTGTTGGCTCGAATCGAGCCAACGGATCCCGCCAACGCCCGTTTGCGCACCCTGACAGCAAGCGACGACGGGAAGGTTTCGGTGACCCTCGACATCTGGGCGCCGGAGGACGCGCGCTGCTGTCCGTCCAGCGAGGTACGGAATGAAATTGACCTCGGCCGGATCAGCGCGGGCGGTTGATGACAATGTCTGATCAGGGCCGGCCTTCGGCCCGCCGCCAAACCCGACCAATGTCACCGCAACGACAACACCAGACCACCAATCCGCGCATCCAACATCTCGCCGAACGGCCCGACGCCGAACACGAACTCGATACCTGGGAACTCCACTGCCTCGTCCTGCATCGCCTTCGACAGCGGGCCCGCCCACTCCTTGACCCGCTTGGCCTCCTCCGCAGTCAGGGTGCAACCGATCCTTTCGTCCGACACGCGATGCGTCGTCGCCTCAGACTTCACCGCCTCACTCGCCCACACCGCCAAACGCTGCACCGACCACCCATCCACGCGGCTTGTGAGGTGCATCGGACCCAGCGTGCGCCGCATCAGCACATGCTCGAGCAGCACGCCGTTGATGCGCACGTTCGCAATCCGTTTCTCGATACCCGGTCGGCGCAGGTTCCACTCCAGGCGCAGTTGATGGGCGGTTTCCCAGTCGATTCCGCTGCCGAGCAGCGCCGCCATCCACTGGAAGTCCCACAGCAACCATCCGCCGGTTGGTGCGAGTACCGCAGCGAGACGGTCGTCGTCCGGCGCCGGACACGGAGCCAGCCAGCGGCTCCAATCGGGGGAATCGTTTGGGTCCCAGCGGCTGAAGGTGGTCCATGCTTGCGCGGTGCGCCACCAGTCGCCTGCTGCAGCGCGCAGGACGTCGCCCAAGTGTGCTGCATTCGTCGGCCCATGGTCGGCCTGAAGCATGTCGCGGATCAGCGGCTCACCGACCTCACGCCAGACCAGGATCGCATCGGGTCGATCCGCAGGATGCAGCAAGGCGATCCACTCGCCGAGCCATTCGCTGGCCAACGGCACGTCGATGTGGGCTTGCCGCAAGCGATCGAGCGCATCGGCTACGGGAAGTACGGTCCAGGACAATCGGGCAGGTGTTTTCATGCCGCGAGGATCGCGCAAGCCGGCGACAAAAACGGTCGCTCGCGCGCACTGCGCCTGAAAATAGTGCCCGGACATGCGCTACCTTTTGTAACACCATCAGCAGTCGGCAGCGTGCCAACCTCGCCGACACCAACAACGCAGACGCAACCACCACAGCTCCGAACGCATACGCGAAAGCCCACGGATGAACCCACCACCATGACCGCGAATCCCTCACCCCGCCCTCGCGGTCTATCCAAGTCGAAGATCCTGATCGCACGCCAATGCGCCAAGCGCCTGTGGCTGCAGACACACCGACCGGAGCTCGCCGTCGAAGACGCTGACCAGCGCCTGCGTCTCGCCGCCGGCACCCAGTTCGGCGAACTCGCGCGCGACCTGATGGGCGGCGGCACGGTGATCGAACACGTCGATGACCTCAGCCGTGCGCAAGAAACCACCCGCGCCCTGCTCGCATCTGCGACTCCCGGCGCGCGACTGTTCGAAGCAGCGCTTAGCCATGACGGCGTGCTCGTGCGCGCCGATGCGCTCGAACACACACCGATGGGCTGGATCCTCACCGAGGTGAAGTCGAGCACCGAGGTCAAGCCCTACCAACTCGAAGATGTCGCCGTGCAATCGTGGGTGCTGCGCGGTGCGGGCCTTGAGCTGCATCAGACCCGCATCGGGGTAGTCGACAACAGCTTCGTGTATCGCACGCCTGGCGACTACCGTGGCCTGCTGCGCACCGAAATCGTTGACGCACCCGTCAAGCCACTGCTCGCGCAGGTCGACGACTGGGTTGCACAGGCCCGCGCGACGCTCGCCGCACCCATGCCGCAGATCACCACCGGGCCGCATTGCTCAAAGCCCTTCGAGTGCCCATTCACCGGCCATTGCACCGAGCAGGAGCCGCCGATTTCCCAGTACCCGCTCACCCGCCTTCCCCGCGGCGGAAAAACCGCGAAGGCGCTGATGGCCGAAGGCTTCACCGACCTTCGCGACGTACCGATCGAGCGCTTCAGCAACGCCAAGCATCGCCAGATCGCTGAGTGCGTTCGCAGCGGAAAGCCTTTCATCGACGATGAACTGCCCCGGCTGCTCGCCGCCCTACCCTATCCACGCTACTACCTCGACTTCGAGACCATCCACTTCGCAGTCCCACGCTGGCTCCGCACGCGACCGTACCAACAGGTGCCGTTCCAGTTCTCCTGCCACGTCGAGTCCGCACCGGGCCAGGTCGAGCACCGCGAATTCCTCGAGCTCTCCGGCGACTCGCCGATCGAAGCCTTCACCGAAGCGCTGCTTGCCGCCTGCGGCGACCGCGGCCCCGTCGTGGTCTACAACCAGTCGTTCGAAGCCGCCTGCATCAAGAACCTCGCCGCGTGGCGGCCGGAACGCGCGCCGCAGCTACTCAGCCTGATCGCGCGCCTGTTCGACCTGCTGCCGCCGATCCGCACCCACTACTACCACCCGGACCTGCAGGGATCGTTCTCGATCAAGGCGGTGCTGCCGACGCTGGTGCCGGGGTTGCGGTACGACGCGCTCGAGGGAGTACAGCATGGGGGGGATGCGCAGTCGGCGTATCTGGAGGCGATCGATTCAGCTACCTCGGCAACTCGCCGCGAGCAGATCCGCGCGGAATTGACGCGGTACTGCTCACTCGACACCGAAGCGATGCTTCGTCTGATCCACGCACTATGCCATTGAGTACGGGTTACAACCTACCTAAGGAGAGCGACATGGGGATCCTCGGAAAACTACGCTTGTGCGGGAACGAAGTGGTCATGACGCGCGCCATCGGGGTGTTGTTGAACGAGTCGCCAGCGTTCGCAACGCAGTTCCTCGGCGCATTCTTTTCTGCAAGCACACCTACCGATGTCAATGCGGAGTGCGAAGTCGGCGTTGGCGAGTACGGCCGGATCGATCTGGTGGTTACGTGGCGCGAGGGTGCAGAGATGCACTGCGGCGTCGTGGAGCACAAGATCAAGGCGGGAGAAGGCGAGGAGCAGACGTCACGATACCGCTCGGCCGCCGCGGGTCTTTGGGCCAGCAGAACATTCGACTCGACACCCAAAGCAAACAGCCATCCGCATCTGCTATTCCTTGCGTTGTTCCCGTGGGATTTGCCAAAACATGGCGATTTCGTGGCGGGCACTCATAGAGACATGATTCCTGCCCTCGCTGCTGCAGCGTCTGAAGGAACGTCTACGATATCGACCCTTGCGGGCGAATGGGCTGACGAACTGCGATCGTTCTATGTTCGAAATGAAGTACACGCTTCCCTACCTTGGAGGGAGTCACTGAAGGTCGTGACGCCGGGCGGATTGCCAAGCGGCTATATGGTTGCGGGCCAGATCGCAGTGGCCATGGGTTCGCAGCTGAACGCAGCCGGATTGTCGGTCAACAACATCTACCGCGGTTCCGGCCAAGGGCGCTCGTGGCTAGGTCTGGTCATCGAACGAGACGGTGAAGCATGGCGCTGCCCACTGAGGCCCGAAGCGGGCTCCGAACCGTCCGCCTATATGCACTTTCAGGTCCACCTCCCGCTCGACGCAGACGATAGGCCTGTTGCGAGGATCGCGTTGGAACTGCTGCCCTACCGGCCACAGCGACAAGCGCGAGGGCTGTATTCCGACCTTTTTGTTGACGCGTATCGGGGGCAGCGATCAGAACTCATCTCAAGCGTTCGGGCTGCACTAGACCAACGCGGGTGGAGGGTAACCGACAAGTGGAACTACTTGGCCAGCAAGCGGCTCGCAGGCAACACTCGCTCTGTTGAAGAGCTTGCAGCAGACCTCGCGTCGACGTTCGTAGCCGAGACCGAGATCCTTGATGCCGCCTGGACGACGACGCGCTTCAGGACCTGCTGAGAGTCCAGTTGGTCAGACTGGCAACGGTGCCAATGCACGTGTGACGGAAGCGGCGGCGCAGCGATGCGCCGGTCGCCTCCGCATGGAGCAGCCGGCCGCTGATCCATGTGGATTGAGTTGCGCATGTTTCGGGAGGCGCTCATTGAAGAAACCCAATCCCGCGCACACTCGCTCGCTTCAACCGCCACTCCTCCCCCAGTATCTCTAACACGTCGTCCAATCCGGGTTTTTCCTGCGTAGACAACTGTCTGGCCACCGCCGCAAAGTCCCCCGCACACAACCCGCGCAGCTTCGAAAACGGCCCCTCGGCCGGCACCTCTGCCCCCACACGCTGACACAACGCTCTCCCCAACGCCTCCAACTCCGCAGCCCCCGGCACCTCGAACCCTACTTTCAAGTCGAACCGCCGAATCGACGCCGGGTCCAGTCCTTCCAGCCGATTCGTTGTCGCCAGTAGCACGCCTGCGAAGCCCTCCATCTGCGTCAGCAGCTCGTTGACCTGAGTCACTTCCCAGGTCCGTGTTGCATTCGACCGCGCGGACAGAAAACCATCGATCTCGTCAATCAACAGGATCGCTTCCTCGTCCGCCGCACGCTCGAACGCCTCGGCGAGCGCGCGCTCCGTACCCCCCACCCACATGCTCAACAGATCCGACGCACGCCTCACATGAAGCGGCCGCCCCAACCGGCGCGCCAACTCGCGCGCCAACTCCGTCTTCCCAGTGCCCGGCGGTCCGTGAAAGCACGCGCGCAAGTTGCCCCGGCGGAGCGACTGTTCGATCCGCGCAACGCCCGGTCGGGTCACGATCCAGCTCGGATCCCAACGACCCAGCGGCGATTCATCCAGTCGGTGGGGCTGATGAATCCCCAGCGCGCGATGCAGGTTGCCTAGTGTGCGACGCGCGACGCGTACCCGCTCCTCCCCCGGCGCCGTGTCCGGCAGCCGCGACACCACGCGTGCCACCTTGCTCAGGTGCGCCGGCATCAGGTGCTCGTTGCGTGCAGCCTCGCGGGCCCAGCTTTCCGGCAGGCCGTGTTCAGTAGCAGTGGCGCTGGCCAGCCGCCGCCGCACCGCTTCGGGCATCTGGCCCAGCGGCAGCACGTAGTCCATGCGTCGCAGGTGCGCCGGGTCGATGCCCTCGATGCGGTTGGCGATCCAGATCGTCGGCGTGGCGGCCGTTTCCAGCATCTGGTTAAACCAGCCCTTCTGGCTGCCGGATCGCGCGGGTCGTTGGCCGAACATCCACAAGCCGCTGTCCTTGTCCTCCAGCATCGGGTCGGCTTCGTCGACGATCAGCAGGCTGCCGGGCGTGCGCGCGAGCAGCACCTGTGCCAGCGAATAGCCGGTCCACAGTCCGTGCTGGCTGTGCGCCTCGCCATCGGCATCCACCGCCGACACTTCACAGGCCGTGCGCCCGGTCAGCGGCACCAGCAATCGCGCCAGCTCCGTCTTGCCGCTGCCCGGTGGTCCGTGGATCAGGATGTTGGTGCCAGGCGGCGGCGCGTTATCGGTCGCCAGCAGCGCCTGCAGCGTGGCCAGATCGCCGCGCGCATGCGCGAAGTCCTCGGGCGCCAGCGTCGGCTGCGGTGCCGGGCGAAAGAACTCGGCCAGCAGCGGATCGAGTGGCGCCTCGGGTTCTTCCACCAGCGCGGTGAAGCGCGATTCGGTCGGTACGATGCCCGACAGCGAGCCGCCCAGCGATGAGCCCTCGCACAGGCCCAGACGGTGCAGCAGTCCGCCACGGCGCAATGCCGCATGCACGCCGGCCACCGGCAGATCGGCCAGCATCGCGACGATCTGCGCGGCGTTCATGCCGGTGGCATGGCGCTCGGTGTCGCCGATGATCTCGCGAATGTCCTCGCAGGCCGCGACCACCAGCACCACGGTCAGCACCTCGACCTCCACGTCGGAAAGCCCAATGCGCGCAGCCAGTTCCGCCATGCGCGGCAAATGGTGATACAGCGGAAAGCTGATCTCATTGCGATGCTCGCGCCAGGCCTCGTCGAGCAGCTTGCGCGCCGCCCCCGCGCCGCGCGGCAGCCAGTCGTCCAGCACGCGCCACACCAGGCAACTGCCGCGGTCCGGATCGTCCATCTCGTAGCAGCGGGTGAGATCCCTCGCCGCATGCAGCCGCAGCGTCCACCAGCGGATCAATCGATCCACCCCGGCCGCCCGCATCGCCGCCGGCCGCCAGCGATAACGACGATTCCGGATACCCTTGAACCCTCTGATCGGCGACATCGCGCACCTCCATCGTGGGGCCACCATGGTGTGTGCAGACCACGACAACTACGGTCGCCACCACGCGCGCAGACGCGTATCCTGCCGCCATGCCCAAAGTCCAACGCCGCCCCGCGATCGACGCCAGCATCCGGCTGGTCAAGCTGCTCGGCTTGCTACCGCGCGCGCCCGAAAAAGCCTCCACCCGCCAACTGCGCGAACGCCTCGCCGAAGCCGGCTTCGACGTCGACCTGCGCTCGATCCAGCGCGACTTGATCCGCCTCTCCGCCCACTTCCCGATCACCTCCGACGACGCCAAACCCGAGGCCGGCTGGCAGTGGGTGCGCGCCGCCGCAGAACTCACCGCGCCGCAACTCGACGACCGCGCCGCGCTGGCCTGGGTGCTTGCCGGGCAGTACCTCGACGCGTTGCTGCCGGAAGACATCAAGGAGAGCCTGCGGCCGCGATTCGAGGCCGCGAAGCAGGTGCTGGCCAAGACGCCGTTTGCGCGTACGCGGCGATGGGCTGAGCGGGTCATAGCCAAGCCGAAGGGCTTCCAACTCCTGCCACCCAAGGTCGCGCCCGGCATAGCGGAAACTGTGCAACGCGCCCTGCTCGACCGCAAGCGCCTCACGATCCATTACCTACGCCCGTCCGACGATGAAACCTCGGAGGCCGAAGTCAGCGTGCTCGGCATGGTCGTCCGCGACAGCCTGACCTACCTAGTCACCGTGTTCTGGAACTACGACGATCCGCGGCAACTGCTCCTGCATCGAATTAAGTCCGCGCAACTTACGGAAACAGCCGCGCGCGAGCCGAAGGACTTCACGTTTGGTGCCTACGTCGAGTCCGGCGAGATGGACTGGCCCGTCGGGCCGATGATCAAGCTCAGGCTCGACATCGCTCCAGATCTCGTCAGGGTGCTGGAGGAAACGCCACTCAGCGAAGATCAGCAGATCAGGTCAGCGAGGCGTGGATGGGCTCGCTTGACGGCAACGGTTCAGGACACCATGGAGCTACAGGCATGGATAGCTTCGCGCGCGGGCAGAGCACGAAGGGTGCGATAGGCCTGGCGGGGCTTGATTGCCTTGCGGCTTCACCCATGGGAATTAGCGCAGTAGAAGCAGAGTCATCTCCGAAGCATCCACTCCAATGCGTCGAAAAACTTCACGGTACGCAGCACCGAACGTTAAGTTAGGCGCTCTTGGCCTGCAAGTTGGCCCGCAACTCAAGCCCTTCTGCGATCCGACTCAAAACCCTCTTCGCTACCCGATGCTTGCCGAGCTCCGTCCGATATCTATTTGAAAGCCCCTTTGCGAGTTTAAGCGTGCCATCACTTCGAATAACGATGAGGTTTCGGTCGAAGAGCCGGTGCAAGTCAGCGCGCAACAAGAAGCAGTTGTGGGTTGTCACGGCCCCCTTGTGGCGAACATCAAGCAGATGCGCCACATCGAGCGCAACCGCCGTAGACTCACCACTGATCGCGCACCTCCCGTCGCTCTCCAATAGAATTTGCCGCAGTGCTTGCTGCATCGGCCGAGCAATCTGCGATGCCTGCCTCCTTTGCTGTGCCTCATCAACCATACCTTCGGCGAGGATCTTCAAATCTGAGGCGTTACCAGAGGCCCAAGCGTTGTTGCGATCATTCCAATATGCCGTGGCCCCTCGAAGGTCCTGACTGAAACGAATCCTTGACGTCCCCCAACAAGCATCGGCGTCCTTAAGCTTCGGATTGGCGGCTGCAGAGTAAGAGAGAACGAGTTCACGCTCGCCCGCGCGGATGGCTGATCCGACACACCTAGCCTTATATTCGACCAGACGCTTTTCACGAGGCCAGTAGGCCGTGGTTTTAATGGACGCTCCCTTCCGGGGCAGCCGAGAAGGATCAAGGGTCAAATACTCCCTCTCCTGTTCCCAACAGATTTTAAGGTGCTTGGTACCCATGTTCCCTCAAGTGGCGCAAAGATTACGAAGCCATCTACGTGAGCGCGCTCGCCCTATGTTGCCCAACTGAGCGGCTTTCTCCGTCGCGTTATGCAGCGGCTACCCTGATTCGCCGCGCAGCCTCCAAAGCCCGATTTTCCAGAAACTCCGATCTAGGTCTGACACAGCTCACCATCAGGAAATCCCGAGCCCGCGTACCCGCAACGTACAAGAAATGGCGCCCGGTGTTGTAAACCTCTACGAACTCTGAGTCGTCGGTCGCGGACTCGATTTGTGAGTGCAGGATCGTAGCGCGGGTCGCCCCGACCCGCGGCGCTGCCCATCGCATCGACCTACCTTACGGCGACCGTGACATCAGGTCGAGCGACCTTGGACCACTTCGACGAGCCACTCCCGAGCTTTCGGTCGCCCAGCCAAGTCCAGAACAAACTCCTGCCCCTTGGCCACCGAGCGCAACTCGCAGCGCTCGCCTGCGCGGCGCCAGCGGGAGGTCTCACCGTGATAGCTAAGCCCCGCTTGCTTGCCGCTGGCCATGAACCAATCCGGCAATGACCAGACACTGCGATTCTGGCCCAGCGCGGTCAGCACGCGAGATTCGGTGATGCGGTCGAAGATGCCGCCCCCCATGGAATTGCGTCGAAGCAGCGAACGCTCGCGCGCGATGTAGAGGGTATTGCGCTGGTGATCGTAGTGCGCGGGATTCGCGACATGGGGATGGTCGGCGATCCACGGGTAGTCGGCGAGGCAACTCTCGCGCTCGGAGACGATCGGCAACACGGCATCAACCTCGAGCCAGCCGAACAGAACATGCTGATGAGGCGCGCTGCGCTGGAACCGCCAGCGGCCATCATGACGCTCGACGCGGCGGAACCAGCCGAAAAACAGGAACACTGTTCCCGGCCCTGCCCCGCATCTCTCCAGATGGGCCTGCGCGGCGCCGGTCTGACCGAGGCTGGGGCGCCAGCCAGCGCGTCGAACGCGGCTGCCGCGTGCGAGATCGGGGTCGAGGTGCACTCGGGTGTCCAGCGAGTAGCGCGATGTCGAACTTCCCAAGTCGGCCAGCAGCTCACCCAGAAGCACGGGTTCGCATGCCGTATCGATCATCCGCGTGCTGTCGTGCACCGCCGGAATGGGCAGCGGTACCAGGCGGCCGTCCGGCAGGATCGGGCTCGGGAAGCCACCGTAGCCGGAATCGAATCCCTTGCGCGACAGCACCAGCTGCCGCAGCGGCGACATGACCGGCGCCGCACGACGTGCAGTCGGCGCGCAGCCACCTGGTGTGGAGCGTGCCTTCCGGTGCACAACCGCATTCGCGGTTGCGGCGGCAACCTCGGGCTGCGGCTGATCGATTGACGTTCCGTGTACCCCGGGATTCCATCGCGACAGCCAGCGCACCAGCGCAGCTTCGTCATTGACCCGACGCGCCTTGTGCACGACATGACCGCGCACAGAGTGCAGCAGATGCCGCAGCGCGGCGGGCAGCGTTACGCTGGCACTGCCGAAGTACCAGAACCGTTTGCTCAGCAGTACATTTCGTCCGCGAATGTCGGCCGCAGCCTGCGCGGGCCCATGCACGTCGTTGGCGACCTGCTCCAGCACGCCCGACTTTTTCGGCCGGTAGATGTTGTCCGGCTGCGCCGCGCCGCCGGGTCGTCGATCCGCATAGCGCGGGTCGCGCCAGTAGTCACCCAATGAGAGGCGCTCGTCGATCTGCATCACATACACGACCTCGCCCGGCCGTCGGCTGCGAAAGCCGATCACCCAGTCGCCGGGATGCGCACTGGCACGGATCGCGGGCTTGCAGATGGCAAGTGAGCATGTACCGCCCCACGGACGAGGTGCCGTTCCCGCGTCGATGCGGACAACGTAGCGAAAGATACGGGCTGGCGCGGATCGATCCATACGGAGTACTGCAGTGTCGTTCGTCAGTCGCGGATGACGGAAAAGTCGCACTGCATTGTGCCGGAGTGGCGCCGCCAGCCCCACCGCGCCCGTCAGCTGGGCCCATCGCAGTCGGACAGCGCTCCTGTGCATCACGTGGCGCGGCAATCTGAGCAAAACCTCGCTGCGCGCGAACACGGCAATTGGTCTACCACGCGCCCAAACTTATCCGTCGGCACCCATCTGCAACTCCTTCAGCGTCTTCCCCTGCGGATCCTTCCACTCGATGCGCCCATTCGCGCTGCGGCCGAGTACCACCGCAGCTGCGCCGGAAGGACTGGAGAACACATAGTCCTGCGTGAACAGATAGCCTCCACCAGCAGCACCCAGTACGCCATTGGCAATCAGCTCCCGGCGCAGCTCGAAGAAGCCACGCACGTGCTCGCGCATCGAAGGTGTTTCGTCGGGGACCGATTGCGATCCCTTGAACACAACAAAGCCCTGTGTTGTCTCACGCCCATGTGCGGTGACGCCCTTCGCGTTCAGGGCCAATTGCGGTGACTGCGCGGCGGGATTGGCGACAGCCGCCTGCTCGAACGCCGTGACTCCAAGAATGGGCAGGATGCCCAGCACGTTGCCGAGGAAGACCTGCATGTCGGCCGTGTCGGCTTCCGCAAGGCTCGGTTCGGCGGGAATGTTGCCGTTGTCGAGCGGCACGCGCCGCGCCGCCCTCGCCCGCTGCACAAGCTGAGCCTCCAGATACTGCACGTGGGCCTTGTTCAGCTGCCCATGCCCGGCA
>Ga0209591_10007293_pt1 | contig 12186 bp, 26 predicted proteins | sample MAT01_FD_187207 | JGI IMG/M metagenome (GOLD analysis project Ga0209591, IMG submission 187207) | Freshwater microbial communities from Lake Fryxell liftoff mats and glacier meltwater in Antarctica - MAT-01 (SPAdes) (version 2) | ecosystem: Environmental > Aquatic > Freshwater > Ice > Liftoff...
AAAGAGGCAGCACTTCGTAAGTTTGTGGGGCAGTACGTGCGAGTGCATTTCACTGCCAGCTCGATGAAGGCGTCCCCGTTCATCGAGCTGGCCTACGACCAGCACTTCGGCACGTTCATGTTCCAGTCGGGCAAGGATGAGGTGGAGTACCACTTCACCTGTGAGAGCGTGCGTGGGATCTCAGTGGAGGCGACTGACGCATGAGAGAACGCAAGTTCATCGTCCATCTCGCACAAGAGAAGTTCTACGACGTACCTGTCACCATCCGAGAAGACGAACTCGAAGGTGATCCAACCGACGAGGAAAGCTGGACCGAAGAAGCCTTCCAGCAGGCAAGCGCCAACGTTGATCCCGATGTTCACCTCGACCGTAAGGCTGACAGTTCAGTGCAGCTCGTCAACTGGGACCAAGCAATCGAGGAAGTCACCTGATGCCGAACTTTGACGAGATCCCCGACGACATCAGCGTGGCCGAAGTTGCGGAGTACGCGACGAACAACGATCTCGACAGCAGTGGAATCGACTTCGACGGCACCCCGGAAGACGTGATGGGATTCCTCGTGGACCTGTACATGGAACACAAGGTGGAAGGTGATCCCTCATGGGGTGAACTCGCCGACGCTCAGGGATGGGCAGAGCAGCAGATCGCCAACCACATCGACGAAGTTGCGTACGCGACGAACAACGCTTGCCGTAATCCCATCTACATCGTCGCATGGACCGGGGGCTACGAGGCCCCGTCCTACCACGCTTTCATGACCGAGAACGAAGCGATGAGGCAGGCAGAGGAGTGGTGGGCAGACGCTGACCAGGATGCTGACAGTCTCGACGTACTTCGCATCAACCCGAACGACATGACCATCACCCGAGTAGAGGCTCATAGATGGGCTTCACGCGAAGTAGTCGTCAGCAGCCCCGAAGTGAGTGAGTCGGCATACCCCGGTGACACCGAAGGGAGCATGTGATGACAGAGGAACAGTTCCTAGCGGTGCTGCGATCAGCAGCAGACGCCATCGAAGAGATGTACCTCGATCTTCCATCCGCTCTCCAAACGGGAGCAGCAAAAGCGCAAGACGGACTGGAAATCGTGATCAACGACGAATACTGGAAATGAAGAGGTGGCTGCATGAACCTGTCAAGACATTCTTGGCAACATTTTCATGGGCATAAGAGCAGGTCGCCGCGAACCAACGTTCGTTACTTCGTTCAAGAGAACGTTCTTCGGACTCAGCCGAAAACCTGCTGATACAAGTTGAGTCAGTTCAAACCGGCACCAATCACGAAACACAGGAAGGAACGATGAGCACGCACGAGAACGAGAAGAAGGCATACACACTCAGGGAGGCCGCAGCACTGCTCGGAGTCCACTACGACACGGTGAGGGCGATGATCGTTCGAGGCGAACTCCCCGTCGTTGAGTATGCACGCCAGAAGTGGATTCCGAAGTGGGCCATTGACGAGATGTTCGACCGGGATCAATTGGGCAAGGTCAAGTCGAAGAAGAACCAAACGAAATGAGAAGGTGAAGATGAAAATTGTCAAGGGAATGGCGGCTGGTGCAGTTGCACTCGCCCTGGTAGTAGGAGCTGCGAGTCCGGCAGCAGCAGGGAAGAAGCCACCGAAGTCGTGCATCAAGGCACTGGACTACGCCGAGCAGTCGATTGCCATCGGTGGTGAGTTCACGAACGGTGTGGCGTCGTTCTTCACGGCCATCGGAGAAGAAGCCGGTTCTGGCACTGTCAACTCGCTGATGACAACGCTTGCCAGCGAAGCGGAAATGCTCACAACGCAGACCACAAGTTGGACGGCACGACTGAACGTGATCGTCCCGAAATACAAGACTGCGGCAGCGAAGTGCCGAGCGGGTCGATGATCAAGCTCACCCACGAGACCGACGAAGGAACGACCGTTACTGTGCTCGCCTGTCGTCAGCACGCTCTGCTCGTCACTGTTAGGTGGAAGATGAACGGCTTCCACTTCAAGAACGAACGCGTCAACGAAGGACAGTGCTCAATGTGTCCCTCAGTGAGCGCACACTGATGTTGTTCGTGATGGTCGTAGACGTTGACGAATCCCTCCTCGACGGTGACGACACCATTGAGAACGCAACAAGGCTCGTCAACGATGCACTCGCTATTTCGACGCCCGGCGTCGTACCGATCGAAGCTCGGCCTCTCTCGGAAGTAATCGCATCATGACCGAGCAAACGGAACTCACGGACAGTCAAGCGAAGTGGGGCTGCCTCATCTTCGTCATCTTGTTCGTCGTCGTAAGCGCAATCGGTGGCATCATCAATCTCCTAGATGGAACCGAAGGCGACAACAACGGCGGCGGTACAACCGTCTCGCACTACGACGAGTGCGCGGACAGTTACCGGAGCGACTTCGACGCTCAAGGCATGTCACGCCGAGAGTGGATCGCTATCTGCTCAGTAGCACTCAACAACAAATGAGCGACCAAAAAGGGGAGCTTCATGACTATTGACGAAGTACGTCAAGACATCGCTGCGATGTACCAGGCGCAGCGACGGGCGCTGGATGAGGCAGACGGCAGTCGCTCGAATTTCGCCATCATTCTCATCCGGATGGACACACTCAAGGCCGTGCTTGACCTGTTCGAGAAAGTCGATCCGGTGTACTGGTCCGATCCGTTCAGTGATGGGTTCATCAACGCGTGGAACGGCTTCTACACGAACGTCGAAGATGTGTTCCGTGCATCAGTAGATGGTCTCGCCGATGAGCGCCCAAGGGTGCTGAATGCTGGTGACGGTCTGATCAGCGACGAACTGGAGACACGATGAAGTTCGAGATCGGTCAGAAGTACCAGTTCATGGAGCTTGATGGTGTCTCGCACGAACAAGACATTCTGATCTTCGGCATCAGTGTGACTGGTGATCTGAACATCCGCATCGAAGGCTTAGAAGACCTCGGTCCGTCCCTGCATTCCGTGGACCTGCTCACCGCCAAGGAGATGGTCAACGACGGGATTTGGGTTCTCGTGGACTGATCGCAAAAGACCTGATAATATCTACAGAAACCGGACGTGGCCTCGACGGGTTCACGTCTTACCGTAAGGAGAAACATGCCAGGACCAAAGAGTTACGTCAGTGACTTCACCATCCAACACCACCTCATGTCAATGAATGGGAAGCTGGTTGGAATCAAGATCCCCGGACTCGCCAAGGAACAGTCGTTCGTCTCCGTCTGCCCCGAATGTGACCACCCGGTCAAGGCGAAGCAGCAGTACGTGTGCCCCGAGAACGACGCTCACGGCCCGTACTCGATCGCTAATCTCTCCAAGGCGAAAGAGACCGACGCAGGACTCATCGCGGTGAGTGCCGACGCTGTGGCTGCGGCCAAGAAGTCGGACCTTCCGTTGAACTTCCTGGACCTCACCGTCCACCCCGCTGCACAGGTCGCATCATCGACGTTCCCGTCGGAGCTGGCATACGTCTTCTACCCGAAGATCACGGTTCCGCAGTACGGTCTGCTCCTCGACGCGACCGCGGAACCCGACCTTGCGTTCGTCGGACTGTGCAACCTGCGCAACAACGAGAAGCTGGTCAAGCTGACCCGCTGGGGTGACAACCTCGTCGTGCAGACCCTCTTCTACCCCGAAGACCTGAACGACCGGCTCGATGTTGCACACGACTACTCCGGTGACTTGCTGGAGACGTACCTCAAGGTCATTACGAAGAACACGACTGACTTCGACCCGACCGTCTACCGCAACAACGTCAAGGCGAAGGTAGCGGCTGCGGTTGCAGAAGCTGGTGGACCAGTCGCCGCTCCGGTGGCACCCAAGCCCGTCGCTGACCCCGAGGCTGCGCTGCGTGAGCAGATGGCAGCACTCATGGCCGAAGGGTAAGCAGGTGATCGCAATTCCTCAGCAGCAGATCGAGGATGTAGGGGCTGTGCTCGATGAGTTGAGCACCAGAGTGGAAGAGGCGCTCGCTCAGTCAAACCCCAACAAGAAGGCACAGGCTGCCGTCGAGATTCACAACAAGATGCAGAAGCTCAAAACGGCAATCAAGGAAGGTCGGGCAACCCCGAAAATCCTAGAGATTGCCCGCATGAACGCAATGGACACGCGTCTCATGGTCGAAGTCTTCGGAATCAAGGAGTAGCAATGACTGAATTCAAGATTGGCTACAAGGTGGCGAGTGGTCAAGAGGGCAAGGACCACGCCATCGACGCGTCCGACATTGTGAACGGCACTGGGACGACGATGTGCGGCCGTCAAGTCGAGGTCGTACTCAACAACACTTTCGCACCCGAACGCGGTAACAACTGCGCTACTTGCGTAGCGAAAGTACGGAAGGAGACTCGATGAGTCAAATCACACGAGTCGAGTTCGATCGGCTCGTACAACGCGTCGCTGAACTAGAAGCAAGCAACGATCTCATGTTGCTCGCCCTGAGCACCCGCGATGAAGAAGCAGACAACAACCTCACAATGAAAGACGTAAAGGTTGGTGACAAGGTTCGCTTCAACGACCGGGCACGACCCAAGTACATCCAGGGTGGAACCGCGACCGTCACATCGAAGCGACGCACCCGAGTCGCGATCAAGCTCGACCAGAGCTACCCGCGATTTACGGGCATCATCGTATGTCCGCTGACAATCTTGGAGAAGGTGTGAAAGATCCACGGCTCCAACCGCTCGCCGAATACGCGAAGCTGGCCCGCAAGATCGACGCAATGGCAAAGGTGCATGGCCTCTACCTGCAAGGGATCTCCGTAATCCCGCCCTACGACGACGAATCACCCGTGATGATACAAGCATCGTTCGCTGTTGGTGACCCACAAGTCGCTGAGGGAATTCCGAGCAGTGACCCCGAACTGGAATCGCAGTTCAAGGACATCATCCTCGGTGCTCAAGAAGCAGAACGTGAAGCAACGATGCGAGACCTCCGCTCCGAATTCGAACGAGACGAGAAAGACATGCGCAAGGAAGACCGTGACTGACAAGACAGAAGTCATGTACGTTGTCGTTGTTCCCGATCGTCTCCGCACCGCTCTCGGTGCGATGCTGACAGAGAACCCCGAGACACACAACAGCGCAGCGATCGCTGCGATCATGCTCGCTGCACCCAGACTAGACGTGCCCATCAAGGCATCACCACTCCTCGTTGCGCAACGATTGGCTGCTGCATACGACGGAGGTTGATCACAGGGAGGTGATCATGGGCAAGCTCGGCGCAATGCTCGCAACAGATATCACTACAGAGTTGGAACTCAAGAACGTCATCGACAGTCCAGGCTGGTGGGCACAACAGAAGATCGACGGTCATCGCATGATGGCGCTATGTGGACCGGTACCGATCCTCATGAACCGTCGTGGCGAACCGTTCGCACACAAGATCCCGCCCCTCTTGTGGGAAGATCTGCAACGTCTCCCCGAGGGGCTCTGGATCGACGGTGAGTTCATCAAGGGTGAATACATCGTCTTCGATGTGCTCATTGACATCCGAAACCCAAGCTCCCGTCATGCAGTCGTACACATCTCACCTGACTCGCCCTACTTCCGACGTTACGAACATCTACGGTCGGTACTTCTCATGGCTTCACCGCTCAAGAAGATCAAACTGGTGAAGACTGCACATTCCAAAGACGAGAAGAAGAAGCTCCTCGCACAGCTCCGAAAAGACAAGAAAGAAGGAGCGATCTTTCGTGCTTCACACGGGCTCTATCAGGTCGGCACTCGATCAAAGAACCTGATGAAGCTCAAGTTCTGGAAGAGCGTTGACGTAATCGTCTACAACCCCGGTCGCGACAACAAGCTCAGTGTCGGTGTGTGCTTGTTCCAAAACGACAAGCTGCGACACGTGGGTGCAGTCACCATGACACAACGTCGCCTCGATGCAGTCGCTCCTGGCGACGTGATCGAAGTCAAGTACCTCTATATGAGCGAAGATGGGCGGCTCATACAGCCCTCGTTCCTCAGAATACGGGACGACAAAGCCCCGCACGACTGCACATTCGATCAGCTCCAACCGACAGATAAGTCGGTTATCCACAGCTAGCAGGGTTGCAACCCACAACCCCGGCAAGGTACGGTTGAAGACCGATGAGAGTCGGTGTGAGAGCCACTATCCTACAAAACACCCGGTAACACAGGAGGAATCCGTGACAGTCACGGACACAGGCACACTCGTAGATCGCTTCAACGATCTCGAAATCCAACTGAACACTGATCTGCTCGAACGACACACTGAGATCAAGACCGCCATCGTTGCTCTGCTCGCACGGCGGCATCACTTCCAGGTTGGCCCGCCCGGTGTGGCGAAGTCTCTCCTGGTGCGACGGCTTGCCGCTCGCATCGGCGGCTTCGGCCCGCACGACTACTTCCAGTGGCTGCTGACCAAGTACACGACTCCGGCTGAAGTGTTCGGTCCACCGTCACTCAAGGCGCTAGAGAACGACGAGTACCGGCTCAACACTGCCGGGAAGCTGCCCGTCGCACGGATCGCGTTCCTGGATGAAATCTTCAAGGCGAACTCGTCCATCTTGAACGCATTCCTCACGATCATGAACGAGCGTTTGTTCTTCAACAACGGAGCAAGCGACGAGATCCCGTTGCAGTGCATCTTCGCTGCATCGAACGAGATGCCCCAAGGCGACGAGTTGAACGCACTGTGGGACCGGCTGCACTTCCGTCACGAGGTTCGCCCCATGAACGATGGTGGCAACTTCGTGAAGATGCTCAAGGGCACCATCGACCCGAACCCGGTCCCGTCCTGCGACCTCACCGACCTCGCTGCGGCACAAGAAGTGGTCGAAGCGATCAAGATCCCGTCGGATATCTACGACGCGATCAAGACGCTTCGTGACAACCTTCGTACCGAATGCGGGATCGAACCGACCGAGCGTCGGTTCGTGGAATGCATCCCGATCATCAAGGCCACCGCATTCCTGAACGGTCGTGACATTGCCGACATTGACGACATGCGGCTCCTGAGGCACGTCCTCTGGTACCGCACCGACGATCAGAAGGTCGTGAGCCAGCAAGTACTCCAGTTGAGCAACCCGGTAGACAAGGCCGCTCAGGATCTGCTCGACCAGATCGAGATCCTCTCCACTGAGCTTGATGAAGCGGTCACGAATTCCGACAACCACAAGAAGCTCGCACAGCAGGCAGTTCAGGTCCACGCTCGACTCCGCAAGGCGAAGAAGGAACTGGACGTACTCAAGACCACGCAGAAGGATTCGGGACGCACGTCCGAGATCCTCGACTCACTGAATGATCGGTTCGCATCGGTCTCCAAGCGACTGATGAAAGAAGCGTTCCACTTCGACCCGAAGAAGGTTCAGGGAATTCAGGCAGCACCCGAACTCCCGGAGGCGTAATGCCGAAGAAAAACGAGAACAACAGTTCCAAATTCTTGCGGGACTGGATCGGCAAAGGTGAGGTTCGTCCACGACTCCAAAGCCTCAAGAAGAGCACGATCAAGCACGACAAGTGGGACACGCAAGACTACGAACGGCTCCTGAAAGAGAAGGAACTGCTCGACCTTGCTGCTGCCGAGGATCGCATCACCGACTCAATCGAAACTGGCGGGTCGTTGTTCGCTGACGGCTACTACACGCTGAGCAAAGCCGCACCCAAGGTAGAAGACGAGGGTGAGGTCCGACCGTCACACTTGATCAACCGTCGAGTGATGGAAGAGTCGATGGAACTCGCAGAGTTCGACGCTCTGCGCGAATATTCGGTCGGTGACGAGATCGGCGCAGCCCTCGCTCTCATCGCTATGGAACCTGAGTACGAGACACTCTGGGACCGGCTCAAGAACGAACGGAAACTCGCTGAGCAACTCACAAAGCAGGAACAAGCACTTGAGCAGCAAGAGAAAACGGTCGAAGAACTGATGAAAGAGTTGGAGGGACTCGACCCAGAAGACGAGTCGTGGCAGGAAGCACAACAGAACTACCAGGACGACCAGGATCTCCTGAACCAGCTACGTCAGCAGCTCGCTGAGGGTGCTGCTGCACTATCGGAGCAACTCGATCAGGACGGCCCGATGATCAAGAATCGGGTTCGTAGCATCGTGAAGAAGGGCCTGGAAGAAGTCGGTAACGCTGAGGCATCAGCACAAGCATGGGGCCTAGAACGGGGTCAGTTGATCCGCATGGATGCAGCGACCCGTCTCGAACTCGCCAACCGACTCAAGAATCCACGATTGAAGCACATCGCCGAGTTGATCGGCCCGATGCAGCGACTCGCGTTCGCTGAGCAACTGCGCAAGACGACACACGCTCGTGACGAGGTGTACGACCTGTCACAAGGCAACGACCTCGAACGTGTCCTGCCGTTGGAGTTGATGGGTATCCGCCACCCCCTGATGCGGCTCGATTTCTACAAGCGGTACATCAACGACGAACTAGTGCAGTACGAACTGCGAGGCCAGGAACGTGTCGCCAAAGGCGGGATCATCGTCTGTGAAGACGGTTCCGGTTCCATGAGTGGTGAACCCGAAATGTGGGCGAAGGCAGTCTCTATCTGCTGCCTCCAAATCGCTAAGGCGCAGGACCGATCGTTCTACGGCATCCACTTCGGATCGCCGGGAGAGATCTACTGCAAAGACTTCCGTGACCCGAGGAACGTGACGTTCGAGGATGTACTCGACTGGGCCGAGGTCTTCTTCAACGGTGGCACGGACTTCATGACACCGCTGAGCAAGGCCCTAGAGATCCTCCAAGAAGAATTCCAGGAGAAGGGCGCTGTTTCTGGCGACATCCTCTTCATCACAGACGGTGCTTGTGGTGTACCTGAGGAGTGGTTGCAACTGTTCAAGGAGGAACAGAAGCGCATCGGATTCCGGGTATTTGGCTGCGTGATCGGTGGCTCCCGGATGAGCGAACCGCTCCGCACCATCTGTGATGGTCGAGTCCTAACCGTCGCTGACCTCAAGTCCGGCAACGACATGCGGGACATCTTCCGCGAACTCTGATGACCTTCCGTAAGAGAAAGGGCACATCGAACCGATACACAGATATGGACTCATTCGGCAACTACAAGGCAACACTCGAACGCTTCATCGAGGAAACCCGAGATCGGTCGATGTTCACCCAGACCGACGTGCAAGACATGCTTCTCGATCTATACAACGCTCTGACCGCCGACCAAATCACCGACACAGAAGACGTTCTCCTCAACGTGACTTGACACCGCACTAGTTCAAATCTTGGCGGGGGAAATTTAGTATTGACAGCGACCGAGCAACGGAATTGACGCCCGTTACTCGGAATCGTAGGATGCACTGATCTTATCGAAATGCAAGGAGGCACACGATGAGCGGAACTTTCGCTGACGCGAAACAACGTCTCGAAACGTACGATGAGGAACTCATGCTCGGACAGCTCTGCTGGTTCTTCATCCCCGACGACACCCGAGTTGACCACACCACGATCGTGCAGCAGATGCAGATCGCGGGACTGGATGAGATCGCCCTTCCTCCGGTGCCGCGCCCATCTGACGTGTTCAAGCGTGTCTGCACCAGCAACCAACGCAAGAAGGTTCCGACCGCGAACGTAGATGTTCGGGCCAACTACATGATCCGTGAAGTTGGCAAGGATCGCGACACCATCTGGCGACGCATCGTCCGTGAGTTGGTGGACACCGAAGGTCACAATCTGACCTATGACGAGTTGTACGAACTCGAATTCAACCGTGAGAAGAGCAAGATCAAGGCCCTCGGTCTCACTGGTACGACTCGCGACAAGATCGCCGAGGAGATCGTGGGTGCGGTGCAGGGTGACTTCAAGACGTGGATCAATGCCCTGACGAGCTACTCGGTACGGGAACTGATCCGACACATCCTCGATGGTCTGCACGCCACAAGCGTTCGACCTGCCGGTGGTGTGTACTTCGTCGGTCAAGACAAGGCAAAGCCCCTCGCTGGGCTCGACGCACTGGTGAACAACCTCTCCGATGGTTGCTCGTTCGTCACGGTGCCAGTGTTGGATGACTCGCAACGACGAGAAGTCATCAAGGCTGCGTACGAGGCTGAGGGAGTCGGCGAAATTGACCGGCTCATCGGTGAGATCACAGAAATGCGGAAAGCTCACGTAAGTATCACGTCGGATCGTTACGCTCAGATCGCTGGTGAGTTCAACCGGTTGACCGCCAAGATGGCGGAGTACAGCGACCTGTTGGACATGTCATTGGAGGAAGTTGCATCACGTCTGGAGATCTTCCAGGAATCGGTGATGGAGCTGCTCGGACAGATCAAGGACTAGATGGACGAAGAAGATCTCATCAACTGGGACGACCTCGACTTCGATTCGGTTCCTCCACCGGACTTTATTGCTTCCGATCTGGAAGACATCGAGTTGGTTGATCGCTACACCGAAGTCAAAGATGCTCTGCTCGATCGCCAAGAAGGGCTCAACCCAACAACCGAGGAGGGTCGTCGTCTGCACTCAGAACGAACTGCCCTGCTCGTAGAGCTAGCGAAACGAGAACTGCGATGACTCGCATGACGGACGATGAACGTATCGACTACGTACGACACCATCTAATCTTCCAAATCAACACACCAGATGTGACTATCGAGTTCATCGAAGGCGAAGAAGAGTGGGCGAAATTGATTGACCTGCTCATCGACACTGGCATCCTCGACAACGCTCTTCCCGAGAAGTGTCGTCGTCAAGGTGTCAGCTATCCGATCTTCTTCGAAGATCGTTTCCGTATCTTCGTCTGTCCACAAGTCTTCGCCACCTACCCACATGACAAAGACTTCGACACCTTCCTCGATACATGGACCATGCGGCTACAGGTCGCAGTGATGCTCGGACCAGAAGCACTTACACCAGAACATCGTGAAGAACTCGTCAACGCTGAACTTCGAAAGCGTGACGTACCGGAAGTTTTCATCAACTTCCCGCCCTACTAGGGAGGCTCAAGGATGAGCGAAGACAACCGCCCAGAAACCTGGGACGAATACGTCGGTCAAGTCAACATGAAGACCCGACTCCAGATCCGAATCGACGCAGCACGCAAGACCGGCAAGGCACTCGATCACGTCCTGCTCTGCGGTCCTCCCGGAATGGGTAAAACCACAATCGCGAACCTGATCGCAGACAAGATGGTCGTAGACCTCTACAGCACCATCATGCCGATAAACCCACGGATGTTGCAACGACTCGTGATGTCACACCACGGTGTCCTGTTCCTCGATGAGATCCACCGTGCTCCAGTCAAGCAGCAAGAAGAGTTGCTGCCCCTGCTGGAAGACGGCTACTTGATGCGCCCGAATGGTCAGAAGATCTACTCGACCTACCTGACCATCATCGGTGCGACGACCGAACCGGAAGGGTTGATTAAGCCTCTGTACGACCGGTTCAAGATCCGGCCACTGTTCGAGAGCTACACACCCGAAGAGATGATGGAGATGGTCACGGGTATGGCAGCTCGCGTTGGAGTGTCACTCTCCGAAGAGATCCTGGCTGGTATCGCCAGGGCCTCGGTGGGTGTACCAAGGAACGCACGTTCGTTGGTTGACTCTGCTGCGGCTCTCATCCACATCGGCCGGGAACCCAGCGTGGATGATGTGTTGGAGCTTGCTGGCATCACGTCAGATGGTCTGAGTGAACAGCACGTCGAGTACCTCAAGGCTCTTGATGTGCTTGGTGGTCGCGCTGGTCTCGCCATCCTCTCCACGATGCTGCGACTGCACCCGAAGGTGATCAACGACCTGGAGCGTGTGCTCGTCACGAAGCAGTTGATTGAATTCACGACTGGTGGTCGAGAGATGACTGGTCCTGGCTACGACTTGATCCACCCGAAGGGGCAGTGATGAAGAGACGCTGGGAAGTGTGGTTGGGTGGCGAAGTGCGCGGTCGAACGTTCGGGGCAAGGGACTCCATCGAGTCCCGACGCAATCTGAGCCGACGCAGGTTGAACCCGAGCGGCAATCACTGGTGTCGGAGCCGGGAGCGATGGCAGGTGGCGCGCCCGATGCGTGCCCTGACCGAAGGAACGAAGCCATGAAAATCACACGAGAGATGGAGCAGGCCGTCTTGTGTCGGCTCTACAAGCAGGGCTGGCGGGTCGTGAAAATAAGGGAGCAGGGCGGCTACGTGATGGGCGGGTCATACGTGAATCCCCATCAGGTAGTCACCGACGAGATGAAGCCCGATGAGTGAACTGAACCAAGTCAACGTCATGCTTCCGGTTGTGCTCGTTGC
>Ga0209591_10007294_pt1 | contig 12185 bp, 10 predicted proteins | sample MAT01_FD_187207 | JGI IMG/M metagenome (GOLD analysis project Ga0209591, IMG submission 187207) | Freshwater microbial communities from Lake Fryxell liftoff mats and glacier meltwater in Antarctica - MAT-01 (SPAdes) (version 2) | ecosystem: Environmental > Aquatic > Freshwater > Ice > Liftoff...
ATTGAACCGTAGAACAGAAAAAAGTTATAAAAAGTAGTAATTGAAACTGACAATAGCACGCCAAGTTCGCTATACTAGTATCTAGATGTCACAAATAACTAACGACGAAGTCCTGAAACTTGCACGTCTATCTAGACTTAGATTGACTGATGCAGAGGTTCAAAAATATACCTCAGAGTTAGCCGAAATTCTAGGTTATATAGACATGCTGTCAAAGGTAGATACTGGTGGGTTAGAGCCTACCAATCAAGTCACTGGACTACAGAATGTGTTTCGGCCGGATACAGTACAAGAATACCAGGCAACACCTGATGAGTTACTGAAATTACTTCCAAAACAAAAAAACGACTATATCCAAGTCAAGAGGATGATTTAGATGAAGGAGTTAAAGGTTGAAGGCAGAACGTTGAAAGTTTGGGGTCCAATTTCCCACGTTGTAGAGCAAGTTAGAAACGGCCAGGAATCTGCGCTTACAAATGTTAAAAAATCGTTTGCACTCATAGAAAAGTTAGACCCAGAATACAGTGTAGTAATTGCGCTCTGCAGGGACAGAGCAATAGAACGCGCAAAGAATATTGATAAGGCAGTAAAAAATGGTGAAAAAATTGGCCGGTTAGCCGGAGTTCCATTTATTGCCAAAGACAACTTTCTAGTTTTTGGGGCTGAGACTACTGCTGCTAGCAATATTCTTAAAGGGTTTGACGCCCCATATCAGTCGACGGCTATCGAAAATCTAGAGAAAGAGGGTGCGATTTGCGTAGCTAAAGCAAATCTTGATGCGTTCGCTCATGGTAGCTCTACTGAAAATAGTGACTTTTTCACAACCAAAAATCCTTATGACAAAACACGCGTGCCTGGCGGTAGTAGCGGTGGTTCTGCAGCTGCAATAGCTCTAGATATAGTTCCCTTTGCGCTAGGTACAGATACTGGTGGCTCCATAAGGTTACCTGCTAGCTACTGTGGTGTTGTGGGTTATAAACCAACTTATGGAGTTGTTTCTCGTAGCGGCGTCGTGGCAATGGCCAGCAGCACTGATGTCATAGGACCATTTGCCAGGAACATAGATGATATTGCAATTGTCTTAGATGTAATGGCTGGCAAAGATAATCTAGATAGCACAATGATAGATAGGGAGCCGAGCTACTTGCCAGATTTGGAATCTGTTAAAGGTAAAAAAATTGGTATGATTTCTGAATATTTTGACGAAGGATTAGACCCCAAAGTAAAAGCAAATATTCTAAATGCTGTCAAAAAACTCAAAAATGCTGGTGCAATTATTGAAGAAGTCAGTTTGCCAAGTCTACCGCTATCTTTGGCGGTTTACTACGTTATTGTGCCAGCAGAAGTTAGCAGTAACCTTTCTAGGTATGATGGCCAAAGATTCGGGTATTCAGAACCAGATCCAAAAAACCTGGATGAGTCGTACGAACTAAGCAGGAGCAAGGGATTCGGCGCAGAGGCAAAAAGGAGAATAATTATTGGCACACATGTACTAAGCTCTGGCTATTATGATGCTTACTATAAAAAAGCACAGACTGTTAGGACAAAAATTGTTCAAGAGTTTGCTGACGCCTTTAAAAAATATGATTTCTTGATTGGTCCGACTGCACCAAATATTGCATTCAAAATAGGCGAGAACATCACCGATCCACTCGCGATGTATCTGACAGACATTATGACTGTTGCTGTAAACCTAGCCGGTATTCCAGCTATAAGTATGCCGTGCGGTGCCGTAGATAACATGCCAGTTGGTATTCAGTTTATGGCAGAACAGCATAATGATAAAGCTTTACTTGGGCTGTCTAAAGTGTTTGAAGGGTTATCAAAATGAGTCCCGTTACAACTCTAAGCTATAGCCTTTCTATAAAAAGTATGGAGTTAAAAGTTTTATGCTAAATAATATAAATATAAATGAGCCCAGAAACAATCGTAGCACTAGCCGGCGGGCTTTTAGTCTTATTTAGCCTACTCGTTTTGATTGGTCGTAAACTACCCAAGAGATTGAAAGCAACACACTACACTCGAAAATGGCGCGATATCCAGAAGCTTTGCGCAGATAAGAGTAACTGGCCACAGGCACTTTTGTTGAGCGACCTACTGCTAGATGAAGTACTCAGAAAAAAAAGAAAAGACGGCAAGACTATGGGCGAGAGACTTGTTTCCTCGCAAAAAATTTTTACCGAAAACGAAGCAGTTTGGAAAGCGCACAAACTCGCTAACCATATAAGACAGCGTAGTACGGATAGGCTTAAAGAGTCCGACGTCAAGGACGCTTTAGTAGCCTTTAGACAAGCATTACGTGATTTGGGAGCATTATAAATATGTCAAAAGTTGAAGGTGAAAAGTTGAACGCCAGAGAACAAGAACATTATTTGGTTGATGGATATTTACCTACAATTGGTATAGAGTGCCATGTTCAGCTAAAAACAAAGACAAAATTGTTTTCAGCAGTAAGTAATGAGGCTAGAAACGCAAGACCAAATACCCTAGTTAGTCATATATGCTTTGGTCTACCTGGAGCATTGCCTTATTTGAACGAAGAAGCAGTGCGTTTGTCTGCCAAAGCAGCATTCGCTCTAGGTACCAGGCCCCAGAAGTTTAGCAAGTTCGACAGGAAGCACTATTTCTACCCGGACTTGCCGAAGGGCTATCAAATAAGTCAGTTTGAAGAACCTATCGTCCTTGGTGGTCACGTTGACATCACACTAGATGATGGAACTACAAAACGCATACACATCACACGCGCACACATGGAAGAAGATGCTGGAAAGTCTACCCACCCAGCAGGAGAAGATTTTTCACTCGTTGACCTAAACCGTGCCGGAACTCCACTACTTGAAATTGTTTCAGAACCAGAAATTCATAACTCTGTAGAGGCCAAGGCATTCGCCAAGGAACTATGGCTTAGAATGAAATATGCAGGTGTGAGCGACGTAGATCTCTATCACGGCAATATGCGTTTTGATGTTAACGTTAGCGTTAGTAAAGACATCGATTCTTTAGGAACAAGGTCAGAGACAAAAAACCTGAATAGCTTCAAAAGTGTCGAAAGAGCAGTTGACTACGAAATCAAAAGGCAGATAGGACTACTCGAAAAAGGAGGTAAAGTCGCACAAGAAACTCGTGGTTGGCTTGATGACACTCAAAAAACTGTTTCCCAAAGAAGCAAAGAAGACGCACACGATTACCGATATTTTCCTGACCCAGATATTCCACCAATTGTTTTGGACGACGCTTATATTGCTGAAATAGAAAGAGGTCTCCCTAAAATGCCTCACGAATGGCGCTCCAAACTGCATGAAATAGGTATAGATCATTTACAGACTGAAACACTTCTAGAATCACAAGTTGAATATAATACAGACTTTATGGGTCTTCTAAGCCAAAGCGAAGATAAACGTGCAAAAACCTATGCAAACTGGATTACTAATATAGAAGTTCCGCTACATAGAGATTCAGGGACGGCATTATTAATTTTAAAAGATAGTAGACAAAATTATTACAAAATTGTCTATGATTTAGTTCAATCGGGAAAACTAAACTCAAATACCGCGAAATCACTCCTTGTGGACTTGCTGCTTGGCGAGTGCGATTCAAGTAACATTGAATTATATGCGACAGAAAAAGGCTATATTCAGGTTTCAGATGCCGGAGAAATTGAGTCGATAGTAGATAAAGTGCTTACCGATAACTCAAAACCTACAGAAGATGTGAAAAGAGGAGAATTGAAAGCAATCGGATTCTTGGTGGGTCAAGTTATGAAGTTGAGCTCAGGCAAAGCAAATCCTGCCTTGGTACAAAAAATAATTAGAGATAAACTGGGGGTGTAATTATGTCAAACGAAGTTCGAAAAGCTGTAATCGCTGCAGCGGGCCTGGGTACAAGGTTTTTGCCGCAGACCAAGGCAATGCCTAAAGAAATGCTACCCATCATTGATAAGCCTGTCATTCAGCTTGTAGTAGAGGGTTTAGTAGAGGCGGGTGTAGAGGATATTATAATTGTGACTGGTCCAACAAAAAGGGCAATTGAAGACCATTTTGATAGAAGTTTAGAACTAGAAAGTGATTTAAGACTTAAAGGCAAAGATGAAATCGCCGACCAGCTTATTTCGATTGCCGAAATGGCGAACTTTATTTACATCAGACAGAAGGGTGAGCCAAGGGGCAATGCGCGTCCGATTTTAAACGCATCCCATATGATCGGCAATGAACCATTTTTCTTCTTTTTTGCCGATGATTTTTTTACCGGAGAAGTATCAACTGCAAAGCAGATGCTGGACGCCTATCAGAAAACAGGCAAATCAATTGTCGCACTACGTCAGGTACCGAATCATGAAATTAGTACCTATGGGATCGCAGCGACTGTAGGAGAATCTACAGATGGTATGGTGCGTGTTACTGGTATATCAGAGAAACCTTCTATTGAAGATGCGCCCTCAAATTTAGCGGTCGCAAGCGGCTATTTGTTAACACCGGACATCTTGAAAATTCTCGAGCAAGAAAAAATAGGACCAGACGGTGAGATTCGCATATCTGATGCGTTTGAAGAACTCGCACAGCAAACTGAAGTTTACGGACTAGAAATTATAGGTGAATATCATGATACTGGAAACCCTGAGGCTTACCTGAAGACACTGATAGATGTAACTCTTAGTGATTCTGTCCATGGACCAATGTTAAAAGAGTTTATACTAAATAAGCTAGACCTATAGGCTATACTGGTATTATGGATTCATACGATATATTAGTAATCATTCTGAGCATAGCACTAGCAACGTTCCTAATAGTCGCAATTATTGCAATTTCTCTTATTATTCAAATTTTGAAAAAAATACGTTCAATATCAGATACCGCCCAACAAACAGTCGAAAACGTAGAAGAATTTTCAGCAAAGCTTAAAAGTGCTGGTAAAGTAACAGCTGTTGGTTCAGCAGTTGCTCAGGTACTAGATATTTTTAAAAAAGGAAGGAAATAACAGTTATGTCAAAAGATAAGAATAAAGGTTTAGCAATCGGAGCAGCTGTTGGAGCAGTAGCCGGTGTTGTAACGGGAATACTATTTGCTCCAAAAAGTGGCAAAGAAACGCGGCAGGATATAAAGGATACTTCAAAAAAAGTAATAGAAAAGTTACTATCAGAAGCCCACAAACTTCATGATGAATTATCTGACCTGATTAAAAAAGTTGAACTAAAAGCAAAAGATGCAGGTTCTACAGTCGCTGACAAAGCAAAAGTCGTGATTGATCAGGCAAAGCACACCCAAGAATCTCTAAGCGAACTTGCAAAGTCTATCAAAAAGGGCGAAGCAAACGATAAAGACCTTAATAAAGCAATCCAAAAAGCAAAAGAAGCAAAAGAAGCATTGACTACCTTTCTAAAAAAATAGTCTCTAGCTTTGTTTACAGAATCGTCGCTATCATCAGTAGCGACGTTTTTAATTTTAAAATATACAGATATAACACGCTATACTATAGTGAATATGGGGAAAGATAAAATAGCTATTAAGCCTTATGATTTTGTGCATTTGCATAACCACACGCACTATAGTTTGCTTGATGGATTACAGAAGATTAAACCTATGATTGATAGGGTCAAAGAAATGGGCATGGACGCAGTGGCCGTAACTGATCACGGAACAATGTCCGGAGTAATAGAACTGTACAAAGAAGCTCATGCAGAAAATGTAAAGCCTATAATGGGAATGGAAACATACGTTGCCTCAAGAAGGCATACTGACAAGGAAGCCGGCAAGGATAAAAATAATTTTCATTTAATTTTACTTGCTATGAATAATGTCGGTTATGAAAATTTGATGCGCCTTAGCACCATTGCGAATTTAGAGGGCTACTACTACAAACCTAGATTAGATCATGAACTACTTGAAAAATACAACGAAGGGCTAATAGTCCTTTCTGGATGTATCGGTGGAGAAGTTGGGGACGCTATACGCCAGGGACAATACGATAAAGCACTTGAGGTCGCGACTTGGTACAAAAAAGTTTTCGGAGATAGGTACTACATCGAACTTCAAGACCATGGCAATCCAGACCATCCGCACGCTTGGAGCGAGCAAGTAGCAGCCAATAAAGATCTAATGAGACTTGCAGATGAACTTGAAATAGAATGTGTTGTAACAAACGACGCACACTACCGTGTGCACGAGGACCAAGAAGCCCACGAAATATTGTTATGCGTTCAAACTGGTTCATTCTTGGACGATGAAAAAAGAATGAGTCTGGTAGATTTTGAACTACATATGGCCGACCCTGTAGACATTATTAAAAGATGGCAAGATATAATGCCAACAGCTGTGACAAATACCAAAAAAATTGCCGACAGATGTGAAGTTACTTTAGAGTTAGGTAAAATTCTAATTCCAAAGTTCCCATTACCCGATGGTGTTACTGAAAAATCATTTTTGGACATGTCTGTATTCAAAGGGCTAGCTTTTCGTTACGGAGCTATACCATTAAAAAAAGCTAAAGAAATATCGATAGAAGACGCAAAAAAACTTCTTCCGAAAGAAGTGCTTGAAAGGACTTTGTTTGAACTTCAGATTATTGACCAAATGGGATTTAACGGCTATTTCTTAATCATTGCAGATTTTATGAACTGGGGTAAATCACAGGGAATTGTCTTTGGACCAGGACGGGGTAGCGCTGCAGGTTCAATTATTGCCTATTCGCTCAGGATAACTGAACTTGATCCGCTAGAATACGATTTGCTTTTTGAAAGATTTCTAAACCCCGACAGAATAAGCATGCCTGATATAGACATAGACATCCAAGACACCCGTCGTGATGAGGTAATCCAATACTGTGTCGAAAAGTATGGAAGTGATAGGGTTGCAAATATTGTAACTTTCGGTCGCATGGCGGCCCGTAATGCTGTAAGAGACGTTTCACGTGTATTACGAGTTCCATATAGTGAGGCTGATAGACTCGCTAAAATGATTCCACCGCCGATTCAGGGGCGTCACATATTACTCGAGACATCAATTGTTGACAACAAAGAACTTGCAGCGGAGTACAAAAACAACCCTACAGCTACTCGAGTGTTTGATTTAGCGATTAGATTAGAGGGAACAATTCGTAGTCACGGTGTTCATGCTGCGGGTGTAGTTATCGCACCAGACGACATAGTGAAGTTTGTACCTCTTGAAAAGGCCCAAAAGGGCGTAGTAGCAACACAATATTCAATGAACCCTGTCGAAGAACTAGGTCTACTAAAAATGGACTTTTTGGGTCTATCAAATCTCACTGTCATTAACAATGCTCTTAGGATAATCAAAAGAGTTAACGGGCTTAGTATAGATATCACAACAATTCCACTCGATGATAAGAAGACTTATGAAATGCTACAGCGGGGCGAGACAACAGGTATATTTCAGTTTGAATCATCTGGTATGAAAAGATACTTGAAAGAACTACGACCTACAGAGTTCAGCGACCTTATTGCTATGGGTGCTTTATACCGCCCAGGACCTCTTGGAGCCGGGCTGACAGATAGTTTTGTTAAGCGAAAAAACGGTCAAGAAAAAGTTGTATATGCACATGAAAAATTTAAAGATGCCCTAGGATCTACATTTGGGGTACTGGTTTATCAAGAACAAGTTATGCGTATCTCAAGAGACGTTTGCGGATTTACTGGTGGTGATGCTGATACTCTTAGAAAAGCAATTGGCAAAAAGAAACGCGACGTCATGATAAAAATGAAAAAGCAATTCATTGAAGGTGGCGTAGAATTTGGCGGAGTTCCTAAATCCGTAATGGAAAAATTCTGGGAAGATCTAATGGGATTTGCAGATTATGCCTTTAACAAATCACACTCTTCTTGCTATGGACTCATTTCCTATCAAACCGCTTATTTAAAAGCACATTATCCTTCGGCATTTATGGCGGCTCTTATGACGAGTGACTATGACGATATCGATAGACTTACAATTGAAATGAACGAGTGTCAGCATATCGGAATAGAAGTATTACCGCCAGATATAAATGAATCATTTGTAGAATTTGCTGTCGTTCCAGGAAAAGAGCAGATCAGATTTGGTATGAGCGCTATCAAAAATGTTGGTGTCGGAGCTGTGGAAGAAATACTTCGAGTTAGAACATCAGGACCATTTGTGTCACTTGAAGATTTTTTCACCAGAGTTAGTTCACGTAGTGTAAACCGCAAAACTGTTGAAAGTTTAATAAAAACTGGAGGATTTGATAGGTTTGCGACACGTTCTCAGCTTTTGAATAACATAGATATAGTACTAGCTTACTCGCAGAAAAAGCAAAAGGAGCAGGACTCAGGGCAGGTTGATTTATTCGGCAATTCACAAGAGCAGGAAATATTAGTTGAGTCTGAAATTATTCTAAGTTCAGAAGATACTAAATATACCGAACAAGACTATTTGCTTTGGGAACGTGAACTAATGGGATTATATCTATCAGATCATCCGCTAGGTGCCTACGAAGCATTTTTGAGAGAAAAAACTCACCCAATTAAAGATATTTCTAAAGATGACGATGGAAAAAAAGCATCAATTGGTGGAATTATAAATGGTATTCGTGTTATTCAGACAAAAAAAGGCGACAATATGGCGTTTGTGCAAATGAGTGATTCTAGCGGAGATATTGAGCTTATACTTTTTCCCTCTACCTATGAACAGACAGCTTGGTTGTGGGAACAAGACAAAGTAGTTTTGGTTGAAGGTACGGTCAACGCAAAAGACAGAGACGGCCAGATAGTAGATGACGTGAAAATTAATGTTTCGTCCGCACGTGAAGTAATCTTGGACGAAGCCAAAGCATATAAAGAAACTGGAAAATTTGTGAAATCTATAAAAGAAAAGAAATCACCCAAACCAAAAGAAGCTAAAAAAGTGACAAAAATAATTAGTCGATTATATATCCGTATAGATTCCACAGAAGACGCAGGACAGCTTGTACTGCTTAAGAAGCATATCGATTCGTTCCAAGGTACCACAGAAGTCGTGTTGGTGGTTGGTCCTGCAGATAATAAGCAAGTAATACGGATACCAGATAAAACAAGTAAAGATAACGATAGTATTGATGAGCTGATTAAATTGTTTGGAGCTGAAAACGTCAAACTAAACTAGAGAATTACACCCGTACTTTGGCTCAAGTATACAGCGACCGCAATTACTGTTACTACTATTAGGTCAAGCACTGGGTGATGGGCTATAAACTCTTCGCCTTCAATCATAAATCGCTTGACTAAAACAAAATGTTTTACCAGCCACAACATAGCCAAAGCAAATGCCGCAATACTCACTACTATTGCGCTCCACGGAGCGGCGCCGCCAGTTAACTGCTGTATCCTGGAAATTCTCTTAGTGTCATTGTCTGAAACAGGAAAATCAGTATTTGTCGGTTTAGCTTTGTCAGATTCTGAGTCAATCACAGTATCTTGCTCTATAACCGGTGCAATAGGCTGTGCTTCAGCAACTGGTTCTTGAGCAGGTTTAGGAGTCGCGGTCGTAGCCGGTTTTGGTTTAGTGGCGACAGTTGCAGGGGATGGCGCGACTATTTCGGCAGCTGCAACAACTGGTGGCCGGCCGTATTCCGCCACCACAATTGTTTCTTCTCCAGATGACACAAAATCTGAACTATTGGCAAATCCGAACCCGACTTCTGTAAAAGCACTATCAAGTAAGTTGGCTTTGTGGGTCGGGCTATTCATCCAGCCAATAATTGTCGCATTACTATTATCAAATCCATAGGCTAGGTTTTCTCCGGCTTTTGTGTATATATAGCCCTGTGCGTCAAAAAATACCCATGGTTCTTGACCATCCGGTGTATTGTGAGACCAATAATTTCGTGCAACCATGTCATTGGCTTTAGCCTGGGCGGCTGCGTTAAGCTTGTCATTGATTGTTAGTGAAGCCTGGCCATTGCTATTCCTCTGCACATTAGTAGCTGATAGCAGGCCGCTCCGGCTCATTTCTGTAGCGTAGGCAAGAGTTGCTGTTTTGTTAGTCTGAAGAGGTTGCCAGATATTAAGAAATGCAGCCCCTATGAGCAAAACTATTAAAGGCAAATAAGGCCAGTACACCTTGGCATGCATTTTTGTTGAATGGTGTTTTGGTGGCTTAAGGCCTTTTATAGTGTGTGTTTGTTTTTTTGCCATAATTATACAAATATTTTACCATAAGTAGGATAATTTGCTAACTGCGGTACTGGTAAAGGGCAATACCAGCCGCAATCGACACATTAAAAGATTCTTTACTTCCCAACATTGGAATTTCATATATATAATCACATAGCTCTAGCAAATCTTTTGAAAGTCCTTCAACTTCTGGTCCAAGTAGAATAGCCAATGAATCTTTACTAGACATCTTTGTTATAGGCGTGGAATTGATATCTTGTTCTAGTGCAACTATTCTAAAACCCTCTAATCTAAGTGTGTACACGGCGTCATTGATATCTGTAAAATATCGCCATTGTACAGTATCTTCTGCGCCAAGTGCTGTTTTTGACAATGCCATGTGAGACTTGTTGATAACATGGGGCAGTCTGTCGTCATTTTCTCCGCCCTTCGGCCTGGGCGTGATTCCGGTAAGGACTACTTCGGCTGAAAACCCATCAGCTGTACGGAAAAAAGATCCAACATTATGGATACTACGTATATCGACTGCGACCAAACAAATTCTCTTCATCAACAAAAGTATAGCTTGTTACTAGCAGATTCAGTAGTGATTATGCTTAAATATAGACAACTATGTCACAAGACGCTAGATTTGATGAAGAGCAAGCAACACTACGTCGCGCCCGCGTGCTTGGTATGCAATATACAGATACATCACGTATAGAAAATAAAATTCTTTTCAGAGAGCTATTGTCAGTACCAGAAATAAAAGAACTTAGGGTTATTCCAATTTTTGCTGCCGAACACAATCTTGATTTTGGTGTCACCAACACTACTTCTCAAAAAACTATGCAGATGTTACGTCAAAGGTTTCTCGATCAACAAGTCAACTACTCTATCATAAGTGAAACGGGATTTCGTGATTATATGCTTTTGTATGACCCACCTAAAAAAATAGAATATGCAAATATAGAGATAACCAAAGACACAACAGAAAGTTTGCTTGCTTCAGTGTCAGAAACACTACGCCAGGTAAAAGCAGACGATATGTTGGCATATCTTGTTCAACAAGCCTTTAATTTGCAAGCTAGTGATATCCACCTAGAAAGTAGGCTATCCGGTGCTCGAATAAGGCTTAGAGTGCACGGAGTACTACATACAGTTGCCGTTTTAGATACTGATAAATACCGACAACTAGTTGCTGCTCTGGCGAGTGCTGCAAATATTTCTACTAGTTCCCAAGACGACCAGACAGGACACATAAATAAATCATATAAACTTGCCACAGGAGAAGATGTCACGGTTAATCTGCGTGTAGAAACTGTTCCGGCTGTTAATGGTATGGATGCGGTACTAAGACTATTCAACTTTAGGCCAGATATGTTACGATTGAACAAATTGGGCTTAGACCCAAGACAGACAGACATAATCCGCGATATTATATCTCATCCGAGTGGCTTGGTACTGTTTGTTGGGCCAACAGGTTCTGGAAAAACAACTACGCTTTATAGCATTTTGAACGAACTCAACACTGACGAACGCAAAATAATTACATTAGAGGATCCAGTAGAATACCACATTGAGGGAATTACACAGATACCGGTTGTATCCCGTGAAGGACATAGTTTTGCAGAAAAATTTCGAGCCGTTTTACGGCTTGACCCAGACGTCATTATGGTCGGTGAAATCCGTGATACCGATACAGCAAAAACTGCATTGCAGGCTGCCTTGACTGGTCATTTGGTTCTCAGCACATATCACGCCAGCTCGGCCTCTGCTGCCGTAACTAGGCTGCTTGATGCAATAGGGGAAAATCCGCTATACGCAAGTGCCATTCGGCTAATTCAGGCTCAAAGATTAGTTAGACGTCTAGATAATAAGACAAAAAGTCCCGTGGAAATGGACCCAGAATTACGGTCTCACTTACACAATATTATAGATAGCATTGAGGCAGACGTTGACTTATCACATTTGCAAGAAGCCCAGCTGTATCAACCAGGTAGTTCGAATGAGAATCCATTTGGGTTTGATGGTCAGTTTGCAATACGCGAATTGCTGACAATGAGCCCTGAAATGAAGATGTTACTGA
>Ga0209591_10007295_pt1 | contig 12185 bp, 13 predicted proteins | sample MAT01_FD_187207 | JGI IMG/M metagenome (GOLD analysis project Ga0209591, IMG submission 187207) | Freshwater microbial communities from Lake Fryxell liftoff mats and glacier meltwater in Antarctica - MAT-01 (SPAdes) (version 2) | ecosystem: Environmental > Aquatic > Freshwater > Ice > Liftoff...
GTTATAACATTACAAGATATGAAGCCGAAGCTCAATTCAGAAGCTGGGATTATGAAAGAGCTCCGAAAACGACTTATTTAAGAGAAGATAGCAGACAAACTTCCGATAATACGTTAGGGAAGTGGTTGCTCGGTGCTGGTATTCCATTGCTGCTGTTAGCTGGATACTTAGCCTACGAGAATTCAAGAACTCATGATGAAGTACGCACAGCTCCTAAAGTTGTACGTGAAGTTGTGGTCACAGAAACACCAGGTGATCGCTTGATTTCGTTGAACATTCGTAAAGCTTTGTTGGACAATGATCAAATCACAACTAATTTGGACAATATCAGAATTGTGACTTCGAATAACGCGGTTACAGTTTCTGGAGTTGTTGCAAGCAATGCGGAACGTGATGCCATTCTACGGATTGTCAAAGACAATAGCGGCAGTAAGACAGTGAACAACCAATTGCAAGTTAAGTAATTAATTGTATGGAATGCGAATTTTTTTCGCATTCCATTCTGTGTTTCCTTCCTAAGAATTAAGTAAGCAAAACTTTACTAATGCCTGATCATACGTCGACCCATCTTATCAAAATTGCAGGGGCTCCAAAAGCTGCCTTTCCCAAAACTGTCAAACCTATGCTTGCCACGCTGGTAGACAAAGCACCTTTAGGTATGGGCTGGACATACGAAATAAAATTGGATGGCTACCGGACGTTATCTCTTTGCAAAAAGGATAAGGTCAATTTGATTTCACGTAATAATAAATCCTTCAATGAGAAATTTTATCCAGTCTTCCAAGCATTAAAAGAGCTAAGACTGGATGCAGTTTTGGACGGAGAGATTGTTGTTCTGAATGAATCGGGAATCACAAGCTTTCAAGCTTTACAAAATTGGCGTAGTGAAGCTGATGGAGAGCTTGTCTACTATGTATTCGATATCCTATGGCTGAACGGTTATGACCTGACACAGCAACCACTGTTTAAGCGCAGGGAATTATTAAAGCGAATACTTCCCTTTGAGGGAATAATCAGAGAAAGTGAAAGCTTTAGTTCATCTCCTCAAGATTTTTTAGAAGCTGCAAAAAAAATGGGCTTAGAAGGAATCATGGCTAAACATGCAGATAGCCTTTACAGTCCAGAAGATCGAAGTCATGATTGGTTAAAAATAAAAATGCTCAAACGTCATGAAGTGGTGATAGGCGGCTACACTAAGAATGATCATTCACCAAATCTATTCAGCTCATTATTGGTAGGTGTTTATGAAGATGGAAAGTTGCAATACACAGGCAAAATAGGCACTGGTTTTAATGATAAAATGCAGAAAGAGATGATGGCGAAATTTAAATCGCTGGTCATTGCGAAGTCACCTTTTAGTGCTGAGCCAGATGTAAATAAGCCATCCCGTTTTCGACCTGATCCTCCGCATGCTGAAGCCATATGGTTGTTGCCAAAATTGGTGTGCGAGGTGAGCTATACTGAACAAACAGCAGATGGAGTGATGCGTCATCCCTCTTTTGAAGGGATGCGAGAAGATAAAAAAGCCACGGAGGTACATGCTGAAATAGCTGAACCAATCTCAAAAATTGCTGCCAAAAAATTACCCATAAAAATTTCTCCAATCAAAAAATCAGAGCGTAAAACTTTGTTAAATCCTACCGAAGAAACACAGGTGAAAACAATCAAAGGGCACCCACTAAAGTTTAGCCACTTAAGCAAAGTTTATTGGCCTCAAGAAGGTTTTACCAAACGAGATTTGCTGAATTATTACTATCAGGTGGCCCCTTATATTCTCCATTATCTAAAGGATAGGCCTCAATCGCTTAACCGTTTTCCTGATGGAATCAACGGCGAGAGTTTTTATCAAAAAGATGTGACTAAAACTGCACCTGAATGGATCAAACAATTTCCCTACCACACAAGTGATGGCAAGGACAAAAACTTTTTAGTTGTACAAGATGAAGCCGATTTACTTTGGATGGCTAATTTAGGGGCCATCGAAATGAATCCCTGGAACAGTACTATTGAAAAGCCTGATCATCCTGACTGGTGTATTATCGATATCGATCCCACAGAAAAAAACTCTTTCGAGCAAGTCATAGAAACTGCACACGCAACCAAGCACATATTAGATGATCTAAAAGTGAATGGCTATTGCAAAACATCAGGGGCCACTGGGATGCATATCTATATTCCGATGGGTGCAAAGTACACCTATGATCAATGTCAGCTTTTTGCCAGGATGATTGCGATGCAAGTGCACCAAATCCTGCCTAAATTTACCAGCATCGAACGGCTAACGACCAATCGAAAAGGTAAAATTTATGTGGATTTTTTGCAAAACAGACCCAAAGCAACTCTGGCGGCCCCCTACTCAGTCAGGCCAAAACCTGGCGCGACAGTCTCAATGCCGCTGCACTGGGACGAAGTAAAAAAAGGCCTTTTGCCAAAACATTTTACTATAAAAAATGCCTTAGAAAGAATTAAGATCGAAGGCGATCTATTTAAACCCGTGATCGGTAAAGGGATTAATTTGGATAAAGCTCTTAAAACATTTGGAAATTTCAGTGATGTTTGATCAATCAATGGACCCTAAACAGATCGCATTAGCCGCAAGCGCTCAAGCATTAGGTATTGAAAATATTCAGCGGCATATTTTCTTGTGTTGTGATCAGACAAAACCAAAATGCTCAAGCTATGATGAAGGGATGGCTTCCTGGGGATATCTCAAAAAGAGATTAAGCGAGCTGAACTTAAGTCAATCAGGCAAAATATTCCGTTCAAAAGTCAATTGTTTACGCGTTTGTCAGCAAGGTCCTATAGCTGTTGTCTATCCGGAAGGAATTTGGTATCATTCATGTACCCCCGCAGTGCTTGAAACAATCATCCAAGAACATCTCATTGGAGGAAAGGTGGTTCAGGCCTATGTCTTTTCACGTCGAGAAGCTTCTACTCCTTAGCGAGAAGCGGTGTAAACTGAAACGTGGTCCCATCAAACAAACCTTTATCGCTGAGTTTAAGCGATGGAATTACTAGCAAAGCCATAAATGATAGAGTCATGAAAGGGGCTAAAAGCGGAGAACCTAATTCCTTGGCCAGTCGATCTAACTTGGCATATTTTTTTGCGATTTCGTAACCATCCTGATGACTCATAATCCCAGCAATTGGTAGTGGGAGGGCTTCACCTATATTTTGTGAAGCAATTGCAATCCCCCCTTTATTTTCAATTAGAGCATTGACAGCAGCGCACAAATCTTTGTCATCTACCCCAACAGCGATAATGTTGTGTGAATCGTGAGCAATGCAAGAGGCCAAAGCCCCATGTTTTAAGCCAAATCCATTAATGAAGGCCAGAGCAACCGGCGCTGCCGTATAACGATTAATGACTGCCAATTTTAAAATATCGTGTGCAGGATCAGAGACCAATGTCCCATGCTGTTTTTTAGCCTGTCCTAGAAAACTTTCGGTGACTAATTGTCCATCCAAAACGCGAATCACCCGCACCTGATCGTCTTCAGCTCGGATCTCAAAATCGGTTTCTCTTTTTGGCGCGATATGAAAAGCATTGATCACTTCGCTAGGAACAGAAGCAATGAGTGATTTTCCATGTTCAGCCACCAGCTGACCTTTGATATAGGTTTGTTCCACAGCGAAATTTTCCAGATTGTCCACTACAATAAAATCAGCTGATTGCCCTTTTTGGAGGAACCCGACATCAAGGTTATAGTGTATAATCGGATTGTAGCAAGCACATCTTAGAACATCCATGAGATCATAATGATGCTCGGCGATCGAACGTTTTACTAGCTGATTAATATGTCCTTCCACAAGTTCATGAGGATGTTTATCATCGCTGCAGAACATCACTTTGTCTGGATGCGATCGAATAAGAGAATGGAGAGCCTCATAATTTTTTGCGGCAGATCCTTCTCGAATGATAATTTTCATGCCGTATTTAATCTTATCTAAAGCTTCAGGCAGCGTGAAGCATTCATGGTCAGTCGAGATTCCCGCTGCAATGTAATGCGCCGCATCCTCTCCCATCAGCCCTGGAGCATGACCGTCAACCGGAAGGTCTAGCTCGTGTGCAATGCGAATTTTATCCATGACCAATGGATGGCGCGATAAAACACCGGGATAGTTCATCATTTCGCTTAAATATTTTAGCTTATGGCCTACAAATAAAGTGCGAATATCTTCTGCGCTGAGTGTCGCTCCTGAAGTTTCAAAAGCAGTCGCAGGCACGCAAGAAGGAGCTCCGAAGTAAAAGTGAAAAGGCACTTGACTGCCATTTTTAAGCATAAAGCGCACACCCTCAAGCCCTAAAACGTTACCGATTTCATGCGGATCTGAAACTGTCGCTACTGTGCCATGACAAACCGCTAGACGTGCAAATTCTGAAGGGATCAGCATAGAGCTCTCAACATGCACATGAGCATCGATAAAACCTGGCAAAATAAAAGTTTTATAGGATTTGGCTTGGGTGGGAACGATCGAGGTGATTAAGCCTTCATTGACTGTAATTGTGCCTGGAAAAATCTTGCGCATTACTAAATCTACTATATTTCCTGAAAGACTGAACTGATCCATATCTACCTTGGTAATGGTAATTTCGGTCATCCTTTACTTTTAGGAATTAAATTTAAAGTTTTTTTTAGCTGATTTCCCAAGCTTGCATTAATTGCTCCTTGTAAAGATCTTTTTCAAGGTGATTATAAGAGGCTGCTTTAATCAGGATGCGCAGTTCTTGCTCGTAGTTTTTTAACTTTGTAGGCTGAATTTTAGCATAACGTTTGATCGCCAGTGTTGAGGCAGGATTAAGCAATCCGTTTTCATGCAAAAGCAGATAAATTTGTGGAGGAAAGCCCAGGGTCGATTTCAATAGATAATCTGAAACCGCCTGATTTACATAGGGAAACCCGTTTGGGGAGGCAGGATAACTATTTTGATCCATTAGTTCATAAGAAGGGTCGAAAAGTTGTACTAAGATCCGATGATCCACACCAAAATAGTTTTGGCCAATTTCCATTGCTTCCTCAATTAAAGCGGGATCTATCTCTAGAGTTTCAAAAAACCAATAAAGATCAGCTAAATGGGTGGGCTCAGCTGCCAATGAGAAATCTTTAGCAGGGCAAAACCCGATTTGATTGTGATTTCCATACAAAGAAAGATGCATTGGAATAAATTGTTCGATAACTTTTTGTGGATGGGCTTTTTGATAGAAAAATGCTTGAGAAATCTCCTCTAAAGTTTTAATGGTTCGTTGAGGATACAAAGGGACAGCTAAGAAATGAAAATCTTCTCTTATGGGACAATCCAAAATTTCTTCAAAAATCAAACGAATAAGATCTTGATAAACTCTAAATTTTCCAGACGCCGCATAATATCCGACAAAACCAGCAGTTTCCTGAGAAATCGCTTTATCGAAGATAGGTTTATGATCTAAGGTGACATTTTCGAGCCTTAGATTATACTTGATATCGGTCATCGTATGCTGAGACACATATCTTTCTGTGGGTGATTCCTCAGCCATTAGATAAGAAGAAAAAAGGCAAAAGACGCAAAGAATAAATTTATAATTCATCGTTCTCCCATAGCTGTAAAAGATGGCTTCGATAAGCAGTAGCTTTTTCCACTGAAAAGTTTAGGCTGCGAATTGCCTCGCGCAACTGCTGCATATAGCTTGAAATAGTTTCTGCGGGATATTTGTCAAAGCGTTTAATGATTAGCGATGAATAAGGATTTAAAGTCGCATGATTATTCATCAGCATCCTAATTTGGTTTGGAAAAGGAGTTGGATGTACACCTTCTACCACCTTTGAGAATAAGGTTGAGTACCCCCAAGAAATGCATTGAGTATCCGCTAGCGCATAGTAAGGTTGGCGTGGATCGTAGTGAGACATGTCAAAAATTTGATAAATCACCCCATTTTCGTGTCCAATAAGAGATCGGCCCAGGGCAAATAGTGCTGGGATAATATCTGTTTCAATCTCTAAGGTTTCAAATATCCATTGAATCTCTTTTTCATAAATCACTCTTTGCGAAGATCCATTTACCGCAAAATAATAATAAGACGAGCTAAAAGGATTTGTGTGGTTGCCATAGATGGCATAATTCATACAAAGAAAAAAAGTTGGATCGTACCCTTTGGGGTACTCACTTAAATTTTTGTAGAAGAATGCAGGGTGGCCTGGTAAGCGCAAAAAATGAAAATCTTCTCTAATTGGAAGATCTACAATTTCTTCTAGGATGACGCGAATCAGATCTTGAAAAATGCGAAATTCCTGCGTGCTTCCATGATATCCGATGAAGCCGATTTCTTCTCTGTGGCTGATCCGATCAAACGTCGTCCGGTGGATCATGTTGGTGCCAATATTTTTTAATCCTTGTGAAATGGATTCCCATCCATACGTATCAATATACCGTGCGGAAGGAGAGCGGTAAGGCATTTCATGCTTTGGACACTCAGGGTAAAGAGAAAAAATCTCTTTACCCTCAGCACCTATTAGCGAAATACAACATAAAAGCGAAATTGCATAGGCTTTTATCATTGCTTAGGCCGCTTCTTGGAGTTCTTCAGCTACAGTAATTTCAATGATTTCAGGTTTTCCAGGAACTTGGGAACAAATCGTAATATGGAAATCATGCCCTTTAAGGAGAGGTTTTAAGCCATATTTTTCTCTTAATTGTTCTAATGCAGGGCAGGACACAGCAACCAGCCAAAGCTTCTTCATTTTATTATTGCTGTTAATTTTAACCGTACGCAGTTCAATGACATTGAAGGCAAATTCTTGGCCCAGTTCATCGATTTCCCAAATTTCGTTTTCAATTTGCTCATTTTCATACATGACACTGATATGCGCGCCAATGCCTTTTTTACTACTGTAATGACGAGGGGGAACGAGTTTACCAGGTGCATCAATTAAGTCCAGAGCTTGCGCAATAAAATCTCTTGAGACTTCTACATAAAGATAACCGTTATCTTTTTGTTTAAGAGTCCCTTTGGGGGTAATCTGCAGGACTTGTTCAAGGACTTGGGGTTGATCCTCGACACAGAAATCTCCTGCGAATAGGAAAGAATTAAATGAAAATGCCAGGGTGGCAATTAAAAGAAATTTGTGGATAATATTTTTTAACATTGCTTACTTCCTCATGTTAGGGTCTATTATCCTCAAAAAAGATAACCGATTAAAAAAGAAAAAGCAACTAAATATTAACTAACTCATCATTTTTATTGTTAACTATGCAAAACAAAATTAATTATTTTTATTATTGGATTCTTTGCATAGTTGGTGCTTGTGCAGTGATTCCTTATGCAAGATATTTGGAAATAATTCCTTCAAGCATGTCTGCCAATTGGATACTCTTATTGACAATCATTCAGTCTGCCATTTTCTATGGCATTATCTTATGGTTGTCTTTTCTAATTATCCCAAAACAGATTTAAAACCATTTAATTGGAAAAACAATATCAGGGATATTTTTCTCAGTGTACTGATAGGTGTGTGGGTTGGGGTGCTCATTTTCTTATACGATAGGTTTCTTTTTAAAACTGCCGCACTTTCAAATCTTTCTATTCCAGCTTGGGCAGGGGCCTTAGCATCGCTCTATGGGGCAATTAATGAAGAAGTCTTCTTGAGATTGTTTCTTTTTTCACTCATCTACTTTTTGCTCAGTAAAACTCACAAACAGCGTGATGTTCTCTTGTGGACAACAAACATATTAGTCGCCTTGATTTTTGGGCTAGGTCATCTCCCAGCTGCTTTTAAAATAATGTCACCAAGCAATATGGATCTATTTCGAATTTTATTACTTAATGGAATAGGTGGGATAGCTTTTGGATGGTTGTATTGGACAAAAGGCTTATGGAGTGCCTCTTTGGCACACTTTATCACAGATATTGTGATTCATATGATATTCGTCTAGAAGTTTAATTTTACAGATTGTCAGAAATTTTAAAGCTAATAAGAGAAGAAATTGATTTAAATGAATTTCAAGACTTGGAATCACTCCGGGGCGACAAAAAAAAAGGTGATTAAAGTACAAAAATCCTAGATTTTGACCTGAACCAGGCAAATTAATTCAGTTCAAATTGAAGTTCGTGTAAATGGCACAGCGGCGAGGTCGAAACAATAAATGGTAAAAAAGGCTAGACCAAGCTTAGTCCATTTAGGAGGAACCTTGCATATAGTTAACATTCATAAAGCTAAAACACAATTTTCTAAACTTGTTGAATCGGCGATGAATGGTGAAGATACAATTATTGCCAAATCAGGAAAACCCGTAGCAAAACTTGTTCCCATTTCTCTAGAAAAGCCAAAGCGACGATTAGGGGTACTTAAAGGCAAAATTGATATTGCTGACGATTTTGATGCTCCTTTGACTAATGATATTTTTAATTTGTTTGAAGGTCATCAATGAGAAACCTAAACTGGTGGAGGTAACCGTCTTCTGTTCGTATTTCATGATAAACACTCTCTTGACTGGTTTCCAATTGCTCAAAGAGAAATTGATGGTCACCTGGTTTAGCCCCTAGAATATATTTCAAACAAAATGCCTCGACCATATGGCTATAAGGAGCAGTTGAAGTTAATCCATCTCCTGTTAAGATCGCTTTTAAGTGAGGATGCTCCCTACGGAAATTCTCTAAGAAGCGTTTACACGCGTTTATTTCGCAGTCATTTTTTGTACTTCCATCTTGGTTGAGAATGGGTTCAGGACAGAGAGGGATCACATTCCGTTTGTCGGGATGAACTACGCAAGCTGCAAACATCTGGTGGTGAATATGTCGTATTACCGTTTGACAGTTCCTTTTTGCAACAATGGCAACAAGCAATTTTGCCTGAGGAAAAATGCCCTGTGCCATCACCGGAAAAGAGAACATGCCCATCAAGAAATTCGAATTCCTCTAAGCCTTTACCTCTCTGAAAACGAGCGAATATCTTTTTAAATGCAGTTCTCAGGGTATCAGGGGTTATATCATCAAGTCTTTCTCTCAGATAGGTGTCTGAAGGAGGTGTGGAAACGTAATACAAATCGCGAAGATTTTTAGCAGTAGCCACATCTAGACGTTTGCTGCCATAGTCAAGCACCGAAGTGCATTTTAAACCGAAGACGGCAAGACCCGACATCAGGTGGTCTGTAATTGAAATCTTTGGGAGGGTGGCGAACGTTCTTGAATCGCGGATTTTTGAGAATATTTTATGGATGGTGCGGAGCATTCCCGGCATGCCTAGCATTTTTCTGAAAGCAGTCATCATAAACCTTTAGAGTAAAGACTCTTAAAAGAGTACGAAATCAATTTTTAATTCTCTAGGAAAAATTGCTCAGCGTGAATTGCTGCAAAAAAAGTGACGTAATGGAACTAGATGCGCTTTGATTTAAAGAGATCTCTTCAAAATTTGATAGTTTTGAATATCAATGAGAAGAGATCGCCCGAAGGCTAAAATGCAAATAGTCTCAGAATGTCTCTTTATTTTTTGCGTTTGGTATCCTCTCTTTCAGATTCAGATGATTCAGATGATTCAGAATCATCTGTTTCGTTTGATTTTGCATTTGGATTTGTGTCCACAAATCTTTTCGTTTCAGACGATCGTTCATAGACATCGAGGGGTTTAGTATCCAAGTCCTCATATAAAAAGATTTTTTGCAAACTTGCAAAATTGTTATAGGTTTCTCGACGAATAATAACTTTTTCTAAATCTCTCATTGGATCGACCACATGCAATTCTTGTAATCGAGGAAAAAGCTTTATTAAATTTGCAGGTCTATAAGCTTCCTCAAAGGGAAAGTCTAAATAAAGTTTTTCGATGTTTAAAACTTCTAAGTTGCAAGTTAATGAGAGATTTATGTCAAATAAGGGGGGGTTCCCTTCGTCATCAAAATTAGGAGATACGACGACCAATTGTTTTACATTAGGGCAAAGCTGTACCATTTGAGTAATTTGCGTTTCCATAGTGGGATAAACTAGCGTGTAATCTAAAGTGTGTCTAATAGCTGGATTTAATTTCGCACTTTCCTCAAGAAATTTTTGAATTGAATGGATATCTTCGGATTTAAATCCTGAAGGCAATGTTAAGATCGTCATTAAATCATCCCATTCTAAAGACAATTTATAAATACTTCCATATTCCTGCTGCGTAAACTCTCCATAGCTGATCAACTGGGTTAGCTGCTTAATTTTTTGATCTTGGTTGGGATTATTTGATATAATTTCTAAGCAAAATTTATTTGCTTCTTGTATATATGAATTCATTCCAAGATAGATTGCGGCTTCCCGCATAGAAATAAAATCATCGAAGACTTCGTTTGCATTAGAATTATCGCCTTGTTCCTTTAGTTTCATTTCATATTCTGCAAAAGAAGAATATTCCAAGTAAGGTTTTTGATGAATAGCAAGATTGATTAATTTCAGGATTTTGTCGCTAATGGGTACTTGCTCTTCTCCTGTTAAGTTAAGATAAACTTCGGGTTCATGGGCTGTTAATCCTTGGGAAAAAATCATGCTGAAAAAATTAGAGCTACTGATTAAAATATCTTCTTGCTGTTTAGTTAAATTTACATTTCCTAATTCACCTAGATTCAACTGTCTAACAACTGTATTCTCATCAACTTCTTTCTCTTTTTCTTTTTCCTTACCTTTACTCTCGAACAAACCTTGCTGTTCTATGCCTGATGATTTGTCTAAAGCTTCTTTTTCTTTTTCCTTTTCTTTTTCCTTACCTTTACTCTTGAACAAACCTTGCTGCCCAATACCTGATGATTTGTTAAAAGCTTCTTTTTCTAATTTAACTTTTTTACTTAAAGGTTCTCTATCTTTTGGTTCTTCAGGGGCAGAGGGGGTTGGGAGCTTACGCTTTTTTGTAAGATCGGTTGGATTTTTTTTGGGTATTTCCCCTGGGATTGGAGTTGGATCTGTTGGGCCGATATGCATAATAATTCTCCTGTTTATTGCGATAATAATTAGTATAGCAAAAAATAAAAGATTTTTTAAATTATTTTTTCTAAAAATATTAACTTTTAACACTTTAGAGATAAATTAATATTTTTTTAGATATACCGAACGTGATTGAAAAATCGGTTTAGACTTTTCAAAAAATTGGTGTAAATGGCATTAATATTGTCATGAAAAATTTCTTATCTGATGACGAACGTAATCGTTTAATACTAGAGCATAAAAAGGAACGCGACAAGCGGATTTGTGATCGCATAAAAGCTATTCTTCTTTATGACAAGGGTTGGACTCTTATGCAAATTGCTGAAGCACTTTTGCTTTCAGACGATGCTATTCGCCAGCATATTAAAGATTATAAAGCTTCTCAAAAGTTAAAGCCTGAGAGTGGTGGTTCTATTGAGAAATTATCCCTTAAACAGTCCAAGCTTCTTGTGGACCATCTTCAAAAACATACTTATCTATACATCAAGGATATTCTAGCTTACGTCAAGTCGGTCTATGGAATTTCTTACACAGTTTCAGGTTTACGTAGCTGGCTCAAACGTCATGAATTTTCTAACAAAAAACCAGCCTTGGTGCCAGGAAAAGCAAATGAAGAACAGCAAAGACAATGGATAGCAGAATACGAAAAGCTTAAGGTAGAACTTTCCCTGATGAAACAGTTTGTTTTATGGATGGCGTGCACCCTACCCATAACACACAATTAGCCTATGGATGGATCAAGAAGGGATTTAGAAAGGGAATTTGCGCTAATAGTGGAAGATCAAGACTAAATCTCTCAGGGGCTGTCGATCTTATTTCTAAAAAATTGCATATCCAAGAGGATAAGGCGCTCAATGCAGAGTCTACAATAGCATTTTTGAAAAAAATTGAAGAAGCCTATCCAATGAAGAAAAAAATCCACTTACTCAGTGATAATGCTAGGTATTATAAGAATAAGGCGGTCAAAGCCTACCTTGAAAATCGAAGATAGAATTACATTTTCTTCCACCATATAGCCCAAATCTCAATCCAATTGAACGACTCTGGAAATGGATGAAAGAACGGGTTCTGTATAATACGTATTATGAGTATTTTGAAGATTTCAAATCAGCCATTATAGGCTTTCTAGAGAGTGTATCAACTCTAGATTCAGACTGTCCTCTTGGACAAGCTTTTGCAAGTCGAGTAAGGGATAAATTCAGGCCAATTGGAGCCCCTGTTTCCGATTTTTGAATTGACTTGTGTATAATAATACAACTGAACAAAA
>Ga0209591_10007300_pt1 | contig 12178 bp, 10 predicted proteins | sample MAT01_FD_187207 | JGI IMG/M metagenome (GOLD analysis project Ga0209591, IMG submission 187207) | Freshwater microbial communities from Lake Fryxell liftoff mats and glacier meltwater in Antarctica - MAT-01 (SPAdes) (version 2) | ecosystem: Environmental > Aquatic > Freshwater > Ice > Liftoff...
GGGCAGGGAGCCATTCTACACCTTCATGTCCCGTGAGCGGGTGGAAGGCAGCGGCGATTCACATTCCATCACGGGCCGTCTGAATTGGCAGAACAAAAACAAAAAGCTGCGTTTTGAAGGTGCTTATGGTCATTTCTACTTGCCCGATGTAAAAACCGCCGCACTCAATAAATATGCGTTCCCATCTTTTCAGCAGATCAATCTGGACGCTCGCTATGCTTTTGGTGGCATGTTTGAAGGACTTAGAGTGCAATTCCTGTACGTCTGGAAAGGCAAACTGGGCGAAGTTTATGGCAGCGACAAGTATGTAATCAACCGGGTGGACATGTCGCATTTCAACCTGGTTTTCAATTATATTTACTGAATAGCCACAAAAAAACACATCGTGATAAATGTCACGCACGCTAGGTGATCAAGGTCACCACCTTTGTTGACAAAATACATCGTCTAAAAATGGAATTACTCTCAAAACCTTGGCCATGGTGGGCCGCAGGCATCATCATCGGACTCATTGTGCCAGCTTTGCTCATTTTGGGCAATAAACACTTCGGGCTTTCGGCAAACCTTCGACATGCCTGCGCGGCGTGTTTTCCGGCCAACGTCAAATTTTTCAAATACGAGTGGAAAAAAGAGGTTTGGAACTTCTTTTTCGTTGGGGGCATCATCGTTGGAGCCATCATCGCATCCACCCTGCTGGCCAATCCCGAACCCGTTAAAGTGGTGCCTGAATTGGCGGCAGAACTCCAGACATACGGGATTACTGACTATAGCGGCATGGTGCCCAAGCAGTTGATTTCCTGGGAAAGCCTGTTTTCGCTACGTGGTTTTATTATGCTGGTCTTAGGTGGATTCTTGGTGGGTTTTGGCTCCAGGTATGCGGGCGGTTGCACCAGCGGTCACTCCATCATGGGTTTGTCGGACCTTCAATGGCCGTCTTTAGTTGCCACCATATTCTTCATGGTCGGTGGATTCATCATGGCAAATTTGATTCTACCCCACATCTTAATGCTTTAAAAAATGCTGACCCTCTCCGTGCTTCTCTTCTTCTTTTTCAAAAACCTGCTCCAGAAAAATGTCTAACACAAAAGAATTCCACTCACCCTCGGCTCAAGAAATTGCAGCTGCGACCAATACTGACTTTGAGGTGCGCTCGCTCGATACCATGTGTGTGAACGAGTCGCAATTGAAGCACCCATGGTGGTACAACCTGAAATATGCTGCGGTCGGGATCATTTTTGGCCTTGCCTTCGTAAAGGCGGAAATCGTTTCCTGGTTTCGCATTCAGGAAATGTTCCGACTGCAATCCTTCCACATGTACGGGGTAATCGGCACCGGCGTGGTGCTTGGGGCTATCTCCGTTTGGCTCATCAAAAAATATAAGGTCAAGACGATCTACGGAGAAGAAATCGAGTTTCACAACAAAAAATTCAATCGGGGGCAGATTTTTGGCGGCACTATTTTCGGGCTTGGCTGGGCGATGACGGGTGCTTGTCCGGGACCCTTGTTTGCCCAAATTGGCAGCGGTGCATTTGTTATAGGGGTTACACTACTGAGCGCCATTGCGGGTACTTGGATGTACGGTTACCTCCGCGAACGTTTGCCTCATTAATTTTTAAATCATTCCAACACATAAAAGTATGCTCAGTCTTAGCAATCACCCTACTTTTTGGGGTGGTGAGTTGTAACCAGCAAAAATTCCAGTTGGTATACGAGATGTCACCAGGCATGAATGGCTGGCTGGCAGCAGGAAATAAAACCGTTAAATAAGCATACTATGACAACGCTTTTAAGCAATTGGCACTTCATGCGCGTACTCCGCGCAGGCATCGCCATCTGGGCCATTCATGAGGCCTGGAGCACCTCGAAGTGGCTGTTGCTGGTGCCAGGCGGCATTTTTGCAGCACAAGCAATCTTTGATATTGGGTGCTGCGGGGCGGCAGGTTGCGCGCCCAATCAAACCCGGAATAGCAAGGCAGCGAAAACGGAGGAAATTACTTACGAGGAGATTCGTTAAGGAACGCGGCACCCATAACTTAGTCATTTTAGATCAACCATTTTTTCATCAGACAACCCTATTTTTCTGCGAATAGTGGGGCTATTTAAAGAAAAATAGCGGCCTTATGATGGAACAAAGGGTGGCATCAAATGACTAAGTTATTGGTGCCGCGTTCCTAAGCGCAAGTTGGGCTACTCAAAATACTCGAAGGCGTCAATGATGTCCAGATAAACGCCGTCAAAGTGGGCGTCGAGGATTCTACGGGTATAGGATTGATCATTACCAAAAATCAAGGCTTGCCATTCCTTTTCCCAATAACGGACCTTATAGTTACCTGCCCAATCAGGATTTTCTGCCGCGATCCAATTGGGCGAGCCTTTCTTCCAATTGCTTTTCCAATAAAAGCGGTAGTTCTCGGCTTCGCCGATGCTCATGTAACAGATGACCAGGCGTTTGCCACCATTTTGTTTTGGTTTAAGGCTGTCTACTTCGGAAGCTGTAAGCGCCAGATCATTGACATTTAGGTCACAGATGAGCACGTCATAATTGGTAGCACGAACGGCGGCGAGGAACTGATCTTTGCTGAAATTGGCCGGATTGATCAGGTATAGAAAGTTTTTGGCTTGCGAGATTTGGGTTACCTCGGCATTGTTTTCCCGAACAATGGTGCTGGGAAATGCAGGTATATTATCCAACTCCCGATGGTCGGCAGCAAATGAAACATATCCCTTCGCGGAATTTTGTGTGTAGGAATCCATCATTTTTCCTGGGTCGGAGCAATAGTCTGTGGCAAGAACGGTCTTTCCCGCAGCCAACACCGGGTCAAGAAATGCCTGCATATAGGCGCGATCAGGCGTTGGCGTGGATTCATTATCAGCATTGTAGCCATAAAAAAGGTCTTCCCGCCCCTGACCATCAATCGCATTGATATAGGCGGTATCCAGGACGCCATCCGATTCGCCATTTTCGGTAAGCAATTCCTGACCGTTTTGCGGAATGACGATGAAGTCAGGGTGGCTGGATCTGGCATACTGACTGATCCCTTTGACAAACGACCGCATTTCCTTTTTGAAGTCAAGGTTTGAATCATCTGTTTTTTTACATCCAGCGAAAAGGATTAGGATGTTGAACAGGAAGAGCGGTTTTAGCATAACCATAGCCTGGGTTTGAACAGACAGAACGAAGCTTATTCACTTCTGATGTGAATGGGGCGTATGAAAGATCAAGCGACTTTCACACGCCCTATTGTGGCACTAAATTTTCAGCAGTTTAGCTACCGCTATTTGTGTTCCACAGTTATACCGTAACAGATACAGACCAGGCGGCAAATCTACCGGCAAACGAAGCAGGGTTTCGCCAGCAGGCAATTCATTGGACGTAATGACCCTGCCCTGCTGATCCATCAATTGCACTTGTGCCGCTTTACGCTCGTCCATACCTTCTATGCGAACTATATCCTGCGCCGGATTGGGCGAAACCCGGAGCGCGGTCAAAAGCGCTTGTTTGGTAGAAACTACGCTTGGGGTAAACGTAAAAACCGAGTTATCAAGCGGAAGTCCTGTCATGCCATACAATGGACCTTCCTGATTGCTCTCATCCAGGGTGCCATTCACTATTATACTATCGACAGGCGCAGTAGGGCTCCCTACTACAAATTGGGCTTGAGGGAATACCGATTCGAATTCATTTACGTAGTAGTAATCCAGCATAAATCCGATGAGCGGGGAAACCTTGTTAAAGAAGGTGTTTGACGGATTTGGAACGGTTTGTGTTCCCAGACGAATTTGAATGGTATTAGAGGTTTCATAAAGCCAGATTTGATAAGAAACCTCTCCGGCCTCCCCGTCAAATCCTGCACGAAACATTTCCACCTTCACGATACGGTTGGGTGCAGTGCCTGTTGTGAAGTACCGTGCTTTGGTATTTCCCTTTGGGGCAAGACTGGTGTTAACAACATAGCCCAGGATCGCATCGGTGGTGTCATTAAAAAAGGCGTCTCCTTTAGGAAATAAGCCGCCGCTGTACCCTTCCAGGATCAGGGAGTCATAGCTTACGCCACCGAATTGAAAGCTAAAACCCAGCGGAAAGGTTACCCCCTCATTCCATACGTCATCATTATTTAGCGTTATACCATTGCTCAAGGCCACATAAGGCTCATTGGTGTAACTAAATTGATACGGGAACTGCTGGGCAATAGCACTGGCGAAAACGCTCATCAGGAGCGACCAAGTGAATAGTAGTTTTTGCACGGTAAAAAAAGTTTAGGTGAATAAGCTGCAAAGGAAGGCTGACTAAATCTTCTTTTAGGATCCAGACATGTGTTTTAACACCAATTTAAAAGTCGGTATTAAGAAAAGTAAAAGAATGATTGAAGGCTGTTTACTCATATCAACTCCAGCATGATTAGGATCATCCCGGTCTTGTGATAAATATCACCCTTCCACATACTTTTTAGGGGGAATCTTGAGGCGTAATCTGCCAAGCCATGAAGAATGTGCCTGTTTTACTCAAATTCGCAGTGGTTTGTATCCTTTGCGCTGGCATAATTGTCCTCATTACTTGGCTTATTCATCATTTTTCATCCAATTAAATTGAATATTATGACAAAGAACATGGGTTCTGCCGACCGCGCTATCCGACTTATTATTGCAGCCATCGCTGTTTTCTTGTTTTTCAATGGCACACTTACCGGCACTTGGGGCATCGTTGCACTGGTATTGGCAGGGGTTTTTACCCTGACCAGTCTGGTGAGTTTTTGCCCGCTTTATCGCTTGGTGGGATTGTCTACTTGTCCTGTTCCTTCGGGCAAAGGGTGAGTCCCTGTGTGGGGCTTGGTCATTTTTTCTGAAGGCTTGAAAGTCAACGCTTTGTCAGAGGTAAGCCCAAGCAAAAGACAGGCCATGGGTACTAATTTTCAACCATTTCAAGGTTTCATTTTCGTTGAAAAGGCTTGAGCATTTGACTGAAAAATCTACAAAACTGTTTATCTAAAATCATATGTCACCCCACTCACCTGCGTCAGCAAAGTAGCCGGAGCATCCAATGCCTTAGCGAAACCATGGGGCAACGGAGAGATGGGCGAATGTTCGGCTAGATACCCCTTTAATACAGTGTGCAGAGAGTAAGGCATGTTTTTCCCATCCATTACATTCGGGATACGACACAGCATATCCACAGGGTCGCCGTCGCGCTCACAAGCGGAGACTGCGTAGCTGCGGGCCGGATCGAGCGGTTTCCCGGCGACGGTCATTTTTTGCACCCGTTTGCCCTGTTCACCAAAAGCATTGAATTCAACTTCCATGCCTTTGAACTTGACCATCCAGCCGCCAAAGCGTTTGGAAGCATCTTTGGCAAACACATTGTTGAGTTCTTTCTCCAACCAGGTTAGCAATTGAGCCCCTGTTACTTTGGCTGTGCGTACGGTGGCATCCACAGGCAACATATCAAAAATAAACCCTTCTGTGATGGGGATATTCCCTGTGGCATCCGGGGTGCTGCGTGGCGGACAAAAACGAAAGCCATTGGAAAGCACAATTTCAGTTCCTACTTTCCAGGCTAAAGCATCCAGGATAAGGGTGTCAATCGTATTTTCAACTACAAAATAGCGGTAGAGCGGCACTTTGCTGTAGCCAACTACACGTTCTATTTCTGCCACAAACGGAGCTTCCATTTCCCCAATGAGCATCGAAATTTCCTTTTTGGCTTTGTATTTTTTCGGGTCTACTTCCATAAGTTCGTAGTTGTGACCCGTGATTTTTCCGTCTTTTACGGTTATATCCAGTCGCCCGACAAATGACCCGAAGGCTCCCGGTTCCACTACTTTGGCGTATTTGCATACAATCGGCTCGCGCACACGCTCATGGGTATCCCCACCAAAAATGTAGTCCACACCCGCGCACTCAGGCATATTGGCGAGTGCAATTTGCTGTGACAACCCAAGATGTGCCAAAATAATGACAAAATCGCACTGCTCCTGCTCGCGCAGCACATTAACGTAGTAGGCCAGATTTTCCTCAGGCTTGGTATAAATAATGCCTTTGGAATAGTTGGGCGATTGGCGCAGCGGCACCAGAGGGTCAGTGTACCCTAGAAATCCGATTTTTACGCCCAGTTTCGACCAGGTATAATACGCGGGGAAGATAAGTTCACCTTTTTTGCCCTCGCCTGCGTCGTGAAACATATTGGCACAAACCTTTGGTGCATCAAGACCACCGAGCAAGGTCTGCATGGCTTTTTTGTAATACACTACCTCCCAGTTGCCGGGCAGGTAGAGGTCGTAGCCCATAGCATTCAGGATAGGCGTGATGGCTTTTCCAGTGGTTTTAACCGATAGTTCACTGCCTTGGAACATATCCCCGGTGTCTATGATGAAGGTATTGGGGTTCTTTTTCCGTACCTGATCAAACAAAGTGGTAACATGGGCGTATCCGGCGGTTTTGCGGAACACTGCTTTGCCATTCTCCCAAAACAACTCGTCGTGCGGGTGGATTTGACAATGCACATCAGTGGTTTGCAGGAGCGTGAGGGTTCCGTTCAATGGAGCAGGTGCCTCTGCCGCCGGAGTTACGGTATGGTCGGAAGCGTCTGTCTCAGGCAATAGGTTTTTGCCCGGTAAAACAATTGGGGCAAGCCCAACGCCCAAGCCAGTCAACAAGGAGTTTCTAAGGAATTTGCGACGATCAGTGCTCATGTTGTAGTAGATTTTGAAATACGTAAGCATATAGGTCACATAGACTTTTAAGGCGTTAAACCTATGCAACCTATATGCTATGTGTTTGATGCTTTATTTTTTGTAAAACGCCACAATCGGCCCAAACGGCCCATACTTGTGTTGTGTTTCCGGGAAAGTATCTGCAAACGGACCAAATGGGTGGTCGTAAGGTTTTTTTTCAATTTTTGGCCAATCTGTGTTCAAGAACAGATGTTTCGGACGCGGCTTGGAATTGACAAAAGCAGCTACATCCCAGGATTCTTCATCGCTTAGTTGCGGATTTTGATACGTAGCGCCGAAGGGCATATTGGCTTTAACATACCCTGCAAAGCGCGACATTCGGAACAAGCCCGCCGCCTCGTTGTAACTCTTCTCGCCCCAAAGCGGTGGGTAATTTCGGGGACTATCGGGCATAGGCAATCCCTGTCCGTCCGCAGCATGGCAGGAGGCACATTTAGCGGCATAAATTTGTTGGCCTTTCACTAGATCAGCGGCCCGATCCAAGAAAGGGACTTCCATTAAACCAGTCCCTTTGGGTTTTTCCCCTTTAGGAACACCCGTGCCCAACCAATGAATATAGGCTACAATAGCCCGCATTTCGCGGCTGGTGGAATCAATGGCCTGTCCATTGAGGCTGCGTTGGAAGCAGTCATTTACCCGTTTTGAAATTGTTTCGAGGGCGCCAGACCGGGCCCGAATTTGTGGATACGTGCTTGCTACGGCGAAGTAATTGTTGCCAAAAGGTTTGCTCCCAGCCTCCAGGTGGCAATTCTGACAGTTCATGCTGTTGATACTCCCTGCACGCACCAGTCCGCTTTCGCCGAAATAGTCCTGAGTGCGGGCCACGAGGTCGCGGCCATAAGCGATGAGGCTCGCTGTATGCTCCGTTTGAGCAAGATATGGATCCGGAGCCTCCCATATTTTGTTTTTGTCATAAACAGGCATGAGTCGCTTACGTGCTTCAACCGCAACATTGCTTTGCGTCTGCATCTCCCAGTACCAGGCAGCCAAGCCGCTTCCAGCCATGGACAGGGCAAGAACCCACATTATCCCTTGTATTCGTCGTAAAAATACGAGCTGCCGATGCGCCTGACCTCGAAGTATCGGGTCACTTACAATTTTTCTTCGGTAGAACGATACCGCGGCAATGACGGCAAAAATGCCGACCACCAACGCGGCGATAACCAACCAGAGGATAGGGAAATAAATGTTGTTGCCCATAACTTTAGTAATCGCATTTAAATGGGGCTTTTCAGGAACGCCCCTTGATTGGAAACCAATTTGCGATACAAAAGTGAGGGATAGGTAGATAGTGCAACGTGATATTTGTCACGAGGCAGGCCTGAAAACTCAGGGTTGAAATTAAGGCTAAAGCAGTCTTGGCAGGAAGTTCTTTTTCCTGACTAATTTTGGCGTCTACAAATACCTTCCCTTATGCATACCACTTCCGGTACAGAAGAAGCTTTGTTCTACTTGTTCTTGGCTGCAGCTTTTGGCTCCTTCCTTGGAAACATAAAATTTCGGGGCAATAGCCTGGGTGTTGCAACGGTATTATTTGTCGGACTTGCCATCGGCGCAAGCCACCCGGAAGTGAAAATACCTGATGTGATCAAACTGCTGGGTCTGGCTATTTTTGTGTATAGTATAGGGTTGAGTTCCGGGCAGGCTTTTTTTCGGTCATTAAAAAGTCGCGGTGCTACCAACCTAGTTCTCGCCGTGCTTGCACTTAGCACCCTCAGCGTATTTGTAGGTTTTTCGGCGGTCTTTTTTAGCTTTGATTCCTCCGGAGCAGCGGGATTGCTGGCTGGCATCACGACCAATACCCCTGCGCTGGCTGGTTTGTTGGATGCTATTCAGACCCGCGGGGGCACCAATGTGGAGGCCATGTCGAATAGCGCAGTAGTGGGCTATTCTATTTCATATCCCATGGGAATCATCGGACTGATGATCGCTGTGGTGCTGATGCGCCGACTCTTGCGGGTTGATTATGCGGCCGAAACCCGGGCGCTTGGCAACGAGTTTCCCAGTGGACAGCCTATTATAAACCACACGGTGCAGATAAATCAGTCGGAAATACTTGGCATAACGGTACGGGATTTCAAAAAGAAATACGAGACCAATGTGATTTTCGGGCGATTGCGTCGGGGCAAGGAAAATAGTTTATGCTATCTGGATATGGTTTTTCACGCTGAGGATCTGGTATCCATCACCGGTGAGGTACCTGAAGTAGAACGTATCAGTGCCTTGCTCGGGCAAACCATCGAACAGGATCTAGCCGACGATCGTTCGGCTTTTGCGATGCGCCGTATCGTAGTGTCTAACCCCAAGGTGGCGGGTAAAACGATTGCTTCACTCAATCTTTCCGAGGCTTATCCCGTGGTACTTACGCGGCTGCGCCATGGGGATGTTGATACGCTCATACACTCCGACACTATTCTGGAATTAGGAGACCGCATTCGGGTACTGGCGCGTGAAGAAGACCTGAAGGCCCTCGAAAAAGTATTTGGCGACTCCTACGAACAACTTAGCAACATTGATCTCTTGTCATTTGGTCTGGGGATGGGGCTCGGGATTTTACTGGGTTCTATGGAAATGGCTTTGCCAGGTGGAATCCTCTTCAGCTTGGGTTTTGCCGGAGGCCCCTTGGTTGCCGGACTATTGCTTTCTTTCCTCCGCCGTACGGGGCCTATTGTGTGGACCCTGCCTTACTCGGCCAATCTCACCCTGCGCCAGATTGGGCTGATGCTGATGCTGGCTGCTATCGGGATTAATTCAGGTGCTACTTTTTTAGCTACCATGCTCAGCCCAATAGGTCCACTCATGCTCTTATCTGGTGCCCTGATCAGTATTCTTGGGGGCATTGCCATGTTGTTGATCGGGTACAAAATACTAAAAATCCCCTTTGTATTACTCTCCGGCATGATCAGTCATCATCCGGCCAATCTTGATTTTGCCAACAACCTGGCGGATAATAAAATACCGACTTACGGCTATGCGCTGGTGTATCCCCTGCTTTTGATCGGTAAAATTGTTTTTGTGCAATTATTGTGGCAATTTTTACCTGTGTTTTTGGGCTGATGGTCAGAGCCTTACCCCAAAAGTTCCGCCAACAACCCATGAAAATGATGTGTACCTTGTTCCCGGTCAGGCGCATATCGACCATGCTCGTAAAAGCGGGAGCGAATGCCCCGTTGCACATTTTCCACAATTTCTTCGTCTTCATGTTCTACTTGCTCCAGCCCGGATCCGGCGCCTGTATTGAGCTTTGATTCGTCAAATACATAGACCTGAAATCGAACTTTACAGGCGCTGACGCCTTGTGGTTCGACGATATTTAGCGAAAGTCCCCAAGGGTAAAAGTTGAACATCATGTTGGGAAATACCCAGAAGTAATAGGCCGCTACCTCCTTGCCGTAGTCGGGCGAATCGATCGGCAAATCAAAACAGATGTCGCCTTTTTTGGCAATACCGAGTTGGAGATTGGCGTATGTAAATAGCTCGGTGGAATAATTACTCCAATCCAACACAGCACTCAGGCTTTCATGTACAAAGGGGATGTGAAACCCTTCGAGATAGTTTTCACAGTAAAGTGCCCAGTTGGCGTTCACGGTATAATCTTTGGATAGATCGGGGCGAAATTTTAGTTCATCCATTGGTAGCCAGCCCACCCGCTGCATCATTTCTCCTAAAAATTTTTCTGCCGGGAATAGGGGGTTCAAGGTGGTAAAAAGTAATTTTCCCCATTGAAAAAGAGGCAATTGTTTCAAATTATCTGCTTCAGTTGGGAAGTTTTCTACCTCCGAAAACTCCGGCATAAACTGAAATTTACCATCCAGACCAAATACCCGTCCATGATACCGACAACGCAACTGGCTCGATTTGCAAGGCTCATAAGCCAGCAAATTGCCCCGGTGGGTACATACATTGGACATACAATGTAATGCCCCGTTTTTGTCACGCGAGAGCAAGAGCGGTTCGCTTAAATACTGATTCAGGAGCATAAAAGGCCACACACTGCCCGGCTCAGCCACCCGATCGGTGTCTCCGACAAATTGCCAGGAAGGCGCGAAGATCTTCTCTTTGGCTTCTTCGAAAATAGCCGAACTGGTATACACCTCAGTATTTATAGTGCGAGCGCGGGCGATGTTTGGATCGATGAAAAAACGGGACATGTGGGTGGGTGGTTGATTTATTGGTAAACTGGTTTATTTGGATCTAATAGAATGGCAAAGGTGGAAAAACATTTAAAAATCGGACTTTTGCGGCGGCTGAAATCTCATTGCAAAACTAATTTCATTTCAGGCATTCCTAAAAACTAAAACCATGCACAAAATAACCGCCGATTGGGTATGCCCAGTGTCTTCCGAGCCCATCGAATATGCCGTTGTAATCACCGACGATGCAGGTAAAATCCTGGCGATCGAATCCCGTGACCAGCACGATCCTGCTGGGCTTGAAATGCATCGCGGAATACTGGTGCCGGGTTTTGTAAATACTCACTGCCACCTGGAACTCTCGCACATGAAGGGCAAGGTAGATACGGGAACAGGCCTTATTCCCTTTATTACAGGTGTAGTGACCCAGCGCAACGCAAGCGCAGAAGTTATCGCTGAAGCCATCGAAAAGGCTGAACAGGACATGCTGGATGCTGGAATCGTAGCTCTGGGAGATATTTCCAATGCGCCCGACACCTTTGCCGCCAAAGCCAAAGGCCGGATGCGCTACCACACATTTGTAGAACTCTTTGATTTCCTGCAAGATGCAGGGGCTGAAAAGACCTTTGCAGACGGGTTGGCAGTATACGAACAGCTGGAGCTTGCCGCCGGGAGCGGGCGTTCATTTGTGCCGCATGCGCCGTATTCGGTGAGTAAAACTTTGTTTGATAAAATCAACAGGTTCAATCCAAAATTGAATAGTACGGTCTGTATTCACAATCAGGAAACTCCAGCGGAGGAGGCGTTGTTTTTGAAAAAGGAAGGTGGGTTCTTGGATTTTTATGGCAAATTTGGCATTTCGCTCGATCAATTTGAGGCCACGGGCAAATCCTCTATTTACTATGCCCTGAGCCAAATGAATCCCGCCAATCGAAACATTTTTGTACACAATACGCTTACTTCTAAGGCTGATATTGAGGCTGCCCAGGCCTGGAGTCCGCACACCTATTGGGCTACCTGCCCTAATGCCAACCTGTATATTGAAAATCGTTTGCCCGATTATACTGCGTTCCTGAGCACACAGGCCAGCGTCACTATTGGCACGGATTCGCTCACATCAAATTGGCAACTTTCTATCCTGGAGGAGATGAAAACCATTGCACGCTACCAGAGTTATGTGCCCTTCGATACGTTGCTGCGCTGGGCCACGCTCAATGGTGCGCAAGCACTTGGTTTTGAGGATACTTTGGGTAGCTTGGAGGTCGGGAAGACGCCTGGTATTGTATTGGTACAAGGGATTTCGCCGGATTGGAAACT
>Ga0209591_10007307_pt1 | contig 12171 bp, 6 predicted proteins | sample MAT01_FD_187207 | JGI IMG/M metagenome (GOLD analysis project Ga0209591, IMG submission 187207) | Freshwater microbial communities from Lake Fryxell liftoff mats and glacier meltwater in Antarctica - MAT-01 (SPAdes) (version 2) | ecosystem: Environmental > Aquatic > Freshwater > Ice > Liftoff...
TAAGCCCTGATCACCTTTTCTTTTCCTTGTCCTATATAGGTTTGAGAGAAGCGATCAGGGCGATCAGGGTAGATTGAACTCCTCCTCTCTTTTTTAAGGGGGGTGGTTCCTTGGCAACAAACCACCCCCACCCCTTCATTTTTTTGGGGAGTAGTACCCTGATCACCCTGATCCCCCCGATCGCCACCCTCAAACCGTGATTCTTGCGTTGTGTTTGAAGTGATCAGGGCATAATGCAGGGTCTAACCCCTCGTTCTGCCCTGATCGCCCTGATCGTTTGATTGCCACACTCAAACCATTGATTTTGCGTTAGAAGTTTAGTGATCAGGGCATAATGCAGGGTCTAACCCCTCGTTCTGCCCTAATCACTTCGATCGTTTGAACGACACCCTAAAACTGGGATTTTTGCGTTGTGTCTAAGGTGATCAGGGCAGATTGTGGGGTTAGACCCTGCATTATGCCCCGATCGCTTTGAAGAAGATTTAGAGCCCAAAAAAGAGAGTGGATTGGGACAATAGCGGTGGTGGCATCTGAAAAAGTGGTGACACTTTAGGTGTACAAAAAAATTGATTGCGCCCATGCTCAACCCTTTCTCGCAAGCCCGCATCCTGGGGGCTGTCGTTCTGCTACTCGTTCTCGGTTCCCTGGTGCTAGCCGTCATCGACCGAGCGTACCCGACCGATGTTTGGGGACTTGACTAAAGTTGTAGTTGGAGTTTACATTGGGCTGTACATACCCGCGCCCGGTCAAAGACCAACAGCCAGGGGGATTTCCCTACAAAAAGCTATATATATAGAAAATTTCTGTATCTAACAAACTTGAGAGTTGGAGATAAAAATATTTAATTACCGCCAGTAAGGAAAACCTGTATCTTTTAAGCGATCGCTTTTTACCCATCCTATCTTGTTCAAATCTTTCCAAAGCCATTGATATACCATTTCAGTCACAGGATAAATACCTAGCCATGACTGAGTAAATGGAGTTTGTTTTAATTGGTACATAGGAAATAAAGCTGTTTGGGGAATTGAGGAAGCCAGCGATTTTTCATCTTTAACTAAGTTAAAATTTACATAACTTTTTTGATCTTTAGGTAAGGATTCCCAATACCAACTCATACTAATTGAGTCTGAAGGATGTTTAGGTGGGACAATATAACCAACAAGTCGAGCAGGTAGAATTGATGCTAACTGTAATTTAGGAATTAACTTGATAAATAGACTATTAACTAATTGCTCGTAACTTTCAATAGATTGCTGAAAAACATCTGCTGTATAATCAAGCAAAATGTTATCAGAAATATTAAAACTACTTTTGAACGATTGAACAGAAGGAGAAAGTCTTAAATGAGTTTGACCTTTAGCATGACAAGCCTCTATCTCAATTCTAAGCTGATTAAAACAGTGTTGCATCATCAAAGAAAAGTGATATTGATTAATTTTAAGTAGGTGGTTTTCAATCTCATTTAAAGGGATTGGATTACAAGAGTGATTTTGGTAAGAGTTAATTAGATGTTTCCGAGTTAAATAAATAGCCCCATGCCAAGCAGCCTCAAGAGAAATATGTCCTGATGAAACAGGAAGCGATCGTTCTTCTAATATTTTTGATAGCTTTCCAATAATATCAGTAAAAGTGTACTCCCAAACTGTAGATATATTTAGTTTTAGCGAAGATGATTTAAAATTATTCCATCCTAATTCAAACAGATTATTAATTTCTGGACAGCCGATATAATTATCTTCAGAAATTTTTGTAGCTTCTGGAGGTAATTCAACTAAATTTTCTTTAATACTATCCCCTAAATACCAACCTGTTATAAGGCACGATAGATTCTGATTATCTCTTAATATTCTTTCAAAGACAATAGCACCCGAATTTGGTAAACTCTTAATCAGGCTATCTCTAAAACTACTAGGATCTTTTTCAACTAAGGCAACACCCAAAACTGGTAAACTCCCATCTTCTCTGAGAGGCATTACTAATTTTGACAATCTATCTAGCCCATCACACCAAGACTGACTAGCTATCAAAACTTGCTTTCCCCATTCTAATGCTGACAGTTTTAAGTTTGGATGAAAATTCCAATTAAATAATCCTTTTTGTAAAATATCGGTAATGCAGAGAGGATTTTTGGCAGTGATTTGTCCAATTCTTAAAGCTACTGCTTCTGGCAAATTAGTCTGTGCTAATTCAACTAATTTACTTTGAAAGAACTCTCGAATTAACTCATGGAGTTTATAAAATTGTTTTCCTTCATATTGCAGTAAATGTAAATAGACTAGAAAATCGTCTCTGGCTTTCTCTAAATCTTCTCTATCTTGTTCAGGAAAACACGGCTCTATCAACTGCCATGAAATAGGTACTAAATCAAATAGACATAGAAATAAGCTCAATTCTTTGGCTATAGAATTTAAGTCTTGCCAACTCAAATTAAAAGCAGCCACAACTCCCAACTGAGCCGTCATATCTGAAGTAAACTTGTCTGGCTTTTCTAATGCTTGTTGTTTCAATTTTTTTGATTCTAACCTCTGTAACATTTCTGCTAAGGATAAATCAGGTTTATGTTGCAGATACCGTCCCACTAATTCTAATCCCAACGGCAAACACCCCAAAAGAATACATATTTTTTTAGCAATTATTTGTTCATTATGTCCTATTTTTTTACTAATAAAAGACTCTAAAAAAGCAATGGCTGTATCTAATTCTAATACCTTTAACTCTAGTCTTTTGGTAGGTTGTAATAATTCTAACCGTGTAGTCATCAATACTCGAAAACGATTATCATATGGAAGATAGGGTTTGACAAGCGTATAGTTATTCACATTATCCAATATAATTAAAACATCTCCTGCTGACCAATGTTGCCAACACCAACGTACTTGATTCTCAAAACTGTTAATATGATCAGGCATCTTTAAACCTAAATGATTTTGGGCAAAATCAACAATTTGTCCGCAGATATTCTCATTCCTTGCTCTTAACCAACAAATTCCTCCGGGATAGTCTTTTTGGTAAGTCAGTGCATACTGAATCGCTAGTTCTGTTTTACCAATTCCACCCATTCCGGCAATCGCTGAAATAGATATACAGTTTTCTTCTTGCAACTTTTGGTGTAACAGTAGAAGCTCATCTTTTCTGCCGACAAAATTGATTACACCTGTACGAGGAATATTGTGAGGAATACCAATTGGAATTGGATTGAGTGATTTAACTAAAGTTTTGATAGCTTCTTCATTCCATTCTAAATAAATTCGATCGCCAAAATGATTACCTGTTCCCTGTCCAAGATTGATAATTTGTTTACCAGACTGAATAGTGATTCTTTCCTCACTTTCATTTACTTGACGTAAAAGTTCAAAATCTTGATTTGTCGCCGTCTTTTCTGCAATTTTTCTAAGAATTTCCTTTATTTCATCTAATGTAGCCATGACTTATCCTCTCCCTTAGAACTATCCTGATAGATAACATCACCAAAGTGACCACCGCTCACTTCATTAATGTTATAAATATATTTTCCATATTGATTAATTACATCAGCAATCTTATAAATCTTCTGAGTTGCTTCAGACTTTACCTCATCCCACCCTTTCTCTGGTAAACCCTTACCTCCTCGTAATTTAGCAACAACAAAATCATTAGTACCCATGTCAAAATAAGGTGTTTGTTTAGCATTATGTAAATCCTTGGCTGTTTTGGGTACTGTTTTACCTAAATAATTCATTAAATTAGAAACATTTACCTCTGTATCCCCTGATTTATTCCCTCCACCCTGTAACGCCTCCAGAAAATGAAAGGTGTAAATACTCAGGGAATCACCTTTAATCCATGACTTTTGTTCACCTTCGGAAGAAGTAAATACTACTCTCCCTTTCCCTTGTTTTAATTCTGAAATCAACCCCTTTGATGGTGCAAGTCGCTGAAAATTATCAAATTCTTCAAACAATTCAGCATCAGCGATATCTGCATCTTTAGATGTGGCCATACCCGCCGCATGACAGCTATCAATTACTACTAACAAACGTTCCGCTTGAATTTGATGTAATGCTTCTGTAAAATCTTTCGCTGATAATGCCGAACTTGGTAGTTTAGATGGTTTAACATCATGTTGCAATAAATAATAGCCATTGTCGGTTTTATCCACCCAACCATGTCCAGAGTAGTAAATAAATACCGTTGCTTGAGAATCTTTTTCAGTTTTTTCTTTCAGCCACTTTAACCCTTCTAAAATCTGACTTTTTGTTGCCTCTTGATTATTTAAAACCCGAATATGCTCTCGATCATCCACATAACCGCACAATTCAGGATCAATTAACGCAGCATAAATCGCTTGAGTATCCTTAACGGTTACTGGTAAAGATAGCGGTTTATAAGCAGATTCTCCAACACCAATGAGTAAAGCATAACCATGTTCAAAACTTTTAGTCATAGTTCCCATTGTTGACATCGGTTTAACCTTGATAACGACTCACTCGAAAAACCAAATAGTTATATTCCAAAGGTGAATCATCTGCTTTATGAACAATTGTCCCCAGCGTGGGTTTATAAATCCACTTATCCCAATTAATGCTAGTTTCAGTGGGTACTTGCACCGCAATGTAATTACCTTCCGCTAATCGAATACCCATCGCCGCATCTTCAAAATCTAGCCCCAAATACAACTTTTGCACCGCTACATTTTTGTGCTTCTGTGCTAAATATTTTACTATTCCCAAACTGATCGTAGTAAAAGGGGCGATCGCTGGTTGTGCCGTTGTTAATAATTTCAGTCCATTTTGAAAAGTCGGAGACTCCAGAACTTGCAAAATTGCTTCATCTTCATCATTTTTGACATTAATAGTAGAACATTCAAAAGCCAGTCCCTGATGTCCCACATTTAACCCGATAAAGATGGGATGTCCGGCAATTCCGGCTGAATTGCCCTCTGGTACTCTATAGATTTGACTAAAAGTAACTGACTCTTGGGAATCACCTACTTGATTTCGTGCCGCAAATGCCACCATTACATTATGAGTGCCACCACCGGGATATTTATAAATATGCAAGCGGTCTAAGCGAATATTAATTTGACTGTTTTTAAGACTGACATCAGTTTGGATCGTTCCAGGGTGTTGAATTGCTTGATTTTCAACAGAAGCATTTGGGCGTGGCGCAATATAACCAAATTGGTGAGTTGTGTGTGACCAAGGTTGATTTGGAATAGAGTTAAAAAATCTAAGGATATCATCTACATCCTTAGATTTTGATTTCTCTATATCTATAGCTTCTCCATCATTAAGCTCGGCTAGCTTAGAAACTATTTGTTCTGGTTCATACTGGCCAATTACAGAAATATTTTCCAGAGCGAGCAGTCTATCTAGCATGGGCTATTTTTTGTGGCAAAGTTATATTTCTAGAGATTATATCATAATTACTGGATTACTGCCTTAAGTTGTAACATTTTTCAACAAATATGCTAAAAATCCGTAATAATAAGGTCAATGTACCCACTGGGTTTGTACTTTACGAATACAGACATTGACAAAGATGAAATTATCAAGAAGCCGTAATGATGCGAAAGTATATTGTTCTGTTCTGGGATGAGGAGTGGGACAGGGAACAGGAAATGTTGATGCGATGATGCGAAACTAGCCGATTTTCCTGTACCAGAGAGCGCAAGCGATAAACCCAAAAAACCATACCATGTATAGGTTTTGGTAAAAATTTGTACAAGCTGCCATACTGTGTCAAACTGGTGAAAGTAAAGACTACTACCAAAACAGGGGGGTGTCTACTGCCTCCCGCTTCGGAACGCCCTTAATGCTCAATCTAGGAAAAGGTATTAAATGGGACTTTCAGATGATATTAACCAAATTATCCATCGGCTTGAAGAGGGAAAGGGAACCGTTGAAGACATCAACTATTTACGCGAGAGACTTATAGCTGGCGATCGCGAGATTACATCGCAACTGAGTAAGTATAACGTCAATATTGGCGACGGGAAAGAGATACATATAGGCGATCGCATTTATCAACAATGGGATGAAAAAGCGATAAAAGCCTTAGTTAAAGCTATTCAAAAAGTAAGTAGTATTCATCAAAATACTGACAGTGGGGATGCAGCCGGAAGAGATATTGATAAACGTAAGGTCTTCCAAAACTGTACATTTATTCAATTGCTGGCTGGAGATACTAATTTAGGTAATGATTCTCAAGAATTCTTAAATAATTTCGATTTTTCTGGTATCCCTCAAGAAAGTATTCAACAAGCATATCAAGATGCTTTACCTCCTGATGCTAATGTGTGGGATTTAGAGGGAAATGAACTTTCACAAATTTTAAAAAAACTTGAAGAATTTAGACAATTGCCTGAGTTTTTAACCCGGCTAAGTCAAGATAAAAATGTTCTTGAAGAAAATCCTTATAGATTGAGAGATTTGGTTAAAAAAATAGCCTTAAAAAAAACTTATAATCGAAATAAAAATGAGCGATTTTCAGATCATTTTAATCATAAACAAAAACAATTTAAAGCTTATTTGATGGCGACTATTGAGCATTATAATGATGGTGATGAACACTTTTTAGTTAATGCTTGGTTAAATATTGATAACTTAGAATCAGTAAAAGACTTATCTAACTTTGAATCACTACTTGATAAAGATGAACAGCAACAGGGAACGATATGCAATTTTAAAGATATCCCTAAACAACTAAATAATTTTTTGAAAAAAAGTCTAAAACATTTAAGAAATAAACAATACCAGCTAATTATTGAAGTATTTTTACCAAGTGATTTGATTGGTACAGAGGTAGATAGCTGGAAAATTTATGATCCAATAGCTGATGAAATAAATCTGGGAATTAAATATCCAATTAGACTGCGATCGATAGAACGTTTGCATCTTGAATATTTAGATTCTTATCTATCTGATTGGTATAAAAATTGGGATAATGTTAGGACTGTCTTAAATAATAAACCGAGTCAAGAGCTATTTGAGCATCTTGAGGAAATGGAAAGTTTTAATTGGAAAATATTAAAAAATAATTTAAAAGAAAAAATCGGACTTAAGGTAACTTGCGCCCTCCCTAAAGCCAGAACCAAGGAGTTATTTAAAGCTATCTTAACAGCAACAACTCCCATAGCGATTTGGATAAGATGCGATCTTCCTAATTTAGATCAGGTGGTTGCAATAAATAAAGTATTAACTTTTAAGCCATTATGTCATTTGTGCGAATCAGTTAGAGAAACTAGAGAAAAAGCTGATGCTGTTCAAATGGAAGAACATTTAGGTTTTCATTTAGCAATACTTTGGGAAAATCCTTATCGGCTTACGCCTGATGTTATGATTGAATTAAAAACACCTGGACAATAACAAGGAGCTTAGACACACAAAATGACTGATTGGAAGATTTTTAAAGGAAATAACGAACCGCACGATGAGATTAACCGCCTTCCCTCTCCCCCAAGTTGGCGTAATTTTACTAATGCGGATGATGAGATAGTACAAGAGATTGAAAAACGTTGGCAACAGTTTTGTGAAGGGTTAAATAAAGATAGCATAGAGAAACAACGGGGTAAAAGTTTTCGGATTAAGAATGATAAAAAAGATCACCTAAACAGTGTAATTAATATGGTCAATGCTGCTTTATATTTAAGACGACCTTTATTAGTTACAGGTAAACCAGGGACGGGTAAAACTTCTTTAGCCTATGCGGTGGCTTATGAATTGAAATTGGGTTCAGTGCTACCTTGGTATATTACCGCTCGATCGACCTTACAGGAAGCATTATATCGCTATGATCCGATCGCTCGTCTTCAAGATGTGCAAATGGGTGATAAAAGCAAAGATATCGGTCGCTACATTCGGCTTGGCGCTTTGGGTACAGCACTTCTTCCTTCTTACCGTCCTCGTGTATTACTGATTGATGAAATAGATAAGAGCGATATTAATTTACCCAACGATTTACTCAATTTGTTTGAAGAGGGAGAATTTGAAATCCCCGAATTAGCAAGAATTTCTAAAGAAGCGCAGCAGGTAGAGGTTCGCACCTATGATGGTGTAGACGTACCTATCATCAATGGACGAGTACGTTGTCATAACTTTCCTTTTATCGTCTTAACTAACAACGGCGAACGGGATTTTCCGCCAGCATTTCTCAGGCGTTGTCTGCGGTTAAATATGCCATACGATCCTGATGTAACAGTATTGAAGGATATCGTAAAAGCTCATTTAGGTAGTGAAGTGTTAACCCAAAATAAGGAAAAAATAGAGAATTTAATCAACAAGTTTATCAAATTGCGAAAAGGGGGAGATATTGCTACGGATCAACTTTTGAACGCGATTTATATGGTTACTCGCGAATTTAAACCAGAACAAGAAGATGAAAAAGATTTGGTTGATGTCTTGCTGAAATACTTAACCAGTGCGGAGGACAGATGATTGATCAATTAATTACTGCGTTAAGTAAAGAAGTGGGACTATCGGCAGAGGAAATTGCCGATACAATCTGGCTGGCACTTCAAATGGGAGAATCTGAGTCAGTTTCTGTAAACTTTCCTCTTATTCAGGAAGAAGATAGTCAATCAAATCGGGAAACATTTCCTAAACTACAACCAGAGACTTCAGAGTCACAAGAACCAGAAATAGCCAAAAGCCAGCCACCAGAAGAAAAAAAAGCAGGCATTTACCCCCGAAATCAACATCAGACCTCTCAAAGCTCAGACCTATCCTTTAAAGTCCCTGATGCACCTTCTTTGCGCGAACCTCTAACCCTAGCACGAGCATTAAAACCTTTGATGCGTCGTATTTCCTCTGGCACAACCTTGGTATTAGATGAATCTGCTACTACTCAACGAATTGCCAATGAAGGGCTTTGGCTACCTGTATTAAGACCTACTCTAGAACCTTGGTTAGACCTGGAATTGGTGGTAGATGAGGGAATCTCGATGCAGATTTGGCGACATACTATCAGGGAATTGGAACGGTTACTGAAAAATTATGGAATTTTCCGAGATGTGCGGGTTTGGGGATTGATTACGGATAATCTCGAACAAGTGCAGATTCGTCGGGGTATCGGCGCAACGGCTAAAAATCAATCGCCTCGCAGTCCAGCAGAATTAATTGACCCCAGCGGTCGTCGTTTGGTGTTGGTGGTGAGTGATTGTGTATCATCCCTATGGCGCGATGGCAAGGTAACAACTACGTTAGAAATCTGGGCAAAACAAGGTTCAATGGCAATTGTGCAGATGCTTCCTAAGTGGTTGTGGAAGAGAACGGCTTTAGGACGGGCTTCAGAAGTGCGGTTACAAGGGTTGAATCCTGGGGAGTTTAACCAGAAATTAATTGCTAAAGAAGTATCATTGTGGGATGAATTGGAGGAGACGCGGGGGGTTAAAGTTCCTGTATTTACCTTAGAACCGGATCAGGTGGCGATATGGGCGCAAATGTTGTCAGGAAAGGGCAGTATTTGGACATCGGGATATGTGTTTAAGTTAGATCCAATTCCTGTTAATAAAGGAAGAGAGTTATTTAATCTTAATTATGGTCAACAGAGTGCGGAACAGCGCGTTCAGGCGTTTCGGGTCACGGCTTCACCAATGGCGCGTAAATTGGCGGGATTGTTGGCTGCTGCACCTGCGATTAGTTTACCGATTGTGCGATTAATTCAGAGGACTTTGTTAAAAGAGTCTCAACAGGTTCATGTGGCTGAGGTATTTTTAGGCGGATTGTTAAAGCCATTATCTGAGATTAATGCGGAGACGAATCCTGATTATGTTCAGTACGAGTTTATGGATGGGGTGCGGGAGTTATTGGTTGATTCTGTTCCTTCAGGATATGTGCTGAATGTGGTGGATGAGGTGTCGAAATATGTGGCGAAGAATTTGGGATTATCGTTGGAAGATTTTGCTGCTATGTTGAGAATTCCACAGCATTTGGGGGATAAAAGTGCGGATAATCTTGCACCTTTTGCAATGATAACAGCCCAGATTTTGAGGCGTTTAGGTGGAGAGTTTGAAAAGGTTGCTGGCGAATTAGAGAGAAATAATAGACAAGCTTTTAATACCTCTGTTCAAAACCAAATCGTGCTAAATTTACAGAAATTTTATCAGGTCTGCAATCCCAGCTACACCCTGGCGGTAGCCAATGAAGAAGATCGACAATACTATATCGATTTTTCCTCTGTGCGGGGCGACACAATTGTAGAACAATTGGAGCACACCATCAGCCGTCTATCCCCCGACGCACCTACGTGTCAATTATTCACGGGTCATATCGGCTCGGGTAAATCAACAGAATTGCTGCGCCTGCAAGTACAATTGCAGCAGCAAGGATTTCATGTTTTTTATTTTGAGTCGAGTAAATACTTAAACATGGCTGATGTCGATATCACTGACATTTTGTTGAGCGTTGCTTGTCAGGTGAGCGAAAGCATCGAGAAAATGAAAATTAAGCTGCAACCGACTGGTTTTAAAGCTTTGCTCAAAGGGGTTGCTGATGTTTTTCAAACTAAAATAGACTTGAGGGCTGAAGCTAATGTCCCTGGTTTTTGGGAAATAAATGCCAGCACGGAGGGAGAATTTTCTCTGGCGTTGGGAATTGGAAAAATTACTGCTAAGGCGAAAGATGCTCCGAATCTGCGATCAGAGTTGAGGCAATATTGGGAGCCGCGAACTAACGTAATTTTAGATGCGCTTAATAAGGAGTTGCTAGAACCGGCTAACCAGGAACTCAAACGCCAAGGTAAACAGGGACTTGTGGTAATTATCGATAATCTCGATCGCATACATCTGTGCGCGAAACCGACGGGGCGTTTGCAGCCGGAATATCTGTTTGTCGATCGCGGGGAGCAGTTGGCAAGACTGAATTGTCACGTCGTGTATACAATTCCTTTGGTGCTGATTTTCTCTAACGATTTGGGCCAGTTGACCAATCGCTTTGGGGTAGATCCGAAGGTTTTGCCGATGGTGCCGGTGCAGTTGAATGACGGTTCTGAGTGTGCAGAGGGTATCGAATTGCTGCGGCAGATGGTTCTGGCACGGGCTTTTCCGACGGTGCAGCCGAAGCAGCGCTATGCTTTGGTTGGCAAAATTTTCGATTCTGGGGAAACACTCGATCGCCTTTGTCGAGTTAGCGGCGGTCATGTCCGCAATTTGCTACAACTACTGTATGGCTGTCTGCAAAAACAAGACCCTCCTCTATCGCGGGAAACGTTGGAAAATGTGATTATTCAGCGCCGTCATCAGCTTACTTTGGTGATCGAAGCGGATGAGTGGCAATTACTCCGCCAAGTATCAGCTACCAAAACAGTTAGTGGCGAAACTAAATACCAAATCTTGCTTCGCAGCCTCTGGGTTTTTGAATATCGTTATGGCGAGGATCACTGGTTTGATGTCAATCCAATTTTGCTCGAAGCCAAAGAGTTTCGGCGTAAGGATTCAGGTGAAAAATAGTGAGAGTGAGAGCCAAAAAATATGGTAATGTAGTCAGATGAGCGAAAAATCAGAGTTATCAGCAGCACTAAAATTAGGAATAGTTGAGCAGTTAAGCCGTGAGGAACTGGTCAAAATTGTGCTGACTCAACAGAAGCTGATTGAAAAACTACAAGAAGAACTCGAAAAGCTCAAAGACAGACAGCCCAGCAATAGCAAAACATCATCGAAACCACCATCGAGCGATCTCATACAGAAATCAGAGACAGCCAAAGTTGATAACTCCTCAGAATCAGAAAAAGAGCTGCATCGCAAACCAGGAGGACAGCCAGGACATATCGGCAAAACCCGAAAAGGGTTTGGGCGAGTAGATAGATATCAAATCAGCACTCCTGACTCTTGTGAGAATTGTGGTAGCAGAGAATTAAGTGACGCGATTGGTTATAGCAAGCAGCAAGTAGCGTGTTTAGTCGCCAAGCCAATAGAAGTGGTGGAATATCAACGAGCCAAATGTCAGTGTAATGAATGCGGAGCAATGGTGATTGGCTCACCAGTATCCGGGATAGTCCCAGGACAAGACTTAAGTATCGACCTACAAGCATTATTGGTATGGCTAGGTAATTATGGACACATATCCTATGAAAAGCAACAAGAATTTCTGCGAGAATTAGGTGGAATTGAAATTGGGATCGGTACTTTACAAGCTACAAATGCGCGGGTAGCCGATGCCGTCAAGCCCGCCGTTGAAGACTTGTGGAAATGGGCAC
>Ga0209591_10007310_pt1 | contig 12169 bp, 14 predicted proteins | sample MAT01_FD_187207 | JGI IMG/M metagenome (GOLD analysis project Ga0209591, IMG submission 187207) | Freshwater microbial communities from Lake Fryxell liftoff mats and glacier meltwater in Antarctica - MAT-01 (SPAdes) (version 2) | ecosystem: Environmental > Aquatic > Freshwater > Ice > Liftoff...
GTTCGAGGCGACAGCGGGCGCGAGCGGTTTGCCGGTGGTGAGATTCGGCAAACAGCTGCGTGTCCCTCGCTACCGGCTCGAGAGCTGGCTCGGAGGACCGATCACGTGGCCGATCCTCGCTGACGAACGGCCAGTCGCGTCTCCGATCGCGTCGATGGCGCCTACACCGTCAGTCAAGCGCACTGCCCGTCGCGCTTCCCTGCCCTCCGATCAAGACGCCCTGCCGCTCGCCGAGTGACTGCCATGATCGCCCTTCACCTCTCCCGAACTCACGACATTGCAATGACAGACGAGTGCACAGCGACGCGAGTGTGTTCCCGATTGGGTGATCGGGCGTGACCGTGCGAGTGACCACCCTGAAAGGGGCCGACGCTGGCGCGTACTACGTCGAGCAGCTTCCGAACTACTACCTCGACTCCGGCGAACCTCGTGGGATCTGGCTCGGCGACGGCGCCCGGCAGCTCGGTGTCACCGGCGAAGTTGGCGACGATGCGTTCCTGGCGGTGATGGCCGGGATGGACCCGCGTCAACCAGACCGTGATCTGGGGCGCCGCTACGACGACAAGTTGGTACGCGGGTTCGACGTGACCGCATCGGCACCAAAATCTGTCTCGGTGTTGTGGGCCCTTGGCGACGAGGGTGTGCAGCGCGCCGTCCTCGATGCTCACGACACGGCGGTGCGGGAGCTGGCCGGGTGGATCGAGGCCCACGCTCACACGCGTTACCGGATTGGTGGTGAGGTCGCGGTCGTTGATGCGGAGGGGATTGTGGCCGCGGCGTTCCGGCAGCACACCAGCCGAGCGCTCGACCCGCAGTTGCACACACATCTGGTGATCGCGAACCGGGTCAAGTCCCCCGACGGTCGATGGTTGGCGCTCCCCCCTGTGTCAGGGTGATTTGAGACCACTCGTGTTGTTATTGATCCCGGGGGGCAGGACTGGATGAGAGTTGTGACGTTGCCTTCAGACGATGCTGGTGAAGTGATGTTGAGGCCGGGTAACCGGCGTCATAGTAGAGAGTTCAAGCAACGGGCTGTGGCTGAGTACGACGCGTTGCCCAAGCAGAGCGGTGATCGTGGTTCGTTCTTGCGGGGCCATCGGCTGGGTCGCCATCAGATCTCGGTGTGGCGTCGCGAACTGGCCGACGCGACGGTGAACAAGACTGGTGGTGTGCCCGCAGCGAGACGACCGAAACGAACCGCGGACCAGGTTGAGCTTGAGCGGTTACGCGCCCGGAACTTGAAGCTCGAGGCCGAGTTGGCGCGCACGAGGTTGGCGTTGGAGATCACGGGAAAAGCACACGCGCTCTTGGAGTTGTTCTCCGAGAGCGCGCAGGCCGAGAACGGGCACGAGCGGTCCTGATGGCCTTGTTTGTGGAGCTCGTTGTTGTTGTCGGTGTGCGTCGCGCTGCTGCGATATCAGGTGTGTCACGTGCTGGTCACTACCGGTCACGACAGCCTTTGATGTTCGGGCCTCGACGCCCTCGCCGGGCACCGGTGAACGCCTTGTCACCCGAACAGACCGCGCAGGTGTTGGCGGTGTTGCGTTCGAACGAGTTCTGCGAATCGGCACCAGCGCAGGTGTGGGCCCGGTTGTTGGATCGGGGTGTGTACTTGTGCTCGATCGCCACCATGTACAGGGTTCTACGCGTTGTTGGCGAGGTTGGTGACCGCCGCTCACAACGCACCCACCCAGCCAAGATCAAGCCCGAGCTGGTCGCTACACGGCCTTTGCAAGTGTGGTCGTGGGATATCACCAAGCTTCGCTCGCCGACCCGTGGGAAGTACTTCGAGTTGTACGTGATCATCGATATCTACTCCAGGTTCGTGGTCGGCTGGACCGTCGCCGAGCGTGAGTCCGGACGTCTCGCCAAGACGTTCATCGCTCGCGCCTTTCGGAGCCAGAACGTCCAGCCCGGTGACCTCACCTTGCATTCCGATCGTGGTGCTTCGATGACATCCAAGACCGTTGCGCAACTGCTTGTTGATCTCGGTGTTGACAGGTCCCACAGCCGACCACACACCTCGAACGACAACCCCTATTCGGAAGCCGCGTTTAAAACGCTGAAGTACTGCCCGGCGTTCCCTGGCCGGTTCGACAACGTCCACGCCGCCCGCCGGTTCTGCACCCGATTCTTCGAGTACTACAACCATCAGCACTACCACTCCGGCATCGCGCTGTTGACCCCAGCGACAGTGCACCACGGTCGCGTGAACACCGTCCAAACCGCCCGTGCTGGCGTGCTCGACGTCGCGTACGCCCAGCACCCCGAACGCTTCTCACATCGACCACACCCACTCACCATGCCCACCCACGCATGGATCAACGACCCACCAAGAGAGGCCAACATCAGAACCAACTAAAAGACCCACTGGTCTCAAATCCCTTGACATCTTCCGCGTCGTCGGAAACGCGCATCACGGTGTACGACGTGGTGGAGTTATCGGTGTCGAGCATGACCGCCGGCGAGATCGTCGCTGACTTCCCCGAGTTGTCGTCGGACCATGTTCGTGCGGCACCTGCGTTCGCCGCGATGCCTGAGCATGGTCGAGCCACGCAGGCTTGAAGCTGTTCCTCGATGAGAACCTGTTGCGTGTCATCGAGCGCGGTGAGATTCATCGTGGCTGATGATCACGGCTGCTGGCCGGCTGTTGAGAGTCGCGACCCGAACACCCGTCATCACTTCTTCGAACGACGCCCAGAATTCTTCGGTCCACGGAGAGCTACGCGAGCGTGCATTTCGACTGTTGCTCGGCCACGACGAAGGAACCCGTGCCGTTGGAAACAGCGCAGGCCAGCGAGCCATCGGGCCTGGTGACTCCCACCACGTTGGTGCCGCCAATCATGATCGAGTTGAGCTTGATCGGCCCGAGCCCGAACACCTGTGGGCACGTGCTGCCGCTGGGCTGAAAGACCAGGAACGCCTCGTCGCCCGCCCCATAGCGTGCAACTCCTGTCACGTTGCCGAACTCAGCGAAATTCAACTGACCGAGAACCACGAGCTGCTTGCCCGTGGCACTGGCCATCGTGACCGCCGGCGCCAGCCCGCAGCGCACGCCCACCGTTCTCACGCTGAAATCGTTGATGTCGTTCTCGACCGTCACGACGAATTGCCCGCCGCTACCGGTGGCCCCGATGCACGTGACGAGTGGGTTGTCGGCTGTACACAGTGTGTCGTCAACTGTGGCTGAGATGACGCTCGTCTCGCCAGCACCTGCAGTCAGTCCTGTTGGCGACCCAACCGCGACCAACGGCGCTGCGTCTTGGACGGGAGGGTCGACGACTGCAGGTTCGGTCACATTCACCCCAGCGCCACTCGTCGGGATGTTCGTTCCGTTGGCTCGGTGGCCGGACCCGCCGCCGCATGCGACGAGGAGCCCAAGAGCGAGGGCAACCGATGAAACGACAGACATTGGACGGGCATGCATCATTCGTTCATTGGACGTCGCTCTCGTTAGCCGGCCATTAGCCATTTGCAACGGTACGCGCTCGTCGACCGCTCAACCGAGAACACGGGTCAGCTCCTCCATGGCATCACTCGGCGAACTACCAAGGTCGTTCATCTGTTCTGCAGCTCGGCGTAGCGTTCGCCGAGCCGATTCAGCGTCGCCCTCCCGAAGCCAACTCTTGACGATCAGTAGGTGCGCACCCTCGCTCCATGGATCTATCCGCAATGCGTGCTCCGCCCACTGGCGGGCGCGTGCAGGCAACGCGACCAGAAAGTGGTTACCCGCACGCACCAGTGCATCAATCGAGCCGGTGTCGATCGAGAACCTCGCAACGTCCAGCCAGTTCGCATCTCTCACGTCGTCGGCGAATCGCCCGAGAACGCGGTCGGCCGCACGCGCCCACAGATCGCCGACCTGCGCGTCGGGTGACCCAGCGATTGCGGCACGGCGCGCGTTGGAAGCGCTGACATCGAGATCCCAAAGATCGACGTCCACCCCTTCGGAGAGCGAGACCAGTTGGCCGTCGGTGACGACGAAGGGGTGCGTCGAACACAACCGTCTGGTGTACGACAGCGTGGCACGTAGGTTGTTGGCGCCGTCGAGTGGTGCGAGATCGGGCCACAACGCATCGATCAGACGCTCGCGAGTCGTGCGTCGATGCAACGCCAGCAACGTGATCAACGCTCGGACACGTTCGCGTCGGATCGACCGAGCGACGCCGTCGACGTCGATCGATACCGGCCCGAGCACGCGGATTCGAACGCGTGGTTCTTGAGCGACAGAAGACGGCGTCACCTCGAGCAATTCCTTTGCCCAGCCGACGTAGAAGCTGCGTACGTCGGGCGCGCTGATCGGCGGCACCTGGCGGCCGGCACGCTTGGTCACCAAAAGCCGGGCGGCTGTCATCGCATCGCTCGGGTCGGCGCTCGTCGACGTGACCGACTCGATTCGATCGCGCATCGAGGCCACCAGCACATACGGCACTGCCAGCAACTCGGGTGGTGCCTCGATGAACGCCGGATCGCCTTCCAGGACTGCTGCCGCGGCACGCTCGTTCGGCAGCAGCAGCAGCGCCTCCTCTATCTGTAGTAGCGCGCCGACGAGGGACGTACTGGCTATTGGTCGCGGCAGTTCCGGTGCATCGCCGGCAAGGCGGGCGTACACACGCGCCATCGCAGCAGCAACTGACGCATCGTGCTGCCGACCGCGTTCCTGCGCCGCAAGAAACGTTGCCGCCAACATCGAAAGCGCTCGGTGATGATCACCGATGATCCACACCCGTCGCGCCCGGATGATCTCGGCCGGCAAGTCGAACGCCCCAAGAGTCGTTGCGTCAGCGTCGAGCACAGCAACCGCAGCGTCGAGCAGACCCAGGCCCTGCAACGCCAACGATCGCAGCATCGCGATCGACCCACGCAACATGGTCGGTACTCCGTGCGCCAACAGCTGATGCAGCGAAGCCTCCACGTCACGAAACCGTCGTTGTAGCAGTAGCGCTGCACCGTCGACGATGCCCACGATTGCAGCTGCAACGCCCCGGCTGTCGGCCTCCACCAGAACCGACGCCCGCTCACGCAACTCGACGAGCAATACTGGATCACGTAGGTTCAGTGCGATGCCCAACCAGCTGCCGATCAGCGCACACAGCGCATCGGTGTCACCAGTCAAGGCGTCGGCCGCCGCACGATGCGCTGCACTGGCAGTCCGCACATCGCCGGTACGGGCAACGACTGCATCGGCGAAACGACAAATCGGTTCGTTACGTTCTGCGGCGGGTACCTGAGCCAGGAGCGAAACAACCTGCCGAGGTTCAGCGATCCCAGCGGGGTCCACCATCAACCGACGGAGGCGCTCAACGGGTTGCTCGACCACACTCAACCCCAGTTCTCCGAGGGGGACCGAGGAGGTAGCCGCCCACGCACCGAACGATAGTGGACTTCGCAGACAGCGGGGGTCGGTCGCGTTGTCCCGAGTTTGTCGATCGCGGCTGCGAGCATCCCGCTGACGGGTCTGGAAGACTGGATGCATGACGCCTCTTGGGATTCATCATGTGTCGATCAATGTCAGCGACACGGCTGCGGCCGTCGAGTTCTATACGTCGGTGCTCGGGCTGACGGCGCGCCACGATCGCCCGAACTTCTCATTCGCGGGCGCGTGGCTGGACCTGGCCGGCCAGCAGGTGCACCTACTCGAGATCGATGTGCCCGACGATTGCGGGCAGCACTTCGCGATCGGCGTCGCGGATATCGACTCCGTCGTCGCTGAGATTCGAGGTCGCGGTGTCATCGTCAGCGACCCGAAACCGATCGGTAGCGGCTTGCAGTCGTTCCTGCACGATCCGGCGGGCAACCTGGTCGAACTCAACCAAGCCTGCAAGCGCTCGTCGAATCTACACCAGGGCGATGAGGGCAGGGATGACCAACCAGAGACCGCCGAAGAGTGATGTCCGGTCGATGACACTGTCCCTGTGGTCGCTGATGTAGCTGCGGAGGCGTTCGAGACGCTCGACGGCGCTTTCTGGCGAACGCCAGGCCAGCACCTCGAGGATGACGATGCCCGAGACGGCCAGCCGCGCGAACGCGAACATCCATGCGCAACTCTGACCGCCAGCAAGGTTCGGCCGCAGAATGGCCGCCCCGGCGGCGATCATCACCGGCCACGTGTGCACGGCACCGCCGGTGAGCTCGTCATGCTCAACCTGATGGTGATGTACGTCATCATCGTCTTCACGGTATACCTCGACATCTTCCGCAGCGACGACCTTTCGGGTCGGAAGAAAGCCATTTGGGTGTTGGCTCTGCTGTTCTCCCCGATCTTCAGTTTGGTGATCTACCTGGGGTGCCGTTCGGCCAGGTCAGTCGTCCTGATGTTCGATGGCGTCGAGGAACGCCTCTACGTCGTCGTCTTCGCCTCCGACGAGCCAGATGACCAGCTCTTCGTCATTGCCCTCCTCGTCTTCGTCGCGCCAGGGCAGCATGCCCTCCACGCTGTAGCGGTCGACGGTGATGTCTTCATCGCTGTCGTCACCCACGGGCGCGACAACGGCCAACTCGACCTCCGCATCTGGTGGCTGGTCCTTCAGCATGTCGATCAGTTCACTCACTCGCATTGTGGTGCCTTTCGGGTCAGTCGTTCTCGTACTAGTCGTCGCCGAGCCAGTGATTAGCACAGTCGAGCAGGAACAAGCTGACATCGCGGCACCTGTCGAGTGTGTCGCAGAAGACTTTGTCGTCTGCCAGGTACACGTCGGCGAGATCTACGGGAATGCGCGCAAGGATGGAGAGGCTGCGCTCGGGGGCGTCGGTGACGCTGGCGAACGAGTCGATTGCGGAGACTTCCAGGGGCAACGAGATACCGCCCACGCCCGCAAGCTCTGTGGCCAGTACCAATAGATCGGGTGGGTGCGGCAGCGGTGGCAGCGTCCAGGTGAAGATGAGCGGGAACGTGAACCCGGTGGGCGGGTCGCCATCGGGGTCGTCGAGCTTGACGACTTCGTCCTCGAAACCGAGCAGCGCTCGCGGATCTACCTCCAGCGAAAGGTGCAGGTCGATGGGGCCACTGCACGCCTCCTCGGGGTGCAGATCCACTTCCCACAACTGGCGCAGTGAGTAGGTTTCCACGAAGTGGCGCTCGTCGTGCACGTGAAACCCGTGGTCGACCGCGTGGCCCTTCAGGTCGGCCACGAAACCGGCGACATCGATGACGGCCACGTTGGTCCTTCCAGGGAGCAGCAGTGAGGGGTGGTGCGGAGCGGCTGCCAGCGACACTACCGTGCCTAGCCGATGAACCCTGATCGATTGAGCTTGCTGCACGAGGCGGCCGATGCGGTGGCCGCCGCCTTCGCTGACGTTCGTGACTTCGGTCCTTCGGGCGACCGCGCGGGGCAGTACGCGCTCGATGTGGTGGCGAACGATGCCGCGCTCGCAGTGTTGCGGCGAGCCGGCGTCGGGGTGCTGTCGGAGGAGAGCGAGTTCGAGGCGGGCACCACTGGTGAGGTGGTGGTGATCGACCCCATCGACGGCAGCACCAACGCCAGTCGTGGCGTTCGTTACTTCGCGACCGCGATGTGCATGGTCGACCACGATGGCCCGACCGTAGCGCTGGTCGCGAACCAAGCAACCGGCGAGCGCTACTGGGCGACGCGTGGCGGGGGAGCGTGGTGCGACGGCGTTCGTATCGAACCCACGGACTGTGTCGACGTCACTGATTCGATCATCGGGATGAACGGGCTGCCGCCGCACCCGTTGGGCTATCGCCAGAGCCGCGTGCTGGGTGCCGTTGCCCTCGACCTGTGTCATGTTGCCGCCGGCGTGTTCGACGGCTACGTCGACTGCGTCACCGAGGCGCACGGAGTGTGGGACTACTTGGCCTCGGTCATGATCTGTCGCGAGGCAGGTGCACAGGTCGTGGATCTGCACGGTCGCGATCTGGTCACGCTCGACCATGCCGCCCGTCGCACCCCCATCGCCGCTGCGACCCCGGAACTGCTTGCCGCGTTGGTGGCGGCGCGTCTCGGGGCATGAATCGCGCAGTGTTCGGGCACGGCGGGCGTGCAGTTCGCTGGAGGACGGCCCGATACGCTGTCAACTTCCGTTCGCGGGCGCATAGCTCAGTTGGTAGAGCGCTTCCCTTACAAGGAAGTGGTCGGGGGTTCGAGTCCCTCTGCGCCCACTGGTGTTGTCGATTCGACGACGATTGCACTGGTGAGTGCCGGGCTTGAAAAAGAAGACGAAGGGTCTGCGTGCGTGCTGACCGATTGTGGCTGGGAAGGCGGTCTCAGAAGATGTTGTCAAGCGCATGGCCGTCCCGGTGTTGACTGACCTGCGGGCTCGTCGCAGCGAGATACTGCAGGTGGCGCATGCTCGCGGCGCGTCGCTGGTTCGGGTCTTCGGTTCAGTTGAATGCCGGCGTGACCCACATCACCCGACACACCACCAATGATCATTTCGACGGACCCGGTCCCAGCTTCGAATCGAGCGACTGCACGCCGCTGCCCCGGAGTTGCCATCGACGCCCCAACAGTCGCCCCACCGGACGCCCCGAGAATCGTCGACTGCTCATCAGCGAACTCGTATCCGCCACTCTCACCGTTGATCCACGCGAGGTGATCTGCGCCGACTCGTTCGACGAGGAGAGCAAGCACTTCCGAGTCGGTGATCACCCGAACATCATCGCCGTCCAACGAATCCGACACAGGACATCGCCCGAGCTTCGCAAACGCGCGGAGCGTGCCAAGCACAACGACGCTCCAACCGCCGCACGCACACCTCAGCCAGAACCTGCCTCCACACGCCCATATCGCCACGGTCGCAACCGACTACTTCCTTCGCGGGTCTGGAGTCGGGCACCTCGTCGTCAACCATCTACTGGGACGACTTGCAGACGCCGGAGCAGACACCGTTGTCCTCGAGTGCCTCACCGCCCGGGAACGCTTCTACGAGCGCCTCGGCTTTCGACGATTGACCGAGTTCCCAGATCCCGGAGGACCGGACTTGCGATCTGCACTCATGCGACTCGATCAACACCAACACCGCACCACCCGATAACACCATCACCGCCTCATTCGCGTCGCGGCAGTGTCAGAGAACCAGCGCATGACAACGGTGCAGAACTCCACTCGTCCCGCGCGACGTGGACGACGAATATCGGCGCATCGGTGCTGTCCCGTAGCCGGCGATGGGGAAGATCTCGCTTCCGTTGCCTGCGGAGCGATGGGTGGCATCGGTGAGCTCTCGGGTGCTGGTCAGGTGTCGTCGGTGAGGTTTTCGACGGTGTAGTGGATCGTCTGTGACACGATGCGCCCGTCGCGAATCAGGAACGAATCTGCGCCGTCGCGCACTCGAGCCGTGGGTCCACGCGCTGTCCACTCGAGGAACGCCATTTCTGCGTGCACGAGCACCGTGGTGTAATCGAAGGACGCTCCGGGCAACTGGGCGTTGAGCAGCTCGGCGAGAATCCGAACCTGGTCACGTCCGGTGAAGATACCGAAGCCGGTGAGCACGACGATGTCTTCGTCGAAGTTCCGCTCGAGATCGGTCTGCCAGTCGCCGGCGGCCGCGAGGCTCAGATGGTCGTGGAGGACTTCATGCGGGGAACGCGATGACGGCGTCTGGCTGATGGTCACGGTGCCAGCGTGCCAGCGCCGGCCACAGTTGCGACTTGCAGGGGTCGAAGAATGCTGGTGACCGGGTATCTCAGCATCGCTGAGTTCCGGTACCTGGTCGAGCAGGCCACCGTCATCGATGTGGCCGTCTGCTGTACTCACCGGAGTGCCGGTCGGCTGCAACGCGAACATCGCTGAGCCGGCTGTGGGTGGCACTTCCAGATTGGCGCCTCTGTGCGTGTCCCCGAGCGCCGGTTCGGTGTGCGCTTGTCTGCTGATGGTGGAACGATCTGTCTGGCGTCGGCTGAACGTTCTGTGCGCGCCGGTGCAGACGCGGGTTGGTTCACGGTTGGCTGATGAGGGTGTCGAGTTGGGCGACGAGGCCGGCCATGCCGAGTTGGGCTGCGGTAGTGCGGCTGGCGATCAGCAGTGGTTGGGCGCGTTGGTGTTCGCCACGTTCGATCTGTGCCCGTGCCCACCAGTGGCGGGTGCGGGCTGCGAGCGGCGGTGATCGCAAGCCGTCTTCTTCGAAGGTGAGCGCGGCCGCGAACAGCCGGTCTGCGTCGTCGTGCTCGCCGAGCAGGTGTGTCAGGCCTGCGAGCATCCGGTCGCAGCTGGCGATGACATGCGTGCCGGAGGCGACGACGAGCGCCTGGCCGGCCCATGGCTGCAACAGGCGCCGCAGGACAGCGGCGTGGTGCACCGACGCGGTGGCGATCGTTGCGTAGGCGAGGCAGGCGAAGCTGGCACTGCTGAGCCAGCCGCGGCCGGCCGCAGCGAAGTCGTCGGGTGCGAGTTCGTCGAGCAGGACTCGCGCTTCGCCGACCCGGCCGGCCTCAGCGAGCTGCCACGCCAACTGGGTGCGCAACATCGGGAAGTCCGGGAGGAAGGCAATCAGCTGCGCGGTGCTGTCGGCCTGCTTGCTCGCCTTTCCGATCTCGACGTTACGCCAAATCAATTGGGCTTGGCACCCGAGTTCGAAGTTGGGCTCACCGACTGCAGTGGCACGGATGGTGGCCACCTGCTGGTCGACCTCGCCGAACGCGCCATCGAGGAGCATCCGCAAGCATTCGAGCTGTTGGTGAAAACCAACAGGGCGGAACCACGGGCGGAGTTCGTTGGAGCTGGCGAACTCGGACAGGTAGGAGTCGAAATCGGCGCGGCTGCCGAGCTGCAGCGACGCGGCTGCCTTGATCATGCTGATCGGCATGCCCAAGCCCGCTTCCGGCAGATCCGCCACGAGCAAGAGAGCAAGTCGAGGCTCGCCGGCATCGAGGGCGACATTCGCGTTGTTGGCAGCCGTCGACTGCTGATACCGCAGCGCACCGAGCCCGTCGTCGTTGTGGCCAGCGATGCTGGCGGTCATTTCATGGATGCGAGCGATGGCATCGGCTCGTTCGAGTTCGGGCCGCATCCACTCGAGTGCCAGCAGTGCTGCCTCGAGGTCGACGCGGCGGTCAGTGCCGGGAGACAGTAGCGCAATCGTCTCTCGGATCATCGCCGGGCGTTCGGTGTCGACCTCTGCAGTCGACCCCCCCATGAACATCTTGAACACGTCGGCCATCCGTATCCCGTCGCCCAGGGCGCGGGCGGCGTCGAACGCGACGCGTATCGCCTCCAGTGCCTCGGTCGGACGGGTGCGGCAAACGGCATGCGACCGGGCGATCAGCAGATCGCAACGTTGTTCGGGGTCCTGGTCGGCGCCGTCAAACAGCGCGAGGCGGTCGAGACCGCGATCGACGAGCGACAATGCGTCGTCGAAGCGGCCTTGCTCGTTGGCGGCCGCCGCAGCACGAGCACACCAGACCGGTGCGGTTGCGGTGCCGGCTGCGGCGTGGTGGTGGGCGAGTTCGTCGAGGTGACGGTCGATCGACGACACCCACCGGCGCTCCAAGGCAAGAGCGACATCGCGGTGCAACCGGGCGCGTCGCGTGGGCGGGAGCTCATCGAGCAACGACTGACGAAGCACCGCGTGGCGGAACTCATACGTGCCGAGGTCGTCGACGGCGAAAACGATCGCGGCTTGTTCAGCGGCTTCGAACGATGTCAGACGGTCGCCGCCGAGTACCGCCTCGACGACATCGAGCTCGAAACGTCTGCCCAACACCGCCGCGATACGCAACGACTCGTTGGCTTGCGGTCCGAGCGCGCTGAGCCTGCGACCGACGACGTCGCGTAGGCCTTCGGGCATCACCAACGGATCCGGGCCCGCAGCCTGCCACTGTTCGTTCGATTGCACCAGCGCGCCCGACTCTGCGAGATGGCGGAGGATCTCACCGATGAACAGCGGATTGCCCGAGGTCTGTTCGTGGATCGTTCGCGCCAACGCCCGGCTGGCGTCGTCGAGTTCGTGACCGGCGGCAGCTTCGAGGAACTCGACAACGGCGACGTCGTCGAGCCCTTTCAACGCGATGCGTTCGACACCCGCCAGACGCCGTATGTCTGCGAGCATCTCGCCGAGGGGAAGGGTGCGGTCGACGTCGGTGTCTCGGTAGGTGGCGATCAGACTGACACCGTTGATCGACGCGTTGATCAGCTGGCGCAACACCGTCAACGACGGCCGGTCAGCCCAATGGATGTCATCGACGACGATCACCACCGGCACCTGGGCGCTGACG
>Ga0209591_10007311_pt1 | contig 12169 bp, 7 predicted proteins | sample MAT01_FD_187207 | JGI IMG/M metagenome (GOLD analysis project Ga0209591, IMG submission 187207) | Freshwater microbial communities from Lake Fryxell liftoff mats and glacier meltwater in Antarctica - MAT-01 (SPAdes) (version 2) | ecosystem: Environmental > Aquatic > Freshwater > Ice > Liftoff...
AAAGACCCATACTGGAAATATTTACTTATGACCGCAGAAATAACCAAAATCCTAATCAATTAGAATTACCATTTTGATTGATATTTAACTAAAAACGGTCAACCTATTTTAGGACGGGACACATCAATCATATTTCATGTAATCATCAATCGTAAATCAAATGCATCACGGAACATCAACAATCATATTTCATGTAATCATCAATCGTTCATCAAAAGGTCTGGTGTTTTGGTGTTTTGGGATACGCTTACAGATGAAACCAATGAATTAAGTGTTAAAACATTTAAAGTTTAAATAATTGATAATGAACTGATTAGTTGCTTTTGCTTGGCGGTCACCCCCCTACCCCCCTCAATGGGGGAACCGTAGCGTACACCGCGATTTGTACCGTGATGTACTCCGTTATTTGCTCTTGTAGATCGCACTCCGCACTGTACGCTACGGTACACCCTGCGACCGTAGCGTACTCCGCGATTTGTACCGTGATGTACTCCGTTATTTGCTCTTGTAGATCGCTCCGCACTGTCAAATGAAAAATTGCTGAATATCAACCAATATCAGTTTGGTACTTATCTTGTTTTAAAAAAAAAATTTTTTCGGTTACAGCCGAAGCCGACAACGTAGCAGCACTCGTAGTATGGCTCCTGTACGAGCGCGCTCCGCCCCCCTTGCTCACAGGAAGGCACGGAAGGGCTAACCAACCTCACTGGAGGGCGAGGCGGAAGCCGATATGGTGGTAGCGGTGGACCGGCTCGTCGAGATTGCGGTACGCAGTGCGGCAGTACTGCGAGTCGTTGCCCCAGCCGCCGCCGCGCAGCACGCGGTAGATGCCATTATCAGCACCGGTAGGATGGATATTTTTCGTCGGGTCATAATCCCCGTACCGATCCCAGCACCACTCATACACATTGCCGCTCATGTCGTACAAGCCAAAGGCATTGGCTTTTTTCCCGGCCACAGCGTGCGTGCGGCTGCCGCTGTTGCCACCGTGCCAGGCCACGGAATCGAGGTCGTTGCTGCCGGCGTACAAGGTATAGGATACATTGCCCCTGGCGGCGTATTCCCACTCGGCTTCGGTGGGCAGGCGGTAACCCTTTCTTTGGGGTTGTAAGGCGTAGTCATTGTTAACGCTATCCGTCTTTACCATAACTTCGTCGCTGCCCGCCCGCCGGCTTAACCAATTGGCGTAGTCCACCGCATCGTACCAAGAGACATTCACCACCGGGTTATCACCGTTGCTTCCCCAGCCGGGTTTTTCCGGTTCTTCCCGCCCGGTTGCTGCGCAAAACAGGTGGTACTGCCACCAGGTGGTTTCGGTTTTGGCCATGCGGAAAGCCGACAGGGTGACGGAGTGTTGGGTTTCATCATCTCCTCTGTCAGGCTCGCTTTTTGGGCTGCCCACGGTGAAAGTTCCGCCGGGTACGGGCAGCATCACCGGAAAATAGCGGGCATCGAGGCTGTCGAGGCGCACCGGGCTGAGGGTTTTCAGGGCTGCCCGGAAGTCGCTCAGTCGAGGGGTTTGTTGTGGCAGCAACAGCGACAAATCCCGACCCGCCAGCCGGGCGGCGGTGTCGAGTACCCCCCGTGCGCGATCAAGCCTGCCCGTTTCTGCGTAATAAAACACCATTTCGAGCAGGGCATCGCTGACCGCTTGTTGGGCGGCCTGGAGGGCGGCGGCACTTTGCATGGTAGCCAGCGCGCCTTCGTAATCCAATACCTGTACCTGCTTTTGGGCATCGCGGAGGGTGCGGCGGGCGATTTCGGCAAGGGCGGCCTGTTGTTGTTCCTGTTTAAAAAACGCAAACACCCCCAATCCGATGGCCAACGCCGCCACCACCCCGGCCAGATACGAAAAGGCGCGGGCGCGTTTGCGGCCTTGCTCGGCCTCTTTTTGGGCCTGTTCCGCTATTTTTTTTTGTTTTTCCGCTTCGTTTTTCCGCCGCTCCGCTTCCTCGGCCCGCTGCCGTTCTTCGGCGGCTTGGGCCTCGGCTTCCTGTTGTTTGCGCTCGGCTTCGGCGCGCAGCCGTATGGCTTCCAAGCGTTCATTTTCCAGCCGTGCCGCCTCGGCCCGGGCCGCTTCTTCCTGCCTGCGCTCGCGGTATTTTTCCAACATCGGCTCCACGAGGGTATCGTGGCTGATTTCGTAATAAAAGGTGCGCAGGCGCGGCTCTTTGCGCAGCAGACGGGCGGCCACGAGGGCATCGAGGAGGGCCTGGTCGGCACCGGGGCGGGCCAGCAGCTCGTCTTCGGCCACGCTGCGGCGGCGGCCGGTGTCGCTGATGAGTTGCGCTTCGAGCAGTTCGCGGGCGGCGGCCTGCTGCCCGGCGGGCAGTTTGCCGATTTCGGCCGAGTAAAAGTCGCGGGTGATGCGGTTCAGCCCCGTGCGGCCCTCAAACAGCTCGGGGGCCACGATGCGTTGCCGCCGCTCAATCACCTGCAATTCGATGGCTCGGCACACGGTCTGCAACTGAAAGGATTCCACGTCCTCCGTGCCGTCTTTGGTAAAATAATCGAGCAGGGCCGTCAGGGCGGTCTCGTCGTAGCCAAAGGGTCGGCTGAGGAAGGGCAGCACCGGGTCGCGGAGCAGGGCGGGCAGGGTGATGGCTTCTTCGGCCTGCTCGCGGCGCAGGGGCATCAACTCGAAGCGGCTGCGCAGGATGTCGGGTATGAGCGGGCTGAGGGCGTTGAGCAGGTGAAGCAGGTCGGCGCGAATGCTGAAAATGAGCTTCACCTGCGGCGAGGCTTCGAGCGCGGGCACGTCGAGTTGTTCGCCCTGCTCAATGCGGGCGCGGAGGCGCTCCAAATAGCCTTCGGGGGCCTGGCCGTTGGCCAAATCGGCCAATTCGGCGAGGAAACGCTGCCGTCGGGCGGGGCTGTGCAGGGTGAACACTTCTTCAAACTGGTCGAAAATAAAAAGCGGCAGGGCCTCCGCGCCGTTTTTGCGGAAGCGGGCGGCTTTGAGCTACTCCCAGATGGGCGCACCGGCGCGGCGCAGGGCCGGATCGAGTTGCACGGCCTCGCGCAGTTCGTCTTTTTCGAGTTGCTCCAAAAACTGCTGTTCGAGCGGCAGTTGCTCGTCGTTGAGGCGGATGTTGAGCGGCAGCAGTTTGGTTTTTTCCAAAAGGGGGACGAGGCCGGCGTTGAGCAGGGAGCTTTTACCGATGCCCGATCGGGAGAAGAGGACGACCATTTTTTCGACCGACACCTGCGCAAACAGGGCGCGGCTTTCGCGCTCGCGGCCGTAGAACAGGGACGCGTCGGCGAGTTGGAAGGGCGAGAGGCCCGGGTAGCGGTAGTGGCTCATGCGGGGAAGTGGGTTTTGATGCGGCGTTCTATTTCGGTGGCCACATCCGTCCAGGCCGCAGCGGGGTCGGGCCATTGGCTCACGGGGGTGAGGTTGTTGGGCAGCACGTTGTTGAGGATGGGGCCGCGCAGGACGGGTTTCCACTGGCAGGCTCCGCCGATGAGGGGCGACACTAAGCACTTTCCGGGCTGGTCGGCGGGCAGTATTTTTTCAAAAAGCTGGTCTACCAGCGCGTCGTTGCCCAAAAAACGGGCGGTGATGAGCGGGAACACAAACTGGGCATCGGCCAATTGGGCGGCAAAAGCGACACCCAGGTCATCGCCCGGCAGCGTTTGGCTGACCTGCAAATTGAAGCGGTTTCGGAGCGGCGCGAGGCTTTGCTCGAAGGCGTGGCGCAGGGCCTCGTCTTGGTCGTCGCTGATGATCATGGCTTTCAACACGCGCTGCGTGGTAGCGGCGGGGCGGGCGATATGGCTGACAAACTCGGCTTCGTAGCGCGCCACGAGGTCGCGCACGAAGTCGACTTCCGAAATGGGCAGGAAATTGAGTTTGTAGCGGCTTTTGTAAAAAACTGCCGCCGCAAAAGACAATTCGCCGGGGCCGTTGTGCAAGGCCCAGCTGGGCATGGCGTCGGTGCGGTCGCTGAGGTTGAGGCCGTAGAGCAGCAGGCGCAGGTACCAGTCTTCGAAGTTGAAGCCGAGGAACAGGTAGGTTTTGGTGTCGTTGAGTTCCATGAGCAGCGCGTTGGGTATTTTGCGCTCGGTTTGCACCACTTGTTTCACAAACTCCACCTGGTCGCTGCCGGTCAGCACCATCGAGCCGAGGGTTTTCACGGGCTGGCCTTTGGCGGGGTCGAAACAGTCAACGGCGCCAAAGAGGTGATAAACAAAAGCGCGGGGGTCGCGGGGGTCATAGTCGAAGGGGCGGTGCTGCCGGAAGTGGTAGAGTTCTTCGCGGTATTTGACGTTGGCGCGGTCGAAAGCGCGGCAGATCTGCTTGTCGCGGGCGGCATTGATGACGATGCGGAAAGGCAGACGGGCCAGCAATTGCTGGGTTTCGCCGGGTTCGGGGCGTTCTGGAAGAATTAGTCCATCGCCACATCGAGGGTGGAGCGGCCTTTCTGCTCCACCAGCATACCCGCCAGGGTGGCGAGGTCGGCCTCCGCCAAGGGGCTGTTCGGGGGGGCCAAGCGCCGGGCTATGTGCTGCGCGAGGACTTGGGCCAGCGGTACGGTCTGGCCGTTGTGATGAGTGGTAGAGAGGCCGGGGCCGAGTACCAGCACGAGGCTGTCCTGCTGAAAAGCGAGGCGAAGATTGTGCCAGATTTCTTCGAAAAAAGAATCCGTATAGTTTGATTTTTCGTCCATTTTTTGTCGTTGAGGAGCAGCTCCGTCATTTAAAAAAAATTTACACAAAGGTAATCATATTGTTTGATTTGGAAATATATTTTTTAGACTACTGCGCGGGGACTGGGGATTAGTTGCCGGGAATTTATTGTGTAATTGCTTGATAATGTTATTTTTATAAAAAAACAACCAATCCCCGGTACCGGTACTCGTTTAAGCGGCCCCTCCTGGCTTTCGCCATACCTCCCAAAGTGTAGCGTCATGCAAGATGCGATAACGGGCATAGGCTCGTTCGCGGTCGTATATTTTCATGCAGGTCAACAGGCGCAGGTGGAGCAGTACCTGTTCATCGGTTTCATTGTCTAACCATTGCTCAAAGCTTGGCCCGACGGCCATAATACTGCGCATTTGCTTAATTTGTTGGCGGATCAAGGCCTTTTTTTTATCGTTCGATTCGGCCCGGATTTGCTGAACATAATTACGGTTTTTTGCTCCTTCAATCGTGGTGAGTAAGCGTTCCCGCAGGTCGTTCAGTGATTTATGGAGCAAAAAATAAGCGGGATTTGCCTGCATCACCAACCGAATAAAAAAATGTTCGTGGGCTGGAAATTGCGATAAGATGGTATTTTCATCAAGACCGGGATGCGTTTCGTGATGGCCCTCGTCGTCATGATCCTCGTCGTCATGTTCCTCGTCGTTGGTGTTTTCGGAATGCGAAGTCCACGCCAATTTTTTTTTCAATTCCTCGAAAACATCTGCGCTTTTTTCTTGCCAATCCTCGATTATTTTTTTGAAAATCGCGCCATTTTTTGGGTAGTGGTACATGAATGCCTCAAACAGCTCGTCGGGCGTAGCCACAATCGGGCAAATATCCACGCGGAGTCCAGCCATCCGAAAAATAGCACCTAACAGGTCTTCTTCGCCGGTTTCGAGGGCCTGTTCGTTGGTGTAAAAATGGGCGAGTTCCTCGCGTTGCAGGGGTGTCCAGAGCACGAAATCATCGAGCAGAGACGACAATATTCGGCCCAGGTCGTATTTTTTCGCTTCCTCCTCTGCTCCGCGTTCTACGAGTAGGCGTTTGCTTTCGGCCACCAATTGGAGCGTGTTTTCCAAGTCCTGCACGGCGGCAATCCAGGCGTTGAGTACATCCCAAAAACCGAAAGTGCCAAACAGGGTGTTGGACAATATTTTTGCATAAACCCGAAAAGTTGACTCGTAGCCGAGGTGTTCCAACGCAAAAATCATGTTCCGTTTGAACTGTGTTCGGTACAGATGCTCCAGCCGTTCAACGGCATCCGCCTTATCCGGGTAATGTACTTGAAAGGAAGCGAGCAGCCTTTTTTTGTCAAAATAGACAGGGCGGTCAAATATTTCTCCAAAATGCCCTTCTAACCACTCCGTCACACAGTCAATATGTTCGACCGTTTGATCCGGGGCCGTGAGGAAGGCGCGTCCGGGCAACATATTTTCCAAGAGTATACCGATGGCGAGTATCGCATATTGGTATCGCCCGCCTCGTACGTCAATATAGCCATATTCCGTAGATTCACCATTGGCAACGGGTACGCTGCCATCGTTTTTGAACGGCGTTGGCTCCGCCCAGGTGATCGGCTTCGAAGGGTCGGATACACCGGGTTTGAGGGCAAGTTGGCGGTGTTTATCCCAGTTTTTATAAAAACGGATAGTCGTCCCGGCAGTGTAGGTCATAAAATCGCCGTAAAAAGAAAGGCATTCGTCGTCCGTACCGGGGTTTTCTATGAGGTCGAAATGATCTTTATCCTGTTGGGGTTCGTAACCGTTGTAGGCTTCGATGCGAAGGAGTTTGAGCGGAAAAGCGGCGGTGAGTTCGCCAATTTTTTGATAGGCGGCGGCCCACCCGTCGGGCGTGATTTGGGTTGTTTTTAGAAAAAGTTGGAGCATAAGTATGAATGATTAGCCCTTTGTTAGCTGCAAAGTTGGATTAAAAAATAAGAACAAGCCTACTTTTATTAAAAAATAAATCACAACGCTTTTTAGCAGCAAAGCATTGGGTCTTGAAAATTTTTACCAAAAATGAATCAATTCTCTCACCTTTGTTACTCAATTACGGTATTTTATGGCAAAGAAAAAGTTAGGTATCGGCGTACAGACCATTCAGGATTTTTCGCGGGAGAACATCATTTATGTGGATAAAACCGAAAAGATTTATGCACTCATGGAATTGGGCAAGAACAATTTTATTGTGCGCCCACGCCGATTTGGCAAATCCCTGCTGTCAAACACCGTGGCGGCCATCCACGAAGGCAGCCGTGAACAGTTCAACGGCACTTGGGCCTACGACCACTTGGATTGGGAAAAAGAAAAACGCCCCGTGCCGCGCATTGATTTCACGCTGATTGATTACGATACACGCGCATTGGCAGACGGGTTGGAACGTTATTTGCGTCCAATTGCCGAGCGTATTGGCATTGATACAAAGGAGCTCGGCGCAAAAGAACTTTTCCTTAATATCATCGAAACCCTGGGTCGGGAAAAAGAAGTGGTGATTTTGATTGACGAGTACGAAATGGCAGTGACCGATTTTGTGGGTGTTGACGAAGCGAAGTTAGCGGAAAATATCTTCACGCTCAAAAAATTTTACGGCACCATGAAGGGCGCGGGGCGCCACATCCACCGCAGCTATATTACGGGCGTGAGCAAGATCGGCAAGATTGGCATTTTGTCGGATTTAAATATGCTCAACGACCTGACGCTCGATAAACGTTTTTCCACCCTGTTTGGCTACACGGAAACGGAACTGCGGCACTATTATGCCGAGTACATCACCGAAGCGGCCCAAAAGTATAAGTGTTCCGGGGACGAACTTTTAGGGCATATTAAGCGCCATTACAACGGCTATTCTTGGGATGGCATTGACGAGAACCGGGTCTGTAACCCGTTTTCTATCGTCAATTTCTTTCAAAGTTTCGAGTTCCAGAACTTTTGGTTCTCCACAGGCACACCCACAATGCTAACGCGGGGAGCGAGGAAACAACGGATTACTTTGGAGGACTTGGAAAACCTGAAAACAAGCAGCGATTTATTGCAAAGTGCCAATTTGAAAGAATTTTACAGCATTGCCTTGCTGTTTCAGGCTGGATATTTGACGATAAAAAAAATAGAAACCACCGGCATTTCAACCCTTTATACGCTGGGATTTCCCAACCAAGAAGTGCGGCAGTCTTTTGCCTCCTACTTATTGGCGGAATACGTGGGCAAAGGTTGAGAGGAAACCGAATACACCCTTGCATTCAAATTGAGAAATCACTTGGAAGATGAAGAATTGAAGCCCTCCTTTCAGGTTTTCGCGCCAGTCATCGCCTCCACGGGCTACGACATCACCAAATATACGGAAGGTTATTTCCCTGCCATTATGCACGTCCTGATGTACAGCACGGGCTTAGTCACGTTTTCGGAGGTGCAAAGTGCGGAGGGTCGCTTGGATACAATTTGCATTGGCTATAAAGCGATTTGTATTTTTGAGTTCAAATTGGACGAGACGGCGACAGCGGCCCTAACCCAAATAAAATCCAAGCATTACGCCACGCCATTTTTGAGCCAAGCCAAAACCCTCTACCTTGTGGGCGTGAATTTTGTTTGGCAGAAAAGAAAATCAACCAAGTATTGGTCGAAAAATGGGATGGCACGCAGTTTCTGCGCTTGGAGGGCAATTTCACGCCCGCGGAGGGGCGGTAGATGGGCAATGCCTAAGTGTCTTGAAAAAAATCACTTCTTTTATGATCGCCAATCAACCGGGCTTGGTCAATTCAAGCAACAACCCCCGCCCTGAAAACACCAAAGCGGGGGCTGTTCATCCCTCTCTCTTATCTCTCCTCTCTTATCTCTTATCTCTTATCTCTCCTCTCCTCTCCTCTCTCCTCTCTTATCTCTCAAGCACGATTAGTCCCTTCGTCACCACACTTCGCTCCGTGCGCAAAATTACCCGGTACAGCCCTTCCGGCAAATCCGACACGTCAAACGTGCCATCATTTTGTTCCGGGGTCAATTCCTGCCGCAGCACCATCCGGCCCAAGCCGTCGAAGACCAATAATTCGCCCGTTTTTTCGCCAAAACCCGATATAAAAAACCGCACTTTAGCAGCGGCGGGATTCGGGGCCAAAGAGAGGTCAAGCACATCTTCTGGTTCGGAGTCTTTCCAAATTTTAGAAACACGAGAGGTAGGAGTACCGGGGGAAGCCTGAGTGTTGCCATCGCCGGGCTTCGCTACCCCGCAATTCACGGTCACTGTGAAGGAGCATGTATTGCTCAACCCGTTCACGTCCACCGCCCGCCAAGTATTGGTGGTAACCCCGAGCGGAAAAACAGAGCTGCTGAACAAACCGGACAAGAGATACACCGCACTCACCCCACAATTATCCGTTGCCGTCGGCGTGGTGTAGGTCACGGGCGTATTGCAGGCGTTAATCGGGTTGGTTTGCACGATTGCCGGTGGGCAGGTGATCGTCGGCACCTGATTCTCCCGCACCGTCACCGCAAAAGAGCAGGTAGCAGAACGCCCTGAGCCATCAATGGCGCGCCAGGTCACGATGGTGGTACCCGCCGGGAAGGCGGAGCCGCTCGCGAGGCCTCCTGTGCGCGTGATCGTTGGAGTCGGGGCGCAGTTGTCCGTGACCGTGGGGGGGGTGTAGGTCACTGTGGCGGATGAGCAGACGGTGGGAGCCGTGTTTACCAACTGGTTGCCGGGGCAGATAATCGTTGGTGCCTGGGTGTCGTTCACCGTGACGCGGAACGAGCAGGTCTTGGTGAGGCCCGCTTGGTCGGTAGCCCGCCACATCACCGTCGTTTGTCCCTTCAGGAAAACCGCTCCGCTGATGCCGCCGCTGCCGTGCAGCACCGTCACCCCGGTGCAGTTGTCGGTAGCCGTGGGGGTAGTGTAAGTCACCGTCGCGCTGCACAAGCCAGCGGAGGTGCTCGAAGTGATGTTGGTCGGACAACTGATGTTGGGGGCCTGGGTATCGTTCACCGTGACGGTGAAGGTGCAGATTTTGGTCAAACCCGTATCGTCCGTGGCTTTCCACTGCACCACCGTGGTGCCTTTTTGGAAAGTCGTGCCGGTCGTGCCGCCGCTCACATAAACTGCCGTCACCGTTCCGCAGTTGTCGGTGGCAGTGGGAGTAGCGTACGTTACCGCCGCCGTGCAGAGGTTCGCGTCGTTGCTGCGAATGATGTTGGCCGGGCAGGTGAGGTTGGGCGCTTGCGTGTCGTTCACCGTTACCGTGAAGCTGCACTGTACCGTCAGGCCCGATGCGTCGGTCACTTTATAGGCCACCAGCGTAATGCCTTTTGGGAAAGCCGAGTTATTAGCCAACCCATTGGTACGGGCAAGGGTCGCCCCGGAGCAGTTGTCACCGTTGCCGACAGCGTAGGACACGAGGGCCGTGCAAAGGTTGGCGTCGGTGCCGCGCACGATGTTGGCGGGGCAGGTGATGTTCGGCGGTTCCACGTCGGCTACCGTTACGGTGAAGGAGCATTGGCCGGCGTTGCTGCCCGTTTGGGTGTATGTGACGGTGGTCACCCCTTTTCCAAAGGTTTGGCTGACAGGCAATGAGCCTACTCCACTTCCCGAAGTCGCTCCAATCAACTGATAACTCAGGTCGTAAGATTGACAAATGGTGGCTGTCTCAACGAAGATGCCGAGTGCCGTGGCGCTACAATTGCCCGTGCCGTCGTCGCTGGTAAGGGCGCTCTGGTTTTGGGGGCAGGTCAGCGGCAGCGAGGGTATGCTTTTTTTCACCGTCACCGTAATGCTCTGCTCGGCGGTGAAGCCGTTTGCGTCCGTCACGCGCAGGTTGAGTTCATAGCGGTTGTCGCCGTTGGCATCGGCGGGCATTTCAAAATCCGGGACAAATCCCGTCCGCCACGACACCAGCCCGCTCGTCGGGTTGATGTAAAACCTGACCGCGTCCGGGCTGGCCAGCAGGCTGTACGTGAGGCCGTTGCCCTCGGTGTTCTGATTGTCTGAGGCCTGTACGTCAATTATAGTGTTGCAGCTGCCTTCGGCGTAATCTACCTCCGCGAGGGAGTAGATGATTGGGCGGCTGCCCAACGTGAAGTCCACGACGAGCGGCTCCGCTATTTTCCCTTCGGCCTTGTGGTGTTTGAACACCACCACGCTGGCCGCCTCGTACACCTTCTGGTCGGCACCGATGTACGCCTGAAAACGTAGCGTGTCATTTTTGTACAAAGAGGCGTACAGGTTGAGGAAATAGAAGGCTTGGTTGTTGACCCTGACCGGGGCGGCATAGCCCCGTATCTGACCGAGCCAGAACAAGGCCAAGTGGTTGCTCAGCAGGTGGTTAGGCACTCCGTTGACGCGGATTTGCACCACAGCAGTCATATTGTACTGGTAGTTGGCCGAGCGCACTGCCCAGCCGCCCGGCTGGGCGCGGGCGGCCATAAAGCCCGCCAAAAGCAGGAGGAGAAGGGGCCAGCAAAGGTGCTTTTTCATGGGTGCTGCTTTTTAAAAAGATAGATAAGGAACGGTGTCAGCATAAAGTAATAAACTTAGGTAGATTAGTTTTTGCTCAAATAACTATCTTTTTGTGCTAATAAGTAGGTAAACAGAAATAATCGTAGTTTTGAATTTCATTAATTACCTTATTATCAAAGGTTTGTGAGACTGTGGACTATTGACTGTGGACTACTTAGTGGGGCTATTTAAACAAAAAGATGGGCAATTTGAGTAAAAAGGAATCAGATAAGATGGATGCTTTATTTTGACACCGTTCCTAATACTTGATGAGGGTTCAGGAGGTTGTTAACGTGGTATATGTCCACTTATTAACTTCGTGTTTTATTATACTCTGTGAACGGAAGGTGCTGACTCCAGCACCTTCCGTTCATAAAGATTACTCTTTCACCACTTTCCGCACCGCTGTTCCTTCACCCGCCTCCAAGCGCACGAAGTACATCCCGGCACTGGCCAAGCGCGTCGCCCAGCGGAAGGTGTTCAGTCCTTGCGCGGCGGCGATGGTTTGAGACAACACCGTGCGGCCCGTCGCGTCAGATATCAAGAGCCGTACTTCCTGCGCCTGCGCCGAAGTGAAGCGGATGATTGTCGCGTCGCTGAACGGGTTGGGCAGCACGTCGAGGTACTGCTCGGCTCCGGTCTCGGCTAAGGCGCTGGTTTTCAGCGTGAACGGCAGCGGCGACTGGATGCCACCCTGGTGCAGGTCGCTCACAAAGTACATCTTCTCTGTCAGATCCGACACCTGTCCCGTCGCGCTGTTGTACAGTTTGAACTGCACCTGCTCGCCCTGCACGTTGGCGAACGTGGTGAGGAAAAACAGGTAAGCGTTCATCGGCTCGATGTAGATGGCCTGCGCCGAGCCGCGCAATTGCCCGCCAACGAAGGCACCCAACTCGTGGCCCGCCAAAGTTGCGTTTTGGCCGCTGGCCGAGAGCATCCCGATCAAGGTCATGGAGTTTTCGTACTGTGTCGCGTCCACGGTCCAGAACGCAGTCGCCGGATCGTTGCCATT
>Ga0209591_10007316_pt1 | contig 12164 bp, 13 predicted proteins | sample MAT01_FD_187207 | JGI IMG/M metagenome (GOLD analysis project Ga0209591, IMG submission 187207) | Freshwater microbial communities from Lake Fryxell liftoff mats and glacier meltwater in Antarctica - MAT-01 (SPAdes) (version 2) | ecosystem: Environmental > Aquatic > Freshwater > Ice > Liftoff...
GCTCTTGCCGCTGATCATCATTCTGGTGCTATTGGGGATAGGACGCATCTTCAACGCTGATTTCGGCCTCTTCTTCTTTGTGCCACGCGACAGCCCCCAGCTTTACAGCACAACGGATGTGATCGACACTTTTGTCTACCGGTCGCTGGTCGAGCTGGGCAACATCAGTATGGCGGCGGCGGCCGGCTTCTACCAGTCCGTGGTTGGATTTGTATTGGTCGTGCTCGCCAATTGGACCGTGCGCAAGGTAAATGAGGATTATTCGCTGTTTTAACCGCCAAACGGAAGCTCGATCATGTATATTGATGATTTTATCTGGCTACCCGAATTTGAGGATAAATTAGCTGTTAAGCACGCTGTCTCACGTGACGAAGCAGAAGAAATCTTCTTCAACCGTCCTCGCTTTCGGTTTGTAGAATCAGGTAATAGAGCCGATGAAGACGTCTTGTCGGTCAGCGGACAAACAAACGCAGGCCGCTACTTAATCGTGTTCTTCATCCGTAAAGCAGCGAATACGGCACTTATTGTTAGTGGACGCGACATGAATTCAGCAGAAAGGAGATACTATGAGCGAAAACGATAAATTGAAGCTTACCAGCATTTCCAAGGCAAGTACGCTTGAAGAAATTGGTGAATATTGGGATACACACAGCCTGGCTGATCATTGGGATGAGACCCATGAAGTCGAGTTGGTGATTCGTGCCAAACGTAGACATCGTGTGGCCCTCGATCCTGACATTTACACGCGGGTGGAAGCAGAAGCCCGAGTTCGGGGCATTTTACCCGAAACGCTGATCAATTTATGGATCAGTGAACGGCTTCAAGAAAGAGTTTTTTCCTAAGCACTGGCTGTCAAATCGAGGCAAATCAACATGACAATAATTACACAACCTGGCCGCGTGATATATGCGCAAAGCATCACCTGATTTACAGAAGAGGTACCACCTATGCTGGCACTTGAACATGTGACTATTTCGGAATTGCAGGAGCTTTTGAACGCTTTGCAATTGCCGATAGATACACGCGTTACGGTAACATTTGAAGAGAACTATGCTGCTATCAAGGCGCTAAAACGGCAACAAGCTTTAATGGCGATGAAGCGTTTGCGTGGTTCTGGCAATGGAAAGTTGGTCGCGACGTTGCTTAAAGAGCGTGAGAAAGATGCTCTGTACTGAAGCAGGCAACCCTTGTACATAAAGATCCCGAATATGAGCAAGTTGACAATGAAATTGTTCTGCTCCAGTTGCCCTATAAGCCAAAATCTAAACGGAAGTGATCTCGTAGGTCGTTGTCTGCATTGCCCTGTCTAATAGCAAGCTGATAACGTTTATGAGGAAAGTGAGATTTCGTGACTACTACTGTACCTGCAAAACTCATCATTCGGCCCAAACCGCTGCGCGCCCCTTTCTCGTGGGGCAACCTGTTCGTTCACCTGCTCTTGGCTCTGCTCAGCGTAGCCTGTATTGTCCCCATGCTGCTCGTGATCTCCGTCTCGCTGTCGGACGAGCGTGCGATTGCGCGGGAGGGCTATAGCCTGCTGCCGCGTGGCTTCACCCCCCACGCCTACACCTATATTTTGCAAGAGCCAGGGCAGATCTTACAGGCGTATGGCGTGACAATTTTGGTGACGGTGCTGGGTACGCTGGGTGGATTGCTGCTCTGTTCGTTGCTGGGTTACGCTCTCTCGCGCAAAGATTTCCGGTTTCGCGCCGTCCTCTCATTTTACGTCTTCTTTACCCTGCTCTTCAGCGGTGGCATCGTTCCGTTCTACATTTTGATGACGCGCTACCTGGGGCTGAAAGACAACATCCTGGCCTTGGTTCTGCCCTACATGGTCACCGCGTGGTACGTGCTCATCCTGCGTACCTCGTTTGCCCAACTGCCGGGCGAATTGCTCGACGCTGCTCGCATCGACGGCGCGGGCGAATGGCGCATCTTTTTTCAGATCGTCCTGCCCCTCTCCAAGCCCGTGTTGGCGACGATTGGTCTCTTTTTTATCTTGCGTTTCTGGAATGATTGGTTCCTAGCCTTGCTCTTTATCAACAAGGCAACGCTCTATCCGCTGCAATATCTGCTCTATGTGCTGATGGCCAATATCAATTTCCTGGCCTCCAACCCCAACACGACCGGTATACCCATCCCCGCCCAATCGGCGCGCATGGCGATGGCCGTATTGGCTTTTGGACCCGCGCTCTTTAGCTTTTTACTCTTGCAAAAGTATTTCGTGCGTGGCATCACAATCGGCGGATTGAAGGGATAGTCGCCGGTAAAGTCATTCAGGCAAGAGAAGTTTTGTCTGGACAACAACGGATTTAGACAGCAACGGATACTACGTCCATCCTGACATTAATATTTTATCCGTCACTATTTTATCCGTTACTGTCTAAATCCGTTACTGTCTAAATCCGTTGTTGTCTTTATCCCTTGTTATTCAACCAGCATCCCCAGCTTTGAATATAGTTCAATCGTCCATCCATACTTTCTGCACGCATATTTATTTACACAAAGGAGAAAAAAGATGTTCAACCGTCGAAAGTTGGCGTTAATTGCTAACCTGTTGCTGTTGCTGGCCATGCTAGCGGCTTGCGCTCCCGCCCCAGCGGCTGCGCCAGGCGCCGAACCGGCCGCTGGCGAGGCGCCCGCCAGCATGAGTGATCTGACACCCGTCACCTACACCTATGCAGGACGTGGTGTGCCGCGCGATCTGCAACAGGTGCAGGATGCGCTCAACAAGATCCTGAACGAGAAGATCAAGGTCAACCTGACCCTGGAGCCAATCGACTTTGGCGCTTACAACGAGAAGATGCAGTTACGTCTGGCCGCTGGCGAGGCATGCGATATCATCTTCACCGCGCCGTGGATCAATAGCTACACGAGCAATGTCGCCAACGGCGTCTTGCTAGAACTGGACGATCTGCTCAAGGAGGATGCGCCTGGGCTGTGGGCGAGTATGCCGGAAAGCACCTGGGAGGCCGCCCGCATCAATGGCAAAATCTATGGTGTGATCAACCAGCAGATCTTCCCCAAGCCCTGGGGCGTCCATGTGCGCAAGGACCTGCTGGAAAAATATAATTTTAGTCTGGACGGCGTGGAAAAATGGGAAGACATGGAACCTTTCCTAGAAGCCGTGAAGACGGGCGAGGATATTACGCCGATTGAATCTTCTGCCCCTGGTGCCAGCCTATGGCGCAATCAGTATTACGGCTACGATTCGCTTGATGATGGCCTTGGCTTTATTGGCATCAAAGCTGACGACGAAACCCTGACCGTGGTCAACATGCTCGAAACCGCCGAATATCGTGAGGCTGTCAACCTGACCAAGAAATGGGTAGATGCCGGTTATTTCTCCAGCGACCCGCCAGCTAGTGATGAGACAGCGGCCAACTTCCGCGCTGGGCTCTATGCCATGGGCTATCATGTGGAAAAACCGGGCAATGATGTCGAAACACAAGCGGCCACTGGCTACGAATTTGTGATCAAAAACCTGACCGATCCGTTGATTCTGGACACGTCGGGCGCTACTGCGACCATGAACGCCATTTGCAAATCATCCGCGCACCCGATCGAAGCGATGCGGGTGTTGGAACTGATCAATACCGACGCCGAAGTCTACAACTTACTCTCACGCGGCATCCAGGACGCGCATTGGGTGTGGGTGGACGAAGCCAATAAAGTGATGGGTTATCCAGAAGGCGTCACGGCAGAAACCAGCGGCTATGATCCGCAGACCGATTGGATGTTTGGCAACCAGTTTAACGCTTATTACCGCAGCGCGGCGCAAGTCGGTGCCTGGGAAGCGACGAAAGAGATGAACGACACGGCCTACCCTTCCAAAGCGCTTGGTTTTGTCGTTGATCGCAAGCCGATTGAAACCGAGATTGCCCAGGTGACCGCGATCTTGACCGAACTGGGCACGCCGATCAGCAACGGCTTTGTGGCCTATGATGACGCCGCCCCGGATTTGATCGCCCAGATCAACGACGCGGGTGCGCAGACGATCATCGATGAAGTCCAGCGCCAGTTGAATGATTGGGCTGCCGCTCGTACGCAGACTAAGTAAGGCTAACTTTAAAAGGGTAGAAAGGGAAATAGGTAGATGTCGCTTTGTCTACATGTTTCCTTATCTCCCTCCTATAAAATCGATTAACAAACAAAACGCCCTTGGTTTTCACCAAGGGCGTTTTGTTTGTTAATCGAACGTTTACAATTGGTTATTCTATTATTAACTAAAAAGGCAAATTCCATTAACAGAGCTAGAGTATTGTTAACAGAATATTTACAGAATTAAGCTTACTGATGCATGTAATTTATACACTATTTTTTGGATCATCTATGCGATTAAACAACCAATCTTTTAAATCTTTGAAAAGCTGGCTAGGTTGCCTGTTACTGATATCAGTGGTGGTGAGCGGGTGCGGCCGCTCTGGTTCTGCTGTTGCGCAGGCCGCGCCGGGTGACGATGGGCGAGCTATCCAAAACAAAGGCTCTGATACGTTGGTAAACCTCGCCCTGGCCTGGGCTGAAGCTTACCGGGTTATCGCGCCAAACGTCGCCATTGCCGTGACGGGCGGTGGTTCTGGCACAGGTATTGCCGCGTTGATCAATGGCACGGTAGATATTGCCAATGCCTCGCGCGCCATGAAAGAGAGCGAGATCGAAGAAGCCCAGGCCAATGGCATTGAGCCGGTTGAAATTACCGTGGCGATTGACGCGCTGGCGATTATTGTCCACCCTAGTAACCCAGTCGATAAGCTGACGATTGATCAGGTGTCGGATATTTACACGGGTAAAATCACCAACTGGCAGGGGGTGGGCGGCAATGATGAGCCCATTGTGCTCTTATCACGCGAGACTAATTCCGGCACCCATGTCTACTTCTTGGAAGAAGTGCTGCGCAAAGGTGATAGCGAAAATAAGGCGATCTTTGCCTCCCAAACTTTGCTGATGACTTCGTCGGTGGGGATTACCAGTGAAGTACGCCGCAATCCGCACGCGATTGGCTATGATGGCTTGGGCTATGTCGATCCAGAACACGAGAAAATGCTGGCCATCGCTCAAGATGAAAATTCCCCCTACGTCGTGCCTTCGGTCGCATCCGGCGCCGATGGCAGTTATCCGATCGCGCGGGCGCTCTACATGTACACTGCCGGTCAACCTACAGGTCTGATAGCAGATTATTTAGGGTGGATTCAGGGCGAAGAGGGTCAGCAGATCGTCGCTGAACTTGGATTTGTGCCGCTGCCTGATGCAGATTAGATCGGTTGCTGTAGATTAATCTTTTGTTAACGTTAGGAGTGATTATTTATGTTGAAAATGGAGCAGACTACCCCACTTGCCACGTCCAGTCCCCGGCAGGAGCAAGGGCGCTGGGGCGAGTGGATCATAGAGCATTTAATTCAGGTAGCGGGTATTTCCACGATTTTTATTATTGGCCTTATCTTCTTTTTTCTGCTGCGCGAAGGTTTGCCTGCCTTTATTGAGATCCCCGTTGGCGATCTTTTAAGCAGCCGTTGGTATCCGATTGAAGCCATGTATGGCCTGTTGCCGCTGCTAGTTGGCTCCTTCTTGGTCACCGTGGGCGCCGTCGTGATCGCAGTGCCGCTCGGCCTAACCACAGCGATCTATCTAGGTGAGATCGCACCTGCCTGGCAACGGGAAATCCTCAAGCCACTGATCGAAATGCTGGCCGGCATCCCATCAATTGTACTCGGCTTTCTGGGTTGGGTTGTCTTAGCGCCGTTGATTCAAAATGCTGGCGCGGCGACTGGGTTGACCGCTTTTACTGGCGCGTTGATTTTGGCCTATATGTCGCTACCCACCATTATTAGCATCTCTGAAGATGCGCTCTACGCCGTGCCCAAAGAGTATCGCGACGGCGCGTTGGCGATCGGAGCGACCCAGTGGCAAACAATCTGGCGCGTCGTCGTGCCCGCGGCCCGCTCCGGTATTGTGATCGCCATCATGTTGGGCATCGGGCGGGCGATTGGCGAGACGATGGCGGTGCTAATGGTAACCGGCAACGCGGCTAATATTCCAGCCTTTGGTCCCGGCATGTTCTTTGCCCCGGTGCGCACGATGACGGCGACGATTGCTGCCGAAATGGGTGAGGTGGCACAAGGCAGCCTACATTACAGTAGCCTCTTTGCGATTGGCATTTTGCTCTTCGTGATCACTTTTGCCGTCAATTCGCTAGCTGGTCGCCTCGTTGGCGCCCAAAGTAAACGTCGCAGTGGGCAGTTGTAGTTTTGCAGATATCAGTGGAGAGTAAAACAGTAATCAGTGAGCAGTCATCAATACGAACTAAGGATAGCTGGTCGCTGATTACTCATCACGACAAACTCTCGCTTTAAAAAAATTAGGGAGGAATACTTGAAACGCCAAAAAATCAACCGGCTCATGGTGGGTGTCATCAGTGTAATTGCGGCGGTTGTCGTGATTCCGGTTGTTCTCGTTATTATCTATATTTTCTACAACGGCGTGGGTGCGCTCAATTGGGAATTTATAACTACTGCGCCGCGGGCTGGTTTGCGCGAAGGTGGCATCATGCCAGCTCTGTTGGGCACCGTCTATCTCACCTTTGTAACGGCGATTGTCTCCTTTCCGCTCGCGATTGCCGCGGCTATCTATCTGGCCGAGTACGCGGCGGATAATCGTTTGACGCGGGCGGTGCGGCTGGCAATTGTCAACCTGGCTGGCATCCCATCGATTGTTTATGGCTTATTTGGCCTGGGGGCATTTGTCCTCTTTATGGGGCTAGGCACCTCGATCATTGCCGGCGCGCTCACGTTGGGCATTCTTACCCTGCCGGTTGTAATTAGCACGGCCGAAGAGGCCATCTTGGCCGTGCCGCCGGAATTCCGTACCGTGAGCTTGAGCCTGGGTGCCACACGTTGGCAGACGATTCGGCATCAAGTGTTGCCCCATGCCTTGCCCGGTATCATCACGGGCATCATCCTGGGGTTGGGCCGGGCCGCCGGTGAAACGGCACCGATTTTGTTCACGGTGGCCGCCGTTTACCTGCCCGAGTTGCCCGGCTCAATTTTTGACCAGAGTATGGCGCTACCCTATCACCTCTATGTGATTGCCACCCAAGTGCCAGGTATGCCGCTCTCCGTGCAGTATGGAACGGCGCTTGTGCTGTTACTGCTGGTACTCTCGCTCACATTGGTGGCGACCGTCATTCGCACGAATATCCGCCGCCGCCGGCAGTGGTAGGGCCAGTCAACCGTAGAACAGTGGGACAGTGAAGCAGTGTTCTTGCCCCTACTGTTTTACTGTTGTACTGATCACTACCCAATAGCAGTGGCCTAGACAAAAGTTAACGCTAAATTATGCAGCCCAAAATCTCGATAAAAAATCTCTCATTCACCTATCCCGATGGCAAAACCGCGCTGAAGAATATTACGCTCGACATTCCGCCCAATGAAGTTTTTGTGCTCTTCGGCCCGTCGCGCAGCGGCAAATCGACCTTGCTGCGCTTGCTCAATCGCTTGTCTGATCTGACGGCCGGCTCGCATCATGAAGGCTCGATTCTCTTTAACGGGCAAGATATTTTTGCGCGCGATGTCAATGTCAGCGATTTGCGCCGGCGTGTTAGCATGGTTTTCGCCGTGCCGACGCCCTTGCCCGGTTCGATTCGCGACAACTTGACCTATGGTCTGCGCATGGCGGGTATGGGTGATGCGCAGTTGCTCGAAGAACGGGTGGTGCGTTCGCTTAAACAGGCCGCACTGTGGGATGAAGTAAAAGACCGGCTGGACAGCTCGGCTTTTGCTCTGTCCGGTGGCCAGAAACAACGGCTCTGCCTGGCGCGCAGCCTCGCGCTAGAGCCGGAAGTGATCGTCTTGGACAATCCGACTTCGGGTTTGGACCCACTTTCTACAGCCACGGTGGAAGAATCGCTCTATGAGTTGAAACGACGCTATACCATCATTATGGTGCCACACAGCACGCAACAGGCGGCGCGCGTGGCAAATCACGCCGCGTTCTTGCTGGATGGTGAATTGATCGAAATCGGTACCGCGCCCCAATTTTTTATGCGGCCGACGGATAAACGGACCGAGGATTATATTACCGGGCGCTTTGGATAAAACTGAGTGACGAACGACGAATGACGATGGTCGTTCGTCATTCGTCGTTCGTCTATTTACGATTGGCAATTTCTTACGATGAAAAACAAAATAGAAGTCCATGATTTTAGTTTTTATTACGGTAGTTTTCAGGCCCTGTTCAATCTAAATTTGTCGATTGTGGCTAATCAGATCACCGCCTTAATTGGACCATCCGGGTGTGGTAAGTCCACGTTTCTGCGTTCCTTGAACCGGATGAATGATGAGGTCGCCGGCTCACGCGCCGAGGGCGAGGTATTGTTAGACAAGAAAAATATCTATGCACCGGATGTTGATGTGGTCGAACTGCGCCAACGGATTGGCATGGTCTTTCAGCGCCCCAATCCTTTTCCGCAAAGTATCTACGATAACGTTGCCTTTGGGCCGCGCGTGTTGGGCAACCCCAAGAAAAGCGATTTGGACGCCATCGTCACCACCAGCCTGCAAGATGCGGCGTTGTGGGATGAGGTCAAAGACCGTCTGCGCGCACCGGCCCTGGAGTTGAACCCCGGTCAACAACAACGGCTCTGTATTGCGCGCACGATCGCCGTCAAACCCGAAGTGATCTTGATGGATGAACCCTGTTCCGCACTCGATCCACTGGCCACACTGAGCGTCGAAGATCTGATGCGGCGGTTGGCCGAAACCTATACGATTGTGATTGTTACCCATAATATGCAACAGGCGGCACGCGCTTCGCATTACACCGGCTTCTTCTGGCTGGGTAAATTGGTGGAATTTAATAAGACCTCAGAAATTTTTGGCCGCCCGAAAGAGTCCTTGACCGAGGCGTATATCAGTGGACGCCGCGGGTAGGCGCGTCACGGGCAAGCCCATCTATCGTTATTACAGTCTATCTAGGTTGTGGAGGGAGCGCTCCCAGGTGCGGATCTGACCCAAGATCCGCACCTGGGGGTGCTCCCTCCACAACTTTGCCCTCCCTTAAACATCACTTGCTCTGGCATCGAAAAGTCGGTACAATTGGCTAGACAAAATCTTTGTCTAACCAAAGGAGATCAAGATGAAACTAGACGATTTTCAAACTTCGCTGACCGAGACCGCGCCCCCCACCACGCTTTCCTTGCCGCTGCAAGCACTCTGGCAAGATGCCAAAGGCAATTGGGACGCGGCCCATAAGCTCGTGCAGTCGGACGAGGGTGAAGCCAAAGCCGATTGGGTGCATGCTTATCTGCACCGCAAAGAAGGCGACCTATCCAATGCCGGCTACTGGTATCGCCGGGCGGGCAAAGCCACCAGCCAGCAAACGTTGGCCGAAGAGTGGCAGGCGATTGTGCAAGCACTGCTGGTGGCGGCATGAAAATTACGGCCATCAAAACCTATTTGATGCACGCCAATATGCCGCAAAGCGCCGGCTGGAAAGCGCGCAACTGGCTCTTTGTCAAGGTCTTTACCGACGCCGGCATTTACGGCGTTGGCGAGGCGAGCGGGTGGCCGCGCGTGGTCGAAACCGCGATTGCTGATTTGTCTACGATCTTGATTGGTGACGATCCATTCGAGATTGAGAAGCTCTGGCAAAAAATGTACCTGGCGATGATGGGCCACGGTATGACCGGTATTGTCGGCAGCGGCGCGCTGACCGGCATCGAAATGGCGCTGTGGGATATCAAAGGCAAGGCGCTTGGTGTGCCGGTCTACGAATTGCTCGGCGGCAAAATCCGTGACCGCATTCGCCTCTACGCCCATGCCCATTCCGCTGATCGGGCGCGTGAACTGGTCGATCGCGGCTATAACGCGCTTAAGACCGGCGGCGTCAGCGATCCCCTGGGCAAGGTGGCCGCCATTCGTAAAGCTGTGGGCGCGGATATTGATTTGATGGTCGATATCCACGGTCCGCCTTGGCTGACGACCAAGGACGCGATCCGCATGGGACAGGCATTGGAGCCGTATGATCTGCTCTTTTATGAAGATCCGGTCGCCCCGGAAAATGTCGAGGCGCTGGCGCGGGTGGCGGCGCAGGTCAATCTGCCCATCGCGGCCGGTGAGCGTCATGCCGGCATCTGGGGTGTGCGCGAATTGATCGAGCGCGAAATCATCGACGTGGTGCAGCCAGATACGGGGCGCGCCGGCGGCTTGTTGCAGATGAAGAAGATCGCCGCCTTGGCCGAGGCGCACTATATCACCTTTGCCCCGCACGACGGTTCGCTGGGGCCAGTCGCTGAAATCGCTGCCGCTCATCTGTGCGCCACGCTGCCCAATTTCCTAATCTTGGAACATTTGGAAGATGATGTGCCACAGCGCCATACTGTAATGCAGCCACCACCAACGATTGTTGACGGTTTTATGCTCGTTCCCGATGCGCCAGGCCTGGGCATTGATATTGTTGAGGAAGAGATCGCCAAGTATACGTCCACCGGCAATGTGTCACCGCCCAACCCAGATGAGGAGTATGTTTACTTCCGGGCGCGTGACAAACGGGCGCGTTGGTTGCAGGTAGATCAGGAAAAAGGGGTGGATGATTTTGTATAATTTCCGCCGCCTATCATACATTAGATTGTAGCGCTCGCATCAGACAGCCCTTGGATTACGTGGCATGCTTTAGGTTGACCGTCATTTAGACGGACGAAAGCCTGATAGGGCTATGCCACGCAACAAAATATAAGGGGTAAAAGTATGAATTATCGTCGTTTGGGCAGCGCAGGTTTAAAGGTGAGCGAACTCTCGCTGGGTTCCTGGGTCACCTTTGGCAGTCAGGTGGCCGAAGATTTGGCCTACGATTGTATGAAGGCTGCGTATGATGTAGGGGTAAACTTTTTTGATAATGCCGAAGCCTATGCCGGTGGCAAAGCCGAGACAATTATGGGCAAGGTCTTCCAGCGTGCCGGCTGGCGGCGGTCTAGTTACGTCGTCTCGACTAAGTTGTACTGGGGGCTGAACGATGGCCCGAACGAGCGCAATACGCTCAATCGTAAGTATCTGCTCCAGGCGATAGATGGCTCGCTCGAACGCCTCCAACTCGACTATGTGGACCTGCTCTTCTGTCACCGGCCAGACGCCGAAACGCCAATCGAAGAGACAGTGCGCGCCATGCATGATATTATTACGCAGGGCAAGGCACTTTACTGGGGTACTTCGGAATGGGGCGCCGAGCAGATCCGGCAGGCCTGGCAGATCGCCGAACGTCATCATCTCCACAAGCCGCAGATGGAGCAGCCACAATACAACATGCTTGCGCGCGACCGCGTCGAGAAGGAATACGCACCGCTGTACGACGAGATTGGCTTGGGGCTAACCATCTGGAGTCCGCTGGCTTCTGGCCTGTTGAGCGGCAAGTACAATGAAAGCATTCCCGCCGATAGCCGGGCCAACTTGCCCGGCTATGAATGGCTGCGCAAGATGATCACCAACCCGGAACGGATCAATGCTGTACGTGCATTGCAACCAATTGCGGACGATCTAGGCTGTTCGATGGCTCAGTTGGCGTTGGCCTGGTGTCTGAAAAATCCGCACGTGAGCACGGTGATCACTGGCGCCAGCCGCGTGGAACAGGTCCACGAAAACATGAAAGCACTGGAAATCGCCCCCAAGTTGTCGGCTGATGTGCTGACGCAAATTGAAGGCGTTTTGAAGAATAAACCAGCGTAGGTTGGGCAAGGTCGGCTAAAACATAAGCTCTGCGAACCGGCGCAATGCCGCCAGGTGTTGCGCCGGTGTCGCAAATCCACACCCCATCGTATTGATCGAAAAATGGGTGGCACCCGCGGCCTGCCATTCTGTGATCGCTGCCTGCCAGCGATCAGGCTGCCCGTCGCCATAGTTCAGGCGCGGTTCGATGCCGATGGCCGCCCGCGTGCGCCCGGCTTCGGCTAGATAACGATCGAGAATGGCCAAGGTTGGTTGCGCATCGGCGGCGCTGCGGTAATTGGGCATCCACCCGGCGCCACGCTTGGCCACCCGGCGCATCACCGCTTCGGCGTGGCCACCAAACCAGATCGGAATCGGCTGTTGCACGGGCATCGGGTTAATGCCGGCATCCGGGACGGTGTGCCACTGACCTTGAAAGGTGACCAATGGTTGCGTCCACAACTGGTGCAGCAG
>Ga0209591_10007317_pt1 | contig 12164 bp, 10 predicted proteins | sample MAT01_FD_187207 | JGI IMG/M metagenome (GOLD analysis project Ga0209591, IMG submission 187207) | Freshwater microbial communities from Lake Fryxell liftoff mats and glacier meltwater in Antarctica - MAT-01 (SPAdes) (version 2) | ecosystem: Environmental > Aquatic > Freshwater > Ice > Liftoff...
GATCGACTTCAGCCAGTGTGTGGCGGATCGAGACGTGATTCGCCGGGTGAATCCGCATCGCCACGAATTCGAACTCCTGACCGCCGTGGTGCTGATCGATCCGGGCAAGAAGATCGTCGTCGGCTTCAAGGACGTGAGGGATGACGAGTTCTGGTGCCGCGGCCACTTCCCCGGCAAGCCGGTGATGCCCGGCGTGCTGATGCTCGAGGCCGGGGCCCAGCTTTGCAACTACTACACCGTCACCGAGAGGGTCGTCGACGAGGATGCCCTCATGGGCCTCGGCGGCTTCGAGGAGGCTCGCTTTTACCGAACCGTCTCCCCTGGGGAACGCCTCGTCATCGTGGGCGAAGGGCTCCGACTCAATCGCCGGATGACCAAGTGCAAGGCGACCGGTTACGTCGGCCAGGAACGTGCCTTCGAGGCCATCGTGATCGGCGTGCCCATCGGGAAACGTGGCGATCTCGCGAAGTCCTGACCTCGTGTCCTCGACGTTCCGGGAGCCGCCATTCGCGGCAAGGAAGCAGGAGATTTCCAGGGTGCGTAAGCCGCGGCGACTCACGATCGATGAACTGGCGCCATTCACCTGGAACCTTCCTCGCCCCGAGACTGGCTCCCCTGCCTCCATCGAGTGGGCGACGTTCTTCGGTAATGCCCAGCCGGTGGAAGTCGAGGTTGGCATGGGCAAGGGGAAGTTCCTGCTCCAATCCGCACAGACGCGGCCTGACACAAACTTCCTCGGCATCGAGATCGTCCGCAAGTATCAACTCTACGCGACCACTCGCTTCGCTGTCCGTAAGCTCCCGAACGTCAAGACGGCCTGCGCCGACGCGAAGATCGTGCTACGCGATCACATGGCCCCCGCGAGCCTGAGCGCGGTGCATGTTTACTTCCCCGATCCCTGGTGGAAGCAGCGACATCGCAAGCGGCGTGTCTTCACGCCGGAGTTCGCAGCGCTGACGGCCAAGGTGTTGAAAGAGGGCGGCCATCTCCACATCGCGACGGACGTGCCCGAATATTTCCAGGTGATGATGGCGATCGTACGTGCCATGCCTGAGTATCGCGAGTCGCTGACGCCGGAAGAGAAGGCCCCGGAGAACGACCGGGACTGCATGACGAACTTTGAACGAAAGGCCCGGCTCAAGGGGACCGCCATCGATCGAGCAATCTTCGAGCGAATCTCTACCCCGGCACCGTAAGTTGCGCCAGCACCTCGCGGACGTAAGGCCGGGCATCCGCGGAACCTCCCTGCCCCCAACTTCGCGTCGCCAATCGGTGGGCCAGAACAGGCTCCGCCAGGTTCTTGATGTCGTCTGGCACCACGTAATCCCGTTCATTCACCACCGCCAGCGCCTGGGCCGCCCGATACAGACCCAGGGCCGCACGGGTGCTCGCGCCCAGTTGAATCTCGGGATGCTCGCGGGTGGCGTGAATCAGGTCCAGAAGATAGTCCGAGACGGTCTCTTCCACGCGAACATGGCGGACGTGGTTCTGCAAGCTCAGGATGTCCGTCGGCGAAAGCACGGCATCGAGATGATCAACGGGTTCGCCATCGCGGTGGGTGGAGAGAATCATCTTCTCCGCCTCACGATCCGGATAACCCACGCGAACTCGGAGCAGGAAGCGATCGAGTTGACTCTCGGGCAGGGCGTACGTGCCCTCGAATTCCTGCGGATTCTGCGTGGCGACCACAAGGAAAGGCGGCCCCAACGGCCGTGTGACCCCATCCGCGGTGATCTGCCGTTCGCTCATCGCTTCAAGAAGTGCCGACTGCGTGCGAGGCGTGGCGCGATTGATCTCGTCCGCGAGCACGACCTGGGCGAACAGCGGCCCGGGCTGGAACTCGAAGATGTTGGTCGATTCGTGATAGACCGAGACGCCCAGAAGATCCCCGGGCAGCAGGTCCGGCGTGAACTGGATGCGATTGAACGAGCAGGAAAGGCTGCGCGCGAGGGCTTTCGCAAGCAGCGTCTTCCCCATGCCAGGCGCATCCTCCAGCAGCAAGTGCCCCTCGGCCAGCAGCGCCACGACGGCAAGGCGAATGACCTCGGGCTTCCCGAAGAAGACTCGACCGATGTTCTCACGCAGCGTGCGGAGAAGCCGGGCGAGATCCTGCGGAGGCCGATGGTTCGTGAGGAGCGGCGTGTGCCCAAGAGCGGTCGCGGTGTCAGTCATGCCGTGGCGTGGCCTCACGAGGGACGGTTCACTTCGATTGATTCTAAGAAACAGATGCCGCTTGTTCAGCAGCGGAATTCCCTCGCGAGATGTTTCACGAATCCTCATCGATCGCGCAAGTTTCCTCAAGGTTGCGTTCACATGCTGTCGATGGCTCCGACAAAACGAAGCTCAAAACGAGACGAGATGCGGAGCCGAAAATCATCCACCTCACGCAAACCTAGAGAACGAACATGAAGACCCGCATCCTGACCATCGCAGCCCTGGCCCTTCTGGCGATCACCACCACCGCCTCCTCCGCGAACGCCGCCTGGATCGGTGTGAACATCGGCACCAACGCTTCCCGGCCTTTCGGTCCTCGACCCTTCGCGCCGGTGGTCGTCGCTCGGCCCTTCGCGCCGGTGGTCGTCGCTCGGCCCTTCGCGCCGGTGGTCGTCGCTCGGCCCTTCGTGAACCCGCCGATCGCCGTCGTCAACGCCGGCCCGGTCCGCGTCCGCATCCGCTAATCTGCGAGCCGTGTCCGCTCATCGTTTAGCCGCGACGCGGCTAAACTCAGACAGGGCCGAGGATTTTTGGTAGACTCAAGCCGAGTTCCGCTTCGCTTCGATGCTGGAGATTCTCAAGAAAAACCAGGTCTCCAGGCGATTCCTCATGGCAGCCGAAAAGGCTCTTGCTCTGGTTGTTCGCGGTAGCGACTGGAGCGAAACCAGCCGCATCACCACGCTCTTCACTCGCGAGGTTGGCAAGATTCGCGCTCTCGCCAAGGGAGGCCGTCGCCTTCGCTCGAGCTTTGACGCAGCGTTCGATCTCCTCAGCGTCATTCACGTCGTTTACCTTCGATCACGATCCCACGGCCTCGATCTGTTGACGGAGGCGCGCCTCGAAGAACGCTTCCCGGCCCTTCGCACCAACCTCAAGGCTCTTTACGTCGGCTATTACATTGCGGAACTCCTCAGCGAAGGCACCCAGGACTACGATCCCCACCCCGAGCTCTTTGACCTCGCTCTGGAATCTCTGCGGAATTTGGGTGGAGCGGCTGACCTCCGGGCGGTCGCGGCCCACTTTGAGCTTGTTTGGCTGCAGGAGTTGGGTTATGGGCCTCGCCTCGAAGCCTGCGCCGGCTGCGGAAGCGAAGTGAACGAGGCCATGCTCTCGCCCTTCGCGACCTACAGCGCAGCCCTGGGTGGCGTGCTCTGCTCCGCATGTGCGGTGTCGGCTCGCGACCCTCGGCGACTTGGCGTGAGTGCCTGGCGGACCCTGAGGCAACTGTCTCGGGAGATGCCGGGGGAACTTCAGGACTTCGGGCCTGTGTGGCAGGATCTACGGCCGCTCCTTGGGCAACTGGTAAGCCAGGTGCTCGGCAAGCGCCCGCGGATGCTTGCGTACGTGGACGCCGCGTGACGCCGGGGAATCGGCATGAGGGCGACCACGGGTTTCGCGTCAGGGAATGAGACGCCACCGCCGGGAAGCGGTGGAGCGACTGGGGGATAGTGGCACATGGATCGTCGCTACGCTCGTCCTTACCGAATCTTCCGCGGCCGAACCCGCGTGGCTCTCGCCATCGGCGTCGCCGCCTGCCTCGGCAGTGGTTGCAACACCTCGAAATCGTTCTCCGAACGAGCCTCGTCGTTCATCAGCGCCACTTACGAGGACCCCAAGGCTGAGCAAAAGCTTGCCGAAGCCGAGAAACTCGCCCAGGACGGGCAGCTCGACAAGGCTCAAGGTCGCTTCAAGGAACTCGCCGACAATAAGGCCAACAACACGCTCCTCACCGAGCGGGCCCGCTACATGCAGGCGGAATGCCGACGGATGAAGAAGGAATATCCCGAGGCTGTCGCCACTTACAATCGCTTGCTGCAAGACTTCCCCACCGGGCTGCATCGCCAGCAAGCCTGCACTCGGATGTTCGAGATCGCGGATTACTGGCTCGACGACTTCCGCGACGAACTCGACGCCCGCAAGAACGACAAGGGCATGCTTATCAAGCAGGTGAGCTTCCCGAATGTACTCGACAAAACGAAGCCGACGTTCGGCGTCGAGGACCGTGCCCTCGAAGCTCTCGAACACGTCCACACTCACGACATCACCGGCCCCACCGCGGACCAGGCTTTGTTCTGGTGCGGCTATGTGAACTTCATCCGCGGGAACTTCACCGAGGCCGATCAGTTCCTCAGCCAGCTTGTGCAACTTCACAAGGACAGCAAGTATCGCCCGACCGCCGTGGCGTTGGCGATTCAGGCGAAGAACAATGCGACGGGTGGAGCGAACTACGACGGCCGCAAATGTGCTGAGGCCCTCAGGCTCGTGAACCAGGCGAAGGCCTCGATGCCCGAGATAACGCGCGATCCGGAGATGGCCGCCAAGATAACCAAGGCAGAACTGGCAATTCGCGCCCAGCAGGCGGAGAAGATCTTGCAGCGTGCGGAGTATTACGAACGGACCCGCCACCCCGGCTCGGCATACTTCTGCTACGAACTGCTTCGCCGGCAGCACGCGGGGACACGGTACTCGGACCTCGCGACGGCACGGATGGAGAAGCTCAAGACGGATCTCGACCAGCGCCTGAGCAAGCCGCAAAGCGAAGGCACGTGGGGCACGATGAAGGAGAAGTGGGACGAGTTCCTGGGCCAGGAGCAGCCGGTGAAGGATGGCCCCGCGGTGAAACTCCCGGACTCGGCGTCCGGCACGCCGGGTACGTCGCAAACGCTGCCAGTGCCTGAGCGGCTTCCGGACCCGCGATCGATGCCCACCGATGGTTCCCAACGCCCGTGAGGCCAGCTCTGATGTCGTCTCGACGCGAACCACGACCGACTCGGCGAAGCGCGCTGCTTCGCGGCGCCGCCCTGGGTCTCGCGGCCCTTGGGCCGATCATCGGCTGCCAGGGCGAACGTGGCTTCACCATCCTGGGCTACCAGTTCGGCGCGGATAAACTTTACGACACCTCGATTCACACGGTCTATGTCCCACTCTTCCATAATCGCGCCTTCCAGACCACGCCGGACCGCGGCATGGAGGTCGAGATCACGAAGGCTGTGATTCGCGACATCGAGGCGAAAACGCCTTACAAGGTCGTCTCCGATCCGGAGAAGGCCGACACCGAGCTTCTTGGTTACCTGGTGTCGATTGAGAAGTTCATCCTGAATCGCAATCAGCAGAACACGACCCGCGAGGCGGACATCACCATTCACGTGGAAGTGGTGTGGCGCGACCTGCGGGACGGCCGCATCCTGTCGAACCCGCGGCCGCCGGGATTGTTGATACCCACGCCCGTCGTACCGGGAATGGAGATCCCGCAATTCGATCCGACATTGCCCGTGCCGCCGCCGGTGTCGGTGGTGCAACAGCCGTTGCCAGTCACGCTGATCGCATCGGGCCGGCTCCTGCCGGAACTGGGTGAGACCAACGCGACGGCCTCGCAGATGGCGGTGAACAAGATTGCCATCCAGATCGTGTCGATGATGGAGAAGCCGTGGTAAGATTGGGGCATCTCAAGGATTCGACGAGAAGCGCAGCCCTCGGAACCCAGCGTGTCGCGCCGCCGATTCGTTCTCGCTGAAGGGTACGATTCCCGCTGCACACACCAAATCTCCTCGACAGGAAATCACCATGCTCGCTCGATACTGCGCCCCACTGCTGTTGCTGTTCGCGAGCCCCTCGGTTCGTGCCGCGGACCGCCCTGCCCCGCTTGAGCGTGCGGACCTTGATCGCAGAGCCGCGATCGCCGTCTACGAATGCACCATGCTCGGCAGTCAGATCTACAATCGTGGCAACCACGAGGGTTGCTATCGCATCTACCAGGGCACGCTCATCACGCTGCTGCCGCTGCTCGATCACCACCCCAAACTCGCGGAGCGGGTGAAGGAATCGCTTGACCTCGCGAAGGCCATGCGAACCCCGGTGGAATCGGCCTTCGCCCTGCGCGAAGCGCTCGATGCGGTGCAGGCCGAACTGACGGGCGGTAAGCCCTTGCCCATCAAGCCCCTGGCCAGGCCCGAGGTCAAGAAAGAGCCTTTATGGGATCGCCTCGGCGGCGAGAAGGCCGTGCGGGCCGTGGTCCACGATTTCGCGGTGACGGGGGCCACTGACCCCAAGGTGAACTTCACCCGGGGCGGGAAGTATCCTCTGGACGGGAAGGGCATGGACCGACTGGAACAACGGCTCGTCGAAATGATCAGTGCCGCGACGGGTGGCCCCTTGAAGTACACCGGCAGGGATATGAAAGAGGTACACAAGGGCATGGCGATCACGAACGCCGAATTCACCGCTCTGGTTGACGTATTGAAGAGCACCCTGAAGAAGTTCGAGGTGCGTCGGCCCGAGATCGAGGAACTGCTCGAGATCGTCGGAAGCACGAAGAAGGACATCGTGGAAGAGAAGTGATCAAACGCTTCGGTTGGAAAGTTTGTCCTTCGGCGTTAGCGAGGATCTCAGTTCGACTTGAGGCGGTCGGCCACCCGAGCGGTCATCGCTTCGCTCGTCATCGCCATTACCTCGTCGTATTCTTCATCGAGCAACACCGCGAGTGCCTCCTCGGCGGCATTCTGCTTCGGATCTCTACCTGGAAGACAAGACTGGCAGTAAAGCAGGGCCTGGGCCGCCTGAAGGCGATGTTCGCCACGGGTGCCGCGAATCGCTTTATAGAGCCCCTTGGTCTTGCGCTTGAGTTGATCCAAAACCGTCGTGGCGCCTCCAACAGCCGTTGCAACGCCGGCACCACCGACGATACCGCCGACAGCGGTGCCAGCGACGGGCACGATCGATCCCAACGTCGCACCCGTGGCAGCACCAATCACGAAGCCCGCGGCCTTCACGGTGCCGATCACGGCTTTGCGTTTAGCCTTTGTGAGCTTCTTCGAGCGTGCGTACTTGATGGCTTTGAGCGCGTCGTTTAATGGAATGTCGCCACCAGAATAAGTGCTCACGTCATGAAAATAGATTTGCTGGATTTCCTTCAAGACGTCGTTCTTGGCAAAGGCCTTCATGCTGGATGCCGCCTCGCCCGACCCTGGCAGAATCGCATTACCAGCCCAGCGTCCCATCGTTCGGCCCGCATATGTCGTTGGCATTGCAGTCTCAGGTGTTGAGTAGCGGTTGAAGTGGAACCAATGAGAGTCAGGAATGGATGTTAACCATCATCCCTTGCATACTCTTTGGAACCAACCTACCACGAAATATTGAGAGTATCAAATCATTCCGATGAGGAATCCCAGACGTGCCCTAGAAAGCAAGGCGCAGGGACGACTATCCCTGCGCCGATGGCTTACCCTACCACCTCCGCCGTCACGAGCGGCTTGAAGGTCAGCCCGTCCCGGCCGTTGTCATAGTCCACCTCCACTGTCATCCCGTCCCGTACGTCGCCCTTGAGCATCAGCTTCGCCAAAGGCGTCTCCATCTCGCGCTGGATGGTTCGCTTCAACGGCCTGGCTCCGTAGTTGGGATCGTAGCCGACTCGCACCAGGTGCTTCTTCGCCTCGGTGCTCACGGCGAGCGTCACCTTGCGGTCCGTGAGTCGCTTTTCCAGGTTCCCCAGCAGGATGTCGACGATCTTCGTCAGTTGCTCCTCGGTGAGCGTGTGGAAGACGATCGTCTCGTCCACGCGGTTGAGGAACTCGGGGCGGAAGTGCTTGCGTAGTTCGTCGAGCACCGCCGCCTTCATGCGGTCGTAGATTTCGCCGATGTGCGAGCCCTTGTACTGCAAGATCCGCTGGCTGCCGATGTTCGAGGTCATCACGATGATCGTGTTCTTGAAGTCCACCATCCGCCCCTGCCCGTCGGTGAGTCGGCCGTCGTCGAGCACTTGAAGAAGGATGTTGAAGACGTCCGCGTGCGCCTTCTCGATTTCGTCGAACAGCAGCACCGAGAACGGCCGACGACGCACCGCCTCCGTGAGTTGGCCGCCTTCCTCGTACCCGACGTAGCCCGGCGGAGCGCCGACCAGGCGGGCCACCGTGTGCTTCTCCTGGTACTCGGACATATCGATGCGGATCATCGACTTCTCGTCGTCGAAGAGGAACTCCGCCAGCGCCCTCGCCAGCTCCGTCTTCCCCACGCCTGTCGGCCCAAGGAAGATGAAGCTGCCGATCGGCCGATTCGGATCCTTCAGCCCGGAGCGAGCCCGCACCACGGCCTCGGCGACAGCGGTCACGGCTTCCTCCTGACCGATAACGCGCTTGTGAAGTTCCTCGTCCAGGTGAAGCAGTTTCTCCTTCTCCCCTTCGAGCAGCTTGGACACGGGCACGCCAGTCCACCGGCTCACGATGCCGGCGATCTCTTCCTCGCTCACCTCTTCCTTCACGAGCCGGTTGTCCTTGTTGCGGGAACTCAGTTCCTCCACCGCCTGGAGCTTCTTTTCCAGGTCGGGAAGCGTGCCGTACTTCAGTTCGGCGGCGCGGTTAAGGTCGTACTGCCGCTCGGCGCGTTCGATCTCCACCTTCGTGCGTTCGATCTCCTCGCGAATGCCCTGCACCTGCTGCACGCTCTGCTTTTCGGCCTGCCAGCGTGCCTTCATCGCGTCGGCGTCGGCCTTCAGATCCGCGAGTTCCTTCTCCAGCTTCGCGAGCCGATCTCGGCTGGCGGAGTCCTTCTCCTTGCGGAGCGCCTCGCGCTCGATCTCCAGTTGCATCACCCGTCGGCTGACCTCGTCGAGTTCCTGCGGCATCGAGTCGATCTCGGTGCGAAGCTTGGCCGCCGCCTCGTCGATGAGGTCGATCGCCTTGTCCGGCAGGAAGCGGTCCGTGATGTAGCGATTCGAGAGCACCGCCGCGCTCACCAGGGCCGCGTCCTTGATGCGAACGCCGTGGTGAACCTCGTAGCGTTCCTTCAGCCCGCGGAGGATCGAAATCGTGTCCTCGACCGTCGGTTGATCGACCAGCACAGGCTGGAAACGGCGTTCGAGGGCCGCGTCCTTCTCGATGTGCTTGCGGTACTCGTCGAGCGTGGTCGCCCCGATGCAGTGCAGTTCCCCGCGAGCCAGCATCGGTTTCAGCAGGTTGCCCGCGTCCATCGCGCCTTCGGCCTTGCCCGCGCCGACGACCGTGTGAAGCTCGTCGATGAACAGCACGATCTGGCCCTCGCTGGAGGTCACTTCCTTCAGCACGGCCTTGAGTCGTTCCTCGAACTCGCCGCGATACTTGGCCCCCGCAATCAATGCGCCCATGTCCAGCGATACCACGCGCCTGTCCTTGAGGCCTTCGGGCACGTCGCCGCGAACGATGCGCTGGGCGAGGCCTTCGACGATCGCCGTCTTGCCGACGCCAGGTTCGCCAATGAGAACGGGGTTGTTCTTCGTCCGTCGGCTCAGCACCTGGATCACCCGGCGAATCTCTTCGTCGCGGCCGATGACCGGATCGAGCTTGCCGCGACCGGCGAGTTGCGTGAGATCGCGGCCATACTTTTCGAGGGCCTGGTACGTCTCCTCGGGGTTTTGCGTCGTCACGCGCTGGCTGCCTCGCACTTCTTGCAGCGCCTTGAGCAGGCGATCGCGGGTGATGCCGAACTCCTTGAGCGTCTGCCCGCTGGCCCCCTTGTCGTCCGAGACGGCCAGCAGCAGGTGCTCCACGGAAACGAAGTCGTCTTTGAGCTTCTTCGCCTCATCCTCGGCGTTGGCGAGCAGCTTGTTGAAGCGCCCACTGAGGTGCTGGTTATCCGTGGCCCCGCTTGGGCTGGTGACGCGAGGCAGCCTCTCCAGCTCGCGTTGCACCTTGATCATGAGCGCATCGAGGGACACGCCCGCCTTGTTCAGGATCGCCGTCGCCAGGCCGTTCTCCTGGTCGAGCAGCGAGAGTAGCACATGCTCGACGTCGATCTGCTGGTGATTCATCCGCACCGCGATCTTCTGCGATCCGGCCACGGCTTGCTGGGCTTTTTCGGTGTAGCGGGAAAGATCCATGTCATGCTCCTCAGAGTCTGGTGAATGTCATGGGCTCAAGCCGAAGTCCGGCGAACCTTCGTCACTTAGAGGCAGAATGGAGAACAAGGATGCGGAATCTCAGAAGCGAAGCTCCCAGGCGATCAGCGGTAAGAGATTGACCACAGAGTCCCAGAGATCACAGAGATCACAGGGAGGAAGACGAAGAGGGTGGAATGTTCGTCGAGGACAAAGCCATCGAATGGAATCAGATCGCTGAGAGATCCCTCTTTCGGAATCTCTTCATTGCCTCATTCTGAACTCTGTGTCCTCTGTGACTCTGTGGTCAATGGATTTCTTCTCCTCGTTCTGAACCCTCTTGCGTTTCATCGCTGCGCGTCGCGGCTACGTGATCGTCGGCGGTGTTCCGCGCATCATGGCGACGTTCGTAGACTTTCGATCTCGGCCGTCATGTTCGCTCGGGCTCGCGATTCCCCCTCGGTGTAGATCATCTCGTGATTGTAGATCCGCTCGCGTGACAGGAATCGCTCGAGCACGGCGATGCGGCCCGTTCGGTAATCCTCGTCCGGTAGCCAGGCGAACTCCTTGCGGATGTCCGCGGCGTATCTTCGATAACGCTCTTCACCCGCCCCCAGAATCGCCAGGTCGGCATCGACCAGGGCGGCGGTGTCGCGATCGCCGGGGGGCATGTCGCTGGTGACGTGGGCCGTCAGGCGGATCATGCGTGTCACTCGCTCCAGCACGCCGGCCGGCACGCCCAGCGGCCCCAGCAGCAGGATCGCCAGGTCGGCGCTGCGGGCCTCGTTGTCCTTCGCTCGTGGATCATAGACCGCGTCGTGGAACCAGATCGCAAGCTGAATCGCCTGCGGATCGTCACAGAAGATCGCGAGCCGGCCGGCCACGCGGAACATCTCGCCGAGGTGTTCGAGGTTGTGGTAGTACCGGTCCGGCGAACTCTGTGCCGCCACCAGGAGATCGAAGACCGGGTAGGCGTTCACCAAAGCGATGTTGTACCGGGCCATCAGGCGGACCCAGCCCTGTTGCAGGCTCTCATGCTTTTCCGGCGAGACCATCGGCACCGTCCAGAGGAATTTGCGAGCTCTGGGCGTCATGCTTGCCCGAAAGGTTCGGGCGGAGGTATAGTTTACGGAGTCGTTCCATTGCGGGCGAGCACCGCGAACCTGGAGCCATGATGGCATCCGCAACCCCGCTGAAGTCCCGTGCCCGGCGAACCTGGCTCGCGGTGGGCGTTGTTCTCGTCAGCGTCGCCTGTCTCACCGCGGGGTTCCTCTACCTCGGTAAGAGCCTTGCACCTGCTCGTAAGCCCGTGGTGAAAGTGATCGTGACCTCGGGTGATCCGGTGGTCCGCATGGGTTCGTCCGTCACGTTCTCCGCCATCGTTGAATCACCAAAATTGGGTCCGGTGACCTTGAGACTGAAGCCTGGCGAACCGAAGCAAGGCGGCTTGCCCGCGACGCTTCCCATGACGGGTGATGACAAGGGGGCATTCCACGCCACTCTGCATGAAGTGAGGGTCGATCTCGATTATCGCATCGAGTTCGCCACCACTGCTAGCGAATGGCATCACCTCACGGTGCTGGAACCGGCGGAGATCCGTGGCAATGTCTCGGCGGAGATTCAGCCGCCGTCGTATGCCATCGCGACTCTGGAACCGCAAATCGTTGATCTCGAAGAACCGCTCTCGGGGCTTGCGAATTCCAGGGTCTCGATGCGTCTCGATTTCTTGCGACCGGCCTCCGACGCATTCGTCGAGTTCGTGCCGGATGTCGCCAGCGGTTTCGCCACACGCCTGCCTCTGGATTTCCACCCCCCCGCGGACGTGGCGAACCTGACGTTCACGCTCTCTCGCAACGGGACCGTCCGCATCGTCACCATCGTCGATGAGAAGGGCCGGAAACTCCAGAGCGTGAGGGAAATTCCGGTTCGCGTCACCGCTGATGCGCCACCGCGGTTTGAAGTGGTCCAGGGGTTGCCTCGGAATGGCGGCAAGATCCGCCCCGGGGCTCTCGTTGCCATCGAGGCGACGGCGACGGACGACCTTGGCCTCAAGGAATTGTGGCTGGAATCCCAGTTCGGTGTGAGTGCCCCGCCGGAAGAATTCCCG
>Ga0209591_10007320_pt1 | contig 12163 bp, 20 predicted proteins | sample MAT01_FD_187207 | JGI IMG/M metagenome (GOLD analysis project Ga0209591, IMG submission 187207) | Freshwater microbial communities from Lake Fryxell liftoff mats and glacier meltwater in Antarctica - MAT-01 (SPAdes) (version 2) | ecosystem: Environmental > Aquatic > Freshwater > Ice > Liftoff...
GCCGAGTTTATCAAGGCTAGAGACGCCGCCCGGTTCGATGCGATCGCCCCTGAAAAACTAGATTGGTGGATACCGGATGCAAACCGCAAATTGCTAGGGGCAAAAGTGGCAGCTCTAGACGTTCTGGGATTCACTGCCATCCTAAGGGCAGCACAGGGCGGTGAGGTTGTGCATCGTCAGCATGAGCTGGTGGTCGCCTTTTCAAAGCAGCTAGAGGCGGTATCTGCTGAGGATCTGAAGCTGTTTGCTGGGCTGTCGATATCTGCTGAAGATCCGATGTCGGTTTTACAGGAAGCCTTTAGCTCGTTGCTCGGTTTCAGGTTGCTCAGAGACGGGCAAAAGGCCGTTATTGACGAGCATGGCAAGACCAAGCGGCTCAACCTCTATTCATGGCCTACCGAGGCCGCGATCGCACGGCTAGAGCATGAAGGCAAGGCACCCAAGCGGCACCCCCAAGATGGGCGGGCTGATGTCCTAGAGAGATGGCTAGAGAGAGACACCCAAAAGGCGGCAGCTGAAACCGCTGAATCTGACCTAGAGCTAAAGCGGAGTGAGTATGAGAAGCACACTAAAACCCAGAAGATCTATACAGATCCTTTTAGTGTGCAAAACGAAGTCACTCCGCCTTTAGATTTAGCCGATTCCATTCCAGCTCTAAAGCGGAGTGAGTATGAGAAGCACACTAAAACCCAGAAGATCTATACAAACCCCTCTAGTGTGCAAGTCGAAGTCATTCCGCCTCAAGATCTAGGCGGCTGGGATTTGGCAGATGTCCAGAATTGGATAGAGCTAGCCCCATCAAATCCAGAGCTTGACGAGCTGCTGGCGTCCGTCCCCACTCACGTAATGGCATTGGCACTTGAGGCAGCGAAATGACCCAGTTAAAAACGCGATCGCCCCAAGGAACCTCAATCATGGATTTCAACCAACTCAGAGCGGCAAAGGTGAGGGAGCTGATCGGTTTAGTCAATCAGCTGACGCGGCTGGCTCCCCTAGACGATTGCATTGCATTTCTGAAAAGCGCGATCGCACAGCAGCAGGGGAAGGCACAGCAACGGGCACGGCGAAAAGAGCAGCCAGAGATCGACGACTGGAGGATCTGATAGCTCAAGCCGAAGCGATCGCCCATTAGCGCCAAGTAGAGGCGATCGCCTCTAGCCCAAAATGCGCCCCTCATTTCTTATGTAAGCAAGCTTCTTTCAGGAATTGTTCTCTTACATAAGAAAACTATTTTGCCAAACCCCTTGACATTATGCGTATCTTTTGGCATACTTAAGAGAGAGGCAAAGAAAAGGAGAACCCGATGAATCACTTAGAAATCGCAGCCAAACTCAATCTTGAGGACATTACAAAAAACAACAAATTGCTACTTATTCGCCTTCTCGCTGACGCCCTTTATGAAATGGAAATCTGTCCTGCCCTGGATGACTCCTACTTCATTAATTACTTCCGCGAGCAGGTCACGACCGACAAGCGGCTACAAGACGTAGTGCCACTGCTGAAACAGTTTCAGCCTTATGACATCAAAACAATCGAAAAGATTCTAAAGGTTCTGGCGGTATCAATGTAGCAATCAAAAGGGGCGATCGCTCCTAAGCGATCGCCCCGCCTCAACAAAAAAGTTTGCCCAGCCCCTTGACATTATGCGTATCTTTTGGCATACTTAAAGAGCGGGGGGAGAGACAACCCACCGAGGCGGTGCAACCCCGCGACAGAGGCAAACCCCTCTTACCGCTGGGGCGAGACCGGGTGAAATTGCTGGTGATGAGCCTGCGCGAAAATCGCCTAGGAGGACATGGACATGGATGCATTTGTTTTGGTCAAGAAAAATGGTGAAGGCTTCTGGGAAATCTTGAACATCGGCCTAGGAGGGCTGATTCACGAGGCAGACACGCTAGAAGAGGCGATCGCGCTTCTAGAAGAGAGCGGCTATGAGGAAGGCGAATGGAGGGTTGAGGGCTAAAAAGTTTGCTCAATCCCTTGACATTATGCGTATCTTTTGGCATACTTAAGAGACAACCCCACAGGAGAATCCGATGAACTACGCCGAGATCGCAGCCCAGCTCAAGCAGACGACCGACCCAGAAGTGACGCTGGAAATCGCAGCCACCTGGTCACGCCGGGAAATTGAGAAAGCTACCACTGAGTGCAATGCACTTGCAGCAGAGAGTGATGGAGATGACGCCGCAGCAGCGATTGAGCGCCTAGCCATCCTATATTTGTGCAGCAATCCTGAATTCGTTAAAGGTTGTAAAGCCCACTGGGACGAGCTAGACGCCATGCTGAGCGCTGCCTAAGCTGAAGCGCGATCGCCCTTGTGGCACTATCAATTTTAGGAAGAAAAATGAACTGCCCACACTGCAATAACGACAGAATGGTGAAGCGCGGATTCACCACATCAGGCCAGCAGGTATGGCGTTGCACTGCCTGCGCGCGCGACACCAGCGGCAACCCTACGGGCAGGCCATCTGCGACTGTGGGTGTGTGTCCCAGTTGTGGGAGCGATCGCACCCGTCGATCTTGTGGTCGAGGCCGGTGCGGGAACTGCGGGAAAACTTGGAAGCTCGGGAAAAAGTGAATACGCTTTGGATGGCACATTAGGAGAACTTGCTCAATGAAGCTACAAATTTCGATCGATGGAGAATGGGTGACCTTTCACGATGCGGAAGCGACCGTGGTGCGAACCGTTCGAGACGATGGGAGCCGAATTTACGAGATTTCATATTCTGGGGGTGAGACGAAAGAGGTGATTCACAACGAAGACGCCTCCAAAAGAACCTTGGATCTCCGCTATCAAGATGGCGGCAGTTACGTTATCGTCCCGGCTGGATCGGTAGTTAATGGAGGATTCCCAGCGGGTGGAGGTTGGACAGGTTAGAGGTGCCCTTGATTCCTTGGGTACGCAGTCACAAAAAAAAGACCAGCCTGGAACCCCCCGGCTGGTCTTTTGCGTGTTTGCGTGCCCCTCAATGATAATCAAAATGCGCCCCTCACTTCTTATGTAAACTAACGATTCCTGAAAGAAGTTGCTTACATAAGAAGTGCGTTCGCCTTCTGTCAGACGAGGCCGTGCGTCTGACGTCAGTTCAACCGAGATCGCGGGCGATCGCTTGGTAGGGCTAAAATGTGGCTATCCCTTAAAGGCATCTGTGATGGTCGTGCCGATAACTTTATATATTGACCAGCGAACCGACTGGCGAATGCTGCTAATTTTGCCGCTTGCTGTGCAGGCAGAAATCGATGTGACTTGGCCAGCCCGGTGCCAGATTCGAGGTTTGAGCAGTCAACTGATAGCCGAACCGAGCGCTACCGTTTTACTGAACAAATCAGTTTCCCTTGCCTTGAACCGTACCCAAACGGATGTTCGGGCTGGGAAGTACGCCTTCGACTTGCTGCTACAGTCCCCAACGGGCGATCGCCGCAAAACGGTACAGGGAACGGCTATCATTGCCTCAACGGTAACCATATGGCAGGTGCCCCCAGTCACGCCCCCGGTAGTGCCACCCGATGCTACACCTCCTTGGTTAACGGACGTTGTTAACGGGGCGATCGCCACCCATAACGCTAATCCAGCTGCTCACCCTGGGCTGGCGGCTGGCGGAGGTTCTGTCCAGACCCGAACTGTTTTCACGCCGACAAATGGTCAAACCGTTTTTACTTTGGCAGCGGTGCCTGCATTGCCGCACCTCAGTCAGCTTTTCCTAAATGGGGTAAAGGCGATGTTCCCCCTCGACTACACGATCAACGGGGCGATCGTTAACTGGCAAAATCGAGTACAGCTTGGAGCATCAGATGAGTTTGAAGTCTTTTATCAATAGGAGAAAATCATGATTCCAGGCAAGCAGATTACCAAGCCGCTGAGCGCATCCGTTCGAGTGAACGGCTTCTCCGCTAGCGGCAACACCGGAGTTCTTACCACTGCCCTCGGTACCGCCCTATCTACCGCTGGCGAAGGCGGGGTGTCGGTTCCAGTGCAGCCGCTGGGCGGGGCTAACACGATCGGTGTAATCACGACCGGAGTCAATAACCGCACCGAGATTTACGGTGGCACAAGCAAGCTCAAACTAACTGATGCAAGTGGGAATGAGGTGTACGGCAGAATTACCGAAGCGGGCGGCGTCTACACTCTGACCTATTTCTCTCTGATAGCTGGGGTCGAGACTGCCCACTCCATGCCAGCAGCGGCGATCGACATTGAGTTTAGCTACCGATTCGATTTCGCAAGGTTCCCAGCGGATGCCGCGATCGCCGTCAGTGCGCGTAATATCTCCAACGACCCTGCCGGGGCTGGTGGTGGGAGTGGAACACCACGGGGCGAACGGTTGACGGTTACGGCGCTAAACACCGTGGGCAACCTTGGGTTTACCCCACTGAATACAGCCAATCTGCGGCTTTACGTTAATGGGCAACAGTTCGACACATTTGGCGGCGCTGCCGCTGCCTTCTCCCTCTCTGGCCTCGCTATCACTTGGTCTGCGGCGAACGCCGGGTTTCCATTAGAGGTTGCTGATCGCGTCACCGCCCGCTATTTCTCTTAAGCTATGAGATTCAAACAAATTTCAGACTGGGCAATAACCGCGCTAGGCAAGGCTTTGGCGGAATCCGCTACGGCAGCGGAAGCGCGATCGCAGCTCAACGTAGCCTCTAGCACCTTGACTCGCTACGATTTCCTGACAACAACAACTCAACTGCTCCCAGTTTCTTGGACTGCGATTGAGAGGGTGATTCTACATAGTGCAGGCGCGGGCGCAAGCGGGGGAGGAAAGCAACCGCTAGGAACGCCAGCGGGAGGGGGAGGCGCGGGCGGTGGTGGACATGGATTGGATATTGCATATTTGTCAAGAGCGTATTGCGAGAGTCTGTATGGCGCGGCAGTAACTCATGTTCGCGCCAATATAGGGGCTGGCGGGGCTGGCGGGGCTGGCGCTACTAGCAATGCTGGAGTCGGTAGCAACGGTTCAAATGGTGGCAACAGCTCACTAGAAGTCGGGGACGGAACTACGTGGGCGACGCTGTACATTACGGCAGGGGGTACTGGGCCAAATGGACTGTCTGCCGCTAGCGCTCAAACTAATAACGGGTTACTGATTGGGGGCACGGGGGGGAATGGTTTTAGCGGTGGTGGGGGAGCAGCAGGCAACAACTCCGCAGGTGCGGGAGGTGGTGGCGGTGGTGGCGGCGGGCGGACGCCGGCAAACGCCAATCAAAATGGTGCTAATAGTGGAATTGGGGGACGATGCTCAAAAGGTAATTTAGGAAGTGTTTCGATTCAAAATACGAATGGGAGTAATGGCGTAAGTTTCCTGGGTGCCAATGGCGGAGGTGGCGGAGGTGGTCGGGGTACCGATGGAGAGAATGGTCTACCTGGGGGTAATGGAGGGATTCCGGGCGGCGGCGCTGGCGGCGGCGGTGCGGGCACCGGAACGGGCAATGGCGGAGTTGGGGGCACTGGCGGAGATGGGGCTATTTATTTATGGGTGGTGTCTTGATGAATATGCGAGTTGCACTGATTAAAGATGGGTCAGTGATTAATGTGATTTTAGCCGGAACTTCTTACCATCCTGACGCCGGGGTAGATGCGATCGCACTTCCTAACAATTCCCCTGTAGGCATTGGCTGGGCATACGCAAATGGCGAATTCACAGCACCGCAGACTCCTACGCCAGAACCGGACTGGGGTAGCTTTCGGGTGGCAATGGCTACTTTGCCAAGTTACCTAACGATCGCCAGTGCGATGGAAGGTGCTGCGCCCGTGGCCTTGCAACAATTGCAAATTGCGATCGCCGCTAATCCACCAAACCTACAATTCGTGATTTCTCTATGGAATGCGCTAATTGCTACCGGAGTAACGATTCCTGCCAATGGTGTGGATGAATGGAACGCGATCGCCATTACAGCCAATGTGCCACTGAGCTATGACCTAAGTGGAAATCTAGGCGCGATCAACTAACCTTTTCCCACATACCGAGCGTTTTCTATGAGCCGACGAATATTGTCCGATGACCCAAGCCCCTCCGATGCGATCGCCAGCAATCCCACAGAGCCGGAGGCGATCGCCCCAGAGCCTCGCGTCTCCTACAACGAAAAAACAAACATAGTCACTGCAATAACGTCCTTTGGCAAGCTGCTGGTGAGCGAGCCAAGGGCTAAACATATCCTGCTGACTGAGGGAGGTTTGACAGCTCTAGGCGCTGAATACTGCACTGATTCGATGACAGCGATTTACCTCGTATACCGATGCTCCGATGCTGACCACCCAACTTTTGACGACTTCCTAGATGCGCTAGAAATCGAAGACATAGAGGTGATCGGAGAAGCGCTCGCCATATTTCGGAATCGCGGTTGCGCAGTTCTGGGAGCTAAAGCAAATCGTAGTGCAGGGGATCCGGTTTGACATTGACGACCTCTATAGGAGCTTCATGGTCATGGCAACTGGTGACAGCTTCGATGCTCAAACCTTTACAGAACTAGAGTCACGGCCTATCTCTGAAGCTATCCACATCCTGTCTCTTTTCAATGAGGTCGTCGCCAAGCGCAATAAGGCAAGCCAAAGGGACGCGATCGCACTGCCTCTAGATAATGAATGGGAACCCGTTGAAAACCCTTAAGGTGAAAAATGCCTAGGCCAACTTTAATTAACGGCGATACTTTTTTCGACGCCCTAGCCAATGCTGCTGGGCTGCCCATCCTAGATGGTCAGGATGAGTACGGGCATGGTGCCAAGCTGATAGACGACCACCTATCAGATTTAAATACTCAGATCAAGGCGCTGTTCTATGGCTTCTACAACCGGGTCAGAATTACTCTGCCTGCGTCCGGTCGTACGGTTACCTATGCGGCTTATTCGGCAATCGTTTCAGGCGCTCGTTTAGCCTTTGCAGCCTCTAGCCTAACCCTGCCTGATAACGCATCTGGGTTCGTGGTAGTGGGTGCCAATGGCGTCATCGTGGCAGCGACAACCCTACCTTTTGAGGGCATCCACATAGGCAACTATGTCACCTCGGGCGGTAACATTGCTTTTTTTGAGGACACCCGATATCAGACGAACGAGACAATCAGGCCGCTGATAATTCCACCTCAGGACATCCTGCAAATCGGGGATGTCAAGTTTTCAGCGCGGCTGAATCCCAGTGCAGGATTTTTGAGGTGTGACCATACCTCTTATCTAATCTCTGCCTTCCCACTGCTCGCAGCCGCTATTGGCAACCAGTTCAATCTACCGGGTGATGGTATCGGCACATTTAGGGTGCCTCCTGCTGCTGGTAGGGCGATCGCTGGCGTGAGTCCCACAAAACCACTAGGGCTAGTTGAGGGAGTAGCCACCGCAGCCCTCAGCGTTTCCCAGCTGCCTAGCCACTCTCACGGCGTGACTCAAACCCCGCATAACCACGCGATCGCCGCTGCGCCCCATACTCACTCAGTAGTGGATGGCGGGCACAATCACCCCACCTTTGACCCAGGGCACCGCCACAACGTAGCCGATAATGGGCATGACCACGGGCTAGGCAACTACAGACGGGCTGTGATGCCCAACAACAACCCAGGGCAGCTAGGTGCCGAATTGTCCACTGTAGGCGGTGGCGCTCCGGTGCGGTTTGACCGTGAAGAGGCTGGCATCAAAGTGCAGGTAGCAGGAACCGGGGTTGTCAATGGGGTGAGTATCGCTGGCGTCTCAATCTCATCTGCTAACGGGGCGGGCACGGTGTTGAACGAGCTTGTTGGCCTGACAGTTCAACCGATAGGTGGTTCGCAGGCGTTCTCAGTTGTGCAACCCACAACCTACTTAAATTGCTTTATCAGGGCGTTCTAATGTCCAACCATGAAAACACTGGCTACGGCTATCCCCTCGCTGTCAATGCGGGGCAACTGGTTTTAGTGTCTGAAGGCGATTTGAAGCGATCGCACATTCGGCATGTCCTCGAAACTGAGCTGAACGAGAACCCCATGCGACCGGACTATGGGATTGTTGCCCCATTGTTCTCAGCCCAGAGTGCCCAAACCTCTAGCACGTTCACATCAGCAGTGCTGAGGGCGCTAGAGGCAAGTGTTTCGGGCTGCTCATTCGTTGTTCAGTCAAATATCAACGATGCGGGGGAGATGCTGCTAGACGTTTTCTGGAGCTATCAGGACGCTGTGAGTGACGAACTAATCAGGCTGGAGATAACTTAATGTCTATACTCATCCCACAACATTCAGTCGCTCGGCTGCTAGCCCATGCTGAGGGCATCGGGGCGATCGCAGAGTTCGACTTAGGATTGCCCCAATGCCTAAGAACTCTCATCATTCGCACCACAAACAGCGTTATCAGACAAGCTAGCCAGCTGCTACCCAGTGAGCTTCTCGTCACAAGCACAGACCAATACTTGCTCTACGTGAGGGTCAAAACCGTGCCTCTAAAGTATGTAGGGGTTGAGTTTAGCAGTAGCACTGGCGGCACATCTTCGGCTCTGACTATCCAACAATCTGACCTTCTAGTCACCATTCCTAGGTACTTAGACGCAAGCGCGTTGATAGCCCCAGTCATGCAAGGATCGAAAAACTTTAATACGTGGTATCTGGTCAACACATCCGAGCTTCCAGAGGATGTCCCTAACTTCCAGAGGATTACAAACGGCTTTTCAGGGCGTACGGTAGCCTACCGGACTATAGGTGAACCGTTGCCAGCGCTGACCTTGGAGCAATATTCGCTCGTTCATGTGATGGAGAATAAGAGCGGCAGTTTGCAGCTGGTGATGAGGGAAAAGCAAAAATGAGCCTAAGAGATCTTGAGGTAAACCTAGGGGCGATCGCACCTCTACCCATCGAAAAAACCGTTTCATCTGGGTCGTTAACCCTAGAGGTTCTGGCTCATCAACTGCTGGGCAGTGTCTCAAATTTCAGAGACATCGCGGACAGCAACGGCCTGAACGTGCTAGCAGAGTTAGCCCCTGATACCTCCCTTGCTATCCCCAGCCGTGCGGATATTGAGGCGAGGGCGATCGCCACGGTGAGGCAGTTTGCGAACGCATCGGGCATTCTGGACTATGGTTCTGGCGTGGCACTGGACGCCGTGAAGCAGTCGAACACGGCACAGCAGCTTATTTCCTGGATAATCTAATGCAAGAAATTGACACCTCTAAACTTGAGGCATTTTTTCCCCTCATTGACGACAGAAGTGAGGAGACTATCTATCAGCAGGCGTCAGACCGGGTATCGGCTGAGTCAAACGGCCTGATCAATGACTTCAGCGACAACGGCGCGGCTGGCGTCCTCCTACGTGCCCAAAGCTTTACCCATGCTGAGTTGTTATACAGGATCAACAAGCTCCCATTGCTGATCCTGCTGGCGTTCCTATCTAAGGCTGGCATCACCCGGTCTGTCGGCTCTAAGGCTCTAGCTGGCCTAACTGTGACGCTAACAGCCGTTCGCCCTGTGGCATTCACCTTGCCGCTGGGTTTCGTCGTTACGGATAGCTCTGGCTCCTTAGCATTCCAGACGACTGAACAGCTCATCATTCCCGCTGGGCAACTGGTTGGGACGGTAGGGGCGATCGCTCAAGAGGTCGGTGAAGTCTACAATTTGCCACCCTTTCGGATCAACAGCTTCACCCGTCCGCTCACATTCCTGTCGTCCGTTTCTAACATCGCGTCAGCACAGGGCGGGGTGGAATCTGAACCGATTGAGGATGCGATCAACCGAGGCATCAGCGTCATTCGCACTCGCAATCTGGTATCTGCGATTGATTTTTCTGAAGCCGCTCAAGACATACTAGGGGCTGGCTCAAAAGCAACTGCCATCGGGCTGCTAGGCGCTAACAGGATTACGTTTAAGCTCGGGGCGGTTCACCTGTTTTGCGCTTCGGCTCAAGATGAACCCAGCAACTTTGGGGCATTGCAGGCCGTTAGGGGGGCGATCGCCCCTCGCCTAATGCTGGGCACTCAGCTTTATGTGTCTGCTATGCAGTTCACGCTGATATCGCTAAGAATATTCATGAAGTCAAATCAGGCCGGGGGGGCTGATGAACTGGCAACAAACCTATGGAATGCCTACCGGGACTACCTAAGCCTCAAACGGTTTGAGCCGGGGCAAACGGTGTTTATCGAGGAGGTGCGGTTCATCTTGAGGCAGGTAGCAGGGGTTGCCCTCATTGACTACATCCTGCTCAACAATGAAGGTAGCAATATCCCAATGCCCAATAGTTACACCTTGCCAACGGCAGACTTCCTAGTCGCCTCAATTTCAGACGTGAACGGGCAAACATATGAGGTTGCCCGTGGTTCACTCGATGACGAAAACGTACCGGATTAAATCAAGATGACTACCCCGCTAGCCTTCCACGATCCCAAGCGCCTAGCCATGCTGGCTCTGGGCTATAGCTTCCAAGACGATATCCCGCTGGGTTTCGCAGCGGCAGATGGACAAAACGAGTCTGACCTTTTAGAGGCGTCTCTGCGGGAATTAGCCTCCATTGACGCCGCGCTGATGGCAGGGGCGATCGGTGGGATGGTGGAAGGAACAGATACCACAAAACTAAACTTTGCCAAACAGTCGAGGCTGCTGAGGTTGCGAGGTTCGTCCATCCTTTGCACCCTTGCTCACGCATTCCAAGTTGATATCGTGATGGACAAGTACGGGTCACAAGGGGCGGGCTTTAAGAGCTACTAGGGGGGGGATTATGGTCACGCGATTTGAAGGAAAGATGCTGCTAGGGATTCACAACAAACGGTTGTTTAAGGCGATCGCCACTGCCACATCAAAAGCTACAGCGCTGGCGGCGGCAGATCTGAGTAGGGAGTACGCAGCCGTTACCCCGGTACGGACTGGCAATATGCGAGATAGCTGGAAAACAATCGACAATATCAACCAGCAAAACAGCGTGCTTGTGGTGAACACAGCGCCCTATTCTGGCTATGTCTACAATGCCCAGAACGGGCGGTTTAGACGTGCTTCAGATCAGATATCACGGGAATTTGAGCAGCGGCTATCGAAAAGTCTCATGGGAGAATTAGAGTGACGCTTAACGAACTTTGGCTAGATAATCGTCCCATCTACAACCGTTTGCCCGGTGTAAACGGAGGCTATAAAACGGATGTAGTGGCGTGGCTAACTGCGTTCTGGGATGAGGAGACGATCAAAGCCCTGCTTGACGTTGAGGACTTTGACAGGCAGGTTGACCCGGATCTATGCGACGAGCAATATCTGGATTTCCTAGCTGGGTTGTTTGGCTGGTCTGGAATTTATTGGAATTCCAGTTGGCCTACTCCTACAAAGCGCACCCTGCTAAGCAGGTCGTTCGATAAAATCTGGATAAACAAAGGGTCACGCGAAACCCTCACCTTCATCATCACTGCGTTCGGAATCCCAAACCTCATCATTGAAGGAACGAGCTTTATCATCGGGCAATCAGAAGTAGGCGACCAGCTGGGCGATATCGCATGGGAGTACGTCATCTATTTGCCCACTCGCTACTTCAGAAGCCCTACCGAGATTCTGGTAAGGCAGTTGGACAAGCTGTTTAGCCCGGTCTGGACAGATGGCACTCTGATATTTGATGACCAATACTTCGGTACTGTTGACATCCTTGCGACTGGCGAAGATACTCTCACGGCTACAGGTACAGAGTTTGGGGCGATCGCCGTTGATGGGTCAGTGCTGACAAGTTAAGTGAATCCTATGACTCCGATCTCAAGTCTGTTTTTACGCGTAACAATTGGTAAGGATGTTTTCTACTGGTCAGACGATAAGCTGATAAGTTTTGACATGTCCACCAATGAGGGCGGCAAGCCTAACAGCATCAGCTTTTCGATTCATGACAAGCACGCCAAACTTGCTGACAAATATTTTCAGGTCATCAAAGCTCAAGACGGCCTAGACCCGGTAGTCATCCCACAGCCCAACCCACCCAGCCAAGCTGGCGCGGCTCAAAGTGCCTCTAACGTGTCAGGCCAGATGACGCCCCATCAGCGGGCATTTTTGGACGCGATCGCCTCTGTGGAAGCCGGGTCACAGGGATATCTGTCGGTGGTCGGTGGGGGCGGTTTCACCTCATATGCCAAACACCCCGCCATTAGAAATCGGCAGCTCAACTCTGACGCCGCTGGCCGCTATCAATTCTTGTCATCCACTTGGAACGGGGCGGTGGCAAGTGCCATTGGGGCAAAGGACTTCTCCCCTGAAAACCAAG
>Ga0209591_10007328_pt1 | contig 12154 bp, 14 predicted proteins | sample MAT01_FD_187207 | JGI IMG/M metagenome (GOLD analysis project Ga0209591, IMG submission 187207) | Freshwater microbial communities from Lake Fryxell liftoff mats and glacier meltwater in Antarctica - MAT-01 (SPAdes) (version 2) | ecosystem: Environmental > Aquatic > Freshwater > Ice > Liftoff...
TTTTCCTTGTGTCTATTGCGCGGTGGAACCACACTGAACCCTTCCCGAACTCAGAGGTGAAACGCTGTTGCGGCAACGATAGTTTAGGGGTAGCCCTACGCAAAAATAGCTCGATGCCAGGTCTTATAACTTATACTAAAGCCTTTCTTCCATTATGAAGAGGGGCTTTTTGTATTGACTTGTTCTGGGTCAGAATTACAGCAGTTTGCGATCAAAGCCACCACAAGAAGAACTATCTATAGCGGTTCCCGACCTAGTGAGGTACGTTTTCAAAGCTACTAACCTTGGTAAACAAGATTTGAGTGTACCTCAGTAGACTAGGAAACGCTATAATAGGCTCAAAAAACAGATTAAATCAATTTAGAGCATTTTCATCAGTAATAGCATTAACAGCTATAGTGATTGCCTCATCAAGAGCATCGAATGTACGAGTTTTAGCAAATAATAGAGGGATTGTAGACCTAAAAGAGCATGATAAAACATACCAAACAGTTAAGATAGTTGCTGAGGATTTTAAAGAAACAATGGAGATTTTCTCTGATGATTTTTTGCCACAGTGGAACTATAGTGTTAAACCCCAACGACACTCAGAATTGCAAGTTATTTAATCCATATTCCTCACTACACCTTTGATTTTTGAATTTCTGAAATGCCACTAGTATTACAAAATCTCACAGGCGGTTACACCGCAGTACCAATTGTCCAAGACATTAACCTCACTCTGCAACCAGGAGAATGGTTGAGTTTAGTTGGTGCTAATGGCTCAGGGAAGTCTACATTACTCAAATTGCTGAGTCGCATCCTCTCGCCACAGCAGGGAACAGTACTACTTGATGGTAAAGCAATTCACTCTCAACCCCCAAATCTGGTTGCACAGAAACTGGCATTGTTACCACAACAACAAACAGTTCCTGTTGGTTTAACAGTGCGACAATTAGTAAGTTTAGGACGCACACCACATCAACCTTGGTGGCAATGGGAATTGAACGTTGAAGATTTGCTCAAAGTGGAAGATGCAATTAAAAAAACGCAACTAGAAAAAATGAGCGATCGCTTAGTTGAACAACTCTCCGGTGGTGAAAGACAACGGGCTTTTTTAGCTCTAGCACTAGCGCAAGAATCAAAAGTTTTACTGTTAGATGAACCTACAACTTTTTTAGATATTAACTATCAATTGCAACTATTGGAACTACTGAAAAATTTAAATCAGCAGAAGGAATTAACTATTGTTACAGTTTTACACGAATTAAATTTAGCCGCACGGTATAGCTCTCGTATCGCTTTATTAAAACAAGGTCATCTGTGGAAAGTTGGCACACCTGAAGAAGTTCTCACTTCAAATGTCATAGCACAAGTATTTGGTGTTGAATCTGTGATTATTCACACACCTGTTGGTTTACAAGTTTGTGCAATTTCTGCTGTGTTGTGATAACCCAATTAATTGTGTGACAAAAAAGTGTGTAGTTCTGGAGTATATTGTTGTCAAACATTGCTCTGCTGCTTGAGGTTATTTATCTTTGTAACTTGTTAGTTTGTGAGTAACAACTATAGTTATTACTGTCCATTAGTGTTAGGATAAGAGCGCCGATAAACAGTTCAATAGCGATCGCTTGATTGAAATTCTCACCCTCGCTAAATCTAGTATGGTAAATGAGGCTATTCGAGACAACCACATCAAACATCTCATCCTCACAACTTAAGCGTTTGGTATTCCGGCTGTGGTAAACCAGTTTAATGAAAGATGCATTCTGTTTTTGGGAACACTAGATTTACCACCAGACTTAACAGTAAGGGGTTAATGTGTAAAGACAGATGGAATAATAGATCGAAAAATACAGTTCCCCTGCAATTACTCATAACATACCTAAAACCAGTGAAGCGCAATACAATTATCTATGAATTTGACCCTGGTTCGCAAGCAGACAGACAACCTCCACAGGAAAGTGACGACCATTTATTGGAAGCTTCTAGGCTACTGCGACAAGGAATTCAACAGCAGCAAGCTGGTGAGCTAGTAGCGGCGATTAAGTCTTTACAACAATCCTTAGAGCTATTTCAGGTAGTTGGGGATTTGCCAAAACAGGCACAGGTGCTTTCTTTTTTAGGATTAGTAACTTATAGCGCCGGAGACTACAAGGGTGCCATATCCTACTCTCAACAGTGTTTGTCTTTGAGCGAAGACACCTTAGATTTAGCATTGCAGATGCAAGCACTTTCTCATTTAGGTAATGCATACCGTCACCTGAATGAGCATAAAAAGGCAATTGAGTTTCTGGAAAAGTGCTTGAAAATAACGCAGCAACGGCAAGACAAACGAAGCCAAGTGGCAGCACTGAATAATTTGGGATTGGTTTATAAAGCTTTAAACAACTTTGCACAGGCAATTGAGTACCAGCAGCAAAGCCTAGAAATTGTGCGGGAACTCAAAGATAACTGGGGCGAGGAACAGGTACTCAAAAATTTGGGTAATGCTTGGTATGCTTTGGACAATTACCCAAAAGCGATCGCCTACTATGAGCAATGTGTAGTAATAGCACGCTCCTTAAAAAATGTTCGCACTGCTTCTCAGGTGCTAAAGAATCTAGGTAATGCTTGTTATGCTTTATATGATTATGCCAAAGCCATTAAGTATTATGAAGAACGGTTGCAATTAGCTAGAGAAATTAAAGACAAGCGTAGCGAAGAACAGTCTTTAGGTAGTTTAGGAGTTGCTTGTGAAGCTTTGGGTAACTATAACAAAGCAATTACATATTATGAAGAACGTTTGCTGTTAGCTAGGAGTATCAAAGATCGACGCAGTGAAGAAGAAGCTTTTGCTCGTCTGAAAGCTGCTTGCTACGCCTTGGGTGATTATGCCAAAATTATACAATACGAGCAGGGAACATTTACAAATAGTTAAAAAGCAAGAGAGAGAAACAATTCAAAATTTAAAATTACTCGCACAAATCAATTTCCCCCATAGTTTTTTGTTGCTGGAGATATAGGAGAACTTCTAATATATCTACTTGTGGAAATTGCGCGTAAAAATTACTTACACTCCAAAAAGGTTCCGGTGTTTCTAAAACAATTGTGCGATCGCCCCATTGATTCAGCCAGGGTAGCAATTTTGGTGGCGCTACTGGAGTGCATAACCAAACTGCTCTCGGAGAAAGCGCTTTGATGGCAGTTGCCGCTACCGCTATTGTCATACCTGTGGCAATGCCATCATCAACTAAAATGAGCGTAGCACCCTCGGCATTCACCTGCGGACAAGCAGAAATTAATTGTTCCTCAAGAGACTTCGCTTGCTTAATCGCTTTATTTAGAGCGACTTCTCGCCATTGGATATCATGTTTAGAACGAAACAGTTTTTGCTCAGTCCAAAGAACATTTCCCGAAGTAGTCACTGCACCAATTGCTAACTCTGGGTTTTCTGGATGGGTAATCTTTTTCGCCACAACTATCGTCAACGGACAACCCAAAAGACGTGCTATTGGTGCTGCTACAGGCACACCTCCTCTTGGCAAAGCATAAACAATTGGTACAGGTTTTATCTCAGAATCAATAGTTTGCTGAGTCAAAACATCATGAATCACTCGCGCCAATTGCTCACCTGCATGGGTGCGATCGGCGAAAAGTGGGGTATATGACATGGTTTCCCCCAGCATCTTAGAACGGCACTGCTTTTATAATGACTGAATTTTGTCTCAAATTAACTGATACAATCAGATTCATATAAATATCAGTATTCAGCCAAAGTCTATTTTTGATAAATCTCCAACCAGAGCCATATTTAACTCAGACAAGATAGCTGGTGCTGATGCCAACATTTTGATTTTCATGAGCAGCGAAACCCAACTCAGCCTCTTCGACGACTCAACTTTTAACCAACAAGAACTGATTCCCACAGATCCTAAAATTCCTATCCCTCCCGGAACTTATGCCAGCATCACTGAGTTGACGCAGCATTGCGATCGCTGCCACCGTTGTGTATTAGGAGACAGTCGGACTCATGCTGTTGTCGGACGTGGGAATCTCAAAGCACCAATTATGGTTATAGGAGAAGCGCCAGGTCAAAATGAAGATGAAACGGGTTTACCATTTGTGGGCAGATCAGGACAGTTGTTGGATAAAATTTTGGCATCTGTGAATCTGACAACTGAGCATGATGTATACATCGCCAATATTAATAAATGCCGCCCACCAGATAATAGAGTTCCTACTCCTGTAGAAGTAGCGGCTTGTCTACCCTACTTATTAGAACAAATTCGCCTAGTTGATCCTAAAATAATTCTGTTAACAGGAGCAACTGCGCTCAAAAGTTTGACTGGCGATAAGCGGGGAATTACGAAAATTCGCGGACAGTGGCTAGAGTGGGAAGGGCGTTTGTGTATGCCAATTTTTCATCCTTCCTACTTGCTACGCAACCCTTCTAAGGAAAGTGGTGCGCCTAAATGGTTGATGTGGCAAGATATTCAGGCAGTACGTGCTAAGTTGGACGAAATTCAAAAGAATATTTGATAAAAATGAATGTGTTTAAACGAACTCAGGACAACTGGAATTATCCTTATAAATAGGTAAATGGTGGTAAATAATCCACGTCTAAAATTTGCTCAATATTATAGGGACAATTTTGTGGGAAACAATTTAATCCACTTTTCTTTTTTGCTTGTCGTAACGTATCAATATAGACTTCCTCAAGAACTGTGAGCAGATAGTTGTAGAGGTTTTTAGATTTGGTTAATTTCCTAAGTTCTACCCGAAAATTATCTATTTCCACTTCCCAATGATTTTTACAGTCAGGAAGACTCCAATGTTGATACAAAAGCAGATGTTTGAGAAGTTGCAGTAGATAACTTTCGAGCTTGTGTTTCTGTTCATAACCCAATGCTTCAATCTCCTCAATCAAATGCTCCCAATCAAGATGATCTAAATCTCGTGCTTGCAATTGTTTTAAGGTTGTTTCTAACCACAAGTGATAATCCTGGTCATAAAGAATTTGAGTGAGAATTTTAGACATTATTTAATATTACCTTTATGCGTAGAGTATTCTGTATTCTGACTCCTGATTTATTGACGGACACTTCCCGCTTGACAATCACGTAACCAAGCTTTTACTGCTTGCGCGATCGCACCATTACTACTATCTCGTGGGGGTGATGGTGGTTGTTGTTTTGGATAAGCACCTGTTTGGGTAAACATCATCACCAAACGCCAACCACTTTTAGTTTTAGTCAACAACAGCCAGTGAAATTCCTGGAATTCTACCGCTTTCTTACTTATATACTGCCGTCCTAAGGTAGTAAAAAAAACTTGCTCCACTCCTGATGCAGTACTTTTAGGCGCATCTGTACTATATTCTTCTAGGTTAAGGGATATGGGAGCAAATTCAGGTCTTCCTGCAACTAGCATATAACTGTAAACATCACTACTTCTGCTGAGGCGGCGGGCGCGTTGACTAGCGCGATTGGTATAATTAGGCAACTTTTGTAGTAACTGTGTAGTTAATGTCTCTAAATTTTGCTCAGAACACAAAGACTTCGCCCCACTGTTGACACTTTCCCTTTCTGCTAGATGATGGGTGAGGTTTGTCGAGAATACTGGGGAAGCAAGGCTATTTGATCCTAAAATCCAAAAGCCACAAGCTAAAAGCCAACTATAATTTTTCTTCCTAAGCGAAGAGACAAGATTGCTCTCCTGCTTCTGGCTGACTTCTGCTTTCATGCGATCGCAGTTAACTCCTCAGAAATCTTCTTCCAGGCTAACTCAGGGTCAACAGCGTCAGTAATCGGACGCCCAATTACTAGGTAATCTGCACCAGCAATGATTGCTTGGGCTGGAGTAAGCGATCGCTTTTGATCGCCTTTATCTGCCCAAATTGGTCTAACCCCCGGACAAACTAGCAAAAAGTCATCTCCACAACTCTGTCGCAACTGCGCCACTTCTTGGGGCGAACAAACTACCCCATCTAACCCCGACTTTTGTGCCATCAGTGCCATTTCTAGAGCGTATTCTGGCAATTCTAGGGGAATTTTCAACTCAAAGGCCAGTTGTCTGGCAGAAATACTCGTCAACAACGTAATCGCAATTAACTTAGGCGGTTTTACACCTGCTTGTGCCGCCCCTACTTGTGCTGCCTCTGTTGCAGCTTTGAGAGCTTCCATACCACAAGTAGCATGAATTGTCAATAAATCTACCCCATAACGAGCCGCACTCCGGCAAGCACCAGCGACAGTATTGGGGATGTCATCAAACTTTAAATCTAGGAAAATGCGCTTTTGCCGGGACTTTAAAACTTCCAAAATTTTTGGGCCAGTGCTGGTAAACAACTCTAAGCCGACTTTCCAGAAAACGACTTGGGGAAGTTTATCTACAAGAGCGATCGCACTTTCTTCGTCTGGCACATCCAAAGCTACAATAACTCGTTGTTCTGCCTGTTCACCATTCCCCATTCCCTACTCCCCATTTTAAGGTACTAAGCGCACAAACTTATTTTTGCCAACTTGTAAAACCTTACCTTGTAACTCACTAGGCTGCTCAAAAGTAGTATCGCCATCAGTAATGCGATCGCCATCTAAGCGCACCCCACCCTCTTGAATTTTCCGCTTTCCTTCCCCGGTACTTTTGCACAAGCCAGTGGCATTAAGAATATAAGCCAATTTAGTCGGAAACTGCGGTACACCCGCTAACGAAAATTCGGGAACTGCACCTTCCTTTCCACCGCTTTGCGCTGCTTCTTTGGCTTCATCAGCTGCTGTTTCGCCGTGGTACTGTTTGACAACTTCCCATGCTAAAAGTGTTTGGCGATCGCGGGGATTTTCTGGCAGTTTGTCCAAAGGTAAATCTGTTAACAATTCAAAATACTGTTCCAGCAGATCATCGGGAACTCCTTGCAACTTCTGATACTTTTGTCCAGGATGTTCCGACAATCCAATATAATTACCCAAAGACTTTGACATTTTTTGTACTCCATCCGTGCCAATCAAAATCGGGAGTAGCAGCCCAAATTGAGGCTTTTGATTAAAATGGCGTTGCAAATCTCTACCCACAGCAATGTTAAACTTTTGGTCAGTCCCTCCCAATTCCACATCTGCCTCGACTGCGACAGAATCAAAACCCTGCATTAACGGGTACAGGAACTCATGGATAAAAATTGGATTCTCTTTCTTATAGCGTTCTGCAAATCCCTCCTTAGCTAACATCTGCCCCACCGTCATCGTGGAGAGTAACTCCAAAATTTTCCCTAAATCAAGCCCAGAGAGCCATTCGGAGTTATAACGCACCTCTAACCTGCCAGGTGTGTCAAAATCCAAGATAGGACGCACTTGATCAAGATAAGTCTGGGCATTGTGCGCTACATCTGCTTCTGTAAGCTGGCGACGCACCTCAGATTTGCCTGTTGGATCGCCAATCCGGGCGGTAAAATCGCCAATAATTAGAACTGCTGTATGACCTGCATCTTGAAACGCTCGCAGTTTACGCACTGGTATACTATGACCAAGATGAATATCAGCCCCCGTGGGGTCAATTCCCAATTTAACTCTCAAAGGTTGGTTTGTAGTCAGCAAAAGCTTTTCTAAACTTTCACTTTCACTCTCATCATCAACTGGTTGAGGAAAAACTTCTACAACACCACGACGCAGCCAAGCAAAATCTTGCGCCATACTAGGAGATTCACTATTAGTTATACTTTGGACTTTAGAACTTAGGTTAGTTATATTCACTGGCAATTTATCCGCTCTTTCATCTGCCAAACTACTATAATTGCAGAAAATTAACCGCTTTACTTCGCTCAATGAATTACAGTTAAATCTACAAGTGAGGAAGTGTAATAGCCGTGTCGTCGTCTAGGACTTTTGAAGATAAACAGCCACGTCGGGCTTCATCAGGTTTTGAGTTTATGAAAGGAGTTGGTCAGGTAACTGGCGGTACTCTCCTTTCAATCACCATGTTGGCAAGTTCCATTGTAGCCGGAGGACTGGTTGGTTTAGCCATTAGCTTCCGTAATTTGCCAGATGTCAGACAGCTACGTAACTTTTTTCCCTCAGAAACGACTTACATCTATGACCTTAAGGGTAAACTTTTAGCGAGTATCCACGGGGAAGCTAATCGAGAAGTTGTACCCCTAGATAAAATTTCTCCGAATCTAAAACGGGCAGTATTAGCGAGTGAAGATAATCACTTTTACGATCACCACGGGATTAACCCCACTGGTGTTGGACGTGCTGTAGTGGTTAACGCTGTAGCAGGTGGAGTAAAAGAGGGTGGCTCTACTATTACTATGCAGTTGGTGAAAAACCTGTTTTTGACTCGCAAGCGTGCCTTTACCCGGAAGTTAGCCGAGGGAGTGCTGGCGATTCGCTTAGAGCAAATTCTCACCAAAGACCAAATTTTAGAAATGTACCTCAATCAAGTTTATTGGGGTCATAACAATTATGGTGTACAAACGGCGGCACGCAGTTACTTTAATAAGTCATCAGAATATTTAAACTTGGGTGAGTCAGCAATGATGGCGGGTTTGATCCAAGCGCCCGAAGAATTCAGCCCGTTTGCGAGCATGAAGCTGGCAAAACAAAAACAAAAAGAAGTGCTGGGACGGATGCTGGAATTGACTTGGATCACTCAGCAAGAATACGATGATGCTCTCAAGCAAGAAATCAAACTTGGTAAAATCAAATCTTTTCAAGGTAGTGCTTTACCTTATATAACCAATACTGTGGCACAGGAATTGGCTAAAAAGTTTGGACGTGAGGCACTACTCAAAGGTGGAATGCGGGTACAAACTACAGTTGATGCCAACTTCCAAATTATGGCAGAGGAAACTGTCGGGAAGTGGCATAAATCACTGCTTGGGCAAGGATTATCTAAAAATCAAATAGCTCTGGTGGCAATTGATCCGCGTACACATTTTATCAAAGCACTGGTAGGCGGTACAGATCCTAAAGCCAGTGAATTTAATCGTGCAACTCAAGCTCAACGGCAGCCCGGATCTGCTTTTAAACCGTTTGTATACTATACTGCTTTTGCTACTGGAAAATATAGTCCAGACTCAACGGTAGTAGATTCCCCAGTCAGCTATCGAGATGGTAGCGGTTGGTACTTTCCCAGAAATTATGATGGGGGTTTTAAGGGAGCTATGCCAATCCGCACAGCTTTAGCCCAGTCGCGCAATATTCCCGTGATTAAACTTGGTAAGGCTGTGGGGATGAATAGAGTCATAGAAACCTGCCGTACCTTGGGCATTATGAGTCCAATGGAACCTGTTAGTTCCCTACCTCTTGGCGCAATTGGTGTCACACCTCTGGAAATGGCTAGTGCTTATGCTACCTTTGCTAATTATGGCTGGCAATCTCCACCAACTGTAATTGCCCGTGTTACTGATAGTAGTGGTAACGTATTGCTAGATAATACGCCCAAACCCCAGCTAGTTCTTGATCCTTGGGCATCAGCAGCTATTATTGATGTGATGCGATCGGTAGTTACTGAGGGTACTGGTAAAGGTGCTACTATAAGTCGCCCAAGCGCTGGTAAGACGGGAACAACATCATCAGAAAAAGATATTTGGTATGTTGGCACTGTGCCACAGTTAACTACTGCTGTCTGGGTGGGGAGGGATGACAACAGACAATTAGCTAGCCGCGCTACGGGTGGCGGTATGGTTGCTCCCATTTGGAAAGATTTTATGGAGAAGGCACTCAAGAACGTACCAGTAGAAAAGTTCAAGCCACCTTCTCAGTTTTCTCGCCCCAAGTCACAATAATTTTGAATTTTGGATTTTGGATTGGCAATTAATCCAAAATCTAAAACTGACTAAGGTTGTTTTTCTAGCTCGGTTTTCATCCGTTGTAGGGTGAGGTTCATTTGGTCAAACATTTGTTGAGGGGTGACACCGAACTGACCTAACTGCGTTTTCATTTGCTCTACTGTCATTTGTGCCATGAAATCTTCTGATAGCTCGAAACGCTTCATAAAGATGCGATACCGATCCATCATGGCTTCCATTTGCTCAATAAACACCTTTTTGCCCTCACGGTCAAATTTGCCGTAACTGTTACCAAGGTTAATTAGCGCTTGGTAATCCTCAAACAGGTGTTTTGCTTCTTGCTGAACTATCTCAGAATCGAAGAATCCCATATTGCTTAAATTAAACTGAGCGCCCAGACTCAGTAGCTTAATAGTTTTACTTCTACTTTTATTTTAGTCTAGGAGAGGAATTTAATGATGAAGCTACGGTTTTAGTACGGTTTGTTATCGAAATTTCAACACTTGACTTGAGAAAGTTTTCCGTCTTTAAACGAGGCGTTAAAAACTCAAATTTAGTATCAAAGCTCAACTTGGAATGATTATGGAACTTACTCAAACTTATGCAAATACTAAATTATGGGACTTTCAACTCAAAAGTCTAAACTTAAACCAAAGTAGTTGATTAAAATAGATAATTTTGACACTCTCAGGGCTGAAGCCTCTGAGATTCTGCGGACAGAGTAAACTTAGGTAACGCCCAAAATCTAACTCTCGCTACGGTCGTCAAGCACCGTCTACCCAGTAAGCCTAAGTCTAAGCTTAGATTGCTGGCTACTTTTCGCAAAATATTTGCGCTACCATTTAAATCGGCATTAACAATTGACCCATTTGCTGACCGATACAATCCACGTTCAATGCGCTTACCCGATGCTTTCCACCCCATAGGCTTTTGACCGTATTGGGGTAGGGAGTCACCATCTAAGAAAGATGCTTTTGACGTATAAGATTCTTCGGTTTCTTGAAATCTAATTCCGTGTAAATCACACAATTGTTTTAATCGGTCTTTTAGCTTACCTAAAGGCATCTGAACAAACTTTTGATTGTTCAATCTACCCATATTGGCATTAGACTTAAAACCTTCATTCCAACCAATTACTAATGTTCCAGTGTTGTATTTTAGGCAGTGGTCAATAATTAATTTCGCTGCTTTGTTAATACCATCTCTCATTTGATGGTTGCGTTTACGGGTTACTCTATCTAGCCAATTATCCCAGTAAGCTTCTGGTTTACCCTCTTTACGAGTTGATACTTTTTTATTCCAAAGTTGGTTCATCGCTTTCATTGCTCGTGCATCAACCAACAAGGAATTACCTCGCGTATCTACACAAGCAGCTAAATTATCAGCAGTACCCAAGTCAATTGATAGTGCTTGATTGATATCTAAGTCAAGTTTTTCTTTTTCAACTTCGTAGGACATTTCTAGGTAAAAAGCACCATTCTTAGGAAGAATTGTAAACTCTTTAACCTTGCTATAATCAATGTTTGATGGCATTGGTAGAAAAAACTCTGAAATACCAAACCAACGTTTTACTGTTAACCCCAAAGAGAACCTAAGCTGACCATTAATTAGTATTGGTTTTTGTCCCCCAGAGTTAGGATATGCAACTTTAAAGAGTTTTGACCCTTTTAGATAATCAGGTGCTTTTGGTTTAAAATGCAATTGACCTTTGAGAAACAAAGACCGCAGTTCCTTAAAAGATTTAAACCCTTCAGATACTGACATTAAAGTTTGCTGCATAGGGGTTGATGGCATCGACTGAGCAACCATTGATTTACTAATAGATTCTTCGTAAATCAAATCAAACTTACTGGTTAGCAACTTCCCCGTCTTAAAAAATATCTGACGAGCGTAGTAGACACCATTGTTGTAAAGCTTCCCTGACTGCTGACAAAGATACCCTAGTATTGATTTCGTTTCATTATCAGGACGCAACAAGACTTGCTGCACCCCCATTGACTTTTTGATTTTAGACATTGTTTCGACCTGCAATGCTCTGTTATATATTAGTATACCAGTATATACAATAAAAACAATGCCATTCCATAAAAAACACAAATTAGGTTTTAAAAGTAATCAACCATTTGATAAAGACCCTATTTGTTTCAAAGTTTTACCAGGCGTTAAGGACAAGTTAAAAACTATCCCTGACTGGCAAGAACGTCTAAGAGAATTTGTTGCTATGCTTATTGAAGAAACAAATATTGAATGCAACTAAAGTTGCTCGTGCCGCTTCCCTCTCAGGTCTAAGTGCGATTCGTTCAGTCGAAATGAGTAGAAATACTCAAGGATGACTGGCTTCTGTGAGATAACCCATAGGGTAGAGTTCGCACTTTAATCTCTCACAGTTGATAACTTGATGTCCATGCTGGT
>Ga0209591_10007333_pt1 | contig 12147 bp, 7 predicted proteins | sample MAT01_FD_187207 | JGI IMG/M metagenome (GOLD analysis project Ga0209591, IMG submission 187207) | Freshwater microbial communities from Lake Fryxell liftoff mats and glacier meltwater in Antarctica - MAT-01 (SPAdes) (version 2) | ecosystem: Environmental > Aquatic > Freshwater > Ice > Liftoff...
CCGTGAGATGCCGGTCAGTGAATTGGCGAATCTACGGATGAGATTACTCCAGCGGATATGGGTGGGAAGGATAACACCTACAATGAACTTTTATGTTTACGAGGATGGCAAACAGATGTATTCCTGATTGCATGGTTGATGGTATACGATAAAAATAAGGAGGCGCTATGGAGCAAGATTTAAACTATTATGTTTATGAATTTGGCCCCAATAAGCATGTACGCATTCACGAAGGGGGTTGTGGGCATTGCAACGAGGGTAAAGGTAGGAAGCCTACCGAGCATCCAGACAGTAAGTGGTATGGCCCTTATGACACTCTTATTGCCGCGCAAGCCTTTGCCAAGACCCTAAAGAGAAAAAACACAAACACATGTGGTGTGTGTCTACCGGGTAGAAAGTTTTAATCCAAACCGGTTCTTAATAACAACATCGCAGTCTGCCCCGATAGCAATATGGAAACCGAGAATATTGGGTATAGGTGAAATGCAGGACAAAAGATCCAGCAATTTCACCTATACCACTATGATTAGGTTCATCTCTGTTCCCCTACAAACCCCTTATTCCTCGCCGTACAACCAAATACAATCAACCCAATTTCTGCGGAACCCTTTACGCCCTACTTACGTCAAAGAGATTGCGTGTTGTCTACTTCCCAAATATAAATAATCCCAATCCGCACAGAAATTCATATTCTGTGCGTTGCAAACACAACAAATACTACAGCTAAGCCGTCCTTGTCGATATGTTCAGCTAGTGTTAAGATAAACGCATGGAAACCCCCATTTATCTAGATTTCGATCTGCAAATTACAGCAGCTGCCAACGGCTACAGGGCACATGTCTTCAATTCGCCGGCGGGTCAGGCTACAGTAGATTTTCGCCTGCCTTTCACAGACACTGAACTTGAAGGTGCGCTCGGTCGCTTTCTTCAGCCAGCCAGTTTGGCCAGTCGCGCCTTCGAGCAGGAGACGGTCAAGCCATTTGGCACTCAACTCTTTACGGCGCTCTTTCAGGGCGAATTACTGGCCTGTTTCGGACGTAGCGTCGATGCTGCCCGCCGGCAAAATGCCGGTCTGCGCATCCGTCTGCGTTTCGCCGATACCCCCGAGCTCGCTCATCTGCCCTGGGAATATTTGCACGATCCCACAGCCGATCGTTTTCTTACCCTTTCCAGTGCTACGCCACTAGTCCATTATGTGGAATTGGCCGAACCAGTGCGCCCACTGGCCGTTGCAACCCCCTTACGGATACTGGCCGTCATCGCCAGCCCAAGCGATCAACCTGCACTCAATGTGGAGCAGGAATGGCAAAATGTGCAGACAGCCCTCAACCCATTGGTGCGCCGCGGCCAGGTCATCATCGACCGCTTGCAACCATCTACCTTACCCACGCTGCAAAGCATATTGCGGCGTAACGAATATCATATTTTTCATTTTATTGGTCATAGCACGTTTGACGAAGCCACCCAGGAAGGCATGCTTGTACTCACCGATGAAGCGGGACGAACGGCTCTGTTGAGTGCACGCCACTTAGGCCAGTTGATCCACAACGAGCCCACGTTGGCCCTGGCCGTGCTCAACAGTTGTGAAGGCTCGCGCACAGCGAAGGCGGATCCATTTGCCGGTGTCGCGCAGACATTGGTGCAGCAAGGCGTGCCGGCGGTGATCGCGATGCAATTCCAGATTTCTGACCCCGCAGCCATTCTCTTTTCGCAAGAATTCTATGCGGCCTTGGCCGATGGCTATGCAGTGGATGCGGCCAGTACCGAAGCGCGGGTGGCCATGGCAACGCGCCTGGGTGGGGCAGAATGGGGCACGCCTCGGCTCTTCCTACGCGCTGGCAGCGGCCATTTGTGGCAAATTGCCAACCAGATCACCGCTGGCAAACTGGGATTAGGTGAACAGATCCACCAGGATTTGGGTGTGCTGGCGAATTTGATCCAGACACCAGAGGTGCGCGCCACGGTGATCGCCTTTCGCACTGATTTCCAAGCCGCCGGTGAGCAGATTGACCTCTTAGGCAACTATAAAGAGTTGCACGATCTGTTGCACAACCTGGAATTTCTCTGCTACAATGGGCTTGTACAGGAGGCGCGGCGCTTTCCCCAGGATGAGACAGCGCTTGGCATCCTCACCGATCATGAGCTAACTTTGCAAGATTTAGTGCGCCGCCTACAAGATGTTGCGTCGCGACCGATCTTGCTCAGCGAGGAAAACGGTTGGATTGCTGAAGTTGTTGAAGCACAAAACCAGCTACAACTTGCACTGGAGCAGAGTGATGCCGAGTTGTTAAAACGCGCCATCTGGTTATTGCGCCGCGTGCTCTACCGCCACCCCACCCGCGTCAATGAGCGGTTAAATGCGGCCGCGCGCGCCCTACGCCTGGCCGCCATTGTGCAGGCCATGCACACCATTTTGGAAAAAGTACGCCAACAACCGGCCGACCGCACACCCGCGCAACGCGAGCGAGTTCAGCAATTTGAGAATGGTGTGCAAGCCCTAATGCTGCTGCAACAAAATCTTAGCGCCCGCGTTAGTCAGCATGACCGCTGGCAGGCGGTAGACCTGGAGTTACGGCGTATTGAATTGAGCATTGGGCAAGACCTGATGGAATTGGAAATCTCGTGGCCTGGCTTGCAACGTATGGTCGAACCATTGGCCCCAAGCGAGACAGAGAGCAAAGATATACCGAAACCACAAGTGGCATGGATCGCAGCTTTCCAGAGTGATCGCTTAGGGTTGGATGGTGCTTTGAAAGCACAAAACCCAGCGCGTGCCCGTCTCTACTTTCAACGCTTCCGCCGCCAGGTTGGCAATCGCTTTTACCAAATCGACACCGAGCTGAACGCCCTTTGCATGGACTTGCGTCAGGTTTGCGCGCCACTCGCTTCGATTTTACATGGCGCGGAATAAAAAGTAGGCCGTAGATGAGCACGGCAAAACTTACAATTTGCAGAAAATATTCATAGGACCGACGCAAAATCACAGAACTTACGTCGGCTGAGCTTGTCGAAGCCGGCTTCGACAAGCTCAGCCGACGTAAGCCTTATGTAAATCAAAGGTTCAACCATGAGCAGCAGCGCTTCCTCCAGCGAACGTTTTCCTTCATTGTCCGCGCTACGCGCCGAGCACAGCACCTTACTGCAAATCCATCGTAACGGAGGGGATGCGCCCGACATTTTAGACGCGATCCAACAATTTATTCAGCAAGGTAAGCGGACCGGCGCGCTGATTGACAGCGAGGAAGATCGCACGGTGGCACAAGGATCGCTCGACTATTGGTCGACCATTCTCTATCGCGCCGGCCGCCCCGATGCGGATATGCTGCTCGACGAATTTGATCCGATGCTCGCCCCAGAATTGCCTGATGATCTCTGTCCCTTTGTGGGTCTAGATGCTTTTCGCGAGCAGAATGGGGCAATCTTTTTTGGCCGCCAACGCTTAATCGATGTGGTGCTCGCCAAGCTACAAACGGAGCGATTGGTAACTGTGATCGGTTCATCGGGCAGTGGCAAATCTTCGCTTGTGCTCGCGGGTGTAATTCCGGCCTTGAAAGGCGGAGCAATCCCGGCAACAGAGGCAACACCCAGCAGCCAGGCCTGGCGCTATGCACCACGTATGGTGCCTGGATCAAATCCGCTGGCCAATCTGGCACGGCTGTTGCAAACGGCAGGCGAAGCGACGGCGGAAGCAGACAAAGGTCAGCTCTGGCGAGCGGAGCAGATCGAACGTTTGTTACACCAGAACGATTATCTAGTGCAGATGGTAAATGCCACCGATCCTACACCCGACAAAAATGCACCGGTGGTGTTGGTCGTCGATCAATTTGAAGAGACCTTCACCCTCTGCACCGATGAAGTTGTGCGTGTTGCTTTTGTGCGCAACTTGATGGCGCTAGCCCAAACGCCCGGTTTGCGCCATACGGTCATCCTCACCATGCGCACCGATTTTGAGCCTCAGATCGCCCGGTTGCCCGATTTTCAAGCCCGCTTCGAGAATGCGCTGGTGCGAGTCACACCCTTAAGCTCCGCCGAATTGCGCCAGGCAATCGAGCAGCCCGCCACCCTGATTGGGTTAAAATTTGAGAGCGGCTTAATCGAGCAATTGTTGCAAGATGTGCTGGGCGAACCGGCTGCGTTGCCATTGTTACAATTTACGCTTCTGAAACTCTGGGAAAATCGGGATCGCAACCGCATCACCTGGGAAGCGTACAAACGCCTGGGCGGTGGCCGATTGGCGTTGGCGCGCAGCGCCGATGAACTCTTTGCCAGCTTGATTCCCGAAGAGCAAGTAACGGCGCGCCGCATTCTACTGCGCCTGGTGCGCCCCAGTGAAGGGCTGGAAGTAACGAGCAACCGCGTGCGCCTGGCTACCCTATACCAGAGTGGAGAAGCGAGGGATCGGATTGATCGCGTACTTCAGAAGCTGCTTAACGCCCATCTGTTGCGGATCAGTGAGGGTGATACGGCGGCCGACACGCAGATCGAAGTGGCGCATGAAGCGCTCGTACGCAACTGGCCGCGGCTGGTGGCATGGCTGGATCAGGAACGGGCAGCCATTCTCGAACGGCTACGCCTGACCGAAGCGGCTGAACAGTGGGTAAAAGTTGGCCGCGATCCAGGGGCGTTATGGCGTGGCGCGCTGTTAGATGAAGCCCAAGATTATGTAGACCTGGACGAATTGGAAATAGAGTTTATGGAGGCGAGTCGCGCCGCCGAGCAGATCGCGGCGCAAGAAAAGGAAGCGGTACGCCAACGCGAGTTGGATCAGATCCGTGCGCTGGCGGCCGAACAAAAATTGCGCGCCGATATTGAACGTCAACGAGCGGAGCAGCAATCACAAGCAGCCGCCAGTTCGCGCCGTCTAGCCACCTGGCTCGCGTCGATCAGCGTGGTAGCCGTCATGTTTGCTCTTGCCACAACTTGGTTTAGCATGGCCGCCAATAGCGAGCGCAGCGCAGCCCAAGCAGCCAATGCCGAGGCGGCGCTACAAGTAGCAACCGCCAATGCTGCCAGCACGCGCGCCATCCAAGAAGCAGCAACGGCCGATGTAGCCCAAAACCAAGAGATGCGGCAGGCAACGGTCGTCTCTATTGCGCGCGCAACGGCTACGCAACAAGTTATCGCGGCGCAGACGGCGATTGCGCAAGCCGAACAAGAATCGGAACATAACAAAAACGCGTTGGATTATCTGATCCAAACGTTGCGCGAAGTGCTTGATGAAGTATCACCGCGTGTAACCCCCAGCCCCGGGCCCTCGCCCACTGGAATTTTGACTGGTACGGTTGGCGCGGCAGGAGCGCCAGCCAACAGACCTATTCCAAGTCAAGACAATACAGCGGCAACGCCAATTGCCCCTGCCGCTGAAGTGCTCGAAGATGTACAACGATTGCCTAGCGAACCGTTAACACAAACGTACATCATGACCGAACCACTGACGGCAGCGCTGACAGCTTCTGAAAACATAACAAACTTTGGCCGTGATCAACTGGATGCCATATTGCCAGCGGTGGAGGTTGATCTACTTGAAAGCCCACAAAATGATGCGCGGGTTTTACAATCCGTGCGCGGCCCCATGCGTATGGCTGTGCTACAACTCACGGAGTCGACAAATTGGATCGAGGTAACGCTGCCAGATGGGTTGACAGGCTGGATTCCCGCCTGGATGGTGACTTATGAGGGTGACACTAAGTTGTTGCCTATCGAATTGCGCTACTTGGCCGTTTCTAACCAAGAAGATGTACCTTTTAGCGAAGGACGAGTGATCGATTGGGGCGGCGCCCAAGGTGATTTTTTACTCAGTGATCCAAACAACGAACAGAGCGGTATCTTGTGGGTGCCTAGTGGTACGGAGCTCACCCTCTTGTTTAATGTTAAGGGTTCAGTCAGCTATGGTAGTGGTGTTTGGTATTTTGTTACCTTGGTCGATCCGAACGGAGAAAATCATATCTGGCGAGGTTATTTGCCGCAAGAGGTAATTGAGGAGAAGAAGTGACGAAAAGTAATTAGTAACTCATGTTACGCACCTGGGAACGCCGGCATCCTGCCGGCAGCCGCCAGAGATGGCGGCGTTCCCAGGTGCGTAACATGAGTTACTAATTATAACTCGCGCTGAAAAAGAAAAAGATTAATTCATGCCTTCTTCTAACGCTTCCAGAGGAATGATCTGGGCATCTTCTGGGGCTTCGATCTCAGGTGCATCGTTGAAATCACCCGAGTCTTGCACTAGATCAAAGTTGACCACTGGTGCAACATCAGGCATTTCACGTTGTCCACCATCGGCCATTGCGGCCAACGCCATGATCGTTTGTAGATCCCAGGCAAAGTGCGTCTCGGTATGATAGATGTAGTTATCTTCCAGACCAATGCTTTGCAGGACCTCGAATTCCAGGTCTTGGAAGAGTGACGGTCCTAGGAAGCGCAGGCCCAACATAACTTCGTCCAATTCGGCCTCGGTGACGCTGGTATCCGCCATTTGATTGATCATATCCAAATTTTCACGAATCAGTTCCTGAAAGCCTTCGCTGGCAACAAAGCCACCAAAGTCGAAGGTCGTGCTGAAAACGGCAACATCCTGCATGTCAATTGCGTCGTCGTCAAGCCGTTCGACATTGACGAATTCTTCCAACATACCACGTACTTCTTCCGAGTTGAGCATCGAACCTGCACCCATGCCCATCTGGAAGCTGGCCATATCGGAAGAGTTGGCCTCGGCACTGGCTTGCGCCAGCATATCGCTCATAAAGGTGGCAATATCAAGCCCAAACCAACCTTGCATCTCGCCCAACTCCGGGATGGCGGCAGCCAGGTCGTCCAAGTTCATATAAAGGAAGCCATCGACCATACGAGCTTGCAAGGTGATCTCTTCTGGGATCTCGATACCGCCCGCTTCCTCAGAAAGCAATGCTGCCATATCCTCTGGCAAGACAATTGTTACTTCAGAATCTAGCCCTAACGTAGAATAGAGATCGATGACAAGATCCATGTAATCTTCCATGATCGCGTCCATGTCACTCGCATCGGCCGATTGCAGGCTAGATTGCAATTGCGTTAATTCCTGGATCACGGTCGGATCCATCGCAATCACAGAGTCCTGCGCAATGCTAAGTGACACCTCCTCGAATGGTAGATCAGGGATGCCGGCGATCAAGAGATCGATTTGGCTGCTGGTTGTCATTTCCTGGATATCCAACATTGCAGTTTGAGAGTCGGCCAGGAGTTCGCAGTCATCGTCGGCTAGTTCGCCACAAAAAGGGGCGGGCAGATCAACATCTTGGGCCAATGCGGCCATTGTCGAGGTTAATGTCATAAGCAATAACAACAGTAGCACTAACAAATTTTTTGGCAACAGTTTTTTTCGCATTTGTGATTACCTTCCTATATGTTGACTTCGTTTATTCCTTCTCACTTCCGGGACAATAGTATCATGGTTGCAGACAGATGTAAATAGGTCAATTGATGATATTGGGATGCAGCATTACAAAAAAGTAGGTGTTAGTATAGTTAGTTATGCAATCACTTAATTTTTAACAAAATCATAACGCCGCTTTAACGGTCAGCCAAAACCGCCACCAACCGATCCAACACAACCTGTTCTTCGCCATCGGCCAACGTCATTGGGTTGAGATAGATGCCATCTGCGCCACCAGCGGAAACAGCAATGGAGGGCGCGCCCTCCGCCAGGGCTTGCACCACTTGATCGCGACTGATACCCGTCTTGGCAGCGTCAATCGTAACCAACGCCCGTGGCAAGGGTTGGCCAGCTTCATTGGGAAAAGAGCGCTCGGCGCGCACGCCGGGCAATCGGTTTAGGGCCACAATCCAGCCGGCTACCACTTCGTCATCTTGTGAGGCACGCGCTTCGTGGTCCAGTGTTAAGTAACGCTTGACGGCAGCCAATAGGCCAACCATCTCCTCTTTGCCCACTTTCATCGGCCGGCCAATGCTGTGATTGGGGCTGCCGTTGACGCGGATGGCCTCAATTAAATCTTTGCGCCCTACGATTAGCCCAGAGGACTGCGGGCCATGCAAATCTTTACCACCACTAAAAATGGCTAGCGCGGCGCCCATTTCGGTAAAGCGCCAGAGGTTTTCTACCGGCGGCAGTTGCGCGGCTGCATCCACGATCACCGGAACGCCGTGCGCATTGGCGATTTCGATCACTTGTTCCAACGGCAGGTCCCCATGGCCCGTCATCCCGCCTTGAAACCAGAAGATCGCCGCGGTTTGGGGATTGATGGCCCGTTCGAGTTCCCACGGCGCGGTGCTCACCGCCGTACCGATCTCGACCAATTTCACCCCCACCTGCCGTACCCCATGATCATAGCCATTGCGATGTGACTTGTGAACGATCACCTCATTTTTAAGCCCGGTCAGATCGGGTAATTGGTTGATCGCGGCCGGATCTGTGCCGGCAATGCAGGCCGCAGTCGCCAACACCAGACCGGCGGCGGCGCCCGTACAGACATAAGCCGCTTCATTGTGGGTTAGATCGGCGATCCGTTCACCCACGCGCCGTTGTAGTTCATCTAGATTGACATGCTGACGTGCGGCGTCTAACATAGCCGCCAATACTTCTGGCGGCATGACCGATCCACCTAAACGAGTCAGCGTAGCGCTGGCGTTTATGATGGGCCGGATGCCCAATTCCTCGTAGATACTCATGGTTTAGTTACGTCCTGTGTGTGGGTGCAATGTCATTAAGGTAAAACCAAATCGTCGCATGTAGGTGCGGTTTTTAACCGCACGTTGCTTCTCTGCACGAGAACGTGCGGTTAAAAACCGCACCTACCATTCCTTACCTTAATGACATTGTGTGTCGGTGAGCAGTTGTCAGTTACCCGTGAGCAGTCATCAGTGATCGATCTTGTACAGCTTCACTGATGCTAATGACTGATGACTGCTCACTGAAGATCAATTCCCATTTTCAATCAACGGTAAATACTGCATCGGTGTCAGATTAGGCGGTACGGTAGGGCTCAGCGTCGCCGTACTAGTGGGCGTGATGACAGTGGTGTCTTGCACGCGATAGATATCGCCACTGAGATCAGCGACATAGAGTTCACCGTCGGCATCTTCACCAAATGTGCTTGGATTGCCCGTTAAGACCCCATGTTTTTTGGATACCCACTGCCCCTGCTCGTTGCGCACTAGATCCCAGAAATTACCACTGGCATAATCAGCTAGAATGTAGTGACCGACCATGTTCGGATAGAGGCTGCCGCGGTAGACAAAACCGCCGGTTACAGCTCGGCCATCGGTACGCCCGTAGTCAAAGATGGGGAAAACATACGTGGTTTTAGGCGCGCAGCCGGTTAATTCAAAGTCTAAATTGCCTTCATAACAATCCCAACCAAAGTTTTGCGCCGGTGTATTATCAGCCAGCAGATCGATCTCTTCGCGTGCACCTTGGCCGACATCCCCAATATAAATCTCGTTCGTGACGCGGTCAAAACTGAAGCGCCAGGGGTTGCGTAAACCAACAGACCAGATTTCGGCACGCGTATTAGGCGCCGTGTCGTTGGCATACGGATTGTCACTAGGAATTGTATAAGTCGGCACGCCGGTGACGTGAATTCGCAACAGCTTGCCCAACAATTCATTCAAATTCTGCGCGCGGTCTTGCGGATCACCGCCGTCGCCACCATCACCCAACGGGATGTAGAGATGGCCATCCGGGCCAAAGGCAAGGTCACCAGCGTTGTGGTTGCTATAGGGCTGTTCGACAAAAAGCACAAGTTGGCGGCTGTTGGGGTCCGCCTTGTTCGGATCGCCGCTGGAAACCCGGTAGCGCGCAATGTTCGTATCCCCAGCCGTATCGGTGTAATTCACATAGAAGATTGAAGGATCAGTGGGTTCAAAGACCATGCCCAACAAACCCTGCTCGCTGCCTTTGGAGACCAGGCTGGTGATATTGAGAAACTCGGACTTGGCGCCATTCGGCTGTACGACCCAAATAATACCGCCTTGTTCCAAGATAAAAAGGCGATCATCGCCCGCATTAGCAATATCCACTGGGCTTGTAAAGCCCGTTGCAAATGGCACTAATTCGAGTGTAATGGCTTGTGACGAAGCTGTCTCCAACGCTGGCATGGCCGTGGCCACGTTTAATGAGATGAGCAGGTAGAGCAGTGCGGCCAGCCCAATAAGCATCGGCGCCATTACCTGCCGGAACGATGTAAGCCTTGCTAGCTTAGCTTTTAGGTTGATCGAAAACATTCGTGTCATTCTCCTTATCAGATTTCGCTACGTTTGATAAACCAATCAATGAATTAGATCTATCAATAGCGTTGAACAGATAAATAGCTTATCATTGATAAGAGAATCCAACCAACACGATTGCCCGATGAGATAGCTACTACACTGGTGCTATTCGCCAATCGCTTGTTGTTTCTTTTTTTCTATGCGAAAACAGTCATATTGATTAGCGCGCATAAAACGGCTGGCCAGCGCAATCGCTGCTTTTTCGCTGAGCAAACCCTCATCTACCTCGGCTTGTAATGCACGATTGAGCCAGGTGCGCGCCTGGTGGGCATAGGCCAACGCTGCGCCTGGCCAAGATGTATCACCGCCAAAGACAAATAGTTTGTTCGCGGGCACCGTATGGATAAATTGGCGAACAAAGTTGCGCGCGCTGTAAGGATCGATGCTCCACGCCCAACACAGATCCACATAAACGTTGGGATAATGTTTGGCCAACGCCACCAGTTCATCGCTGTAGGGATAGGCAATGTGCATCAACACAAAACGAGCTTGCGGAAACCGCGCCAGCAGCGGACAAAGCTTGCCAGCGCTGATGTAATCGACGGGCATACGGCTATGGCCGGCATAATAGCCGGTATGCAGTTTGATCGGCAGATCATGCTCAATCGCCAACTCTACCCCGCGCGCCGTACACCAATCACCCAGACAGAGCCGTTCTTCTGGGCTAAAATTGTCCGGGTCATGCAACCAGGCGGCCAGGGCGCGGGCCGCTTCTTTGGGGGTGCGTTCTTGCCAGTGCAGCGTGCGGTTGTAGGCATGTTGCGACTTGATCGCCACCGCAACATTGGCATTCTGCGCCATGACCGTTGCCATCGCCTGTTGTAGCGACTTCAAATCGCCCACTTCGACGCCGGTCTCTTCGGCTACATTCTGCAAATCTGGCGTACCATTACAGAAATTAACCCAGGAAATATCGTAGAAAAAGAAATCGGGGCCAGAGGGATCAGGGCGACAGGGGCGGCAAAAATTGTCAACTTGAACGTGATCCAGGTTGGCCCGCTCGCGCAGGATATGCAAACGCTGGCCGGGTTGACAGAGGGCCTCATTTTGGGGCTGCGCCGCCTCGATGGCCGCGGGCGTCAGTTCATCGATCGCGTACAGTTCGCGGGCAATCAACTGCACCGCCTCGCCATACCCCGTGTGGCGCACAGCTTCCCAGGCGGTTTGAATACCCGCGAAGCGGGCGCGCAGATCTGGGTTGGTGCGATCAAGCAAGGTATCAAGTGCGGCTTGGCTTGCCCCCGCGACGATTAAATCGGCCGTGACGTAGTTGGCAAATAGATTCTGCAAAATATCGGGACCTTGCGTCACATACGCTTGCTCGCTGTGCAGATGTTCGTGACTATCACACAAGGGCGTGGTTCGGATATGCAATTCTAGTTCGGTTGGCACCGTTGAAATTCCTTATGGGTAGACGAACGACGAACGACCAACGACGATGGATCGCCATTGGTCGTTCGCGGGTGCCCTCTGGGCGCGTCGTTCGTCGATTGGTAGACGTTACGCGGGCCGTTCCAGGTCCAATACAGCTTGCACTTTTTCTTCGATTACTGGCGCTTGCTCTTCCCAGCTGACGTTGCCTTCCCAAATCAGGTCAATCTCGTTCTGGAAGACGGTATTGGCTTCGGTGAAGCGTGTGTTCTTGGGCATGGGGAACTTCTCGATGCCGGCGGTCAGCAACCCGTCGGCAATGCCGAACATGCGGTTCACCTTGACCACATCCGGATGGGTCCAGGCCGATTTGTGGCCGTTGGGCTGTAATTTGCCATCCAGCACCATCGAGACGCCCGCCTCGCCGGAGGAGTAGAGCTTTAGCAACTCCCATGCTTCTTCCGGGTGAGCCGAATTGGCGTTGATCATATGCATGTTACCGGAGTAACAAGTGCC
>Ga0209591_10007334_pt1 | contig 12145 bp, 12 predicted proteins | sample MAT01_FD_187207 | JGI IMG/M metagenome (GOLD analysis project Ga0209591, IMG submission 187207) | Freshwater microbial communities from Lake Fryxell liftoff mats and glacier meltwater in Antarctica - MAT-01 (SPAdes) (version 2) | ecosystem: Environmental > Aquatic > Freshwater > Ice > Liftoff...
CATTGGCAAATAAGTATCTTCACTTAAAAAACAGTTGTACTTTTTAGATTCCAAAGCTTCTAAATAAATTTCAACAGCATAATCTGTTGTACCTCCACCCGGTGCAGATTTATAACTTATCAATCCTGGGTATCTTAAACTTCTTACATCTACACCATATCGCTGGTGATAATAATTGCACCAAAATTCACCTGCATATTTGCTAATTCCATAAACTGTTATTGGTTCAATTATCGTTTTTTGAGGACACTCTACTCTTGGAGATGTTGGCCCGAAAACTGCAATACTACTTGGCCAATATACTTTATGTAAACTTTCTTCTCGGGCAATATCTAAAACGTTTAATAACCCTTGCATATTTAAATGCCAAGCTAAATTGGGGTTCTTCTCTCCTGTTGCAGAAAGGATGGCTGCCAATAAATAAATCTGAGTGATATTTTGACGAATTACCTGAACATGCAACATTTCTTTGTTCATTACATCTAAACTTACGTAAGGACCAGTTCCATGCAATAAAGGATTTTCTTCTCTTAAATCGGATGCTACAACATTGTTATTACCATATTGCTTACGAAGTGCTAAAGTTAATTCTACTCCTATTTGTCCAGAAGCACCAATAACTAAAATCTTATCTTTTCTAGATGGCATATACAATCTTTTATAATGGCAAAGAAACGGAAAAAAGGATTATAGTAGATAGATCATAAATATTAACAATTTTATGGTTTCCATGGACAGATAATTGAAGTTATATTTAATTATCTTGCAACCTTACGAAATAAGAATAATATGCTTCCGTCCTTTTTAACTGATTTATTTAATAAGCAACAATACAATAGCAATTCATTTTTCTTAATTGCGGGACCTTGTGTTGTTGAAAGCGAAGAAATAGTTATGGAAATTGCAGATACTGTATATGCTATTTGCAAAAATTTAGGAATACCATATGTATTTAAAGCAAGTTATAGAAAAGCCAATAGAACAAGCGCCAATTCATTTACTGGTATAGGTGACGATAATGGCTTATCTATTATTAAAAAAGTAGGTGCTCATTATAATTTACCCACCACTTCAGATATCCATGCTCATGAAGAAGCTTCAATGGCTGCTCCTTTTATTGACATTTTACAGATACCTGCATTTTTATGTAGACAAACAGATTTATTATTAGCAGCTGCCAATACCAATAAAATAGTGAATGTAAAAAAAGGCCAGTTTTTAAGTGGCGAATCAATGCAATTTGCAGTTGATAAAATTAAAAAAGCAGGAAACGATAAAGTATTATTAACAGAAAGAGGAAATACGTTTGGTTACCAAGATCTGATTGTGGATTATAGAAATATACCAACAATGCAAAAACATGGAGTACCAGTAATTATGGACTGTACCCATTCATTACAACAGCCCAATCAAACGAGTGGAATTACCGGTGGCAATCCTCAAATGATTGGCACAATTGCTAAAGCAGCAATTGCTACAGGTGTTAATGGCTTGTTTATAGAAACACATCCTAATCCTTCCCTCGCTAAAAGCGACGGAGCCAATATGTTACCACTTAATCAACTTGAGCCTCTATTAGAAAAACTAGTTAGGTTAAGAGAAGCAGTTATAAAAAATGAATTAAACTAAATATATGAAGCAACTTACTATTATTACTTTTTTACTTTTATCGGTTAAATTTATAACTGCTCAAAGTATTGGTGCATTAATAAAAAAAACTACAAGCGAATTAACACAAAACACTAAAGGAGTTTCTACAAATGAAATTGCCAATGGGTTAAAAGAAGCATTAATTAGTGGCGTAACTAAAGGTGCAAGTTCATTGTCGAAACCTGATGGTTTTTTTGCAAATGCCGCTCTAAAGATTTTACTTCCTGCAGAAGCAAAAAAAATTGAATCAACATTAAGAAGTATTGGTATGGGCAAACAGGTTGATGAAGCAATACTAAGCATGAATAGAGCTGCTGAAGATGCTTGCAAAAGCGCAACACCCATTTTTACCAATGCTATCAAACAAATGACAGTGACTGATGCTATAGGGATTCTGAAAGGTAGTGATACAGCTGCTACAAGTTATCTTCAAACTAAAACAACTACAGAATTAACCAATGCATTTAGACCAGTTATAGAAAACTCTTTGCAAAAAACGAATGCTACAGGACAATGGAAAACATTGGTAGGCGCCTACAATCAAATTAGCTTTAAAAAAATTAATCCAGATTTAGCAGGATTCGTAACAGAAAAATCTATGTCAGGAATTTATCAGCAAATAGCATTAGAGGAAAAAGAGATCAGGAAAAACCCTGCGGCAAGAACAACTGATTTATTAAAGAAAGTATTTTCGAATTAACTAGCCATTAACCCATCAAGGTTATTGGTTTTTTTAACAATGCTTCTAATTTGCATATCAAGCTCATTAGCACTCTCGATCAAATGATCAAAAATCTCTTTATTATTTACAGAGTTACTATTATTCAATACTTCTATCACTCCAAGTATATTAGCCAAAGGCCTTCTAACTTCATGCGATTGAATAAAGGCGATATCTCTTAGTACTTTGTTTTGTGTTTTTAATTTTTCTTGAACAACAATATCTTCTGTAACATTTCTGTTTGTCCCAATTAATCGCAATATTTTACCTGTAGGAGATTTTTTTACGATTGCATGAGACTCAATATGCCTTACCCTCCCATTAGGTGTAATAATTCTATAAACGGCAGAATCAATTTCTCTTTTGCCTGCGGCTAATTGAGCAATAATTCTTTGCATCATTTCTAAGTCATCTGGATGCATACATCTTTTCCATATTTTATATGCTGGTAATGGAGAATTTGTTTCATACCCATATAACTCATACATTTTATCGTCCCAAATAATATGATTATCATTTAAATCAACTTCCCAAATGCCAATTTTTGCTGAATCAGTAGCGAGGGTTAAACGTTGCAATAATTCTTCTTGTTCTATTTGGGCTTGCCTTCTTCTATTTATATCATTTTCAATAGACATAAAGCCAATATGAATATTATTTTCATCAAAAAGTGGCTGACAATCTACTTCTACCCATATTGCGTTACCATTTTTGGCATAACTTAAAAATTCTTCTTTAAATGCAAGTTTATTGTCTAATGAATATTTCAATCTCACCCTTGTTCTTTCTTCTACTTTTGGACCATCTAAAGAATATCCAATTTTTTTACCTTTCACTTCATCTAAAGTATATCCGCTAATTCTTGTAAATCCTTCATTTACCCAAATAATTTGTTGATCTATATCTGCTATTAATACTGAGTTAGTGGTATTATGTGCTACAAGCGCTAACCTTTTTACTTCATCCTCACTTTTGGCTAAAGCTGCTTCAACTTTTTTGCGAGAAGTTATATCAAAAATACTTCCATCAATATATGTTTGATTAGTTATTGGATCGAAAATAACACCTCCTCTTTCAAACACCCAACGTATTTCATTATCCTTATGAATAATGCGATACTCCATTTCATATTTATGCTTATTAGCGATGGCAATTGCAATGCTAGATTCTACCATAAGAATATCATCTTTATCAATTAGTACATCATACCCATATTTTCTTTCTGTAGAAAAATAAGATGAAGGATAACCAGTAAGTAATTCAATGCCTTCACTAAAAAAATTAATAGTCAATTTTTCATCTGCAATACATCTATAAACTACTCCAGGAATGTGATTAATGAAAGAATAGTTTTGTAGATCGAGAATGGTTTTAACACTATCAGATAAATCAGAAGTTCTATTAACTACTGAATGAGTATTTGTTACGTCGTGACCAATTGAAATAATTCCAATAATTGAACCTAGTTCATTTTGCAAAGCAGATATTTCCCAAGTTGTCCAAAAATATTCTTCTGATTCTGAAGCTTTACGAACTGTAACTGTAAAATGTTTTTCAGGATTTTTTATACATTCTTTAGCAGCATCATTACAAAGTTTAACATCATCTGCGTAAACTGTTTTTGCAAAATTGGTGGTTAGCAAATCGATAGCTAAATGAGAAAATTTATATTGAAAGAGTGGATTTATATACAGAAACCTCCCCTCCAAATCGGTTAAGACAACGGAGAAGATCAATGAATTCAATAGCTGTAATGGTAACAGCTTATCTGCTTTCAAATGATCCATAGAGTGTGTACAATTAGCCTTATAAACAATTGATTTTTAATAATCTTGAGTTTACAACGGATTAAATTTACCTGTAATGTATAAGAGTAAGCTAAACAAATCAAATAAAGATACTAACTACCCCCTATTTTAGTGACTTTGCCAATGAAAATACCACCAACTTGGTATAAAAAAAAGGCCCTAAAAAGGGCCTTAAAATTGTATAAAAAATAATTGATTAAATATCTATTGCTTCACCATAGGCGACGGCAGTAGCTTCTTTTAAACCTTCACTCATTGTAGGATGTGGATGTATTGCATTTAAAATTTCATGAGCTGTGGTTTCTAATTTACGAGCAACAACTGCTTCTGCAATCATTTCAGTAACATTAGTTCCAATCATATGGCATCCTAAGAATTCGCCATATTTTGCATCATATATTACTTTTACAAATCCTTCAGTTGCACCTGCAGCACTTGCTTTGCCACTTGCCATAAAAGGGAACTTACCTACTTTAACATCATAACCTGCATCTTTAGCAGCTTTTTCTGTATATCCAACACTTGCAATTTCTGGAATGCAATAAGTACACCCTGGTACATTATTATAATCAATAGCTTCAGGCAAATGATTAAATTTCTTTTCCATGTAGGCAATATGTTCAGCAGCATTAATTCCTTCTTTAGCTGCAACGTGAGCTAAAGCTTGACCGGGAGAGCAATCACCAATTGCATAAATACCTGCATGAGAAGTTTGTTGAAATTTATCTACTATAATTCTACCCTTATCTGTTTTAATTCCGTTTTCCTCTAGTCCAATATTTTCAATATTTGCTACAACACCAACAGCACTTAAAACAATTTCAGCTTCTAATATAACAACAGTTCCGTCTTGCTTTTTAACTGTTGCTTTTACTCCAGAACCAGCGGTATCAACAGATTCAACAGACGCATTGGTCATTACTTCTATACCCATCTTCTTATATTGCTTTTCTAATTCCTTAGAAATATCTTCATCTTCAACAGGTACAATACGTGGCAAAAATTCAACAATAGTAACTTTAGTTCCCATGCTGTTATAAACATAAGCAAACTCAATACCTATTGCACCACTCCCAACAATGATCATGCTTTTTGGTTGAATTGGCAACACCATTGCTTCTCTGTAACCTATAACTTTATTACCATCTTGTTTTAAATTTGGCAACTCCTTACTTCTACCACCTGTTGCAATTACAATATTTTTTGCTTCAATAATTTGTTTAGATCCATCAGCAGCAGTAACTTCTATTTGACCTTTTGCTTTGATTTTTCCGTATCCCATTACCACATCAATCTTATTCTTCTTCATCAAAAACTGAACGCCCTTACTCATTTTATCTGCAACGCCTCTACTTCTTTTTATAACAGCGCCAAAATCATGCTGAACACCAGTAGCATTAATTCCATAATTGGCGCCATGCTTCATGTATTCATACACCTGGGCACTTTTAATTAGTGCTTTAGTTGGGATACAACCCCAGTTTAAACATACACCACCTAGACTTTCTTTTTCTATAATAGCTACTTTAAAACCCAATTGAGAAGCACGAATAGCTGCTGGATATCCACCAGGCCCACTACCGAGCACAATTACATCATATGCCATAATTACTTAGATTGATTATATTTAAAAATCAAATTGAGGGGGCAAAAATACTCGCTATTCATCAAACTGAAAAAAGAGAATAATAAAATCATTCAAAGAACACACGAATTGTTTGATAAAACCACTTATTACCTGCCGATGCGCCTGATTTCTGCATTTGTTCATTGTAGCCTTGCAAGCCAAACAATCCAGCCATATTACCGTTTCTAAGCGCTATTTCGAGGTACCCAGCAGAATTAAACCAGGCCATTTTTTCATGTTCTGGTACTCCAGAATAATTATTACTTAATTTATCGATCGTTTCGTCTCTTTTAAACATGATTTTAAATTTTCTTCCTCTTCCATGTTCTTCAAAATCGTTTTTAGTGATATTAATCACTACATTTTCAAAATTGTCTATGAACAATATTTGACCTTCTATCCAATCAGGGCCAGCAGTTGGTCTTAGCGGATATTTTTCTACAATTTCATTGGCAATTGCTCCTACCGCTGACAGTTTTTGATATTCATCTAACTTTAGTATAGCAGCCGCTAAGTCGCTTGTAATGGTAAGTAAATCAGATTTTTTTGAAATAGGCACTTTGATAATCTCTAAGGGCTTTTCTCCTACAATCATAGTAATTAGGCCGTTATCGGGACAAATTATATACTGATTGTGATAGTTTGCTATTAAAAAATGGTCTTGAGATGATTCAAAAACATTAACTAAAATAAGATGATAAGTGCCTTCAGGATAATACTTAAAAGCATTATTGCAAGTGTAAGCAGCTAAAGGAAAATTTGTTTGCGAAAGATAATGAGTAATATCAACAGTGTTAAGTGTGGGTATTGCACGTAAAAACTGCCCTTTTATGGCGCCAACGATATAATCCCGCTGGCCTATATCAGTTGACAAGGTAAGAATGGGCATTCTATCTGCTAAACGCCAAATGAAAGCAAGTTATTTTACCAACTGTCCGTTTTTAAAGAAAAAATTACGGACTAATTTATCAGTCAACCTAGGAAAGAATTTATTCATAAAAACGGTACGCTTACCATTGAAAGTTAGTACCAAAGTTCTTTTTCTTTTTTCTATAGCTTTAGTAATATGGGTGGCACAATCTTCGGAGCTCATCATTTTAGATTCATCCATTGGTGATTCTCCTTGCGCTTTTCCTGTTTTATCTAATGCTACATTACGAATATTGGAGGTTGTGAATCCAGGACAAACCCACATTACATTGGTACCGCTTTCTAGCAATTCTGTTCTAAGAGATTCAAGCCATCCATTTACTGCGAATTTAGAAGCAGAATATCCACTTCTTCCTGGTAAGCCTCTATAACCTGCAATTGAGGAAACGCCAACTATAGTTCCTTTATTTTTTAAGATTGATGGCAAAGCAAATTTTGTACAATAAACTGTTCCCCAAAAGTTGATATCCATTACTTTGCGGATTGTATCAAATTCAACTTCATTTACAACAGATCGCATAGAAACTCCGGCATTATTAATTAATATATCAATTGTGCCAAATTGCTTAAGAACAACATTAATGAAATTTTCACAGTCTTGTTCTTTGCTTACATCTGCAGTATATATTACTAATGGTTTGCCCGAATAAAGAGATTGCAAAAGATACAACTTATCGTAATTTCTACTACAAGTAGCCACTTTAGCGCCTTGATCTAAAAATGTAGCTACTAGTGCTTTACCAATTCCTTCAGAACCTCCTGTTATTACAACAACTTTGTTTTTAAAGACAGACATGTTAAAGTATTTAAAGAATAATGCAAATGTATGCAGAAGAAAATGGCTAAAAGTGGATAACTCTGCTAAAAAAACATAAAAAAATTTGGCTAAGGTTTTATTTCGCTTATTTTTGCAACCCAAAATAAAGATACCGTTAACGATATTTTTAGATTCTGTAGCTCAGTTGGTAGAGCAATACACTTTTAATGTATGGGTCCTGGGTTCGAGTCCCAGCGGGATCACAAAGCTTCGACAAAAGTCGGAGCTTTTTTATTTACAGATAGCGTCAAGAGCTTGCTCTTTTAAGTTGGTGAGAAAGAAAAAGAAAACGCAATACACAGCGTTGCTTTTAAAAGCTACTAGTAAGCTCAACATGGTGGTAAGTCGGCCGAGCGAAGCGGCGAGGACGACAATCCCGGCATTAAAAAAAGAAAAATATATTGTATATTCATCAAAACATTAAAAAACGAATATAAAAAAATACGCTTTGTTATCAATGTCATTTCTTTTGACTTTAATAACATATAGTCAAGCTAATATGCAAACTTTTGAATCTCCAAACTTAAAAGCTGAAATTGCTACACACAAGATTATAGCAATACTACCAATTAAAGTAACAATTTCATATAAAAAAATGCCTAAAGATTTTAGTTTAGAAGGAAATAAACTTGAAGAAGAAAAACAAGGAATTGGATTACAGGAAGCAATGTATACTTACCTATTAAGGAAATCTAAAGATTATACCTTTACTTGCCAAGATGTTGAGACTATTAACATTCTATTAAAAAAAGCTGGATTATTCGATAAGCTTAGTGAAACTTTAAAAGATTCAATATGTAAAGTCTTAAAAGTAGATGCTGTAATTGGAGCAAGCTATGCTTATGAAAGAACTGGAAGTGAAGCTGGAGCAATTGCAAAAAGTTTACTTTTGGGAGTAGGTGGAAATGTAGCTTCTGGTCTTTTAACTATGCAAATTTATAGTGGTAATGATGGTTCATTACTTTGGCGTTTTACAAAAGAGATGAATGAAAGAGTTTGGTCATCAGCTAACGATATGGTAGAAAGAATGATGAGAAAAGTTTCCCGTAATTTTCCTTACGACAAATAGTTTTTATTACTATGTATCCACACCTTTAGTTGTATTTTATCTATGGCACAAAAAGAATTTCCAATTTATTCAGATAAAATTCCTAATAGCGTCTCTTGTGAAATTAAAATGAGCTCTGGAAAGAATTCTTCTGGCAAAACATTTTATGCAAATATTACCAATCCAACCCTCACCGTTTATATTCCCTCAAAAAAAGATCCACTTAAAACAGCCGTTTTAATATGTCCTGGTGGAGGGTATTCTAAAGTTGTTGTAGAACATGAAGGAGAAGAAGTTGCAAAAGCTTTTAATGATATTGGAATTACAGCATTTGTATTAAAATACAGATTGCCCAATGATACTTGTATGATCAACAAAGAAATAGTTCCATTACAAGATGCACAACAATCGATTAAACTAATTAGAGAACAGGCAAAAGAATATGATATTAATCCTAATAAAGTAGGTGTAATTGGTTTCTCGGCGGGCGGGCATTTAGCAAGTACTTTAGGTACAAAATTTCAAACCAATTATATTATCAACAAAGAAAATACCAATCTTCGGCCAGACTTTATGTTATTGTGCTACCCAGTAATTAGTATGAATGTAGATATTTGTCACAAAGGTTCTAGAGATAGATTATTAGGCAAAAACCCGTCTACAGAATTGATTCAACGTTTTTCTTCAGAATCACATATTTCATTAGAAACGCCAGTTACGTTTGTAATGCACGCACAAGATGATAAAACGGTACCAATTATCAATAGCATACGATTTTATGAGGGCTTAATAACTAATAAAGTAAAAGCAGAAATGCATATATATCAAACCGGTGGGCATGGTTTTGGATTATATAATGTTAATCAGCCTCAACATTGGTTTGGTCTTGCAACTAAATGGCTTATGAATAATAAATTGATAAGTGTTATAGAGTAAAGATTTAATTATATTATCTTTTAAAAAAAAACTGCCTTGCATTAAAGCAAGACAGTAACCAAACAGTACAGATTAAACTACTATTTTTTATCCATATTTGTTTTCAAGCCCCAAACTTGCACTCTCGATTTGACATCTTTTCTATTTGATAATGTTTTGTAAACAAATACAATTTTTTTAAGATTGCGCTCCCCGCCATTTAGATCAATTACCTTACTATACCCTTCTGCTTTAATTGGAAAATTTACTTGTATTTTTTGAGTATCACCACTTGAATAAAAAACTTCAATTTCTTTCAAATCTATTGGTGCATCTTGTACTTGAAATTTGATTGCTGCAAATTTATTCGAAACCAAGATATTGATTACATCTCTATCTTTTTGAAAATTCACAGTTGACCTACCAATTTTTTGCCATCCATCATTATCATTTAAAACAATCTGAGGATTTTGAGCACTAAGCGTACCCGTTAACCCAGTTATTAACAATAATGTAACCAATAGTACTTTATACATTTTATTGTAATTTAATTTGTAATAGAATTATTACTGCACAAAGATCCAACTGTAAATCACAAAAAATATTACAGTATTTAAAGTGTTTTTTACATAATTTACTTAAAGCCTTTAAAAATAAACAAAACAGTTAATTATCATTTTTAACTTTAATATCCCCTTTTTTACCACTTCTATCCTCTTTCCATTCGTTATTGTTAGGATGATCTTTATTTATATAGTATTTAGTTTCCTTACTATCTCTTATAGGAACTTGGTTTCGCTTATTCCAATATGAAATATATTTTACACGGTGCTTATTAAAATGAAGGTAAGGATTTGGTCCATTAATTACTGCTTTGTAACCATGGTATAAATCATACTTAATATATCGAGATGGAAGTGTTGTAGATGTAATCCATTTTCCGTTAATCATATACATATACTTTTTAGAAGTAACATTATAGTAAGATTCTATTTCTGGCATATAGTAATTCTCAACATGATCATACCCAACTGGTCCCCAAATAGGCTGAGAGCCAATATTAGTAGAAACATTTGATTGAGCATTTAAAAAACAAGGTTGAATAAAACTGGCTAATATAATTGCAATTAATATTTTCGTTTTCATAATATATATTTTCTAGTTTTTTTTGCAACTACTCAATTTTTCCCATTCCCTTTTTTGCCCTTGCCCTTGCCGCTATTGTTGCCTTTGCCATTGCCATTGCCCTTGCCGTTGTTGTTGCCGTTTCCATTATTGCCGTACTTACCACCCTTATTTTTCCATTCTTTATGCTTTGGATGGTTTTTATTTACATAATATTTTTCTTCCCTACTATCTCTTATTACTTGTTGATCATGTTTATTACTATATGAAATATATTTTAAACGATCATCTTTAAAATGGAGGTAAGGATTTGGTTTATTAATAACTACTTTGTACCCTCGGTACAAATCATAGTTTACATAACGAGTAGGTAAATTATAAGACGTTACCCATCGCCCATTATTCATATACGTATATTTTCGAGAAGGTACATTGTAGTAAGATTCAATTTCAGGCATATAGTAATTTTCTACACGATCATAGCCAACTGGACCCCAAATTGGCTGAGATCCAATATTTACTGAAAGGCGTATTTGTGCATTTAAAAGACATGGTGAACTAAAACTGCATAACATAAATGCAAATAGTAATTTTGTTTTCATTTTTTTTAGATTAAAAGTGTAAAAATTAATTTTTTATTTTTTTGCTATTAGCAATAGAATCTGCCTTCCGTTTTCGTTCTTTTTTATTAAAATAACCTTTCAATAAAAAATTACTCTTTGCAGCTTCCATATTTTCATTTAAGCCAATAGCTGCTTTATCTAATTTTGTAGCAGTATTTTTTGCAGAATTAACAGTACTCGCCAAATCATTGGCAATTTTTTCATCATTAATAAGTTTACCTAAGGTACCCTTGCCGTTATTAACTTTACTAAAAATAGCAACAAGCTGTCCTGATAAAGTATCAATATTATTTACAACATTTTCAACACGCATTCCAATTTTTTCGGCTTTAGAAGTAATTGTATTCATATCAAATGGATCAACAGCATTTAGTGTGCCTTTTTCGGCAATAAGTGATGAAGACAATTCCCCATGAGAAATTTGTATTAACTTATCCCCCATCAACCCATCACTCACAATACTTGCCTTACTATCTTTTTTTATAAAGTGGAGAATTTTCTTTTGTACAACAATTTCTACCCTAACACATGTATCATTCTTTAATTCAATTAAATTTACAGTGCCAATATTTATTCCAGCAAAACGAACATAACTTCCTTCTTGTAAACCCGCCACCGTTTTATAGTTAATAAACAATGTAACAGTTCTTTTAAACAAGTTTTTTTGATTCCCAATAATAAAAATTATTAAAAGAAAAACCACTAATCCGACTACAACAAAAATGCCCGTTTTTATTTTTTGTGAGTTTTGTATGAACATATTATTTTATTTAAAAAATGAAGAAATAAAAGGGTCTGAACTATTTTCCAACTCATCGTAAGATCCTTCTGCAAAACACTTACCCTCATTAATAATTATTATTTTATCTGCTGTTAAACGA
>Ga0209591_10007335_pt1 | contig 12145 bp, 10 predicted proteins | sample MAT01_FD_187207 | JGI IMG/M metagenome (GOLD analysis project Ga0209591, IMG submission 187207) | Freshwater microbial communities from Lake Fryxell liftoff mats and glacier meltwater in Antarctica - MAT-01 (SPAdes) (version 2) | ecosystem: Environmental > Aquatic > Freshwater > Ice > Liftoff...
AGAATTTCAAACCACTTTGGAAATCTACTAGTAAGAAGCATAAGAATAACAACATGAATTAGACAAGAAAGAAAAGCGACAATGATTTCTATTTCTTCGGGCAACACATTGATATAATCCTGATCTAGTATCATGGATATTATGTTGGCATGCAATACAATTCCAAACATATCTGGCAACGATCGCCCTGCAGAAATAGGATTAAGTGGCGTATAAAATTCATCGTTGGGTGAGCCCTTGCCATAGGAGGCACCGAGGTATCCTACAATTACAATTTTATCTCTCAATAAATTTTTGAACCGAATAGTATCAGCTGAAGATTTGGAAAGGAGTTCGTCATAATCGAGCGCTTGGTATTTTCCATTTTTGTCGAGCACGATGATGTTTCTCCTGAAGTTGACTATTTCTTCTACACTTGTTCTGCGAAGCAAGTCATCCACTTTTTTAGAATTATATTTTTTAGCAATTTGAATGGCAAAATTTAATTCTATCGTCCCTCTTAAATTCGCTTTGGGGTAAAAGGTTCTGCACATCGTTATATCAACGTGACTTTCGTCCGAGATACGAAAGTTCGTAAAGCCTTGAACAGCATGTTCAGCAAACAAAAAATCAGAAACTTCTAATGAATCTGCAATAGGTGAGGTGTGCGGATCATACGAGTTAGTTTTCTGTAGCATCGAAGCCAACACTACATTACCAGCCTTTCGTATCGCTTCACTTAGATTCCTGTTACCGAGTGTATCTTTCAACTCTGGGCAATCGACTGTGTCGCGCAAACCGCCACGGCAATTAAAGAGGGCTGCAAGCCCGATCACTTTTGGCTTAAATTCATTAATCAAGTTTAGCAAATCACCAATTTGGCCCCTTGATAAATTTCCGAGATTGATAAGAATGATTCGGTCATCAAAGGAAGGCTCAGCTCGCATTTTGGCTACAGCATAGTCTGTAATGTCAAAATCCTTAGCTAAATTTTCTGGATATACGTAGACCGAAAAGAATTTGGTTTCTGTAACCAAGGATGCTAGACCAGAAAGGATCAAGGTAAAACATGAAATGAGTAAAACTCTCCTCCAGAATTTCGCCTTTACAACAAATAGAATGAATGCGCAGCAAATTAGAAGGACAAAGAATGCTACAATGAATGTTACGAAAGGTGACATGAAGTAAAATTAATTAAAAACCATTAACCGAATCGACAAACTTTTTTGGCCCCTTTTTAGTTACTTGCCTATCAACCCCAATTTTTTATGAGCGCAATCAAATCCATCAAACCCCTTGGCTTTCCGTGGGCAACACAAGACCCGTTTTTATTTTGTGTTCATCACGAGGACTTTTACCCAAAAGGAAATGATGAAATGGGGCCCGCTGCTTCGTTAACTGGAAGAAACTTGGGACAAGATTTTGATCCACACAACAAGTGGCGTATGTATCATGGCGAGCAAGTTCCAGGTTTTCCTGCTCATCCGCATCGCGGATTTGAAACCGTTACGATTGTGACAAAAGGACTAGTAGACCATTCCGATTCATTAGGTGCGGCCGGCCGTTTTGGTTTTGGTGATGTACAGTGGATGACTGCCGGCAAAGGCGTGCAACATTGTGAGATGTTTCCTTTGATAAATACTGATAAAGAAAATCCACTAGAGCTTTTTCAAATCTGGCTCAATCTCCCGAAGAAAGACAAAATGGCGGCTCCCCATTTTGCCATGCTGTGGAGCGATACCATTCCTGAAGTGAAAACAATTGATGCGAATGGCAAGTGTACATTTGTAAAAGTTATGGCCGGAAAAATCGGTGAGGTGAAAGCACCTGATCCGGCACCAAACTCTTGGGCGGCAGAAGCGCAACATGAGGTAGCCATCTGGACGATTAAATTGGAAGCTGGTGCGAAATGGGACTTACCAATAAGTTCGCCCGAGGTAAATCGGTCACTTTATTTTTACAAAGGAGATTCGGTTCAGATAGCCGATAAGAAATTCACAACGCATCAGGCCATTGAGCTCCATGCGGATCAAGAAGTACTGATTGAAAATGGAGAAGAGGAAAGTTACCTGCTGTTATTGCAAGGCAAGCCCATTGGCGAGCCCGTTGTCCAACAGGGGCCGTTTGTGATGAACACCTCCGCAGAAATTCAGCAAGCCATGCGCGAGTACCAGCAAACGCAATTTGGTGGGTGGCCATGGCCAGATTACGACCACGTACATCCAAGGGAAAAGAGTCGGTTTGCTTTGTATCCGGACGGCAGAGAGGAGCTACGATCCTAAAATCTTTTGCGCTACGTTTATGTGATTACTTTGATTTTGGTAGGATGGCTTAACTTATAATCTGCCCTGCCTAAATTGATGCCCGCTGCCTTGTTGATGTAGCCCTTCTGGTATTCTTTAACACGAGCTTCAAATTCTATCAGCGTTCCGCTCTCAAGAGAGATTTTTTCAAACCCTTTTGTTAAGGAAAGCCAAAGATGGTCGGTAACCACTTGGCTTTTTTCAAGATCGAAAACATTCTTTAGCAAAACAGTTTCTTCAGTGTAGCCTTTGAAGTTGATCTTTTTGCCCAAGCGATCGATTACTGCTCTAAACTTTTTTCGGTTACCTTCTTCTTTAGCCAGTTTTTTTCGCATAGGTTTCTATTGCAAGAAATTTAGTTTTATCGACTTGCCAGCGTAACTTTACGAAAAACCAACCATAAAATTTATCCAGATGACTAAAACAAAACTGATCATCAACAACAACGGATCTGTAAAAATAGAAGGTGACTTTGAAATTGTTGACACTGCCGGCAATGCCTACGGTCTGCAAGGTCGTACGGTAGTTTCATTGTGCCGCTGCGGCCTGTCGGCCAATAAGCCTTTTTGTGATGGGTCGCATAGAGAAAAGTTTACTCACGAGGCTGTTGCCTTTGAACTGCCTCCGCGGAAAGTGTAGTTTACACTTTTCATCTTGCCTGAGCTATAAGGCATTTCATTTAAAAATTCTATTTTTGCACGCTCAAATCAAGAAATGAAAAAGATAATTGAATCGCGAAAGCTATTAGGGGTAGACAAAAATGCAAGTTTGGCCGAGCTAAAAACAATTTATCGCAATGCGATGAAGGAGTGGCATCCTGATAAAATGCAAGACGATGCCGGGGCAAAATTGGATGCGGAGGAAAAAAGCAAGGCCTTTATTGACGCCTATCATTTATTGGTAAGTGTGGCGCCTGAAACACATACCGCACAAATCAACCAATACACTCAGGTAATTACCTCTTCAAAACTGGCCGACTTTCAGTACAAATCTCAGACGTTGCAAGTGAATTTCGTGGATGGAAGCAGCTATGAATACTTTGGCTTGCCCAACAACGTCTACCACAAACTGGTAAACTCAGATACCCCAGATCGATTTGCGCGCAGGCATATTTACCATTCTTACTTGTATCGTAGAGTGAGTAAAGCTAAGGAAGAATAGCTGGCCTCTCCACCTATTGTGACCTTTTTGCAAAATCTAAGTATTTCATTTTCCCCTGTGGAAATCATAAAAAAGCAGTTTGATTTACCCTCTTTTCATTGGAGAAATTGATTTTTTCATAGGGAGAACAACATACATTTTTCAATTTCCCCTATGAAAACAGTTGCTAAGATATTGGGATAACTCAATTTTTTACCCTTACTTCGCATGCATTAAAACCACTAAACAATTTAAAGCTATGGCAAAAAAAGCAGTTAAGAAGGCAGCTCCTAAAAAAGCCGCTAAGAAAGCAGTGAAAAAAGTTGCTAAGAAAGCAGCTCGCAAACCCAATGCAGCCTTTATGGCTCCGCTCAACCTAAGCGATGCATTAGCAGCAGTAATAGGCAACAAGCCTCTTCCTAGAACTCAAATCATCAAGAAGATTTGGGAGTATATCAAGAAGAACAAACTTCAAGACAGCAAAAACAGAAGAATGATCAATGCTGATGAAAAGTTGAAAGTACTTTTCGCTGGCAAAAAACAGATCTCTATGTTTGACTTAGCTAAGATCGTTAACATCAACGTGAAGAAGTAATTCTGATTGATCAATGGATCGGAGGCGTAAGTCCGGTGTGACAAACACAAGGCTTGCGCTTCTTTTTTATACGATTTTTTTACCGATCTTATTGTTGTGATTTGGCGCGAGGAAGACTGAATGCGTCCTTTAGGCTTAACCCCATCAGTGCTAAATTCTGAAAAAGTAAAATGGAACTTTCGCCTTTTTTATTTTAACACAAAATTATAATAATCGATTTCCTAGTGCTTATCGCGAATGCGGTTTCCGGTCGAATGATATTTCCTGTCTTGCAGCAGAATTTTTTATGCTGATTTCTTCTTTACTCATCGTTTGTATCGCTGCTTTCGCAGCCGGTTTTATAGATGCCATTGTGGGTGGAGGCGGACTGGTGCAAACCCCGGTGCTGTTCATGGCGTTTCCTAATTATTCGGTGGCTACACTATTAGGCACGACTAAGCTCCCTTCTTTTTTGGGCACCTCTGTTTCGTTGTATCACTATGCGAAGCGGGTTACCATCCAATGGAGGTTAGTAGGTTTTATTGCTATCGCTGCATTTGCTGCGGCCATGTTGGGCTCGCACTTGGTAACCAAAATCAGCAACGCGACTTTCAAACCGATCATTTTAGTGACGCTTATTATTGTGGCTATCTACACCTATTCAAAAAAGAATTTTGGTCAGCACAAAGAAAAGAAGTTACCTTTTGCTAGCGCTCTCTCAAGAGGACTTATCAGTGGATTGTTGATTGGCTTTTACGATGGCTTCATTGGCCCAGGAACGGGCAGTTTTTTGGTATTAATGTTCATTGGTTTATTGGGTCATGATTTTATGCACGCCAGTGCGCACGCAAAAACCGTCAACCTAGCTACGAATCTTGCATCCATAATTTATTTTATAAGCACCGGAAATATTTTGTTTGAACTTGCCATCCCGATGGCGGTGTGTAACATGGCGGGCGGGTTTATAGGTACACGCTTCGCGCTGCTTCGCGGCAATCAGTTCATTCGCATTTTCTTTTTGTGCGTGGTGTGCGGTACAATTGTTCGCTTTGGGTTTGATACTTTTTTTAAATGAACTTGTTAGTCTAAAACCTCACTGCCAGCATCAACAGATAATTTCTCCCAGCCTGTGGGTAGAAATAATTTTGCCTCGTCTCAATTGCTCCACCTAGAAATCCGTACGTATATCCATTGGAGGAATACATCACATCAAAAACATTATTAACCAACAAACTCAACGATAGCTCTCGCAAAAAAGAAGGCTTCAAAACGTAACTCAACCGAAGGTCATTGATAAAGTACGAATCAATTTTTCTGTCTTCATTCGAAGTATTGTCCAAGTATTGTTTACCTACATACTTAGTTAACAAACCAATTTCTATGTTTGTGATGGGCTGATAGATAAATGTCGACCCCGCAACCAGATTTGGTGAAAACGCAATGTCCGTTCGTTTATAATTTCTAACTACCTCATTGTATTCATCATAATTTACTCCATAGTCATAAAGCACCTCACCGAAGTCTCTGATTTCATTTCGGCTAACCGTCACATTCCCAATCCATGAGAATTTTTTGGCAAAGCGCACGCTACCATCTATTTCGATACCCGCCCGATAGCTGCTCGCCACATTGGTACGAATGGCTGCACCTACATCGTTGAGCTTGCCGGTAGCCACCAATTGATCCACATAATCCATCCAATACAAATTCACGTTTACGGTTGATTGCTTTTTTCTCCATCGCCAACCAGCTTCCCAATCGTGTAGAATTTCCGGCCGAGGTGTGGAAAGATTTATATTATTAACAAAGTCACTGCGGACGGGTTCACGCTTCGCCACATTGTAAGAGGCATAAAGACTCTGATCTTCTGAAAGCGCATAGGTCAGTCCGAGCTTTGGATTGAAAAACTGATAACTTGCGTTGACATTAAAATTATTGAGGTCATTGTCAATCCCATTTGCCAAATATCGGATAATGCGCTGCTGTAAATCCACAAATAAGTTTATCCGCGCAGTTGCCTGATAGTTCGTTTTCCAAAATACATTAAAATCAGTTTTAGTACCCTGATTAAAATAATAACGATATCCTTGCGGAATGGCCGATACTTGTGACCAAGTCACTTCGCCAAAGTGGTCGCCCTCATATCGATTCAATGCTCCGCCTAACGTTGAGTTAAACTTTCCTTTTTCATAATGTAGCGAGTAAGTTGTTCCATAGAAATGGTTATCCAACCATCTTCTTCTTACCAAATCTGAAGACCCAATTTTACTTCCACCGATTACCAACGTATCCACTCCATATTTCGAAAACGGTGCATTGTATTTAAATTCCTCAAAGTACCCGCGCCCGTACGTATAGTGCAATGCAATATTCCCAGTAAGGGCGTTATTGAATCGGTGCGAAAGATGAAGTTGATAATGATCTTGCGCATAATTGTCCGTTTGATTTTCATAGGTATAACTATTGAATGTGCGGCTGCTTGAATTTAACAGGTTGTTGGTTTGTTCTGCGTTCCATCCTTCAGCAGCAGCTGTTGCTAGCATCGCATCTCTATCATTGTTCAATCGCGACTCAGGTACACCGTTCCAACTTTGATACGTGCGCTCTTGACCACCAAACACAATTGCTTTTACAATTGTCTTGTCACCATAATACCCTCCTGAAAGATAATACGACTTCAAATCGGAGGAGGCGCGATCAATAAATCCATCCGATTTTATGATTGACATGCGTGCGTCAAATGCAAACTTGTTTTTCATACCGGTACCAATCCCTACCGTATGTCGATGCGTGCCAAATGATCCTACCGTGTTGATGATATCCACGTACGGTAAATTATTGCGCGCGTTGGTTTGCAAATTGATCGAGGCACCAAATGCACCCGCTCCGTTGGTAGAGTTGCCTACGCCACGCTGCACTTGAATACTTTGCGTTGAGGTGGCGATATCGGGAATATTTACCCAGAAAACTCCGTGCTCCTCACTGTCGTTGAGCGGAATGCCGTTGATGGTAACATTGATGCGCGTGGCATCGCTTCCGCGAATGCGCAAACCCGTGTAGCCAATCCCCGCGCCAGCATCTGATGTTGTTACCAGCGAAGGAGTCCAGTTCAGTAAAAACGGAAGGTCTTGTCCGAGATTTTGCTTCTGAAGGGCAGCTTTGCTAATGGTGGTAAAAACCGTGGGGCTTTTCTCATTCGCTCGGGTGGCGTACACGACTACTTCATCTGTCAGTTGAGCACTTTGGACTAATAAGAAATTGACTTCAATATCAGCGGTCAATTCGATGGGTTGGCGTTTTTCTTGAAACCCCAAAAATTTGACTACGATGGTTTGATTTCCTGAAGCGAGATTTCGCAATTCAAACTTCCCGTTCTCATCCGCAACCGCATTTCGATTTTGATTTTCTACTTGCACGGTAGCACCGGCCAAGGGTTCTTTTGTTTTTTCATCGAGCACCGTGCCGCGCACGTTGATTTGAGCTATCGCATTCAGCGAAAGCGAGCAGCCAATAATGGCCATGAACATTTTAAACATGACATTAAAAAATTTAAACCCGCAGGCACATTGGGGAATGTACCTTACTTACAAGTTTATTTTGCCTCCCTTCGTCCGAATTACCGGCATCAGGTTCTATGGGTATAATCTCAGCCCGTATTTTGCCACCTTCGCTAAAGCTATGGTGGACTTAGTTGGCACCCCTGTCTTTCGACCGTGCAAAGGTAGAAAGAATTTTGATTTTGCTCAGAATAGCTGATCTGTTACCTTTGCAAACTTTAATTTATTGAATATGATCATCCATCGAGAAGGCCGTGGTTTGTTGTTTGTTTTGCTAGTGATTTTGTTTGTCGTCAATTGCGCGATCTTCTACTTTTTGCCTCAGGCTGTGGTCATTCAAAATATCGTCATTGCTGTGAGTATTCTTTTCTATCTACTCATCCTTCAGTTTTTTCGCGTACCCGTATTTACCGTTGCAAAAAATGATAAGCAAATTTTAGCTCCCGCGGATGGCAAAGTGGTAGTTATTGAAGAAGTCGAAGAAACAGAATACCTAAAGGGAAAACGCAAGCAGATTTCTATTTTCATGTCGCCCATCAATGTGCATATTAATCTCATGCCGGTGACCGGCTCAATTTCTTACTTCAAGTATCACCCGGGTAAATATTTGGTTGCGTGGCACCCTAAATCCAGCACTGAAAATGAGCGTACTACTGTAGTGGCCAAAATGAAAGACGGAACAGAAATTCTTTTCCGGCAAATTGCAGGAGCCGTGGCGAGGAGGATAAAATGGTATGTGAAAGAAGGCCAGCCGCTAGAACAGGGAGATGAATTCGGCTTTATTAAATTTGGCTCCCGGGTAGATATTTTCTTACCTCTGAATGCTAAAATTTTGGTCAATATAGACCAAGTTACAAAGGGCGGAAAAACAGTCTTAGCAGAACTATGAGCTAACGGGCTCTAATTTAGAGCCTTTCTCCCTTTTTATTGGGCGAACGGGCGTTATTCTTCGAGGCATTTCTTACCTTTGTGTTCAATTTAAACTTTTATTAATTTAAGGTGTTTAAATTAAAGTTACGATAGGTTGACTTAAGGATGTCACAAAATCGTTTATTCGTTTTCTTACAGTTACATAACCCTTCCCGATGATAAATTTAAATCTTAAGTTCGCTGCCAAACAGCAAGATTTTTTTGTTACCCTTAGCCAGCGAGTAAACGGTTATTTTAAGACCAATAAAATTGAACGGACTGCGAATGCGGAAATGGTTTTTAAAACCGCTTTCATGTTTACTCTATATTTTTTGCCTTACGCGCTCATGCTCAGTGGGATGTTTACTTCAGGCCTTGCACTAGCGGCACTTTGTGTGGTGATGGGTCTTGGAAAAGCAGGTATTGGTTTATCGGTTATGCATGATGCCAACCACGGAGCTTATTCGACCAAACCATGGATAAACACCCTTATGGGATTATCTTTAAATGTAGTCGGGGGACACGCTTTTAATTGGAAGATTCAGCACAACGTCCTTCATCATACTTACACCAACGTTCATGAAGTAGATGAAGACATTAGCCCACGCGGGGTGTTGCGGATGGCTCCCTCCTCTCAGTGGAGACCCATGCATAAATACCAGCATCTCTACGCTTGGTTCTTCTACGGTTTAATGACTTTTGTCTGGATTGTGATTAAGGATTATTACCGGCTGACTAAGTATTACAAAGAGGGATTGTTGCAAAAACAAAAAAGTTCTTTGCGCAAAGAGTGGATTGCACTGATAGTCACAAAAGTCTCTTACTTCAGCTATACTTTTGTGATCCCTATGGTACTGTTGCCAGTTTCTTTCTGGCAAGTATTGCTAGGTTTCCTAATTATGCACTATGTAGCAGGATTTATTTTGGCAATTATATTCCAGCCTGCCCATGTCATTGAAGGAACTGAATATCCGCTTCCCGATGATCAAGGTAATTTAGAAAATAATTGGGCCATTCATCAATTGCACACTACTACCAATTTTGGTCACAAAGAAAAAATGTTTTCTTGGTATGTGGGTGGGTTAAATTATCAAGTGGAACATCATTTGTTTCCTAACATCTGCCATGTGCACTACAGAGAGATTGCAAAAATTGTACAACAGACCACCAAAGAATTCGGGTTACCGTATAAATCAAAAGATACATTTTTCCAAGCGGTACAAGCACATGCACAGCAATTGAAAATGCTAGGAGTAAAACCTGCCGAACCGGAGGTTATTACGCCAAAGGCCGTCTTTGCTTAGTACTCTTTAGCAAACACATTTTCATTATTTAGTGATAAGTTGATCATCGTTAAGATGTCCACATTTGGTAAAGTGACCCGTTAAGTGATTATTCAATGTAATTCTAAAATCAATCACCCATAGAAAAACCCTGACGAATTCCGTCAAGGTCTTTTGTTCTAAAATTCAAAATGTCTAGGTTTATTTTAATGCCTCCGCGCCTGCAACGATTTCTAAAATCTCTTTGGTGATGGCCGCTTGGCGAGTACGGTTGTAAGTGAGTTTTAACTCCTTCAACAGCTCACCGGCATTATCGGTAGCCTTATCCATCGCTGTCATCCGTGCTCCATTTTCAGAAGCATTCGAATCTAACACCGCTTTGTACAATTGAACCTTCAACGACTTGGGAATTAAACCCGATAGAATTTCACCTTGATCAGGTTGATAAATGTAGTCTGTTTGGGTTTGACTACGAGTTGATATGGTTTGCACAAGAGGTAGAATTGGTAGAAACTGCTCTACTTGTAAAATTTGGGTAGCCACGTTTCTAAATTCGTTGTAGACAATCTCAATCTTATCAAAGTCGCCTCTTTTGAAAGCTTCCATGGCATGTTCTGCCGCTTCGGAAACATTTTCAAAAGTGAGCCGTTGGAAAAGGGTTGAGTACTTTGAAATAGAGTGCAGCCCTTTCTTATCGAAGAACTCTAATGCTTTCTTTCCGATTGGCAGGTATGTAATGGTGTCAGCCTTGGCTTGTTTAGGGTACTTCTCTTCGGCTAAACGAGCCACCGCTTTGAATACAGTACTATTAAAAGAACCACAGAGGCCCCGATCGGAAGTAATTGCAATAATGAGGATATGTTTTTCCCCTCTGATTTGATTGTACCAAGCTTGATTGTCGGTTGCTGCCGCTGATAAGTTCTGTAAAAGCGAACTCATCTTTTTGGCATAGGGGCGCATTTGCATAATCTTGTCTTGCGACTTACGCAACTTGGCTGCCGCCACCATTTTCATGGCTTTGGTTATCTGTTGGGTGGAGATAACCGATGTGATCCTGCTTTTTACTTCTTTTAAATTAGGCATTTCAATTGTTCAATTTGAAGATTCGTTGATTCGTTAATTCATTTTAACGAATCAACGAATTGATCAATTAACGAATTAATATTTGGAAGCAAGTTCAATTGCCACCTTCTTCACCGTATCCGCATCTGCATCTTCAAACTTGCCAGCACGGAAATTATCCAACACTGATCTATTTTGAGCTTTCAACAAGGCGATAAATTCCGCTTCAAATTCTTTTACTTTGCTTACGGGTACTTTATCAATGTATCCTTTTGTAGAAGCTAAAATGATAGCCACTTGTTCTTCTACCCTTACCGGCTGATATTGTGGTTGCTTTAACACTTCCACATTTCTACGACCACGTTCAATTACCAATTTCGTAGCGGGATCCAAGTCTGAACCGAATTTGGCAAACGCTTCCAATTCGCGGAACTGAGCTTGATCCAACTTCAACGTACCTGCCACTTTCTTCATCGGCTTGATTTGTGCAGAACCTCCCACGCGAGAAACGGAAATACCAACGTTGATCGCGGGGCGAATACCTGAGTTGAATAAGTTAGTCTCCAAGAATATCTGACCATCGGTAATAGAAATTACGTTGGTAGGGATGTAAGCCGAAACGTCATTGGCTTGCGTTTCAATGATCGGTAATGCTGTCAATGATCCTCCTCCTTTTACTAAGTGTTTTATCGAGGCCGGAAGATCATTCATGTTTCTAGCGATCTCATCGTTATTAATAACTTTTGCGGCACGCTCTAGCAAGCGTGAGTGTAAATAAAATACATCACCAGGGTATGCCTCGCGACCAGGAGGCCTTCTCAATAATAAGGATACCTCGCGATAAGCAACGGCCTGTTTCGAAAGGTCATCATAAATAACTAATGCTGGCCTTCCAGTATCCCTAAAGAATTCACCAATCGAAGCACCTGTAAACGGAGCAAAGAATTGCATAGGAGCAGGATCGGCAGCGGATGCGCATACAATAACTGTATAGGCCATCGCGCCAGCTTTTTCTAAGGTCGCAGCAACACCTGCAACCGTGGAAGCCTTCTGGCCAATGGCTACATAAATACAGTAAACGGTCTTGCCGTTTTCATAAAATTCTTTTTGATTAATAATTGCATCAATGGCTACGGCAGTTTTTCCTGTTTGCCGATCTCCGATGATCAATTCGCGCTGTCCCCGACCGATAGGGATCATCGCATCAATTGCCTTGATACCCGTTTGCAGCGGCTCGTTTACAGGCTGGCGGAAAATTACGCCCGGGGCTTTGCGCTCCAATGGCATTTCATAAAGTTCCCCTTTGATTGGACCTTTTCCATCAATAGGCGATGCTAA
>Ga0209591_10007337_pt1 | contig 12142 bp, 12 predicted proteins | sample MAT01_FD_187207 | JGI IMG/M metagenome (GOLD analysis project Ga0209591, IMG submission 187207) | Freshwater microbial communities from Lake Fryxell liftoff mats and glacier meltwater in Antarctica - MAT-01 (SPAdes) (version 2) | ecosystem: Environmental > Aquatic > Freshwater > Ice > Liftoff...
TGGTCCAGCTCACCGCGAGGATGCCGTCGCCGATGTCGCGCACGGTGGCGTTCGCGTTCTTCCACACGATGCTGCTGTCCGGTAGATCGCTCAGCACGATCATTCCTTCGGCACGCGGGATCGGCTTGTAGCCTTTGCCTGCGACATCGTAGTACAGGCGCTCGCCATTCTCCACCTTGTAGAAGGTGCTGTGTCCCGCCTTCAGCATGTCGTACACCCAGCCAGCGACGGTGATGCCGGCCTTTTCCATATCGGCCATCGCCGTTGCAAGGCCCACAGCATCCCACAGTTCAAAAGGTCCCAATTCCCAGCCGAAACCAGCGCGCAGGGCATCATCGATCTTGTAGAGGTCGTCGGTGATCTCGGGGATGCGGTGGCTCACATACGCGAACAGTCCGTGGAAGCTCTTGCGGTAGAAGTCGCCGGCTTTGTCGGTGCCGGTATAAAGGATCGGCATGCGCTTCACCAGATCGTCCTCCTTCTTCGCCGCGTCCATGGTGGCGAACTTGGGTTTCACCTGCGGACGGTATTCCAGCGTTTTCAGGTCCAGCGCCGTGATCTCGCCTTTGGCCGCGCGGTCCTTGAAGAAGAAGCCTTTGCCGGTCTTGCTGCCGAGCATGTTCTTGTCCACCATCTGCTGCAAGTAGCCGGGGATGGTGAAGAGCGCGTTCTGTTCGTCGGTCGGGCAGTTGTCCTTCACTCCTTGTGCAACTTTCACCAAGGTGTCCAAGCCCACGACATCCGCCGTGCGGAAGGTGGCGCTCTTCGGTCGGCCCAACACCGGACCAGTGAGGCGATCGACTTCCTCAACAGTGAGGCCCATCTCTTCCACCAAGTGGAACAGGCCCATGATGCCGAACACACCGATGCGGTTGGCGATGAAGGCGGGCGTGTCCTTGCACAGCACCGTGACCTTGCCGAGGATGCGCTGACCGTATTCCTCTAGGAAGCTGAGCACCGCGGGATCGGTATCCGGGCCGGGGATCAGCTCCAACAACTGCAGGTAGCGCGGCGGGTTGAAGAAGTGCGTGCCGCAGAAGTGCTTGCGGAAGTCCTCGCTGCGCCCTTCGGCAATGGCGTGGATCGGAATGCCGCTGGTGTTACTAGTGATCAGCGTCCCCGGTGTGCGGTACTTCTCCACGTTCGCCAGCACCTGCTGCTTGATGTCCAGCCGCTCCACCACTACTTCGATCACCCAGTCGCAGTCCTTGATCTTCGGCAGGTCGTCGGTGAAGTTGCCGGTGCGGATGCGCTTCGCGAACTTCTTGTCGTAGATGGGAGAGGGGTTGCTCTTGAGCGCGGCCGCGAGGGCTTCGTTGACGAGCTTGTTCCGTTCGGCTGGCACTTTGCTTTCAGCTGCTTCCTTCGGAACGATGTCCAAGAGGAGCACGTCGGCGCCCACGTTGGCGAAGTGGCATGCGATGCGGCTGCCCATGACGCCGCTGCCGAGTACGGCGATTTTCTTAATGGTTCTATTGGTCATTTCCCAAAAAGGGTTTGAGGAGGTTTACTGCAGAGAAGCAGAGGGCGCAGAGGAATGCATGCGCATTTGACGGGTCGATGGCTGTGCAAGGCTCGGTTTTTCATGTCCGCGCTCGCTGCTTATCTGCGATCAAATGCGTTTGCATTTTCAGAAAAGTTGTTCTTGTTCCAGTATCCGGTCAAGCTCGGTCATTACCAGCCGAAAGCTACTAAGCTGCGCAGCGGTGAAGCGGCTCTGTACCGCCTCATTGAATCTGATCACGGTATCCCGGCTTACGTCACGCATCTGTTTGCCCTTGGCGGTAAGGTGCATGCGTACAACGCGCTTGTCCTCTTTGCACGCAACGCGCTTGATCAGTCCTTCTTCCTCCATGGTCTGCAACGTGCGGACCAGGCTCCGGCTTTCCATGCCCATCTTGGGTCCAAGCTTGGTGCTGGGTGTTCCTTCGGGGTCTATGCTCAAGAGGATCTGCCCGATGGCCATGGTGCCACCGTATTTGCTGGCTTCGGTATTGTAGAGCCGCGAAATACGGCTCCAGACCTTGCGAATGGGAAAGTCGATCGTGTCTTCGGGCTTCATTGTCTTCGCATGGACTTCGGTGCGCCCAAGGTAATCGTAAAAGTTATGCGTGCATACTAGTTACGGAAATTCCATCACCATGGTTCTGGGCATGATCCTTGTACTTTCGGGATCCCCATCCAGCACCCATGCGACTATCACCGTCCCTTTTGTTCTGTCTGATCGGCATCGCCGTAGCCACCTCATGCAAGAAAGATCAGGACGATCCCGCGCCAACGCCACCCGCGGGAGATAGCGGTCCGCGGTTGATCATGAAGTTCCGGTTTGATAGCACCCAAGTGCGATTGAACAATATCGGACAACCATCATCGATCGCAGCTGGGCGCGGGGCACAGAGCCCCGTTTTCAACAAGATGAGCGCACACTACGTAGAGTTCGCCCCGAATGCACTGACGGCGTTGGGCACGGGCGATGTGGTGTACCATGCACCAGAAACGACCCTGGGCGGTGCAACAGCGATCGATCATGACCTAGGCATCCCTGTGGGGAATGGCGCCACATTCTTGGATATCCCGCTTTCGGACCTTTCTGCGGGAGCGTACGAATGGCTGCGCGTTTCGCTGGCCTACCAGAACTACACGATCCGCTTTCGCGCATTGAACTTGCCCTTCACAGGTACAGTGGCTTCGTTCATCGGATACAATACGTACCTCGGAACATACCAGGTAGCGGATAGCATGGTGGCGGTGAACGCGAACAAATTACAGGGCTACTGGGCCTTCGAGGTGAACAACCCGCCTTTCGCAACCCCCGTTACGCAAGGAGAAGCTCCTCCTGGGGCGACCACGGTGCCGAATCCACTCTTTCTTTCATCTCCGATCCCAGCTGGTTCCTGCGTGGTCACTGCGGCTTTCCCGACCGCCCTCACCATTACCGGGAATGAAACCGAGGATGTCGTGATCACCGTTTCACTGAGCACCAACAAGAGTTTCGAGTGGATCGAGACCGATGGCGACAACATCTTCGAACCGATCGATGGTGAGACGGTTGTGGATATGGGCATTCGGGGCATGATCCCCACGGTGCAGTAATGCGGATGCTTCGGCTTCTCTACAGCACAGGCAAGAGCAAGCAGAACCTGTCCCGCCTCGCGGGATCGAGTAGAGCTGTAGTGCGAAATGGTATAAGCTTCGTTCAAGCGGGCTTCTTCACTGCGCGGCGCTCACCATTGTACCAGAGTAGTAGGCCGGTGCTATCGTGGTGAGTATAGCGTATCAGGGGTGATGCCACTACGCGGTCCATGTTGCCCATTTGGTCGTCGTAGAGGTATACGCTATCGCAAGCGAATGTGATCACCATCGTGTCAGCGTGAAGGGCCAAACGAGCAAGTTGGCCGATATCGCCGCGCTTGAGGCGTAAGCTGTCCTCTTCGATAACACGGATGGGCAAGGCAACGTCCAGAAAGCCCAGATCGCTGAATGCGCTATCCATCAGCAATAACTTCTGTCCCCAACTTTCCCGTTCGCCAAAGTTGGCCAAGATCGCGTGCCGCCTTGGTACTCCCGGCAGCTTGAAGAACTTGGGCAGCATGGTCCAGCTGTCATAACCGGGCGTTGAATAAGAGAGGACACGAGCTGTACTATCCGGAAGCAATTGGTAGCGGAATAGCCTGATGCCTTCGAATGTTTCTTCAACGTTGCCCGCCACCATCACATAGGTGCTGTCACCCAGATCAAAGGTGGTTTGAATAAGCAGGGTGTCGTGTTGGACGTTGTCGCTTATGGCCGGGTAGGCAATGGGTGCTTCGCCGTGTTCCCAAGCCGTTGGGGCGGAAGGCTCTTTTTCGGCTCTTGGCGACGAACAGCCCGGCAACAAGACACTGGACAAGGCAGCAACACTCGCCAGCAAGAACGTTCGGATCATGGTTGCGGCTTCACAACGCCAGATCCGGCTACGTTCTTGTTCAGGTTGGTCGGTTCTCCTTTGTAAAGTATGTCACCACTGCCTGCAATGTTTGCGTTAAGGTCCTGTGTGGCATGCACGGTGATGTCGCCACTACCAGCGACCGATGCTGTAGCGTTGGTGGTTATCACACCGGCGGCACGGATATCACCGCTGCCTTGCGCTGCGGCGGTAAGCGCACCACAACTGCCTTTCAACTCAATATCTCCCGAGCCCTGCACCAACAGGTTCATTCGTTTGGCATCCACGATCATGTCCAGCCCGCCACTCCCTTGTACCACCGCCTCGAAGTCTTGTGCCAGGAAGGCGTCGCTGCTTTGTACGTTACCTGATCCCTGTACGGTCACCTGGTCGATCATGGGTAAGGAGACATGCACGATCAACCGTTCCTTGGTGCTGAAACACTTCTTTGTGCGGATCTCCCAAATGCCATTCTTCACTTCCGTGGTTATCAAGGCGATCAGGTTCGCTTGCCCTTCCACCTCTACTTTTTGTGTCGTTGCCCTATGGATCTGCACCTCCAGGGATCCTTGTGCTGCTATACCCTGGAATGCCGCTACTGTCAGGGTTTGTTTGATCACTGTCCCGCTGCCTTTTTCGCAGTTCCAAGGCGTGCAGGCTTGAAGTGCTGTTGCGAACAGGAGGGCTGCTGGTAGGGTGACGGTGGGGTGCATGGATAATGTGAGGGTTGGTCGAATAGAACCCACCAGAGGCCAGCCTTAGCGCACTAACGTTACGGTGGAATTCAGTGTGCCTCCGCCCCAGGTGAATACGTAAAAGTATACACCGTCCGGGGCGGATTCACCAGCGAATGAACGACCGTCCCATCTTAAGTTGTTCCCCAAGCTCTCGAATATCCGTTGGCCATACCGGTTGTAGATGGAAAGTTGGGCACAGGGCCCGAGGAAGCGTTCGTTCAGCGGCGTGAATTCGTCGTTCTTGCCGTCACCATTCGGGGTGAACACATTGGGCATTTCGATCTGCGAGAATTCCAATTGCTCCTGGGTGGTGAATTGTGTGGTGAAGGAGGCAGGTTCCCCATTTCCATCAATGATATTCAGACCCACCATAGCCACTTCGCCAAAGGGGAATGTGTGCATGGGGCTGGCGAGTGTGCTGCTCGTACCGTCACCAAAGTCCCAGGCATAGGAGATCACATCCGCTCCGCTAAAGGAGAAGTAGCCCTTTACCAATTCGCAACCCGGTTCGAAACGCACGGTGATCGCCTCGTTCTGGGACCATGCCACGCTCGAAAGCAGAGCGAACACTGCGAGAATGCAGGAACGAGAGGTCAATGGGCGTGCTTTCTGGAGAATGTGATCGGTCATCGTTATCTAGTGCCTACGGTCACCCATGGCATTACCCAAAGATCTTGATTGCTGAGGCGCCGCTGGGCCGTGCCTTGCCTATTTCATCCACAACAGCCTTGTTGACAGCCCGTTGCTCGTTGTTCTTGCAACTTTTCCGGCTGGGGGGCCGTATATCGTCCGAATTGGCCCGCTGGTCGAACAAAGAACCATAACCGACTTGGGTGGAAGCGTTAGGGATATGCACGAGAATGCGTCCATAGGATCGAATGAACATTGGGCCAACGGCTTGGTGGAGCGAATGCATGCGGCTGTACCGGGGGAATTGATATTCTTTCACCAAGGGAAGATCGATCGTTCCGATCTGGACCAATTGCTTGCCCTTGCTGAAGAGCGCAGTATTGCCGCCAGTGATGGGGTGATCTTGCGTAAACGCCTGTACAACGTGCTGGTTGAAGGACTGGAGAATGTGCAACTTCACACGCCCACGGAACTCTCGTCTACAGGGTTTGCTTTATTGGTGCGCCAAGAAGACGGATATCGTATCGCTTTGGGCAATGCGCTGCCTTTGGCTTCTGCCCTTTCACTTACACACCGCGTGGCGATCTTGAATGATATGGACGAGGCCGATCTGCGTGAACATTACCTCAAGTTGTTGGCCAATGAAGGCCGCACCGCCAAGGGAGGAGCTGGTTTGGGTCTATTGACCATGGCCCGAAAATGTGCCAGCCCGATCGTCACACACACGGTCTCAAGGGATCCCGACTCGGCCTACGTTGCGCTGGAGTTGGCGCTTTCCTGATCCGGTGTGATCACCCCTTCACGTAGTTGGACAAGTAAGTGTAAGCCTCGGTTAATGCACCGTCTTGCGCTATGGTTGCCCGTGCGATCATTCCTTGTTCGTCGTTGCCAACAAAATGGGGCATAACGCGCTCCAATAGGTCCCTGCCAAAGGCTTCGGAAGCATCGCGTGGCAGTTCGCATGGTAGATTATCCACGGCCATCACAGTGATGGTGCCCGTTGTGCCGGTAGCAACTTCTTTCTTCGCGAACCGGTCGTAACCAAAGAAAGGCTCGGCAATGGTCGATGCCCTCAACGTGCTATCAATGGGCCCTCCAATATCGCAGCTTATGTCCGCGATCACTTCCAAGGTCAATGCTGGATCACGAAGATCGTCAGCACTCAGGATCTTGGGGCCGCGTGGGTCCCAAAAGTGGCAGGCCATGTAGACCTGTGCCTTGCGGGCATAGGGTAGAAATTGGGCGTGATGTCCACTGGGGTCAAGATGGAAGGCCTCTTTATTGAAGGGTTTCCCATCGTTGCGTACATAGAGGTTCGCGGATCCAACCACGGTGTAGACCGGCGCACTGTTCGATGCCGTCAAGAATTCCTGGGGCGGTATACGCTTCACGCCTGCACGCTCCAGCACCCCCATGGCTCCCTTGCCAACCCGGCCTCCGCCAGTCATCACGATCCGCAAGTCCTTTGGTAGCGGATAGGCATGAAGGTAGCGCTCCAGTTCTTCCAGGTCGTGACATTCATTCGCGGGCTTCAAGGCCGGACCACCGTGTACCAATTGCCAGGCCCGCATGGCATTGTAGGCGCCTACCACCCCCGCCCAATAGCCGAATGCCAGGACCCGCTCCCCTTCGGAGTTGGTCAGCAATTCGTGATCCACCAACCGGATCTTGCGCTCCAGGATCGCCTTCAGGAGTTTTCGATTGTGGGCTTGCTCTTTGATGGTGTGGCTGAAGAACAAGTAGCTCTTGCCTGGAAGCAACATATCCAAGGGAACCTCTTTCACTCCGAGGATCAGGTCCCGGTCGCTCAATTCATCCACCAAGGGTATCTCGAAAATCTCGTACTCGGCGTCACTGTAAGCGCGTACGTTGCTGCGCTGAACAACGAGATCGACCTCGGGATAGCGCTGCATCACTTCCTTGCACTGCGCTGGAGTAAGCGGAACACGACGATCCGCAGGCTGTTTGCCTTCGCGAATGATGCCGATCTTGCGGTAGGAAGCTGCCATGGGGGCGGCAAAAGTAGGATTTCAGCCAAGGTGCGGGTCGGTCTCTATCCAGCATCAGCCGTGGATGGGCAAGGCGCGTACTACCTTTGTACTACGTTCTTTCCAATTGGGGCCGACATGGATTCGACAGCGGCTTCGTGATGTGTGTAAGCATGCCGAGTGTGAGGTGCGGCTCGTTATCCCAGTGCCTCGACGCCATAACTGGCGAAGTAGACTACGCTCTCGCAGCTTAACAGCCCACGGCTGTTCGGCTTAATTCGCGCGAATAACAGTAGCGCGAACGAGTACCCCTCGGGGAGGCCCGTCAACCTCCTTCCCGGATCCGGGGTGTCATCCTGGAAGACTGGCCTGCGCGGTGGTCCGTAGCGCAGGTAAGACACAGGACCTAAGTCGGTGTTGGGGTGCCCTTCCCCAGATGCCGATCGAAAACCAATGAAGCGGCTACGCATGTAGAAAGCCCATGTTGCGGTCGTTTGGACGGCGGTTCGATCCCGCCCGGCTCCACAGGAGACGAGCGGCCATCGCGAAAGCGGTGGCCGTTCTTCGTTCCGAGAACAAGGAAAGAAGTTCACCCCGGCGCACGCCGAGGATCCTGCCCGGCTCCACAGGAGACGAGCGGCCATCGCGAAAGCAGTGGCCGTTCTTCGTTCCGAGAACAAGGAAAGAAGTTCACCCTGGCGCATGCCGGGGATCCCGCCCGGCTCCACAGGAGCCGCTCTTACTGTTTCGTGAGAGATAGGATACTGTAGACGCCGCTAATGCTCAAATAAAGCGAGAGGGTGTTCCCAACGAGTTGCCCAGAACCGTTGATGGTCGCGCCATCATCGAACACCTGTCTTTCAAAGATCAGACCCGGTCCAACAACGCGCGCACTCCAGTTAGAAGCGGAATCACCTATCGCAACGTGCGTTACGCTTTCGGGACTCTCGCTGATCACCAATCCTATTGGGAACTGTTGAGAGTTGAACATGATCGTTCCAACATAGGTGCCGATGAGTTTGCTGCGTTCTTCGACTGCACAACTTTCACCCTCGTAACCGTCTGCGCAAGCGCACTTTCCATTTATGCAGGTGCCGTCATTTAGACAGGAAAGATCCTTACATGGGTCGTCTTTCTTACAGCCAGTGAAAAAAAGGCCGATCGCAACGGAAGACAACAGAAGAGTTCTGAATTTTGGACCCACGAGGCACTTTAGTGTTTGTTGTCGGTAAACTTAGCAAAGTCTCTTGTCATGCACTGCGAAAAGGATCTTCATGAGTTCTTAAAACCCCACCCCGATACCTCCGCTAATGATCGGTTGGGTACCGTAGACGCTGTTGGGGTCTTGGAGGGCATCGAAAAGCACCTGGAAAAAGATGCTACTACGGCCACCTAAGGGTTGAACGTATCCACCTCCTAATAGAACGTGCGGTACCCAAATACGCCTGATATCCTGGTCCAAAAAACTGCGGGGCTGGGCATTCAAATGCAAGAATTCCACGTGCGCGAAGAATTGTTGGATCGGGCGAAAACGCGTGAACAGGCGGTAGCCATAGCCATCGTTCCTTGCTGCGGGTAACCGGTTATCCCGCAGGTACCAATAGCTAAGACCTGTTCCCACGGAAAGCTTGTTCTTCTTGTCCAGGAAGTAGCCTACCATCGGTTCGGCTTGTATCGCCGTCACTGTCCCAAAGATCAGCCCTAAGCCGCCGCCGAACCAGATGCGGTCCTTCAAGGGGCGTTGGTCCTTTGTTCTGGTCGTGGTGCTATCCTGTGCCAAACTTACCAGGCTTAGCAAGCAGAAGCCCGTGATCCACGCTGCGCATGCCAAAAAGGATCTTCTTCGACACGAACGGAGCGCTGTCATGCGAGCGAAGATAGTTCGCGCTTGCGCACGGCCCGTGGGGCGTGGTTCTTCTGGAAATGAAGCGTTAGCAGCAACCCACGCACGATCATCCATGCCAGGAACGCCAACCATATCGCGTGCAAGTGCCAACCGAGCGCGTCCGCTCCATAGGCGATCGGCACGAAGACCCCGAAGGTGGAGATCAGCAGTACGTTGCGCAGGATCTTGCCATCGCCCAAGCCTTTGTAAATGCCATCGAACGCGAATGCCACCGCATTGATGGGTTGCGTTATCACCACCATCCAGAATACGCCGTTGAACAGGCTGAGCACCTTGGCGTCCGTGGTGAACAGCTCGCCGATGTATGCGTACCCTGCCGCATAGATCACGGCCAATCCGGCACCGATGTACACGCTCATGCGCACCACCTGCCAACTTACGCGGTACATGTCGGTCCACTTGCGTTCGCCGCTCAATCGACCCACGAGCACACTCCCTGCCGCCGCATATCCATCAATGAAGAATGCACTGAACAACCATATCTGCATGGCGATGCTATGCGCCCCAATGTATTCTTGTCCATAGCCCGTTGCATATCGATTGCCCAAGTAGTAGCACGCGTTCAAGGCGATGGTGCGCGCGAATAGGTTGCCGCTCAGCAGCCACAGTCCGAACAGTTCTGGATGTTTCCATGTGCGTGGCAGCATGCTGAAGGGCGTTCGCGTGGCCATGATGATCACTGCGGTCCCGAACATGACCAGCTGCGCGATCAAACTGGCCCATGCACTGCCAACGATCCCCAGCCCCGCGCTTGTGCCATGGCCGAAAATGAGAAGTGGGTTGAGGCCAAGGTTGACGGCCGCACCGAGCAAGCTGATCCACATGCCCCAATTCAAATTCTGGATCCCCCGGAAGGCGCCGGTGATCGCGAACGTTGCCAGCACAATAGGGAAACCGTAGCTGCGAACACGGTAGTATTCCACGGCCTTGTTTAGCACTTCACCATCTGCATTGTAAAGCCGGAAGATAGGTTCGGCGAAGGCGTTGGTGAGGGCGAAGAAGCCGAAACCGAGAATGAAGTTCATCCAAACCGCGATCGGTACCAGGTCCTTGATCTCGTCCAGCCGTTGCTCGCCGTAGTAGCGGGAGACCACCGCCAGCACAGCGCTGCGTGTTTGTGCCAGCACCCAAACGACCAGTAGGAAAAAACTGCTGGCGATGCCTACCGCTGCCAGGTCGGCTGTGCCCAATTGCCCTACAAAGGCGGTATCCACCAAGGAGATCACCGGTTCTGCTATGCCGCTTATGATGGCAGGAACGGCCAAGCGGTCCAGATCACGGCGGGTAACAGGGCGGGGAATACGACGGGCCTTCAATGGGGGCGCGGTTCTGCTGGGCGCACAAAGATGCGCACTCGATCAGCGCCCCATTTTTTCAACGCGGTACAAGGCCCAACTTGCTGGCCCCTCGTACCATGTGTACCAACTCATGAGGTGTTCTGCCCACCGAGGCTCTGTGCGCGCGAGCAAGCTCAGTTCCAAGCCTTGCTCTGCTGCAAATGGGCCTGCATCGTTCGGGTGTGCCACAACGTAGTTGATGGGTTCAAGATCCGCTTTCCAATTGCCCGGTCCAATGGCTATCTCGCGCATTCCTTTCGGTAGATAGAATGCAGGTAAACCGATGCGCCAGGCGATATCCGGTTGGATCAGGTAGGCGATCCGTTCGTTGGGCGCTATTGTTCGGTTGTGGATCTCTTTGGCCAGGACCACACGCCCTTCTCCCGCAGCGGTGGTGGTGACGATTACCAGCCCAAGCAAGTTGGTCGCCGTAAGGACAAGGATCCCGATCAGGCGCAATGGACGCATGATCAAGGTTCGCAGCCACGGTGCTAGCTCATTCAAGCCTAACACAAGGACCAGCGGTGCGAGGTCTGCCAAGGGGTACAGGAAGCGAAGCTCTTTGTGTTGGATGTAACTATGGACCACACAGAAGGGGAGGATACACCAAACCGGTAAACTCTTGGGCTGTTTGATGCAGAGCAACGCAAAGGCGATCACGATCAACCCGCCGATCGGTGGGATCCCATATTTCACCATCCAAGGTGCGTAATAGTACCAAGGCAATTCATCGAAACGATGCGCCGGGTCACCTCCGAAGCCCATGCTCACATACTTCCAAACGGTCGGGTTGAAGTGGCCATAGAAGGCGCTGTCCAACAGTACGCCTAGAAGCATGACAATGCTGGCGCCGATGACCATGGTGAAGACCTCGCGCCAAGGGTCCTTACGGACAAGGAGCATCCACGCCATCGCGGAAAGTATGATCAATCCCGTTGGTGGCCGACAGAGTATAGCGATGCCTGCGAACGCTCCGGCCCGGACCGCCCACCAACGCACTTGTTCCCGCTGTAGGACCGTAGTAAGACACAGGACCAAAAAGATGCCCGACCAACCCTCGCTGCTGAACCGCACATGCAGGAAAGGCAGGAACCATAGGAAGTAGGAGAGTAGGATGAATGGCTTGCGGAAGGTTCTTGGGACACTCGTTAGCGTTGCACCAACATATCCACGGATCGCGATCAAAGCCAATGCTGCAGTTAGCAACCGCAACAGGAATGTGCGCATGAAGGGATCTTCCGAGCCGAACGCCGCAGCGATCTTGAACACCGCCACCGCGATCCACGGTTGCAACGAGGAACGGATGCCTGCATCGAACTCCCAAGCCAGATGCTCCAACGGCAATTCGCCCAGTTCCCATTGCGCGAAGGCGATGATCTGGAAGTGCTCGTCCGCGCTATGGTAGCCGACGCTGAACCACGCGGTGAGCACATACAGTACACACGCCGCGAGCAGAACATTGCGGTGGAAGTAGGAGTCGTTTCGGAAGGCAGGTTCCACGGAGGAATTCTCAGCCTACGAAGGTGTGCTAAAAAGCGAACGGATCACGCAGGACCCGCTCAACGCAAGCATTTCATTGTACTACTCGTTGACCACCGCGATCGGGTTCTCCCCGCCGA
>Ga0209591_10007343_pt1 | contig 12133 bp, 12 predicted proteins | sample MAT01_FD_187207 | JGI IMG/M metagenome (GOLD analysis project Ga0209591, IMG submission 187207) | Freshwater microbial communities from Lake Fryxell liftoff mats and glacier meltwater in Antarctica - MAT-01 (SPAdes) (version 2) | ecosystem: Environmental > Aquatic > Freshwater > Ice > Liftoff...
CGGAGAGGGAGACGGTTTTGCCGTTTGTGTCTTTGGCGGTAAATTGAGGCGCAGCGCACCCTACTGGTAATGTCATAGTTTTGTTGACCTTGCGATTGATAAAGATATTTTAGTTGATTTTGGGCTGCTGTTGTCAATCTCTTAAATTGAGATTCGGGATTGAGTGTCCGTCACGAAAAATCTGCCTTTGGGAATAGTTTCGATTGGGTGATTTTGTGCCTTGACTTGCGGGCGATCGTGTGTTAGGTTGTTTGTTCGCCTATCCTCTTTGACAGATCAGAACAGGGTAACAAATTTATGAGACTAGATATTTTTAAATATGTATCTAATCAAGGCTTACCAAATGAATGGCGAGTCGAAGAATGTCGATTAAGCCAAACCAACTTAATTGTCGGCAAAAATGCGAGTGGTAAATCCAGAATTCTTAAAGCAATATATCTACTTTCACAACTATTATCAGGTGATGATATTCAGGCGCGAAACGATGAATGGCATTTGTTTTTTGATATCGATCAGCCCGAACACAAAACAGAATATCTATTAAAAATAGATCGAGGTCTTGTCGTACAAGAAAAGCTAATTATTTATGGTGAAAGCGATCGACCTATTTTAGAACGAGATGAATCAGGTGAAGGTACTATCTTCGCCAAAGAAATTAACCAAGTAATTCGGTTTCAAACTGACAAAACAGAAATTGCAGTAGTCAAGCGCAGAGATTCTATTCAACATCCGTTTTTGGAAATTCTCTATCAATGGTCTAATTCCCTCAGATTTTATGAGTTTGGAACACAACTAGGTAAGAATTTTATGAGTTTGATGTCATATCCGACGGGAGAATTATCAACAAATAAAACGCAACTCAAAAACTCTACGTATGTTGTAAGTATTTTTCAGACGGGGAAACAGGAAATCGGGGATAATTTTATCCAAGCAATTATCAGTGATATGAGAAAAATTGGTTATCAATTGTCAAAAATTGGAACTAAAATACCATCTACAATAAATCCTGATATTTATGCGGATAATTTCGATAACTTCGATGGTTTACCAGAATTTATATATGTCAAAGAAGAGGATTTAAATTATGTCACAGAACAATCAGAAATATCACAAGGAATGTTTAGAGCTTTATCCCTATTAATTCAAATTAACTACTCTTTACTAGCGAGTAAACCTAGTTGTATTGTGATTGATGATATTGGAGAAGGTTTAGATTATCAGAGGTCTTCTGCCATGATTAAAATCCTCATTGAGAAAGCTAAAATAGGATTATTTCAACTGGTTATGACTACCAATGATGAGTTTATCATGAATGGTGTTCCGATAGAATATTGGTCAGTTATTGAACGAAGTCCTGGCAGGGCAAGATTACACAACATTTATAATTCGCGAGATAAGATTGAGGATTTTAAGTTTATTGGACTTAATAATTTTGACTTATTTACCAGTGAGTTACTCTTGGAAAAAGCATCTAATGAAGCATAGATTATGACCCAAAAGAAAATAGCTTGTTTTGTGGAAGGACAAACAGAACAGATTTTTGTTGAAAAGTTATTTCAGGAAATTGCTGGATCTAAAAAGATATCTATTGAAACTTATAAATTTCAAGGTGGCAAAACTAATCGTAGAATTCAATCACTTAAATCGGCGACAGAAAAAAATGCTCCTTTTTTTGTGCTTTTATATAATTGTGATTGTGATTCTCAGGTAGTTTCTGATATCAGAAAACAGCATGAAAGTCTAACTAATAGCGGCTATGAAAAGATTTTAGGACTTAGAGATTTATACCCACTACCTTTAGAGAAAAAGGGAGAAGTAGAAAAAGGAATCAGAGGATTTTTGAAGCCTTTGCAGAAAATGGGGATTCCAATTTCTATAAATTTAGCTGTGATGGAAATAGAAGCCTGGTTTTTAGCAGAATGGCATTATTTTGATAAATTAGATAATCGTTTAACTCCTGATTTTATCCTGGAAAAATTAGGTTTCGATTTGAGAAATATTGATATTGAACAAAGACTACATCCCAGTCAAGATTTAGATGACATTTATCAGTTAATAGGTGGTAAGTATGACAAAAGTGAAAAACTATCTCAAGAGATTATAAATTATCTGGATTATGAGTTTTTGTATTTGGATTTAGTCAGTCGTATCCAACAACTCAAAAGTTTTATTGGTGAGATAGATAGTTTCTTGGTTGAGTAAATTAACTCAAGTTTCGGTTGGGTGATTCTCGACCTTGACTTGCGGGCGATCGCGTGTTAGATTATGGGCGTGTACTCCGAATTTGCTGACGCTATTAAACTTGATGAACTAAGTAAAATATGATAGACTTCTACAGTGTTATTATTCGCAAAAGTGCCGACTATTGGGTGGCTTTGTGTTTGGAGAATGGATTGGTTGGACAAGGAAACACTCCCGAACAATCCATCGATAAACTCAAACAGGCGATCGAGTCATTTTCCCAAGTTTATGAAGCTGAATCGGATATTTATCTCAGCCCTCTTGCTATTAATGAATTGCACGAATTTCTTACTTTAGAAGATGCGGAAGCTTCAGACATTTATGAACTAAGAAAAGTTTATGCCTAAAATAATTAGACTTACAGGACTTAGGCCGGGGGCCCAGAAACCGGGTTTTTTTACGAAAATACTGAGTGACAACCCGCATATTTGGTAAAAAACCCGGTTTCTTTGGTAGAAGTGGGTAAGTCCTGACTTAATTAATCTTGACAACAAGTTCTAACATATTCTCGAACAACAAGAGATAAATCAAACAATACTTGATCTCCTTCTATTCTTTTGAGTAAATAACGTTGACGCAATGATTCTAACCCATTCATTAAGTCCATTGATGAGAGAGATAAACTTTGCCTTAAATCTTCTCTTGACACAGGTTGCTCAAACTTACTTAATTGTACAATAATCTCTTGTTCTCTGGGTGATAGTCGTTTGAATAATTCAGTCAACCGAGATTTCATATCTTTGGTGATAATTAAACTATCTTCTTTTAAGAAATCAGCGACTTTACCAGCAAAAATATTTTTAATTAAACTTGCAATATCTTTTAAATAAACGGGATTAGCTTCATATAATTCAATAAGTTTTGCCCAAGTTTCATCATCCTTTAATCCCCAGTTTTTGATAATTTCTATATTGTCTACTCCTTCTAACTCTAAGCACTTAATAGGATATAATTCCTCATCCAAGCAAATCATTTCTTGACATTGTTCCTGACTAATTAAGATCAAACTGCTTTGATGTTCAATATCTGTCATCATGGTCAACAAGTTGTGGTAAGTCTTATATTCGGTTTTGAATTGCCCTGCCAATTCTCCCTTGATAAATAGTTCTTGCAAATCATCAAGGATAATTAAACATCTTTGCTGACGTAAAAGATTAAAAAGTTGAGTTAACTTATTGTCAGGTTGAGCAGGATCATCATTAACACCTGTTAAAATTTCAGTAATAATGCCATCTAAAGATTGAGATAGTTTGAGGTTTTTCCAGACGACTACATCAAATTGTTGTAGATTGAGATCGACAAACTGTTTGACTAGGGTAGTTTTACCGATTCCGCTTAAGCCTAAAACTGAGATGAGACGAGTATTTTGATGAGTTAGCCAATGGAATAGGGTTTGAAGTTCGGTTGTGCGATCGTAAAAATGGGTAATTTTCGGTGCTAGGGTTAAATCGTGATACCTTGTGGTGTTGGTTGGCTTCTCTTCATTAGTGATAGGTTGATTTGTATCTGCTTGAGTAGAATTAGGACACCAATTAATCTTAGTATTTACTAAACCCACAAACTGAGAATTTATCACTCTCTCTATTGTCCAAGTAAAATTTGATTTTTTAATATCTTCATCTAACTGTTCAGATAAATGTTTAAATAACTTACGACTAACATCTCCAATATAATTTTTACTCTCATATCCACATTCATCGGCAATTTCACTGTAAGTTTTACCTTGCCACAGTCCCTTAACAACAGCTTTTTCTAGGTCGTCGAGGTGTTCTCCTGTTTGTTTCTCGACTACCCGATCTACAAATTGTAAAATTTCTGTAATAGTCATAGGATTGATGTAGGGTATGGATTTTAGGCATTATAGCGTAATCTAAACCAAGAAAATCAGGTTTTTTCTGGTTTGTCCTTAATATTTTGTTACAAATAATTCAAGAAAATCTGTCTTTTTTGTGTGCAGCGTTCTGAACAGAGTATTTATCATGGGAGAAGATTTAACGTTACCGCTCTAAAAAACATTATGGATTTCCGAGGTTTAGTCCAAGGTTTAGCAAGAGACATTCTGGGCGATCAGAAGATGTCGGAGGAGGACTTTGAGAATATCTACCGCAGCATTGAAGATAAGGTAGAGAATGAACCACCCCCTCGTTTTGCTTTTATTGGTGAAACAGGAGTAGGAAAATCCTCTACACTGAATGCACTTTTTAATGCCGGTTTAGATGTAAGCCATATCGAAGCCTGTACCCAAGAGGCAACAGGAATTGAAGTATCCTTTAATCAAGTTGAAGGTGTTAATGGAGCATTAGTTGCTTATGATATGCCTGGATTGGGTGAAAGTCGCTTAAAACAAAAAGAACACATTGCACTTTATGAAAATGTGTTAACAGATGTAGATGTTGCCTTGTGGATTTTAGATGCACAAAATCGGGCAATTGCTTCAGTACAGCAATATTTAGAAACTGAACTCAAAGCAATTAATCCTAGACTTTTAGATCGGATGGTAATTGCTTTAAATAAAGTGGATTTAGTCCATCCTGGGGGAACATCTTGGATTGAAATAGCTAATTTACCCAGTGAAGAACAAGAAAGAAATATCGAAGGAAGAATCCGTGATGTTCAAAGAAAAATTCGGGAAGTATTACCAAATTGGCAAGGAAAAGTTGTAGGATATTCTGCCAACAGACGCTACAACTTACCTCAACTTTTTGATGCCATGATGGATGCTGTACCTAACAAAAGAAGATGGGTAGTTGCATCTCGTAAAGCATTAGCTGATTTTCTGGAATTAGTTGATCCTCAGTTATTACCACCAGAAAAAAGACGAGAAAGAGCAACTTATCAACAACCTCAACATTCAAAGATGTCTGATATTGTTGCTAGTATGCCTCCTGAAGAATTTTATAAAGTTGCTGGAAATCAAAAAGCATTTTTAGCATGGCTAAAACAACAAGGAATTTAATTCAAAATCTAGTGAGTATTAATTCAAACTCAATACAAGAAGATTAATCATGAAAAATGTTCCAGATCAAACGTATATTCCCAGTGATACCGCAGAAGCAATAAGAGCTAGGCTTCGAGAAAGAGTTAATGAAAAAATATCAGAAATGGATGATTATGAACTCAGGATTTTAGATAAATCAGAGAAAGATTTTAGAGACTTTATTTCTGACATATTTATGACAATTTCAGCAGCATTTGGTTATATAGTTGGAGTGGTAATTGGAACAACCGAAGAAATAACGGAAGGAATAAAAACAGGTTGGAAATCTGGTTATGATGCAGGACGCAGAAAAAGAAATTGAATGTTGTTATTAAGCTATGAGTGAATGGATAGCATTTCCTTTTCCTAAATGCCCCAGTTGTGGTAAACAATGGGGCAAAAACTATCATAAAGATTGTCTGTTCAATGGTCAATTGCTCGTTGAACCTTATCAAAGACAGGTTAAATGTGAATCTTGTAGCGCTCAGTGGTATATTCTCGATAGTAAATTTCACTGTTCTTGTGGGTATCAATTTTATCCTTCAGAAGTGGAAGATGCTCTCTCTACAACTCAGCTATTAAGACAGCGTTTACTTCAAAAACTAAATGAAATGGATAGTTATGAAAAAAGCATTGTTTCCAAATCAAACAGTTCTTTTCAACAATGGATACATGACATTAGTTATGAGATAGCAAGAGCCTTGGGGACAACAGTGTCAAAAGCCCAAGAAGTTCTTAAGAACTTCTTTGATAAGTGGTCATTGTAGCTAAAATCCTAATAGCGTCATAGTCTTTGCGATTGCTTCGCTGGGACGCTCGCAATGACATTAGCGTTAACTGAACCGTATTGTGTCATAATTTGGGTAGATTTTTGAGAACTCTACTTTGCTGACTCTAAATAGGTAATCATAAAAATATACTACCTATTCAGAGCCAAATCAATGACTTTTATCCCATCGGAAGCGTTTAAATCAATTAGTTATCCCAGCCGCACGGTAAAAAGAGCCGATCGCGCGATCCGGTGTGCCCCTTTTCAATTACACTTCTTCCAGACCATCCGTGAAACCAGTGTTTTCTTGACAACTATCGCCTCAAATTCGGGTGTCGAAAGCGGCTACACGCGATCGCCCGTATCAGAACTCATCGCCGAAAACTCCCTGCTGTGGCTGATTCAAGTCGGCGTACTGCGGCGCGAAGTAGATGGACAAGGAATCACCGACAGTTTTCGCCTCACGCCGCTGGGCCGCCAACTTATGGAAAAATGGGAACAGCAAGGAAATAGCTTACCGACTGCTTCATTGTGCGATCGCATTGGAAATACCATTAGCCGGGGGTTCGGACTATTTTCATAACGAAATACAGTTCAGATCAGAGCGTTAAGGCGGTAAGGTGCGCACTGCGCACCTACATAATTAGATTTGAATACAATAAATACGGTTCACTTAACACTATTTATGCCCCGGAGATCCCCCTAAATCCCCCTTAAGAAGGGGGACTTTGAGAGCTTTCTTGTCCCCCCCTTTTTAAGGGGGGTTAGGGGGGATCTGTCTTAAGTGAACCGTATTAGATTTTATTGAGCATTGAAATTCTCAATACTAACGTCAATTTCTCTCCCCGAATTTTCAGGCAATTAGCGCTGATTCAAAAAGCGGCTAGCCATCGACATAGCGTCAGTAATATCTACGTCGCCGTCTCCATCTCCATCTAAAAACGCATTCAAAACGGGATTTCCGCCCAGGGCTGGATTTTGGGCGTTGCCACCGGTTTGCAGCAAATTGAGCACGATCGGCACTAGAACAGGTATCATCGCTTGCACTGTAGCGTTATTCAAACCGGTTCTTTGGGCGATATCAGCCACTATTTGCGTCAGTTGGCCACCTCCGAACAAACTCTGTACCGCTTGTGGATTGGGATTTGTGCCGCTAAATTGGTTGACAACTTCTTGAGCTTGTGCGTCTCCAGATTGCGATCGCACGTCTTGTAAGGCCGATCGCACGTATCCACCCAAAACCGACATTGCTAGCTGAGTCGTACCCGCATCAACGCCGTGGCTACCGCTCAGTTGCTCTACTGCACCGAGAATGTTGCCTAACTGATTGGGACTTGCTTGTTGGTTCGGATTGTCGATCGCGCTTAAGATTTGGTCAAATAGTCCCATAATTTTCGCTCCTTGCTGTAATTGCTCCAGTCTAGATTAACCGATTACCCATTACCAAATCCCCATAATATATTCTAATGTTTGATCGGCAGGGCGATCGCAAATTCCGTCCCCATTCCCATCTCTGACCAACAGTTAATCGTCCCGCCGTGTTTTTTGACGATAATTTCGCGGCCGATTGCCAATCCCAAACCAGTACCTACACCTCTCGGTTTAGTCGTAAAGAATGTTTCAAACATTTTTTCTTGACTCGCCACAGGTATTCCCGTACCGTTATCGGCAATTCGCACTACCACTGAGTCATCGTCCAAGTATTCTGTAGTAATCACAATCTTCCGCGAAAAACTCGGTACTTCCTGTTTAATTGACTCCGAAGCAGATTGTTTTTTATCCTCCTCAGAGCTGGTTTTCTCAATTTTTGCTTTTTCTTCCACAGCATCTATTGCATTGTTCAGAACGTTCACAAATACCTGGTAAAGCAAACCCATATAGCCTTCAACAGTCGGAATATTCCCGTAATTGCGCACCACTTCAATGCCCAGTTTGATTCGGCTGTTGAGAATCAGCAAACTGCTGTCTATGCAGGCGTGCAAATCTACCGGATGAGGTGCGGCATCGTCGAGTCGAGAAAAATCTTTCAAACTTAAGATAATAGCTTTGGCTCTTTCAGCGCCAACTTGCATTGAGTCGAATATTTTCATCAAATCTTCTTTGAGAAAATCGATGTCTATTTCTTCGGCTTTTTCGTTGACTGCGGGAGGCGGATTTGGGATTTCTGTTTCGTAAGTTTTGAGCAAATCTAAAATATCTTCCACGTAATTTTTCGCGGGGTCGATGTTGGCATAGATCAAATTGATTGGGTTGTTAACTTCGTGAGCAACACCGGCTAACATCCGCCCCAAACTTGCCATTTTCTCATTTTGAAGTATTTGCCTTTCTTGTTCAGATTTCAATTCTTCTAGCAAGTGATTTACTTTCTGAATCAGTTGATTTAGCGAAGCAGCTAATACTCCCACTTCATCGGTGCTGGTAACTGGTACTTGCAACTGAAAATTAGACTCTTGGGTCACTCGCTGAGCGATTTTAGTTACAGCGGCGAGGGGTTTGGCGATCGCCCGACTGGTGAAGCCCGCTAGCAGTGCTGCAACTACGATCGACAGTGCCATGCTACCAAAAATGATTTGCACCCGCAGCGTCTGCGATCGCAGCAGGGCCTCCCGCCCTGCATCTTCTTGCAATGCGGCGCGATCCTCTTCGTTGATGAGCCTCCCGTAGGGGCGGGCTTCGCTAACGCACTGATCCGTCTGCACTCGCTACCACTCAAATCGCGCCAATTGCGCCCGCAGGACAAGCAGAATCGGGATTGGCGGGCTAAGCAGTGCGATCGCACACTCGATCGGTTCCGAATTATCATCACAATGTAAGAATCAAAGCATAACCCTTTTATTTGCCGCTGCCCTCATGCCTTTGCCGCGCCTGTTAACATTAATTGCCGCTTTCTGCCTCACCCTGGGGCTGATTATTGGGCTGGTGAGTTCCTTAACAGGGCTTTACAGTCAAGTTGCGTGGTCTGCTTCTCCGCTGCTGGCTAATTTGCTAATTTTCCTGATCATTGTACTTTTGGCAACGCTAATTTTTGCGCTATTTTACTATTTTCGGCTGCTACAACGACCGGGAAAAGTTAAGGGAAAACGGGCGATTAATCCCAAGATTCCTGTTGTCAAAAGTGAAGCTGCTTCGGAAAATCTTAAAGCAATTAGGCAGCAAGTCGATCGCATTCAAGATGAAGTAGCGCGCCAAGCTTTGCTGTTGAGAGCCCGCGAAATTGAAGCTAACATGGCCCGCGGCAATGTTCGGATCGTGGTTTTCGGCACCGGTTCTGCGGGCAAAACTTCCGCTGTAAATTCCCTCGTGGGGCGGATGGCGGGACAGGTGGGCGCGCCGATGGGAACTACGGAAGTTGGAGAAACTTACACTCTTTCATTGAAAGGAATCGATCGCGAATTAGCAATTACTGATACCCCAGGCATCTTGGAAGCGGGAGTAGCGGGGACTTACAGAGAGGAATTGGCGCGGCAGTTGGCGGCCAGGGCTGATTTGATCTTATTTGTGTTGGACGGCGATTTGCGTAAATCTGAGTACGAACCGCTGCGGACTTTGGCGGAAATTGGCAAAAGGTCGATCGTGGTTTTTAATAAAGTTGACCTTTATCCCGACAGTGACAGAGACGAAATTCTCGATCGACTGCGGCAGCGAGTCAAAGGTTTTGTATCAGCAATGGATGTAGTTGCAATTAGCGCCAACCCGCAAAAAGTTGTACTAGAAAGCGGCACAATATTTCAACCAGACCCGGATATGATGCCATTAATTCGGCGCATCGCAGCAATTTTGCGAGCCGAAGGCGAAGACTTAATTGCCGACAATATTTTGCTACAATCTCAGCACTTGGGAGACCAAGCGCGCAAATTAATTGACGCTCAAAGGCGGCGCGCCGCTGATAAAGTAGTAGAGCGCTTTCAGTGGATCGGAGCCGGAGTAATTGCCGTCACGCCTTTGCCCGTTGTGGATTTGTTAGCGACAGCAGCAGTTAACGCTCAAATGGTAGTAGAAATTGCCAAGATTTACGGCTGCGAATTAAATATCGATCGCGCCAAAGAATTGGCATTGTCTCTGGCAAAAACCCTAGCAAGTTTGGGAATAGTTGAAGGCGTAATTCAAGTAGTTTCAAGGGCGTTGCAATTAAGTGTAGCCGGATTTGTACTTGGCAAGGCAATTCAAGCAGTCAGCGCCGCTTATTTAACCAGAATTGCCGGGAAAAGTTTTATTGAATATTTCCGCCATGACCAAGATTGGGGCGACGGTGGCATTGCCGAAGTCGTGCAAAGGCAGTTTCAGTTAAATCGGAAAGACGAGTTTGTCAAAGCTTTTGTCAAAGATGCGATCGCCCGCGTTGTCGAACCTCTAAACATCTATCAGCAAGAAGAATCGGAACCAGAATTAGAAATTCCAACAGAATTGGAACCAGAACCCTTGTATCAGCGGCAATCCGACGATTGGGAAACTTACAGTAATAAGCGCAACGATGAATGGTAGTTAGTCATGAGTCATGAGTCATGAGTCATGAGTCATGAGTCATTAGTCATTAGTCATTAGTCATTAGTCATTAGTCATTAGTCATGAGTCGCACGGCTGTTTCATTTTTCATTCTGCTAAAACCAGCCCTCCTAGCGGTTAAGATTGTCCGAAGAGAGGCACGAAGCAAACCGTGTCTATTTTTCATAGGGTTTGATCGACTGGACTCTTTTTTTCCAAGCGTATTGGGTTAAAACCGACTCAATAATATGCAGTCAGACAGAGGTAGGTTAAAAACTCTGTCTGACTGCTGCTGTGAGATCCGGAAACAGCGTTATTTGAAATTAGTCGATCGCATCTCCCGCTCTTTCGGCTGCTCGTTGAGTTTTGTCAATATCTCGATTTACTTTCGCGCGCACCTTGTCCGAGGCATCTTCAGCGTTGTATTTTACATTTCGCGCTGCATCTTTGACATTTTCTTGGCCTTGGCTGAGATTATATTTCAGCGACTCAGTACCCTCTGCTGCTCTATCTTTGGCTCCCTCGGTAGCTTCTTTAACAATCTCTTTTGCTCCCTTCAAGCCTTCGCGAGTATTTTCCTTAAGATTAGCAAAGCCTTGTTTTGTTTTGTCCCCAAACTCATCAGCTTTCTGCTGAGCCGTGCGAGCATTGTCATTCATCTTTTCGCCAATTTGGTCGAGTTTGTTCGGCGCGTCATCTGCTACCCGCCGCAGGTTTTCGCGCACATTGCTGCTAGATTTGGTGTCGATGCGGCGCTGGGCTTCCTCTTTGAGAAGCTTAGCTTTTGCTTCTGCTGCTGTAGCGGTTGGGTTTCTGGGATCGTCATCGCTGTATTGATTCTGGCCGCCTTTGTATACGGAAGTTACAGCTTCTGAAGGCACTTCTTCTCTAATTTGGTCGGACGTTTTTCCAGCCATCACATCAGCGCGGTTGCAGGCCGTACTCACAAATACTAAAATGCCGGCGAGAAACACTGTTAAAATTTGTACAGCTCGAATTTTTTTCAGAAATGCAGTTAGTCTGTTCATAAAAATGCTCCGTTCTATTGTCAGATACTTAAATGTCTGGTGGTTCTGTAGATGGCTAGCATTACCAAATTAGGCACTTAAACACTTTAAATATACGAATACAAACAGAAGTTTTTCATCTATCTCAAGTTACATTTCTCAAGTTATAGAAGAAGGAAGTTCGGCAACGGATTATTTAACGGATTTAACGGATGTAAGTAAGAAGGAATGGACAATCTTCAATCTTTTAGCAATTATTAAAAGTCGCAGCACCCCGCACCGGACAAGGCATTGCCGTTTCCCTACTTGGCTGGGTGTTTGGTGCTCCGTGCGCGCACTGCGTTGAAATATTTTGCATTTTAGCTCAAAAAAAAACCTTCCGGTCAGGAACCAGAAGGAAGGCGGTGTATGATCTCAAGTACAACAAGGTCTTTAATGGCAATTCTCGCCGCAAGTGGCGATCGCCCACATCTGTCTAATGGCTGAAAGTATCTGCACAGTTACTAATCATTTTGAATCGCTGTTTTGAGACTCTTGCAGAATTCGCCGATCGCCTCTAAACCCTCTTCGGGAGTGCCTTGGGCCAAGCGTTTAACAAAAGCACTGCCAACAATCACAGCGTCTGCACCCCATTCTTTGACTTGACGAGCGTGTTCC
>Ga0209591_10007345_pt1 | contig 12131 bp, 10 predicted proteins | sample MAT01_FD_187207 | JGI IMG/M metagenome (GOLD analysis project Ga0209591, IMG submission 187207) | Freshwater microbial communities from Lake Fryxell liftoff mats and glacier meltwater in Antarctica - MAT-01 (SPAdes) (version 2) | ecosystem: Environmental > Aquatic > Freshwater > Ice > Liftoff...
TAGCGTGCGCGGAGGTAGACTAAGCCGGATGGATCAGTGTACTCACCTGCATAGCCGAGCCGTGCGTTGGATGCGCCGAAACTTTGGATCAAGCTGCCGTAGGGGTCGTAAGTGGCGTTGTAGGTCGCCACGCCAGCGGGGTTGGTCAGGAAGCGCGTCGAGCCGAGGCCGTCATAACCGAAGTAGGACCAATTCGTCCCCTGCCGCTGTCCGACGACATCCAGCCCCATCAGATAATAGGTGTCGCTGCTGGCGGTGAACTCCCCAAGCACTTGCGTCAGCCCGTATTGGGCATCAAGCAGGTAATTAGTCTGAACACCGCCGACAGTCTGTTGATAGAATACGCCATATTTCTATTGTTAAACGCAGACAGATAATTAAATATATTTTTCTGCGTTTAATCTACCAGAATTTAAACGTTAGCTCGCACTAACTCGTTTGTACACATGCTGGCATCTTTGAAATTATCAAAGATATAATCATGTCCTATCCCAAAAGGATTTATTATCCCTTTTAGGAAAGATACACCGTAATCCCTACCGTATCTGTACTCCATTTCGATTATTCCTTCCCCTAGTTCGACTTCCAAGAGTATAGACCCGGCGGAAAATTCTGTGATGGCAACTAGTAGTCCTGGATAGTTTGATCGCAATTCGGATGCTAGTTTCTGAAATTCTTCAATAATATTAACCTCCTCCCGTCTTATCAAGAAGTAAATCTCCAGGCAGCGATCCAGACGAGGGCGTTCGTACACGAGTGTATATTTGTATACTTCCATCAGGACCAATATAGATTAGATTACCCCTTGTCGTCAAAATATATCCTCCTACAACATTGGGATTGGGGTCTATTCTATCAGGTTGTACTGGATACATTCGACCATCGGGTGTCGTCAATCCAGGATTGGGATTTTTTGGAACACCACTGTACTCATCTTCGACTTGATCCAGAATAGCATTAACTAGATCAATCGCCTCGTTGGCAGAGCGCGCAGGTGGAGATTCTCTTAGCCTCTGAAAATAAATTTGTAATCGTTCAGGAATTGTCAAAGACTGACTAGTCGTTATTGGCGTTTCCGAGTTGCCACCTGAACCTGAAGTTGTTCTTGCCCCACGGCTACTATATGATTGTGATTCCCGCAGCCCCTGCCGCATTCCCAATGCGCTGAGGGCAATACTGGCACCAGAAATTATGGCTTGAGCCGTGTTACAGATATTTGCCCCATTCTTATCTCTGTCGTTAAGGGCTTCAATAAGCCCTATCCCACCCATAAGTACCCCTATCCCACCCCCTAAGATTAACCCTATTGGATCAGCACCAGCGGCTGCACCGAAAGTCGCTCCCATCCAAACGCCTTCAATAACCGCACGGCGAATAAACGCAGCTTTCCCCATTTCACGTACTTTTTCTTTTAATGGGCATCCACAGTCGCCACGTTCAGCGCGAAGATATATACCTTCCGCAAATCCCCAACTTAATAGGCCGCCAATTGCTGCGCCAGCAACTCCACCAATAAGCGCTCCCCACGGCCCAAAGATGAACTCACCGCTGGGGTCGGTAAAATTGACCGGGTTGCCTTCGGCGTAGGTATAGCCGTTGCGCGACATGACACGCTGCGTCCAACCTGCAAACGGGTCTTTGGACAGGAACACACCAAGCGCGGGATTCATGTAGCGTGCGCGGAGGTAGACTAAGCCGGATGGATCAGTGTACTCACCTGCATAGCCGAGCCGTGCGTTGGATGCGCCGAAACTTTGGATCAAGCTGCCGTAGGGGTCGTAAGTGGCGTTGTAAGTCGCCATACCAGCGGGGTTGGTCAGGAAGCGCGTTGAGCCGAGGCCGTCATAGGTGTAAGCAATGATGCGCTTGGATGGCTTGCCTACAAGGTCGAATGATAGAATTTCAAGTGTTTAAGTCTTCCAGATATTTTCTTGCTCTTACTACGCCTGCTTTATCCTCATTCAGGTTGATCCACTTATTAAAGAACAAGATTAATTCTGATCGCAAATTATCTCTAAACGTCTGAAAATCAAATTTATAAGCCCAAGAACCTGGTTTTGTATAACCGGAATATATGTGAGTTGAAGAACGAAAATATAAAGAGACTTCACCGTTGTTTTCTCTACATCCTATAATTATATCCGGCATGTTTAACCCCCTGAACCATAAGTCTAATGAATGCACCTCTCTGAAAGCAAACAATTTATCGAACCAATTATCTTCTTCATTATCATCATCAAAGTCTTTACCTGTCATTTGAAAAAGTAATTCTGCTAAACTTTTATCACCATTTATATCAAATGGCAATTCCATTTGGCATAATTTGTTTCCATGCTCTAAATACCAATCTGTCAGATAATCTATATCCCACTGGGTCTCAAGTAATAGCTCACTTGTTCCTTCATCTACTATGCTCAGAATGATACTTCCCCAAATCGCCTGCGCCGCTAATTTATCAGTTGGATAAGGATAAGGTGTTGGTGTAAGTTGAAGGATAAGATAAGGTGACAAAATTTTCCTCCTAGCTAACTTGCCGCACCTGACATTAAAGAAATCTCAGATGCGGCAAAGATGCAGTAAATTACCTATTTATTCAGTTTGTCTCAGCAAACGGTTGTATTGAGAATTGGTAATTACGTTTGTGGATCGAAGATGTCTAAGGTATTGTGCGGGAACGGTCGTTCCTGCGACAGGATACCCATGATAAGTTCCTGCATTATCAGGCTGAAACGTATATATTCGTCCTTCATAGTATCCGTAGACTTGCTTACCAATTTCCATTCCCTCATTTAATACATCCTGAGCCGTTTCATCATCCAGATCCATTGGTGTCCCAAAACCGTTAGGTGAGTGTTTAAATGTAGGATCATATACTCGATCATGAAGTATAGGTGAAATTTCAATCGGCACTGTTGATGGGAATGTTTCATTAGGCCAAGGCAGCAAGATAGGGATCAACGGTAGCAAACCCAATGGACCGAGATTTATCGGAATATTAGGCAAATTACTTGGTAAGTTAAGTGGTGTCGCCGGGAAGGGTACGTCTTCCATCAACTCGCGGATTTTATGGACTGAGCGATCTACGCACTCATTAATCACTTTATCTGTAGCATCAAACAGATCACGGAAGGCATTTCTCACAGCGTCCCGGCAAGCAGGAATAGCAGCGCATCCTAACGCGACTAACGCGGCACCTCCTAAGAGTGTAGCTGTAATTGGATTAGCAGCCGCCAATCCCAAAACGGCAGGAAATTCACCACTGGGATCACTAAGATTAATCGGGTTGCCTTCGACATACGTATACCCATTTCGGGACATGATCCGTTCCATCATGCCCTCGAAGGGATCACGACTTAGGAACATCCCAAGCGACGGATTCATGTAGCGAGCGCGGAGGTAGACTAAGCCGGATGGATCAGTGTACTCACCCGCATAACCGAGCCGCGAGGTAGATCCGCCGAAACTTTGGATCAAGCTGCCGTTGAAAATCGCCTTAGTACCTGAATTCAGTCAATTGCTATCTTTTATTGTTTGGCTCGGTCAATTTAAATTAATTTGAATGTTTGGATGGAAGGATTAGGTGCTTTATAATGAAAGCAAAAGTAAACAGGGTTGCAATTTAATCGCTATGACGACAACATCATTTGAACCAGGCGTAGCCCGTCGGTTGAGGACGGAAATTCCAAAGCTTGACGAGAATTTACCCGTGTGGGCGCGGCGTTCTAACCCCATTATTCGCCGTCAGCTTGGGATTTATTGGCGGGTCTTTATCCCGCAGCTTGATTTTCTCTCACGCTGGTATCTGTATCAAGCGGTGATTATCCTCCTCACGGCGCAATTTGATTTTCTCTTCGCGCCTGTTTTGATGCTGGTGCTGGCTTCTTTCATGCTGCTGCCGATTGCCTTTTATATGTACGCTAAAATGCTCTCGGAAATCGTGGTTGATTCGGTGACGGCGATCACTGATGAATTTAAAAATGAGACGCTGATGCTCTTGCGCGTCACGCCCTTTTCTGCCCAGCACATCATTCTAAGCAAAGTCGCAGGGGCGTTCTGGCGACAGATGGAAAGTCTGGACGGTGTGCTGACGATGGCGCTGTTTTTAGGTACGCCTGTGATTGTGTTCCAGCAGGTATTGGCCTATTCACCGGAAGACCATTTCTTGCTGCCGCAGACCATTTCGGTGGCGGTGATGTTAGTGTCGCTGGTACGGCTTCCGCTGGAAATGTTCATGATCGGGATGATCGGCATGGTTTCCGGCACAGCGACACGCAATCGCAGCATGGGGATTATCGTCGCTTCGGTGTTTACGTTCTTTTACTTCTTACTGCTGAATCTGCCGCGCTTAGTCGATTTACCGCTGATTCTATATCTGTTAGTCGAAGTCGTGCTGCCTTTGATGCTGCCGATTTATATCATCTGGGGCGGGTTACGCGCCACGTTGGCGATGCTGCTGCGCGATTAATTGGCACCCAAAATGCCGATTTTTTCTCATAGTAGGACAAAAATCCCCCAAGCGTAGGCTAAACATAGTCTAAACGTCGGATAAACATAACAAACCTTACGGTATAATAGAGACGTTATCTTATGTCACGGCGCTACCGCCTGTGACTTCTATTAATTTCAAGTGAGGTGAGTATGTACAGAAAATTCAGCCTGCTTCTGCTAATTGCGCTGGCACTGACATCCGCCGTGATCCTCAGCGTGAGCGCTCAGGATATTACCCCGCGTGAGGACGATGTTATCGACCCCAACGCCAATTTAAGCTGGCCTCCGCCTGTGTATGTGCTGCGTGGGGAAGTTGAACTGCGTGGTTCTGCCAGTTTGCCCAATATGTCCAACTATTTCATCGAGTTCCGCCCGATTGTGCTGCCTGCGCCGGAGGTTGAAGGCCAAGCCACCGCAACACCAGAAGCAGAGGCTGATGAAGCCCCTTGGTTCCCGGCGACTTTACCGAGCGCCACACCCATAACTGAGGAAGTGCTTGGGGTTTGGAATACCGAAACCGCCCCCGATGGCTTGTATGAAGTGCGCTTGGTCGTCAATATTCGCGGCGAAGACCCCGTTTATTTCTACGTCAGCCCGCTGCGTATTGAAAACGAGCCGCCGCCTTTTGTCGTCATCAATCAGCCGGAAACGCCGACGGCGATCACACCCGCTCAAGTTCCAACACTTATCGCCACCCCAACCGTCGTGGATAACACCCCACGCGCAACCGCCAACCTGAACGCCAACGTCCGTTCTGGAGACAGTCAGCTTTATCCGGTTGTCGCCAATCTTCCCGGCAACACCGTCGTGACCATCGTCGGTATCAGCAGCACCGGCAGCGGCTGGTATCAGATTCAACTGCCTAATGGCGGTCTCGGCTGGGTTGCGCCTAGTGTGGTCACGGTTTCGGGCAACTTAGCAGGTCTGCCGCGCATCGTGCCACCGCCCATCCCCGCGACTCCGACACCTATTGCCACCGCCACGCCATTGGCAACAATAACGCCGCTGGCAGGTGCTGATTTACAAGGTGATTCCTTCGCGCCGAATCCCAACCCGCCGACCTGTAATGTGCCGTTCCAAGTCTTTGCGAACTTGGCAAATCGTGGGGCGCTGGCGGCGGCTTCCGGCTTTAACGTCACCGTCCGCGACATCCATATCGCCACTGGCGCGGTAACAGCAACCTTCGATCAGCGGGTGGATCGTCTGCTCATCGCTGGAGAAAACTTCGTCGTGGGCGGCAACTTGACCGTTTCGACCTATTACAACGAACAGCACCGCCTTGAGGTCATTATTGACACCCTTGGTCAAGTGCCGGAAACCAATGAAAGCAACAATACCATCAGCTTCGTGTATACCTTGCAGCGCGGCACCTGCTAAACGCTGCGTTGTGATGAAGTGGCAATACTGAGTTAAAATTTCTAGGGATGCGATGGTCTGCATCCCTAGATTTATTTAGAAGTTATGCGGTTTAGAGTGATTGGTTTTTAGTCAACGCAGGTTGTGAGGGGAAAATCTTCGTTTTGCCAAAAACTATAAACTAACAACTTTTACCACGCAACTTGGTCAACTGCGTAAGCCCTATTTTTAAAGGAAAATTTCATGCGTCGTACACTGATCTTATTTTTTCTCTTGCTAACACTGGTCGGCTTGTCGCTGGCCTCAGCGCAATCCGAAACCGTTGTGATTACCTTTCCGCCGCCTGTCTATCATCTTTCGGGTGTCGTGGATGTACGCGGCACGGTGAATCCGCCGGATTTGATAAGTTATTTCCTTGAGGCTGCCGAATATGATGGCGATGCTGCTGAGGCAAGTTGGCTACCGGTCACATTGCCTGCCACGACTCCCGTTACAGATGGCATCATCGCGCAGTGGGATACCACCCGTCTGACCGATGGGTTGTATTGGCTGCGCGTTCAAGCTGTGCTGCGGACGGGTTCGCCCATTTTTTCACTCGTCGGGCCGCTGCGTGTGATTAATTCGGGTGTTTCAGTTGTTCAGGCCGCGCCCACCGCTGTACCCATCCCGCCCAATGATCTCCCGATTCCGGTTGGCGGACACGTCCTCTCGTTGGATGAAGAGTCGGCGGGTGCGTTACGCTCCGCCGGGATGACATGGATTAAATGGCAGACACGCCTCCGGCTGGAAGAACGCGCTGACTTCATCAGCGGCGCACAAACGCTGCTCAATCAAGCGCGGGATGCAGGCGGCTTTAATGTCTTGTTTGGCGTGGTCGGCGACGTAACGGAATTCGCCGAACTTGGCGACGATTACTATCCCCAGTTTGCGGAAATTTTAGGCGAACTCGCCGCATTGGGGCCTAACGCTATCGAAGTTTGGAACGAACCCAATATCGAGCGTGAATGGCCTACCGGAACCATCGACCCTGCGGCTTATGCCGAGATGCTGCGCCAAGCGTATAACGCCATTAAAGCGGTAGACCCGAATATCAAAGTCATCACTGGCGCACTTGCACCCACTGGCGCGGAAGGCGCTTTCGGCTTAGATCGCGTGTGGAATGATGATCGTTATTATCTCGGCATGGCAAATGCAGGAGTCGCGCAGTTCGCGGACTGCATCGGGGTGCATTATAACGAGGGCATCCTCCCGCCCGTGCAGACAACAGGCGACCCACGCGGCACGTATCCGACCTATTATTTGCCATCAATGCTGGATCGTGTCGCCGCGCCGTTTGCTTCCAGCGGAATCCCGTTATGCTTTACCGAAATCGGTTATCTCACGCCGGAAGGCTACGGTACACTGCCGGATTCCTTCGCGTGGGGGGCGAATACCAGTGTGAGCGAACAAGCGACGTGGCTGCGCGATGCGATTCAAGTCTTGGCGAGTTATCAGCGGATGCGTGTCGATTTGATGATCGTGTGGAATGTCGATTTTGATAACTTCGAGCAAGACCCGCAGGCCGGGTTTGCTATGCTGCGGCCTGATGGAACCTGTCCGGCGTGTGATGCGATTGCGTCCTTGCGTGGGCAGTAACGTTGTTTGGCGTGATGCAGTGTATCGCTGGTTGTTAGTTCATGCTCAAGTGATCCAAAATTTGAGTATTTTCTATAGGACTTTCGCTAGAGGTAGAGTCTCGAAAGAAACTGGAAAAAGATTTAACCACAGAGCGCACAGAGAACACAGAGATTTAAGCTCAAAATCTTGGTGTTCTTGGTGACTTGATGGTTCAAAATATTCAAATATCTTTCGAGATTCCACATAATAACGACTTGTCCGGTAAGAATTTTCAACTGCATGACCTCCACTTATTGTAACGATAGGTATTGTAAAGATAAAGGAAAATAATCGTATGCGGATTGAAAATGCTGGCGATTTAGAACGCATTCTCAGCGAGGCGCGGGTGATCGCCGTTGTAGGACATTCGGATAATCCGAGCCGCACGAGTTATCAGATCGCGCAATATCTACGCCAAGCCGGATACAAAGTTTATCCGGTGAATCCAACCGTCAGCCAGATTGATGGCGAACCGTGCTATGCGACTTTAGCCGATGTCCCCGAACCGATTGATATTGTCGATGTGTTCCGCAGATCGGAATATCTCGGCGGGGTTGTGGAAGATGCGATTGCGGTCAAGGCCAAAACGGTCTGGGCGCAGTTGGGCGTGGTAGATGAAGATGCCGCCCAACAAGCGGTTGACGCGGGGCTGAATATCGTCATGGATCGCTGCATCAAGGTCGATCACCGCCGCTTGATTGGGTAAGGTCGTTTCTCTTTTTGCTGTTTATACAGGTGATGAGCCAAACCGTCAGCGCTTGTATCTAACAACCTGATCATCCACAAAAATGGGGGAAAACACTAAAGTGAGTATCTGGATGTTAGATTTTGACGATGACAGGTATCGTTCTATCTCCCCGATAGAAACATCCGATTGGAGTAAATTCAATGCTATCCATACACGAATGCTATCCGTATGGGAGCCTATATCTGTCTTTATTTGGCCTTTAGAAAACGATCCAAGACCTCAAGGCGACTTTTTTTCCATTGGCGTTTCACTGCCTGTTGTTACTGAACGTGTATGGAATGTTCTTGTCCCTTTAATCCAACATCAGGTTGAATTATTGCCGCTTAATTGGGATGTGGAAAAACTTTGGCTCATCAACCCTCTTTACCAGCTTGATTGTTATGACAAAGAAAAGTCAAAATTTTATCGTTTCAGCCAAGGTGACCAAGTTTTTAATAGATGGATTGTATTTGAAGAAAAATGTCTTGATACCCTACATATTTTTACAATCACATTTTCTCCATCTCGTGTTTATGTATCCGATGATTTTAAGTTGTTAGTCGAAGACAACCAACTCAAAGGATTTATTTTCACACAGGTGAGTGAATAAGATTACCAGTCAGAGAGAAAATGCAATCTCGCAAATCGCCAATAGCACATTACAAAGATTGTCTACAAATGAAAAGAACATCATAGGCCGAATATCCACCTATTCAGCCTATGATGCTAAGATTTCTACTGACACACCAATGGGCAATACGGGATATTAAATCTGAGAAACGGCTGACATTTCCATCGTGGCGCGGATTTCATTTGTCGCGGCTTGACGATGCGGCAAGAAGGCATGGCGGAACACCCGCAGCGCAATCCCCGGAGCCAGCAGTGATGTCGGCGGCTTGAGTAAATGCATCGCTTCGACAAAACGCTGCCCGATCACCCCATCATAAGGCATCGCCAGCGCTACAAGATCAAAATATTTGTGAATCATGCGCGACATAAAATCTGGTTTCGCGCCTTCCACATCGGGATAGCACATATCTTCGCTGGTTGCCATCAGACAGGGGCCTTGTGTCAGTTTGTACAATGCCTTTTGGAATTGTGCCGCAAAGCCCTTCAGATTCCGCACATTGCGGTTGGCGATTAAACGACCTAATTCCACAGCTTCCAGCGCCGATGTCGTCATGCCCTGCCCATAAACCGGATTTAAAGCGCAGGCTGCATCCCCGGTAACGATGAAATTTTCGGGACGGCGCGTGAGTTTTTCGTAGTGGCGCATCCGGTTTTCCAAGCGGCGATACCCATAAATCGGGCTGACGGGCTTGGCATCTTTAATCCACTCATAGATGTTGGGTGTTGCCAGGCTGGTGAGCAATCGCCAGCCGTATATTTTTTTTGCGAGTCATTATCAACGCCAGCCGCTCATTTGTGTGATAAACTTCTCTCAAGATTGTCTCTATACAGCATGGAAGTTTGAATGGCAGTCAATTTAGACAAGCCGCAGCGATGGAAAGCAGATACCCAACTCTCAGTGGATGATTATAATCGCTGGTTTCTTGAATATGCGCCCATTACTTACCGTGAGACTCGCGCCCGTGCAACGGTCTATGTCGAAGATATTCTGCTTCGTACCGATAACTTGCGGCGGCTGACAGGTGATCTCTTGTTTCAACACCCCGATGCACTGGAGATGCTGCGTATGTCTACCTCACCTCCGATTGCACGAGATCGTCTGGTGGGGCTGGCGCAGGTATCCAAGAGTCTGATTGAAAATATGGAGCGCAACAAGCGCATCTCCCCCAATCTCCCTGAAACATTGGTGCGTGAACAGCTTGAACGGATTACGTCAATCATCAGCCACCTGATTGACCCGGATATTTTCATCTGGTTCAACAAAAATATTGATCCGACTCTTGAGGAGGTCAGACGCGCATCAACTGTGGTGGCTGATCGGCTTTGTGGGATGCTCACCGATCCCCTCATTCGGAATGCTCAGGAGAAACGCCAGCTTCAGCGTATTACCCAATGGCTCGAAACACGCGGTTATGCTCAATCTGAAGTGCGAAATTTGGAGCAAATGCTGCCCGGCACGTTTGCCCATCGTGTCAATGTAGCGGCGATGCAAGAAGGGCGTGTTGTAGTCAACATCCCGATTGATACGGTCATCATGCCACTATCAGCCACCGCTGGTGATCTACCGCTACTGGTGGAAGCCAAATCAGCCGGTGATTTCACCAATACCAACAAACGACGCAAAGAAGAAGCAACCAAAATGCGCCAGCTTCGGAACGCTTTCGGCGATCAGATACGCTTTATCCTATTGTTGGGCGGCTACTTCGACAGCGGTTATCTAGGTTACGAAGCCGCTGAGGGTATTGACTGGGTGTGGGAACATCGGATGGATGATCTGGCGGAGTTTGGACTATGACAATGGATGCTCTGCATCTCCTCGAAGCACAGCGATTGGAACGGCAAACTGAACTTGATTCAGCGAAGTCGAAAATCGAGCGCAATCAGCTTGGGCAGTTTGCTACGCCATCATTGCTCGCTACCTCCATTCTTGAACAGGCAAAGCGGTTCTTGCCCGGCGATAAATCCATTCGTTTTCTCGATCCAGCGATAGGCACAGGAGCATTTTACTCTGCCCTCCTGCGTGTATTTCCGCATCACCAAATCGCGGAAGCAAGAGGCTATGAGATTGATCCGCATTATGGAGAGGCAGCACGTTTGTTATGGCATGATCGCCGTACCGAAATTGTAATCGGTGATTTCACGCAGGTTCCTCCGCCAGAGCAGCATGACAACAAATACAATCTCGTCATCTGCAATCCCCCCTATGTGCGACACCATCATCTACCTGTGGAAGACAAAAAGCGCTTGCAAGCACAAACAGCACGTATTATCCATGCAAAATTGAGCGGATTAGCTGGATTGTACGTATATTTTGTTGGAATTGCCCATGCTTGGCTTCAGGAGGATGGTATCGCCGGATGGCTCATCCCAAGCGAGTTCATGGATGTCAATTATGGTAGCGCTATCCGCCAGTATCTCACCTCTCAGGTCACACTGTTGGATATTCATCGGTTTGGCCCCGAAGAAGTGCAGTTCGACGATGCACTTGTGTCCTCGGTGATTGTCTGGTTTCGCAAGCAGAAACCACGCCCCGATCATGAAGTTCGTTTTTCATTGGGTGGCAGCCTCAATAATCCACACCTGCACCAAAATATGCCTTTGGACACATTGCGGCAGGAGCAAAAGTGGACACGCTTTCCAAAGCGTCCGGTGCGTATCGTCAGCAGCACTGAACTCCGTTTCCGTGATCTGTTCGAGATCAAGCGCGGTGTCGCCACTGGCGCAAATGACTTCTTCATCGTTGATGCAGAGCAGATACATCAGCATGAACTGCCCTCTGCGTTTTTAACGCCCATCCTTCCCAGCCCACGTTACCTCGAAAGCGATGAGGTGCTGGCAGACCTGAACGGCAATCCGCTGCTCAAGCGCCCATTGTGGTTGCTTAACTGCGATTTACCAGAAAATCAAGTTGCCCAAAACTACCCCGCGCTCTGGCATTATTTTCAATTTGGAGCAGCGCAAGGGATCAAGGACGGTTATTTATGTCAGCATCGTGCCGTCTGGTATGCACAGGATAAACGCTTACCGTCGCCATTTCTATGTACATACATGGGCAGACCATCCAACGGTCATAGAATTAATCCGTTTCGATTCATCCTCAATCATTCACGGGCGGTTGCACCGAACGTCTATCTGAATATCTATCCGAATCAGATGCTTGCTCAGGCGCTTGCCGACAAACCTGAACTGAAACGCGCCATCTGGCGTTCGCTGCAAAGCATCGCAGTTGACAAGCTGGTAGATGAAGGACGTGTCTACGGCGGTGGATTGTATA